>Ga0209636_10000628_pt1 | contig 35147 bp, 32 predicted proteins | sample DeeMarSWOR152_54_FD_187464 | JGI IMG/M metagenome (GOLD analysis project Ga0209636, IMG submission 187464) | Marine sediment microbial communities from White Oak River estuary, North Carolina - WOR-1-52-54 (SPAdes) (version 2) | ecosystem: Environmental > Aquatic > Marine > Intertidal zone >... | reverse complement strand
GACGCCGAATGGCAGACCCTGGAGAAAACGTGCTTGATGTAGCCAGATCTATTGGTGTAGACCTCGCATCAGTTTGCGGAGGCAAAGGTACTTGTGGTAAATGTAGAGTTGCAGTGATTTCAGGCGCCGAAAAACTAAACGAGCTAACAGAATATGAGCTTAAGAAAATGACTGATAGAGACATCAAGAAACAATACAGGTTCGCTTGTCAGATTTTAGTGCCTACAGATGCTCCGCTTGACGCTAAGTCTGGTCACAAACGATTGGTTCTAAAAATCCCAGAAGAAAGCAAAACCGGTGAACAAAGACTTCAGACCGAAGGAAGAGATGTACCCATAGAGATAAACCCCATAGTCAAAAAATACTATTTCGAAGTGAAGAAAGCAACCCTTCACGACCTTGTTTCAGACGAACTTAGGATGCTAGCCGAGCTCGAAAAGAAATACGGTCTTAAAGATTTAGTGCTCACAATTGAGGCCGCTTACCAACTACCCGCAGCTATAAGAGGAGCAAAGACAGAGGACGACATGTGGACAGCTACTGCGGTAGTATGGAATGACCAAGAAATCATAGCTATAGAACCCGGAGACACAAAGGACCAGTTCTACGGCTTTGCGGTAGACATAGGAAGTACAAAAGTAGCAGGATTCTTGCTAGACCTCAACACAGGCGAAGTGAAGTCACTTGCAGCTATAATGAACCCGCAGATCCCCTACGGCGAAGATATCATGAGCCGTATAACCTTCACCATCCAGCGGGGTGAAGAAGCCCAAGAAATCCTCCACAAAGTCATCGTAGAAGGAGTAAACGAAATCTGCCAAAAAGCTTGCGACCAGGCAGGGATAAACCCTGAATTGATCTACGACTGGAGCCTGGTAGGTAACACTGCTATGAGCCACCTCTTCCTGAAAGTATTAGCCAAATATGTGGCTTTAGCCCCCTACCCACCAGCAGTCAGCCGCGGTATCAACGTCAGATTAAAGGACTTCGGCATGCTCGGACACCCTAATGCAAAAGCCTATTTTTCCTCCTGTATTGGAGGCTTCGTAGGAGCAGACAACGTGGCTGTAGTTTTAGCCTCAGATCTTGGGGTATCAGACGAACTAATACTTGCCCTTGACATCGGAACTAACACAGAGATAGACCTCGGCTCAAAAGAACTTGGAGCTATGTGCTGTTCAACTGCTAGTGGTCCAGCTTTTGAAGGTATGCAGATTGCCCACGGTATGAGGGCAGCAACAGGAGCTATCGAAAGGATTAGCGTAGATCCCTTCACACAGGAAGTAGATTATAAAACCATAGGTGATGCTCCTCCTGTAGGAATTTGTGGTTCAGCCCTTGTTGAAGCACCCTCAGAATTTCTCAAAGCTGGCATCATGAACTTCAAAGGCAAAATAGATAAAGAATTACTTGGAAAACACAAACACGTAAAACAAGGCGAAAAAGGACTCGAATTCATTATCGCGTTTAAAGAAGAAGCTGGTATAGACACGGACATATGGATCTCGCAAAATGACATAAGACAGTTACAACTTGCTAAAGCAGCTATGCACACAGGTTGCAGTGTGCTTTTGCACAGGATGAACGTTACAGAAGAAGATCTTGACGCCATTGTTGTTGCTGGAGCTTTCGGGAACTTTATCCAGCCTGAAGCTGCAAGAACTGTCGGAATGTACCCAGAAACACCACTAGAAAAGATAAGGCTTGTAGGTAACGCTGCAGGAACCGGTGCAAGAATGAACCTTGTATCAAGAGAAAGCAGACAAAGATCAGAAAACATTCCAGTCATAGTTAAATACCACGAACTGGCAATTGACCCCATGTTCTTAACTGAATACGCAAACAGCATGCTGTTCCCATACTCTGACCTAAGCAGATATCCAGAAACTTCCGAATTATTGCTCAAAGCCGGTAGAATAACCGAAGACCAATACAACAAATTCATGGAAGAAAGAGAAAAACGAGCCCTTGTCTTCGACTCCAGAGTCGACACACAAATTGCCTACGAAAAAGGTGAAAAGAAAGATTAAGAAAGAACCAAAACACCTTTTTTCTTTTATTTTTTCTTTGTCTTTGGCTATTGTTAAAGGCCTGCCTATTTTTATAGAGCCTAATCTATTTTCCTAAACTGTTTTTTTCTCTTCATAAGATGTTTATTTCTTTTGCAATTCATTTATATATTATTAAGAACTTACCAAATTTTTAAAAATGATTTTTCTTTTCCTTTTTTAGTTTTGTTTCATAGTCTTGCGTGGGGAGAAAAAATGGAGGAAAAGATCTGGATAGCGGCTGGAGAACCGCGAAGGGAAATGCTTACAGGCGAGAAAAATTTCGATGCCTTCCTTAAGATAATTAGCGGTGCTTGCACCATCTTTTATGTAGAAAATCAAACATATAATGACCCCCTTAGTTTAGTTGCTGCTTGGTTAACAAACTGTGCTGAAGACGAATATGGCATAATTATAAATACGTATGATGATCCTGTAAGATTAGCAGAAAACTTTCAAAATCTTAATCCAGAAATTGTTGAAAAAACTATAATGCTTTCAAAGGAGAACAGGTTTTTCTGGATCGACATGTTCACCTACAGGGGCTTTAATGACGTAGAGGCGGAAAAATTATGGGTTGATTATAAGTTAGCTCTTGAACCTTTGGACGTTAATTTTTCAAACTATTTTAGCGTGAAGAAGCCTTCAGATTTAGGGTCAATTCACGGTTTGAACCCGATCCTCAACCATATTCTTGAGCGAACTGGTGGAGAGAAAAAGGCAAGAATAGCTGTAGCTTATGGTGATGATTTAGTAGATCTTACAGGGGAAGATGAGTTCTTAAAATTTTATAGGAGACAGATAAACACCATTATTCACAAGTTTAATAACGCTGCCATCTTTATTTTCAGCTATATGAGCCATTCTCAGAAGTTTCATGCCACCCTTGAAAGGTTAAGTGATTCAGTTATTAGGTGGGGATGGGGTCGGTTAGGAAGACGCTCTCAGGAAGAAAAATTTTTAGAGATTTTAAAAAGCCCCATACCCGATGTTTACCTTGGAAAAGTTCGTTACAACTTAAATAAAAAGATGTTACCTGTTCTTTCATCCTCTAAAATAACCAGTTTAACAAGTCAAAAAAAGAAAAAAAGCGAAACAAGGTAAGTTTTTTTATTATTCAGTATGCAGTATCTCAAAAGCTATCACAGTTCTATTAAAAAATCACCCAATTAAGAAGAAGCAGTAACGGAAAACTTCATCGTTTTTGTTTTTTTAACAATCATCCACGTCATACATCTGAACTTTGTTTATCACTTCGCTTAAATTGTTTATTACAGGGCATTCTGGGGCGATTTCTTTGAACTCTTCTGTTTTGAATAAGCCGAGTTTTGCTACAAATTTTACGTTGTTTTGAACAGCCCTTTGAGCGTCCTTTAAGGAGTCTCCAACAAATATTAGGTTGTCAGAGTTTACTCCGAATTTTTGTTTTATGTATTCAAAGTGATCTCTTCCTTTTTCAAACCCTTTTCTGTATCCTAAGATGAGATCTGCTTCAACTTTTTTGAGCTTAAAATATCGCTCTATTATCGGTTGAAACGTGCTGCTTGATATGCAAACTATGTAGCCTGCTTCTTTAAGCTTTCTTATCGTCTCCTTTGCGTCAGGGAAAAGAGGTTGATCAAAGATCTTTTCAAGTTTCTCTTTTTCAAACTGTTCTACTACGTGTTTATTTTTAGGGTTTCCTGGAAATAGTGTGTCGATTTGCTGTATAAAAGGAAGGCCTGTTGTGTACACGTATCTGGTTCTAGCTTCTTTCTCTCTTAACCCATACTCTCGAGTCATGAGTTTCACAGCTATCTCTTCAAGTTTTGGCATAGTGTCCGCAACAGTACCATCAAAATCCAACACAATGACTACCGATTTCATGCCTATAAACACCCAAGAATAATGTTATAAAAAATGAGATAGAACTAAATCTTTTTCATTTTTTGATAGGGTTTTTAATACTTTATGGAGAAATCTTTGTATTCTCCGCCGTATTTTTCCCATTTAACTTCTACTTTTTCCACGATGGCGCTTGGAGGTCCTTTTTTGCAGAACTCGATCATCGCTTTTACTGCTCCTTCTTCTCCTTCAAACAAAGCCTCCACCTTACCGTCTGACCTGTTTTTAACCCAGCCTTTTACTACTAACTTTTTTGCCTTATCCCGCGTGTTAGCACGGAAAAAAACACCTTGAACTAAGCCACTAACAATTACGTGAGCACGTGCCATACCCAAATTTAAAATCCTCCCTTTTTTGAAAAAAATCAATTTCTTCTTAGAAGATCTTCGTTTTCGTGTTTTTTATGAATTTGTTTTAAAATATGCTTATTTTTTCCTTATCGGTCTAGATACTACGTTCTCTCTATGTATATGAGTAAGAGTTTTAATGATTGCGGTTAAGTAATAGATTCTTAAGTTTTTATTTGTCCTTTACAATAGTTTTTGGTTGGTTAGTTGGCTGGTTGGTTGTTTTGTCTGTTTCGCGTATGGAGAGAATTTTGCATAAGCTTTCGAGTTATTATGGTAAGGTGGATCCTTGGAAGGGTAGGAGTGCTTTTGAGGTCCTTTTAAGAACGGTGATTAGTCAGAATACTTCTGATGTTAATACTGATCGTGCTTTTGCTCGTCTTTCTGAAAAATTTAATATCTCTGCGAAGGTCATTAGTAAGGCGAAGATTTCAGAACTTGAGGCTTGTCTGGAGGTTGGAGGTCTTTATAAACAGAAGTCTAAGAGGTTGAAGAAGATAGCGCAAACGATAGTTGAGGATTTTGGTGGGGATTTAGAGTTTTTAGGAGACCTTCCGGTCGAGGAGGCAAGAACGCTTCTTTTAAATTTTGAGGGTGTTGGGGAAAAAACCGCAGACGTTTTATTGTCCTTTTATTTTAATAAGCCTAAAATTGCGATTGATACGCATATTTTTAGGGTAGCTAAAAGGTTAAGCTATGGAGGGAAAAGGGCAAAATATTCCGAAATTCAATCGAAGCTTGAGGCAGAAATAGCCGAAGAACAAAGGTTGCAGGCACACCTCCTCCTCATTACTCATGGCAGGAGTTTGTGTACCGCAAGAAAGCCCAAGTGTTATAATTGCCCCATAGTCGATGAATGCCCTTACAAGGACAAAAATCTATAATAGTGAGTAAAATCATATAATAGATTGAGAAGAGGAGGTGTTCCTTAAAATGGTTGAAAAGCCACCACTTTTTGGTTTAAAAGAATATGAGATTAGGCAGAAAATCCTTTCTGTAACCCGCAGAGTTTATGAAATAAAAGATACAGCTGGTAATCTTTTAGGATACTGTAAAAAAGAAAGAATAAGCATGGGGCCAAAATTTTGGTTCGAAAACCTTGATGGCGAAGAGGTTGGGAGAATCACCGGTAAAATGTTTAGTGCACTGAGACGAACATATACGATCTATGATGTCACTGGTCAGGAAAGAGGTAAAATAAAAAGAAAGCTGCTAAAAATTTTCGGATCCAAATACTGGCTTCATGACAATGAAGGAAACAAACTAGCAACAGTAAAAGGCAATATCGTACGCCACAACTATAAAATCATAAGCCCTGATAAAAAAAGGATCGCAGAAGTCGGTAAAGCCTGGATAAGCCTAACAGACAGTTATGGTTTAACAATAGAAACAGACGAAATAGACCCCTTACTAATACTATCCTTCGTAATAATCACGGATGATCAGGAACACGATTAATAAATAGAAAATATCAGGGAAGATTATTTTTATCTTCCATGTTTTCTTTTTTTGCCTTAAAATAAAGTAGTCTTTTTCCCTTATTATTCTTTTTTAAATTCGAGAAGGCAAAGTCTTTCACCGCAAGATCTTTTTTTGTATACGTATTTTTCTCCAGTTATTGCTTCCAGTATTCCTTCCCAAATTTTTGTCATAAATCTGTCACAAATATCTTCTCTATCTTCTGGAAAGACTTTCGATTTAACGGTTAGTGTAAGTTCTGGAGTGTCTAAGTTTAAAGTCTCTCTTATTAAAGAGTGAGGATCTTTTTCTTCCTTTTCAACAAGCATTTTTATAAATTCTTGCCCTATATTATAGCCCACATCCTCTGGCATATCGGTCTCTATGGCAGTTTTCGCTATCTCATGAAACTCTAAATCTTGATTTTTTATTTTTGCTTGTTCGCCTGATCTTGGACCAGCTATAACAATACGACAAGCGGTCAAAAAAAGGTTTAAATTCTCCCTGCTGCATTCTCTGAGGGAAAGAATCGGTCTCAAAATCTCTCTTATAGATATTAAATCTTCTTTAGTTGGCAGTTCAAATATCGACTTCTTTGCCATTTCTTCCAATGTTTCTTCTTCCACTTCCTTTTCCTTTACTATCGTTTCTAATATCTCTGGCGTTTTTTCCTTAAAAATTTCAAGGCTTACATCTATCATTGCCCCTTTTTTCTGTATTTCCTTGGCCCCAATTTCTCCTTCTATGAAGTGGCTGAAAACGCCTAAAACAAAACCTTTAATCACGTTTTTAACCCCTTCAGTCTTCATGTTTATGGAAGGAATATCCTTAAAAGCCCCTAAATAAATCTGCCATTTCTTCTCCTCTTTATCAAACTCTACAACGCATTTACGCCAACCTAAAGTCTGGAAAAACTCCCTCACTTGATAGTCCACGATTTCACCAGGAACTGGCACGAAAGCAGACTTTGCTACCTTCTTCAAGCTGTTCGAAATAAGATTTTCAGCCTCTGCTGGAACTTTTTCAACAAGCAGTTCTGCCAAGTTAAAGATAATAGTCTTAAAAAGATTGCCTAAATGAATCAATTTTTCCCTTTCACTACCTCTAACACCCCAAATCGAAAGATGAATACTCATAAAGGCGCCACGTCTCCAAAAACCAAGGAAACAAAATTTCCATGAAGAAAATAATTAAAATAAAAAGTAAAATGTGATGTCAAAAATCTTCAAAATTACGCTGTTATAAGATGAAATATCTTTTTTCCTATTCAATACTTATTATCATGTATCTATATATACTCTCATAATGTTATTAATAATTTTAGTTTCGTTTTATTTTATTTTTATGTCGCAAAAAGACCTCTAGTAAGGGGGAGAAGATGAATTCTGATCTATGTCTATTAAGAGTGTTTTATATGAGTCTTGATAGTGTTCTACCTATCCCGATTTTTGCGTAAAACTATCACTATAACTTCTCTTAATAATTCTTCTACCGGTTGCATTATTCTTTGAACGCTTACAGGGAGAACGCTTCGAATCCAGCGGCCGGTCTTAGGATCTTTATATTTATCCCTTAATCCCTCCTTTTTTATCTGTATGAGTATCCGTTTTAAATCGTTTGTTGCTTTCAGGCAAGAAGTCTCGATAATGTTTGCATAGGCATCCCTTAACTTTTCACTTAAGCCAGCCTCCACCAATAACTCGCCTACATCAATGGCGCTTATACGCTCCGAAGGAGGAAGATCCATCTTATTCAAAACAAGCTTAAAAGGAAGAGTACCATTGGCTAATTCAGGTCCCACCAATTCATTAAGTTCTTCAAGAGCTTGAAGATTAAAATTCCACTGAGAAAGCGAAGAATCAAGAAGAATTATTAAACCATGACTCCCCTCAAGAACAACCTTTCGCTGTCCTTTATGGCGAATTTGACCCGGCACCGTATAAACATGATACTTTAAGTAGGGAAGCCCTGTCTTTTCACTCCTGCCTAGTGAAAAAACAGCTTGGTCAAAAAACAAGGTTCTCCCAGAAGGATCCTCAAGCTTAAGCCACTGATAAACCGATTCAGGATTTTCCAACGTTTTAAGCGTTTTATATATAGAAAGGGCAGTAGTTTTCCCCGAAAGACTTGCGCCCCAAAAACATATTTTGACGATATTTACACCCTCATGGTCAACAGGAAGCTCGTATGTCTCCTTCAAAATCAGCTACTCCAAAAAATTCATCAACTTGCATGAACCCATCTTTTATCTTGTTTTCAATTTTAAAATCTATTCTCTCTGTCTTACTAAATAAGATGCTTTTTTTACTTAAGCATATTAGCAATCACTTAATTACCATTCTTAATTATTCTTTGACGATTTTAACATTTATACACCTATTTATACTGTAAATTCTGGCAATCCCTTTTGATTGAGGACATAAGGAACTTTTCCATAAAAACTGTTCAAAATAGGCGTTTTTAAGATCTGTAAAAACTTCTCTTCCCTCTCTCCGTCAAAGCCCCAAAGAAGTATATTGTCCGCCATTCTCTCAATAAACGTATGAAATTTAGGTAAATGTCCCTTATAGGAAAAGATGTAAACATAAGCATGTTGTAACTTGTGCACAAACCTGTTTACTTGAGTCTTCAAAACATTCAAAACATTCTTTGGACCCCAAGTATCCACAAGGTCATCCCCGTAAAAAACCATTATTCTCATCCCTCGATATCCCTTATTTCTCTCCATTATTTCGTTTAAAAAATCATATAATTGTTTGACAGATTGACATCGCTCAGGCATTTTAACCATAAAAAGAAGGTTCTCATCGTAGTTTAAAGATTTCAACGCTTTATAATAGTTAACCATAACCTTTTCAGCTTCAACTTCATTAAATCCCCTCAAAGTATACATATCTATCCAAGAAGTTCTCCCATCCCTTGTTAAAACAGCAGATTTTTCAACTAAGTGTGGTTGTTTTTCCATAAAACCCCTTATAACAGTCATCACGTCACTGTAAGTAGAGACCACGGTAGCAATTTCATCATCGAAAAGATTGTTTATCCAACTGCCTAAAACACCTTGGATATCATTATAGGTTTGATTGCAAACATAAAAAATAGTAAAAGTTCCGCTTAAAATTTTAAAATAATTGTCAAAATTTTCAATTCCTGTAGGCAGCTCTCTTCGAACTTCCTCTGGCCAAATTTTTATGATATCCTTTTCCATAAAATCCCTCAAAGAACTTTATCTAGAACTTCATAAGCCCCTAAAATCCTTCCTTTAAAGCTTTCCGCCAAATTTAACTTTTACTATGTTTTTTTCATCAAAAAACTTTTTTTCCAGTCTCTTAATTAAAAAATCACTCCACCAAAAATACCCGCATAGCCACCTATTTAGGTAAATTAACCAACATTTTTCTGTTGTTAGTTCCTCTTATTCAAAAACTCTCAATGAAATCTATTCTTTAAATTTAAAGAAAACATTTAAAAGATTTAATCTATTTTTGAAAGTACAAAATTCTTATAAAGAGTAAGAACATATTACCTCACATTATTATGTTGCAAACAAAGATTTTGGGATTGTGAAAAGTAAGCTTTTTTGGGGTCAAAAGGTGAGGTGGTAATGAATCCTAAAGTTTATGAGAAAATTGAAGAGTACCTTACAGCTAAAGAGGTGGAGAAGGGTTTAAGCCCTCAAACAATAAAAGCTTATGAGTACGATTTGAACCTGTTTTTCCGTTTTATTGGGCCTAAGCCTTTAAAAGCGATCACGACAGAATATATTCGCCGTTTTCTTAACCATCTTAAAAAAGACAGAAACTATAGTAAGCCTGCCTTGGCAAGAAAAATATCCTCTTTAAGAACTTTTTTTTATTTTTTAGTGAGTGAGGGATACCTTAAAAAAGATCCCACGGAAAAAATCAGTACCCCAAAACTTGATAAAACCCTCCCGTTAGTCCTTACCCCGAAGGAAACTGAAAAGTTTATTAAAGAAGCCCAGAAAAGAAACGCTAGGGATTATACAATAATTGTCACATTTCTACACACGGGGATAAGGGTCCAAGAACTTTGCGATATAAAACTTACAGACATAAACTATGAAAACAAAACGATAAGAATCAAGGGTAAAGGGGGCAAGACGAGGATCGTGTGTATAAGCTCCAGAGCTCTCACTTCCATAAAAAACTATTTAAAAACAAGGAAAAACACAGACTCAAAATTCCTATTTTTAAGCAATCGCGACAGAAAACTCTCAAAGAGAGAAGTGCAAAGAATCGTGAAAAAATACATTCTATTCGCAGGTTTAAACCCGAAAATTTCCTGTCACAAGCTCCGCCACACCTTTGCAACACACTCCCTCCAAAGAGGCATGGACATAAGACTCATACAACGCCAACTAGGCCACCAAAGACTCAGCACAACAGAAAAATATACGAAAATTTCAGACGAATTCTTAAGCAAAGAATATGACAAAGCATGGGAAAAACAAACCTAAAACTATGCCTTAATAAAACAATAACAATCTTTTTTCTGACTTGCTAATTTTCGCATACTTCCTTCCCAATTTAAGATCTTGAACTATTCTCTAGTTTGTATAAAAGCTGAAATAATCGCTAAAAATCCACCGGCTACAGCAAGATACCAGCCTAAACCTATATCAACACCTGGCAGATCTATCCAATCGGAGATATCTTCGGTATATTCTGATAACGCTCCTATTAATACTATAATACCACCAAAAAACGTTCCAGAAACACTCATACTAGTGCGTGATCTATATCTACGACCAGTGAATAAAGGAGTACCAATTATCGCTAGTATCACAACCAAAGCACCGAAAAAAACTAAAATTCCCCCGGTTCTAAAAGGCTTATCAAAACCTCCCGTCTCAAATATTGACCATTCAACCCACGGCAAAAACGGTGAAATTACCAATATAAAACCGCTAAAAACACCGGTAATCTTACCCATCTCATCTATTTTAACCAAGCCTCCAACATATCAAAAATAAAAACTATTAATAACCCAATAAAATTATTAAAACGGATAAAAAGCACAGAAGATATTTCAATTTATACTTTAGGTGTTTTTCTTCCTTTTTCTTTGGTTTTTAGTATGCGTGGAGTGTTCCCTCTTTTCTTGCCTCGTCGAATCCCCATCGAAATACTTTGAGGGAAAGAGGTAACATTATGGTTATGAATATAAGGAGGGCTAAAACATCATTAAACACTTGTGGGGAAAGGAGGGTTTCAGATCCTGAAGGTAGATCGATTAAGCAAAGCCTAATACCGTCTAATGCATAGGTTAAAGGCAATAATAAAGCTATAGGAATTAGGTAAAGTGGTAAGAGACCTAGCGGATAATATATACCACTCAATAACAAGGTTAACCATCCGAACAACCAGATCAAGGGGTCCCCTTCTTTGATTTTCATAATGATGCCTACGCTTGTTATACCAATACAAATGTGAGCCAATATCGAGAGAAAAATGAGGACAAGAACGCTTAAGAGAGAAAATATGTTGGTGGTGATAAAAGGGTCAAAAAAGATGAAAGCTACTAAAAAAGAGCATATCAAGAAGTAGGTAGCATAAATGAAACTTAAAAGCGCTACTCCTATCAAAAATGTGGGAAATTCGGTCCTAGTGCTTAAAACAGCTTCCAACGTTCCATTCTCTTGCTCGTAGCGGATTTCGTGGGAAAAAACCTGAATGGAAGAGTAAGTGTACTGTTGAAAAGCTATTCCTATAAGGGCAAAAGTGAAAAAATCTGCCCCATAACCTGCTTTTTCAACCTCGGAAGCTGACACTATAAAAGAGACATAATAATAAAGGGCGACAATGACTACTGTTCCGATTATGTCTAAAGCAATCCAACCTTTATAACTCCAAAAAGTCTTAAAACCTTTCTCAAGAAGAATAAGCGTCTTCTCTCTGAAAGAAACATCGTTATACCTTCGCTTTTCTCCGTCTTCTTTAAAGGTTTCAAGAACCTTTTCAAGTTTCTCATGATGCCTATGATGCACCAATATGCACCTCTTAAAGTTGAGTAGAACTTTCCTTTTTCTTTTTACATTTTTTTGCTAGTAGTGCCCTGTTGTGCCCCTAGTTTTTGCGTAATTATGAGCTTTTCCAAAGAACCATATCCCTAGTGGAATAAGTGCTATTGCAAAAATACCGCAGAAAATAATGTCATGAATGATTGTTGGGTCTGAAATAGGTCTTTCAGCTAGGAGGGCAAACCTCAAAGATCTTAGAGCATATGTGAAAGGTAAAGCTTTTGCAACAGCTTCTAATTCAGGAGGAAGAACTTCTAAGGGAAAAAGCACCCCTGAAAGGAACTGTGTCAGGACGGCGAAAACCGCGACAATAGGGTCTCCTCTCTTTAAAATTAGGACACCACCAGCAGCTATAAAACCTATCCCTATATGGGCTAAAATCATTAAAATAATAATTATGATGGATGTAATTATTGTTTCTGGTGTAAGGGTTAAGGAGGCGGAAAGCACAAAGATTCCTGAAAGCATTGCACTTGTGAAAAACCACATAGAAAGTATGAACCCTGACAAACTCTGCCCGAATAAGAAATTATGTATTTTTAATCTAGTGGCATTCAACGCTTCAAAAGTACCCTCCTGCAACTCAACCCTAAGAACAAAAGCTATTCGGGCAACACAGGTCCATAAAAACGTTTGAGACGCGATCCCTATCAAGGCAAAAGATAAGTATGATGTTCCATAACCTGCCGCCTCTAACTTCTCTGATTCAACCATTACACCGAAAAAATAGTATACCGCTATGCTCACCACGCTGTTTAATAGCTCTACAAGCATCCATATTTTATAGCTTAGAAATATCTTTAAACGAGCATTAAGAACGCTTGTTATTTGATTAATATTACCATGAAGTGCGGTTCTCTCTTTTTCCCTAAAAAGAGCTAAAAGTTCATCTGTTCGCAATAATCTTCCCTCTTCTTCCTTTTTTTTCCTTATTCTCTCTTTTTCGTAGTCAACTTTATGAAAGCTTCTTCAAGTGTTGGTTCCTCGACCTCGATGCTTGTAACCTTGTATCCTGCTTCACCAAGTTTTGAGGCTAAAATAGGTAGAGCTTTAAGCTCATCTTCCACTACTACAGAAACCTCGGTAATAGGCGATCTTTCAACAGCTAGCACTACTTCTTTTACTCCCTCAATATCCTCCAAATACTTGATCAACGCTTTTTTATCAACCATGTTAAGAATATGGATCAAGATTTTTTGTTGTTCCTTCACTAAGGCGCTCAAACTATGGGGATCTGTATCAGCAAGGATGATTCCCTTATCCATGATAGCAATCCTTTCACAAAGCTCTTCGACTTCACTCATCACATGGCTTGTGAAAACAATAGTTTTTCCAAGCTCTCGATTTAAAATGGTGAAAAATTTCCTTGTTTCAACCGCTGTAGCAGCATCAAGCCCTATCGTAGGTTCATCTAAAATAAGTATCGGAGGATTATGAATTAAAGTTCTTGCCAACATCGTTCGAACCTTCTCCCCCGTACTATACTTCCTAACCTCCCTATCTATAATTTTCTCCAATTCAAAATAGCTTATCATTGCCTCTATCCTTTTTTTAGCTATTTCCTTTGGCACCTCTTGAAGGGTTGCAAAAAGTTTTAAATTATCCCGGCCTGATAAGCGCCAGTAAAGACTTCTCCCCCCAGTTTCCCCATGAAGATGCCCAATGTTCCCTCTAACTTTTGCCGGTTCTTTCAAGATATCATACCCATTAACTAAAGCTGTTCCTTCATCAGGGAGCAAAAGCGTCACCAACATCTTAGTTAAAGTTGTTTTTCCAGCCCCATTCGGTCCTAAAAGACCTAAAAATTGCCCGTTGGGGACCTCAATAGTTATGCGATCCACTACCGTTTTCATATTTTTTTTGCCTCTAGTTGCCTCTTTTTTACCTTTTACTTTTTGAGGGAACCTCTTAGTTAGCCCCTGAGTTAAAATTGCCGCTTTCATAGTTCATCCGCATCAAAAATAAATAACTTTTAAACACACAAACCGAAATAAAAACTCCGCATACTCATCTTAAAACCAAAAATAAATCATTTTTCCAAATGGTAATTTTTTACAGTTAAAGGCGTTTAAAACCTCTCTAATTTCGACCATACCCTGCTTTTTACTTTAAAGGTGTTTATATATTAAATTATTTCCCGTTTTGTTTCTGTTTCTTTTGCTTTTTTGTACACATTTATTAGCCGATCTATAACTTGATGCCATCTAAAGTTGCTTTCTACGCGGTTAAAACAGTTTTCACGAACCTTTTTACCGTATGCGGGTTCCTTATTTACAAGTTCCCTAATTTTTGTTTCAGGGATCAAATCAAGCATTTTCTCAAAAGACAGGGTCATTGTAGAAATCGTAGATTGGGGGGGTTTTTGACCAGTTTTTTCCATGTTTTCGTTTATTTGTAAAAGGGTGAGAAGTGTAATGAACGCTTCAGCTAAAGCATTGCTATCGTCCACAGGAACCTTCATTCCTGTACCGTTCTCTGGGTCCTTTCTGATATCTATAACTGTTTCTTTTAATCCGCCTATTTCTGCTGCTGCTATAGTAGCACCGCAAAGCATTCCCTCCAAAGCAAAAATTCCAAAGGGTTCCCACCTGCTCGGAGCAGCCATACAGTCTGCTGACAAGTGAGCAAGAAAATATAAAGAAGGCGCAACACCGCAAACCAACCGTGAATTCTCTTTGAATTCCTTGCACTTTTCCCCAAACTTCGTTACCAAATCTAACTCATATTCTGTGGGTAAAAGAAGGAATAAGAACTTTGCATTAGGGATAATATCCAAAACTTTCGGGATCGAATCGAAAACAGTCTCTATTCCTTTTTGAGCACTCATCCTCCCTGTCATAAGAACAAGGGGACCGTCTTCCTTAAAAGCAGTCACTCTTCCCTTACCCGTGTAGGGCTCACCCTTCAAGCCGTAAACCACCTTTATTACCTCCTCACCCTTTAATATAGGCTCGTTTTCAGGCATTTCTCCCAAAGCTTTAGTTAAGAGATACTTTCTAAGATCACACCTTTCCGCTTTAATTGCCTTAATCCCTAAAAACTCCCTAATTTTCTCACCATGTCTCCTAAAAACATCCTCCCTAAGTTTTGAAACCTCCCAATCACATCCGTTCCAAACATAATCAGACTTCAAATCATAGGACCGACCTACTATGGGTAAAATATCACTCTCCAAATAACCTCTACTAACTGTTACAAAAACATCTGAAATCAGCCCACCAAAACTTTCCAAATTACTATCAGCCCGACGCAAAAGCTCTTTTGGCGAAACCTTAACAATAGTGTCAAGCTGAAAACTCATAACCTTATCTTCAACACCACAACCAGAAGCAAGAAAATCCCAATCTACTCGGGGAAAAGTCAGCAAATGAAAATGGGAAACCAACGCTACATTTTCGCCCGAAGCCTCCAATTCCTGACGAGCACACAAAGCAGCAGGAAAAGTATGATGATCATGAGCATGAATAACGTCAGGATTCACCCCTCCCTGAAAACTCTTAGAAGCAAACCAACGCAACCCCTTCGCATACAAAGCCAACTTCCCAAGGAGAACATCAGGCCCATAAACAAGAGGATCCTCCAAATAACCCCCAGCAAAATAATCCAAACCACTTAAAAGAACAACTTTCACACCATCCATAACTCCCTCAAAAGCACCAATCTCAACCATCTCCTCTCTTCTCCCTTTTTTTAGGATCCAAGCAGGAAACTTTTCCACAAAAGACCCCTCAATCCTCCTCAACCCCAAATTCTCTACCAAATCACTATTTTTAACAGCACCATGACTCGGCATAACTAGAGAAACATCAAAACCCTTTTTCACAAGCTCCCGCGCTTGATTAATAGGAACCTCGCCTAAACCCCCAACTTTAACAACACCAGAACACTCAAAACTCAACATCCAAACGCGCAAACTCTCAAAATCCCCTAAAACATTTTCATAAGCCATAAAACCCTCCATGAAATCTCATAAATCATAAAACACTTCTCACCTGTTCTGATGTGCTCCTTAGGAAGAGGGTGTAATTTTTTTTCCAATATATTTTGATAAAAAGGAGGGCAAATACAATAGCTAAGACAATAAGGATGATAGTGCTTATTGGTGTAAAGGAACAATGCGCCTTATATCCTAACCTACACTCCCGACTCGCAGATGAATCGGGGATAACAGTAACCACCGCAGCAACTGCCGATGCTATAAGTGCTGATAGCAATATTAAAAATTTCATTATTTGTAATATCCAATCAATTAATTTTTTTATTTCCATAGCCAACAACTCCAAACCCTTTTATATTTTAATAATGTTTGAAAACTCCTCTTTTCCTATTTCATAACTTTCATCTAATCTAAAAGAATAATAGATTACCAGTTCTGTTCTTCCTCTTTGTTTTTAAGCGTATATATGGGGAAGCCTTGTTTTTTCGCCGTTGCAAAAACATCTATACCCACGCTTTGAGCTGCAAGTCTCGCTTTTTCAGGGTGTCGACAAGGCTTTTCAGGACATGTACACTCTTTGCATAAAGCGCAATCACTTAGGCTAAATACTAAACTGTATCCATCCAAAAAAACTATTCTCTCTATTTCGAGGGAGATTCTCTGCGACGTCTCCGGGTAATGGGCATGAACTAATAACGCGAAAGAATATTGGGACAGTAAACTTTTTTTAAAAGTCCAAGGTTGAATTCCATGGCGGGGCGGACAGGTCCAGTTAACAAAATAGCTTGAACACCCAAATCTACACTTTAATCTTGAACGATTGTCCACCTCTACCTCTGAAGCATTTATTATTTTCGCATTCACAGCCCCTAATTTTTCCGCAAGCTCCTCATACTTTTTAAAACTATTTAGAGACAGCATTAGAACAACAACCACTACCCCTCATTAACCATTAAAGTTAAAAATTTTTCAGTTTCAAATGGTTTTTCTTTTTTGGTGGTATGTGCTGTTTTGTTGTTGTTTTTTCTTAATAAGTAATATTTCATTATGATTTTTTGAATAACTAGACTTAAATAGTAATACTGATAGCGTAGTTAGTATGAACAAACACGGGTGATACGTTTTGCACATACCAGACGGTCTAATACCCTACTGGCAGGCAGGAATATACTATTTAATAGCAATCGTCTTTTGGGCAATAAGCTTTAAAAAAGTAAGCGAAGAACTCAGCGAAAAGCAGATACCTCTCCTGGGAATTCTGGCAGCAGGTCTTTTCGCAGCACAATATGTAAACTATCCTATCCCAGGTGGCACAAGCGGGCACCTAGTAGGGGCAGCTCTTGCTGCGGCCTTTGTAGGTCCTTACGGGGCGATAGTAGCGATCACGATTGTGCTAATAATCCAATCAACCTACGGTGACGGCGGCATTACCACCTTAGGTGTAAACACCTTAAATATGGGGATAGTCGCAGGCTTCATCGGTTACTATCTCTATGTATGGCTAAAGCAAGTTCTGAGCAGGCGTGAAAATGCAGAAGCTATTGCTATAGGGATAGCAGGATGGGTTTCTATAGTTATTGCGTCTTTTATCTGTGCTTTAGAACTGGCAGCAGGCGGTGTTGTTCCCTTGAAAACTGCAGTAATAGCTATGGTAGGCTGGCACGCCATTATAGGAATTGGGGAAGCAGTAATTTCTGCAGCAGTCCTAATATACGTTAAATCGACTGCCCCAGATCTTCTTGAACTACCAAAAATAGGCCCTGAGAAACCTATTTTGGGGGTATCCTAACCTTGGTATTGAAAATAGGTAAAATTGAAATACCAAAATGGGCTATGTTAGCCTTTGTAGCGGTTTTAATAATGACTGCTATATACATACCCTTTGCTTCAGGAGACCCTGACGGATTAGAGAAGACGCTGGAAGAAGAAGGAGTGCCAGAACCAGAAGAGGTTTGGAACGCGCCCTTTCACTTTGGAGGTTCCTTCCTATCAGACTTTGCAGGCGTCCTACTCGGAATGATACTCTGTTTTGTTGTAGCCTACATCTTCTATGTAACTCCAAAGAAAAAAGCTTAAGGCGTCGGTGCTTCTCAGTGAAAGGCCATTATTTTACCATGCCATTCAAGCTAGAAGTCGGAAATACGGATGAGATCAAGAACAATTTCAGTCCTCAAGGCAAGCTTGTTTCCATGCTTTGCCTCCTTATTTTTATTATAGCGGTTGAAAAACTCGACATCCTTTTTTCTTTATTTTTTTTAGGCGTCTTTATAGGGTTAATTTTCGGGGGAGAAGTAAGCCATGCTTTTAAACACTCTTTGGTAGCACTTCCCTTTCTTTTACCTATCGCCCTTTTAAATTTATTAACGAGAGGTGGCGAAATAATTTACGAGATAAACCTTTACTTTTTAACTTTGCACATTTACGAAGAAGGGTTAAAGTATGGAATCCTTTTCCTTTCAAGGGGTATGAGTGCTGTAATCTTTGTCCTTCTAGTTTTTTCTTCAATGACTCTCCAAGATTTTATCGATGGATTAAAGGCAATCCGTATGCCTAAAGTTTTAACTTCAACCATCATGATAACTTTGAGATATATCCCCCTAATAATCTCAGAGACTAATAAGGTAAGGGATTCTCAAAAACTAAGGGGATTAAGTTTTGCAAGGTACAGGGATAAGTTTAAAGCTGCAGTTTCCCTTATCGGGATGATTTTTGTAAGATCGGCTAGGAGAAGTCAAAGAGTTTATGAGTCAATGGTTCTCCGCGGCTTCACAAACGATATACCCACAACAAGAGTAAAAACAAAAAAGGTAGATTTTATATTGATCTTCCTAATAATTATTTCCAGTTTTTTAATCGTCTTTTGGGAAAACTTTTCTTTTATTTTGAGCTTTTTTGAGGGGCATCTATGAGAAACGTGATAACTTATGATGGCGTAGATTTTGCTTACCATAAGGATGAATACGTGCTTAAAAAAGTGGCATTTTCAGTGGAACAAGGGGAAAAATTGGCTATAATGGGTCCAAACGGGGCTGGGAAAACAACTCTTTTCAAACTGGCAGTAGGCCTAATAAAACCTTTAAGTGGAAAAGTTAGCGTGCTTGGAATAGATGTAACTAAAAAAGAAAACTTAAAAAAAATCAGGCAAAAGGTTGGTTATCTTTTCCAAAACCCTGACGATCAAATTTTTGCCACAACTGTTTGGGAAGATGTTGCCTTCGGTCCAAGAAACCTCGGCTTAAACGAAGAAGAGGTAAGAGAGGCAGTAGAGGCAGCCTTAAAAGAGGTATTGATGGAAAATTACGGTAAAAACTCTCCTTTTCATTTAAGTGAAGGGCAAAAGAAGAGGGTAGCTATCGCAGGTCTCCTTGCCATGGAGCCCGAAATACTTCTCTTGGATGAACCTACTTCAGACCTTGATATTCCCACGGCTAAAACTTTCCTCGAAAAGATATCAGAATTAAATAGAAAAGGAGTCACCGTGCTTATGGCTACCCACCATATCTTTTTCGCGAAAAAATGGGCTCAAGAATGCATCGTGCTAAACAACGGCTCCATAATATATCAAGGAGACTCAAAAGAAGCTTTCAAAAAAGAAGAGGTTGTAAAAGTTATCGGTGACCCCGACTATTTCCTTTAAAAGCATAAGAAAGAAAAACGTTAAATTCTACTAGAAGTTTTTATTTTATCGTTCATTTGTGTCTTTTTTGGGCGAGATTATTGTTGCCATCAGATGATAAAATTCGTTTAGATGTTAGAAGGAAGGGTATGGAGCTTCTAAAAATTTCTTTTGATAAAGAATCTACTAAATATCGACCTCTAAGTCATCTTCCAGAAAAGGAGATAAAGGAAATTTTTGACAGGGTAATACCCAATTTATTAAGCCTTGAAGAGTTTGTCGAGATTCTTCAAAGTATGGGTGTTAAAATTGATTTGAAGGAGGGGATGCTTTCCATTAGTGATAGGGTTGGATTAGCTATTGCTTTAGTAAAACTTGGTGCAAGTCTTGAAGAGACGGTTAAATATTTGTCCTGGCAGGAGTTTGAATTTTTTACAGCTAATATCCTTGAAGAAAACGATTTTCTCACACAGATGAGGTATCGTTTTACTTTTAATAAGCGTAGGTATGAGATCGATGTTGTAGGCGTACGCTTTAATTTGGTTCTCTTAATTGATTGTAAACATTATAATCTAGGGGGAGGAAAAATATCCGCCTTGAGAAAAGCTGCTGAAAAACAGTTTATTCGCGGAGAAGCATTCATTTCTTCGATAAAAAATCACGAGGATAAAATACCCATATCCTCGAATCAAAAATTATGTCTTGTACCCTTAATTGTCTCTTGGTTTCATAGCTTGATCAATGAGGAGGTTAGTGTGGCTGTTGTTCCTGCTTTTTCTTTCAACTCTTTCATTAATAATTTAGATAAGCATCTTGATGAACTATTCTTTTTTGAAATATTCCTTCCTTCTTAGGCATCAAACTTATAGATCTTTGAGGATATAAATTTATTAGGATAATAGAATTGTGCGGTTCACTTATTTTATTATTTAGAAGATTCATTAGAACAAGTTATTATGAGGCGTTTTAAGTTGGCAGATGACGGCGTTGTTACAAGTACTGTGAAAAAAGCCATCCTTGATTTTCTAAACAATATAAATGAGATAAGAGATACTGAAGAACAAAATTTAGCGGTTAAAATTGAGGAGGTACGTAGGTCTTTAATTTCTAGCGCTAAGTCTTCATACTCTACAATTGATGTAAACACCGCTTTTGATGCTGTTAAAAGTCTTTTATTAGAGGAGCTTAGTAGTTTCACTCAAAACATGGGGGTGACTGCTTCTGGGAGGATAAGACGAAGTATTGAAAATTCTTTGAAACTTTTAGGATCTGCTGAGGTTGCAGATTATGTCGATGAGATTCAAAAATTGAGAGCGAAGATAGAAGCTTTAGAATCCGCAGAGCCTACAGTTCCTGAAGATTTTGAGAAAACTCTTCATGAGAAAGATGAAACTATAAAGACCCTTGAAGAAAAGAATTCTAGTATGCAATCAAGGTTAGAAGAACTCATCGAGGGGGCTAACGAGAAACAAGAAACGGTTGACTCACAGAGAAGGGAAATTGAAAAACTTCAAAACGATTTGCAGAATATAAGCAGTCAACTTGAATCTCTTGGAGGTATGATGAGCGAAAATCGACTAGAAATTGAGGAACAACAAGCATGTATTGCTCAAAAAGATGAGGAAATTGAACATTTAAAAGCTGAAATTGAGGAGAAGAACGTTCAAATTAGTGGTTTAGAGTCTCAATTAAAGAGTTTTGAAGGGAAAGTGATGGCTGGGGATCAAAAGAAAGTAATACAGTCCCTCCAAGCCGAGTTAGAAGCAAAGGAGCAAAAAATCTTAGAAAAGGACAGACAAATAACGGATTATGAAAGCAAAACCATCAACTTAGACTTAGAACTAGGTAAAAAAGTTTCAACAATTAAAGAATTAGAAGCAGAAAAGAAAAGGCTTGAAAATCGTTTTGAAAAACTGCAAAGCGCAAAAGAAGAGTTAGAAAACAAAGTTAACGAATTAAAAGAAACTGTCACAACATCTGATTCCGAAAAAGAAAACTTAAAATCACAATTAAGCACTTTACAACCCAACATAGAAGAGAAAGAATCTTTGATCAACAAGCTCAAAGAAGAGAAAGAAGGAATGGATAGCAGGTTGAAGGCGTTGGATGAGGAGAATCTAAGCCTTAAATCTGAGAAAGAAGAGCTTCAATCCAGCCTAAACAATGTGCAGCCTGAAATCGAAAAAATTAACAAATTAGTAGAGGAAAAAGACTCAGAATTAGCTAAAATTAAAGTTAGAGAAAGCGAATTAAATGAAAAAGTAGAAAATCTTGGCAAGGAAGTTAAAAGTTTCCAACAACTTTTATCTGAAAAAGATGGGGAAATAACAAAGGTTAAAGAAGAACGGAAAACGATAGAAGAAAAAGTTAAAGACCTTGAGACAAAATTAAAAGCGACTGAAAAACAGGCAGAAGAAGTCAGCAAGGCGATAGAAGATAAAGAGAGCTTAGAATCCATGGTTCAAGAGCTTGAAAACGAAGCTAAAAATCTCCAAAAGCTTCTAAGAGAACGGGAAACAGAGATTACCCAAATTAAGAAAGAACGCATAAGCTTAGAATCAGAGATAGGAAATCTTAAATCCTCATCAGGTGAAATTGAACTACTTAGAGAACAGTTAAAACTTCGTGAAGATGAGTTGCAAGAGATGGGGGTTGAGGTAGGGAAACTTAAACATAATATTGAAGAGAAAGATGAAAAACTAAAAGTAATTTCAAAAGAAAAACAAGAAATGGAAGGCCGCTCTACGGAACTTAACGTGAAATTAGAGACTCAAAAACAAGCCTTAAACGCTGTAAAAAGCATGATAAAAGAAGAACCAAAATTCAAAATACTTTTCGCCTGCCAGGATGTAGGCGACCGAGGGCTAAGTAAAGAAGACATTAAACGAGCCATGGGAGTACCCCTGCCCCTCGTCCAAAGATACATAAAAGAATTACTAGACCTTAAACTCCTCAACCAGAACAAAGATGGCAGATACACATCAACCATCTAAGAAATCGAAATAGTAAAAAACTATTTAAAAACAAAAGTATAACTAATAGAAAATTGGTTAATTTTCTACTTGATCGTATCTATTTCATCATTGGGTTGATGTTTATGCCAAAGAAATCAGAAAAAGAAAAGAGGGAAGATAAACGTACTAGACTTCGCATCCCGAGTTTTTTACGTAGATCCCGTAGCGGAACCGTGATCATTCTGGTAGATGGTCCCAATATCCTACGGAGAGTAGACGGTGAGCACATGCGTTTAGAGGATATATTAGAAATATCGTCTCAGCTTGGCAAGTCTCGATACGCTAAAGTTTTTTTGGATAAAAAAGCGCCTGAAAAACTTTTACAGGCCATTGTAAACACAGGGTTTGAACCTGTAGTTGTCCCTACCGATATTCATGTTCATATGGCACTAGAGGCTATGAAAGGAATGCACAGTAAGAACGTAAAAACAATAGTGATTGCAAGTAGACATGCCCGATGCACACCAATTCTTCGTAAAGCTAAAGAAAACGGGTTAGAAACATGTTCAATCGGTTTTGAGCCTGGTTTCTCGATAGCTTTGCAAAACGCCAGTGATTATGTTTTCAAGGTAAAAGGCAACACTTTGAAAGTCGAAGGAAAATCGGCAAAAACATAACAGATAAAAACCGCTTAAATAGCCATGTTTGTCATATTTTTTTCTATTCATCTATTATCTTTGGGGTTTTTTATGTCTTTTGAGAGTGAAAGAAGTTTTCCTCGTTGTACTGTTGATGGTATCGTTTTTATTGAGGACGATGAAGTAGTTTTAGTAAGGCGTAAATACCCCCCTTTTAAAGGTTTTTGGGCTTTACCTGGTGGTTTTGTCGAGTACGGGGAAACTGTGGAGGAAGCAGTGAAAAGGGAAATTTTCGAAGAAACCGGATTAAAAGTAGAAATTATTAGTTTAGTCGGTGTTTATTCCGATCCCAGTCGTGATCCTCGAGGTCATGTTGTGACGATCGTTTTCAAATGCAGAGCCCTTACTAAGAATCTTGAAGCAAAAACTGATGCTGAGTTAGTTAAAGCTTTTAAAATATCTGATCTGAAAAACTTGAATCTGGCTTTCGATCACGATAAAATCCTCAAAGACGCTGAAATAATCCGCTAAATAACTAATAATACAAGAATTAAAGTCTTCTTTTACTCAAAGGTCTAATAGACGCTAAATCAGCCCCCGTAGAGTGGACAAAAAGAATATTTAAAATTAAAACGTATTTTATTTTAAGTGTATTGAAAGTTTTTTAGGAGGTTATTTTTAGTGGAAAAAGAAACCCTTACTATGGTACAGGCCCAAAAAAAAGATTTAACTGCAATCCAGCAATCAATCCTTGGAAAAAGCAGCGATGTTTCAGAAAAACTTGCAGCTACATCTAATGAAATTCTAGAAGGATTAAACGGTTTAAAATCTGAATCCCTTAGCGTAATTAAAAGTTTTCCAGAAGAGGTTTCCCCTCTTATGTCTGATGCTGAAAGCGAAGCGATTCAAAAATTGGATTTAGTGATAAACCAGGCAGGCGATCTTTTAAATGCCTTCAATGAAGAGCTGATTGCATCTTTGGATAAAAGTTTAGAAAACGCTGAAAGTTCAATAACTCAACTAAATGAAAAAATCAGCACTCCTATAGACGCTAATTTGAAAGAGTTTGGGTCAAAAGCTTCTGAAATTGTTTCTCAAACAGATAAAATAGTAGAAGAAACGACAAGAAGTAGCATCGAAAAATTCTCCGCTCAAATGGATGGAAGTATGAAAATTATAACGGAAAAAATAGATCCTCTTAAAACCCGAATAGCCTCAATTTTTGAGAGCGTTGATTCTAAAGTAATCACGAGTTTAGACCATGTTAACACAGAAGAAGCTCAAATCCTTGAATCTTCCTTCGCTTTGATGAAAAGTACAACAGAAAACTTAGCTACAGCTTTATCTGAAGCCATAAACAGTTTACAAAAACTACAGGAAACTATCTCAACAAGCCAAAGTACCCTAGAACAAAACACCGCTGAGGTAAAAGAAAAGGTGGCAAATGTCGTTTCTGAAGTAAAAACTACCGTAGCTTCAGAATTTGATGTAGTTAAGAAAGAATTCGAACAATCCATTGATACGACATCCTCTTCGCTTCTCCAGAACCTAAACACCGGGAAAGAAACTGTTTCAAGTTCTATAAGCGATCTAAACGAAAACCTAAAAAGTAAAATAATCAGTTCCCTTGAGGGTGCAAAACATAAGTATGAAAGCGATTCTCAAGCCCTTAAAACCCAAATAAACGAAGAAGTATCAATAACACGTCAAAACTTAAGAACCTCCATAGCAGAAGTAAAAACCCTTACAAAAAACAAAATCTCTGACACTCTAGAAAGCAATAAATCTACCATAGAAAATGTAAAATCAGGCCTAGACACCAGCATAAAAACTATAACAGATAACGTAAAAGACCGTGAACTAAGCCTTGAAGGAAAAATTGTAGGAACAATGAACTCCTTCACTGAAACCGTAACAAAAAACATGAAAGAAGCTACAGAAAAAATGAACGAAGTTGCTTCAGAAACAGAAAAAATCGGCGTCGTATTCCAAGAAGTTAGAGGCATCTACTCCATAACCGGTCTTGAAAACATTAAAAAATATATCCGAGAAATCCCAAAAAGAACAAAATCCAGCTTAAGAATAGTCATAACCGCTATATCCCCAGAAGATGAAGAAGCCATACTTCAAGCACCCCCAAGAGTCAGGATACAAATAGCCACCGGGGGACTTATACCTGAACAAATAATGACAAAAGGAACAATAGATGCAAGACTCGATCAAAGAGCAGGAGAAATAATAGGCTTTGTCCGAGACGGAGAAGAAGTGCTTTTTGCCCCCATAAACCCCGGTAGAGAAACAATAGCAATCGTAAGCTCTATTGAAAGCCATATCCCATGGCTATCAAGACCCATGGAAGAGGCTTGGGTACGCTCGAGAAAACCGTAGATCCCTCCTCTATGAAACAAAAAATCGGTAAACTTTAAAATTATTTAAAAAGGGGAGCTTCTGACCTTTAGCGGTAAAATCGTCTTACTAGGCCAGTCCTCCCTCACTTTGTCAGTTCTACTGCCTTTATCGCCTGTTCAAGTTTTTCTGCCCGTTCGTTAAACCTTTCCAAATCCCCAAGGTATAAGAGCGTTAAAAGTTCCTCAAAATCATTTACCGGCCTATCCTCAACCGTTAACTCGCTGACCTTGGTCAAAGATATAAACTGATCATCCTTCGCTCCTGTTTCAAGAAGATATGACATTATACTGTTAAGCTGATGTCTTATCGTCTTTTCAAGCTTTGCAATACCTTTTGCTGAGTCCTCAACATCCCTAACTAAATGAACAGTTAAAGGCATAACAAACATCTTCAAAACCCTTCTAAAATCATCGACAACCTTAGTACTTTTCTTTGTCTTTTCTAATCCTGAAAAAAGGGCTTTAAAAGTCCTAAGAGTGCTTTTTTTAAGCACTATAATGTTTTCTATCGTGTGTAACGTATCAAGCATCCTATCAAGCTTGCCTATATGTTGAATATACGTGTTAAAGAATCCCCCATCTTCCTCCGAGTAGATCGCATTGAAAAGCCTAGAAAGAAGATCTTTATACAAAAGAAGTCCGCTCTCAAACTCCAAAAGATCATTTTCCTGCAAACCATAAGCCTCCTAAAAATAACCCTTATTTATCTTACTTGTCCTCCTTACCCTTTTCCTTTAAACTAATTAAATTATTTAACGTTTTCAAATAAAAAAAGTATTTCCCTCCATAAAAACGATTTTATTTCCTTTAAATTTTTTAAAAAAGCCATACATCTTAAAGGAGATGATCCAGTTTTATGTTTCAATTTTGAGTTTTAAGCCTTTTTTAGGCCAGTTTGAGAGCAAAACAGCCCGTGAAACTGGGACTTCATTCACGACAGGATAACCTGCTATATCCCCTATTTTTTCAGCAAACTCTCTAATCTCTTCATGAGTAGGCTCAAAATGATGCCTTATCTGTAACTTTGTCATTCCTTCCTTCATATGTTTTTTCTGTAATCTCTCTTGAGCTGCCCCAACGTATGTAAAACCTTTAACTTCAAAGAAATCAGGCTCAGCTTTTTTAATCAGCCTACCATAACCGTCCAGGTCATGAAGATTCATACGCTTTACAGCGGTTATTCGGATACACTTCCTACAACTATGTGTTTTAAGTGTTTCAATAGTTTCTTGAAGCCTCCCCCATCCATCTTTAATAACAGGTCTACAAACCCTCCTATAAGTCTCATAATTAGGAGCCGCCAAGGTCAAATAAAGTTGTGTTGGTTCCTCGTCTAAACTATTAAGCACTTGAGGATTAGTGCCATTAGTAACAAGAAAAGTGGACAAGCCTCTCATATGAAATGCCTCTATAAGTCCTCCAATACCTGGATACAAAGTAGGTTCTCCGGCCAAGGATATAGCTGCATGTTTCGGTTTTAAAGCCTCAAGAAAACATCTTTCAATATCATTCCAAGATCCCACATTTTCCTCAACAATCCTTTCACCTTCACCCCTATCCATCTCCCTAAAACTTTCCCTTAAAACAACCCTGTTATCAGGCTTCTTTCTCTGTATCACGTCAGCCTCATTCAAAAGCACTATTGCCTTTCTTACCTTCCTAACACTAACGCCAAAACGTTCCACTAAAGAATAAAAGGTTATCTCTCTTTTCAATAAAAGGTCAACTATATCCACCATAAGCTCGTAATTCTTCCTCAGTTTCTTTAAACTGAATTTTCTAAGGATAACTTCCTCCTGCTTCTCAATAAGCTTATCAGCCAACTCTTTCGGATCATCTATGTCAAAATTATCCATTGTGGATAAATCCTGATAAATCCCAAGATCAGAAGGCTCCACCCGCCAACAGAACCTACACCTCTGAGTACACCAAAAAAGAGCAGGCGTACACTGGATACATTGATGAGATCCTATTCCGTAAAATCTTTCTTTATAACAAGATCTCCTACCCGTCCAAATCTTCTCACTAAGCCACCTACAAGGCTTCAACCCAGAATGTTTCCCGACAAACCAATAGCCTTTCTTAACATAAGCTCTTATAAGCTCGCTAGGCACATTAGAAGCTATTACAGGCTTCAAACTAAAACAAGCCCCTTAAACCTCAATAGAACAAAATCTTCTAAAAATCCGTTAATTTTAACGGCACTCTCCCTATTTAAATAGCCTCTGTTTAAGTGTTAAACCCTTGATTTTCTGAACTTCCGCAAAAAGATCAGATAAAACCTCTATATAATCTATTCTCCCCTCCGCTATAGCGTCCATTTTCGTCTGTAAATACCTCGTCCTCTCCTCGGATATACATTCCCTAACAACATTTAACGAGGAAAGATACTCGTAAACCTGACGCCCCAACTTTGTCGGAACCAATTTACGAGATTTTAAACTTTCCCAAAAATAACGACGACGCAAAAGGTTTCTAATTACGTTAGCATAAGTCGAAGGACGCCCTATACCCTTCTCCTTCATCATGGCAACAAGCTCGCCTTGAGTAGGCATCCGGGTTCCTGGCCTCTTTATCAATTCTATTCCTCCCTCCTTAACCTTAATCCTTTGACCCTTGCTAAATTTCGGTACAAAAGGACGCCAAAAAGGCTGTACCTCAAGCCAGCCCTTATCAATCTCCTCTAAAACTCCCTCATAATCCACCTCTATATCCCCTATTCTAAGCTTCGCCGCCTGTTTAAGAACCTTTGCAGGCTTCATCTGAGAAGCAAAAAACCTCCTTGATATTAAATCATACACCCTATAATGCCTACTAGTCAGCCTTTTCACAAGTTCAAGTTCACCATTTCTTATTAATCTGCTTAATTCATCCGAATCCATAGATTTTGTCGGGCGAATACACTCATGAGCACCACCAGTACCCCAAGACCTACCCTGAAACCTTTCCTTTCCAAACTTTGTTTCTATATATTCCTTCGCAACGTTGATGCCTTTACTCGAAACCCTTATAGAATCAGTTCTATGGTAAGTTATAAGTCCCGCTTCAAAAAGATCTTGGGAAGCCTTCATTGTTTGATCGGTAGTCAACCTAAGCACCTTAGAAGCCATTAAAAGCAAGGAATCTGTGGTGAAAGGTGGTGGAGGAGAAACCTCGACCTCCTCACACTCCACTTCTCCCACATACACTTCTTCTGCTTCTACTTTACCATCCAATTGAAGTTTAATATCGTTATCCAAAGTTACTAAGGAAGTTTCTATCCTTTTCGCATATTTCTTCGCTAATTCAACAATCCACCCTAAGACGGGGGTTTGCACCCTACCTGCTGATAAATATTGGCTTCCAAATTTTTCCCAAACCTTCCTCGAAAGTTCAAACCCCAGCCACCTATCCTCAATCCTCCTAACAATCTGGGCTTGGACAAGTTTTTCATCAAAATCCCTTAGATTCTCTAAAGCTTCAAGGATGGCCCTTCGCGTGACTTCCCTAAATTCTGCCCTCTTAACACTATTAGCATAGGGATAAACAGCCGTCGCTATATCCCAACCAATCTTTTCACCTTCCGTGTCAGGATCCGTACCAATCACTACCTCATCCACTTCTAAAGCAAGTTGTTGTAAAGACCTTATTACGTCAAGCTTAGTATTGTAAAAAGAACTGCCACAAGTTGGGCACTCATTATCTGAAGAAGTCCAGCTGGAATTACAACGCCTACAAACCTTTATTTCACCATAAATGGGCAGAAAAATATTTTCATCAGGGTAAACCTTAACCCCATGAAAATGTCCATCAATATCCATCATAATCCTCAGAAAATCCTCAGATTCCCACGACCAGTCTCCCTTATCCTCCCCAATTTTTTCCATTGTTTTGACTTCCTGTCCATCATAGTCTTCATCCAAAACTGTTTTAGAACCCTTAGTTATCAGGTCAACAACATGACCCACCGTGGCAGTAATCGTCATAAGGTATTTCCCTGCAAGCACTTCATAACAATAAACCGATCCCATAATCCTTCTAGAAGGTCTTCCAAAATAGTAAGCAATACTTTTTGCTTTGCTTGGAGATTCAACGATAAAAAGACAGGTTTTAAGCATGACCTCTCTCCCCCCAAATTTTCCCCTCCGAGTTGCTAAAACAAGACTTCTATCCTCCTCAATCCGTGAAAATAAGCCTTGAAGATCTATCACACCAAAGTTCTGCCAACTACTTTCTAAAAGCCACTCAGTTCGCCTCATCAGGTTCCTAAAAAGCTTTGAATAATCTATCACAACCACAGAAAGTCCCTTAGTAACCCCTCCAAGAAAAAGCCTAGAAGTGCGTCCAGATCCTTGAATATAAGTATTCACATCAGGAACTAAAACATAATTCTTCTCTCTCTCCTCTAACAAAGCTATATGTTTAGACTTCTTCAAGCTTTTGATAAGCTCTTCATCCCTTAAAAGTTCTGAAATCATCTTCCTTGCTTCTTCGAGAAGCCCTTGTAAAAACGCCAACCTCCCCTTCTCATACCTCTCTCCCTTGACCAAAGCTTCCTCAACAGATCGCGCCATCAACCCGCTAGTGCCCCTAAAACTCTTTTTCATTTTCCGTATAAGTTGCCCTATCCAACTCTTCTTTTCTTCAGATTCAATAACCTCCTCAAAAGTAGTCAAAAGAGAAATAGCGTGAAAAGGATTTGTAGGCACCATCAACTCGTACTTATACTTCGGAATACCCGCAAAAACCGCATAACGAATCCTTTCAGGGTAGTCCAATCCCCTCACAAGGAGACCATAAGTTGTAGCACTCCCGACTAAAACATCGACCTCCCCAGAAGCAAAAGCCTGAACCTTTTTTGTCTTGCGCCCTTTCTCCGAAACCACAGCCTCTGCAGAAACATTCACCTTCCTAAGCTCTTCCACAATCCTATAAGCCAGATCCATTTCTCCCACAGGAACAAAAATAAGCCCACCTTCCCCCAATTTTTCGACAACCCTCACTACCTCAGAAACAACATCGCCATGCTTCGGGAAAATATAAGTATCCTCGACATTTCTAAAAACATCGCGAACAGACCCTATTTCAAAATTTAAAAGCTCCCTGAATAATCTAACCCTCCTACCCCTAACTCTACCAGTAGCACTCGAAACAATTAGTTGCCCAATAGAGTGCATCGCTTTATATTCATCTATCTCCTGCTCAAGCTCCTCAACCAACTCTCGCAACTTTTTACTTCTCGAAGTATAGACATTCCTCCTCGATTTAGTAAGCTCCCAAGCCTTAAGAACTATCTCTTCATTAAATCCTAACAATAAAAGAACCCGATCAATGTTCTTAGAAGCCTTTAAAAGCGCATCAACATCATCAACTATCACCAAATCAAAACGATCCACTGCCTTTTTAACATCATTAAGATGTGTGCTAAGGAACTTTGAAGTAGTTATAAGAATGTCAAAATCACCCTCCTCTAAAGCCTCAATAAAAGCCCGCCTTTTCTTGGAAGGAAGACTTGAATGGAACCATGCTACTTTAATCGAGGATTCTTCCCTTTCAATATATGTCTGCAGTTTCTCTCCAACTTGTTGAACTAAAGTCGTAGTGGGAAGTATTATGTAAGTTTTAGCGTCTCTCTCAGCTAAAAAAAGGCTTAAAGCAACGCTAAAAACAGTTTTTCCAAGACCCGTAGGCGCAGTAATGGCAAAACTCCTACCCAACCACGCCCTCTTAAACCACGCCCTTTGAGCACTCCACAAGTCACCACCTACAAACTCACTAAAAAGCTTGTTAAAGGTTTCAGCTTCCATCTCTAACAACTTTTTATCCCCATACTCCCCCAAAAGCTCAAAGTTTCCTTCCTCTAAAAACGAATTTATATCCTGCAAAGGATGAAGACATTTTAAACACGGACGTTTCTGCCTCAAACACCAGCTATTAGTATCTCCCCCACAAGAAGGACAAAGATCCCTAAAAATAGCCATCGTCAAGCGATCATCTCTCATTTTCATAACCCTATAAACATTGTGGTTCTATGCGATCTAGCTTACATCCTTAGGTTATTTTATATAGTTGTATAAACTCTCTCTAAAATGTTTCTCCCTAACGTAATAATAAAAAATTTAGCGTTTATTAAAAGAATAGAATAAAAATTTTACGGTGTCACTCTCTTTTTAATGCCAGTTATTTCTCCTAATAGTTGAAAATAGAAAAAGCTTAAAAGCGGAAATAACCGTGATTTCGCCTAAAAAATTAAGAAAAAGGATCAAAATAAAAATTTTTAGACCTTTAGAGTCCTAAAGGCCTTTTATTAGTGCTTAGAGGTATTTTTGAACGAAGATTTTAACCTGAAAAACATCCTAGTTTTAAAATAAGTTTAACTTGCCTATAATCCTAATATTCTTGTAAAAAAACAAAAAAAGAGGATTTCTGCCTGGATGTTCTTACCACTATTAACAGGCTATTTTTTGACCTGGAGCTGGAGGTCCAGCCGTATATATTTCACCAACTTTAATTTTTATGACGCCTCTGCACTCCAGATTATATTTTTTAAGCTCATCTACAAATCTATCAAATAAACCGCCGGAGGTTACAATTTCCTCAAAGAAACCCTGAATTCTGTATGCAGTCATTGGGTGTTTATAAACGATTACGCACGCTTCTTTAGTTGTTTCAAGGTTTTTTTGCGTGGTTCCAGCCCACACAAGCGCAAAAGCAAGGGTTTCCTCATCTATAGCCATAAGAGATCCCAAAATTATCGCGTGAGGCACTCCTTTTTCATCTGCTGTGGCCAAAACTTTAACAACTTCCATCTGCTCTTCTCCAGGTTTCAATAGATCCATAACTTCTTTAGGTATAGGCACCAAAACCATCCTCCTTAAAAAATAAGCCAAACAGAAAGTACAAACCCTCTTAAAGGGTAACGATTCAACATTTCTCCCAAACCCTCTTATTTAAAACTTTCTTTAACAAAAACAAATAGTGTACAGAGCATGTTTCTAAAAAAATAAACATGAAAACTTCAAAAACTATTTCACCAAATAAAATAATTTAAAGCACCTAAAACGGTTTTTCACACCCCTCTCTAAAGGGGCATTGGTCGCATGAAAACTTATCCTTTTCAATCTCTTCCCTCCTGATATCTCCAACAACTATTTGAAGAACCTCTATATCACCCTCATATTGAATAAAATGGCACACATTGGGAGGAATAAACATCCTTCCCCCACTTTTCACTTTATAAAGCTTAAATTTCCCTTTTCCTTCAACATTTTTTAAAAAAATTTGGAACGGAAATCTACTAAAATATATCTCTAACTGATGTTTATGATAATGCGGTTTCTCCCCCTTAGAATTCTCTCTACACGCTACTGAAAATTGCACCCTATCAGATTCAACCACCCTCCTCTCATCACTTTTCCAAAAAACACCTTCAGCCTCTTTTTCACCAAACTCTTTCAAAACTCTTGGCACAACTATTTTCCTATCTTTCCTAACCTCTCCCCTAAGGAGGGAAAATAGCTTTTCAAGCTCAAGATTCTCTATAATTAAGACTCTTTCCACCATAAAAACCCCCGAAAAACTGTTAAATCCTTTTAACATTTCAAAAAGTAAAACTAACACATTACCAAAAAAACACCAACTTTGACTTTTAAAAATAATGATAAACTAGCCACCTTCCTAAATTATATTATTACCAGAAATAGGAAAAAGAAAGAAAAACCACTAAAAAACCAAAAAAGAAGAAAGAAAAAAGAAAGTTTTTTAAAAATTCCTTTACCCAACTACTAAAAAAGCAGAAAAAGGATAAGTGTTATCCTTTTACCAAAAGGATAAATATCCTAAAAATTGGCAGAAATAGGCCAATAAAAATCCGATAAAATTAATAAATTTTGAACTTAAATGCGGTTGAAGTGAAAAAAATGGTTAGGATGGCAAGGACTGTCTTCCATCAAGAGCTTGACAAGTTAAAAAAAGAAGTTTCAGATATGTGCTCTCTCGCTCTAGACGCTGTACATCTATCTGTTATGTCTCTCTTAACTCAAAACCCCCTCATGGCTAAGGAAACAATGAGACAAGACCATGAAATTGACTGGTTAGAACTCGGAATTGAAAACCAGTGCATGGAACTTTTAGCCCTACAACAACCCGTAGCAAAAGACCTAAGGGATATAGTCACCATCTCCAAAGTAATAGTAGACTTGGATAGATTAGGCGACTACTCCGTAAACATCTGCCAAGTGGCCCTCACCATCCACCCCCTAAAAAGAGTAAAACCTCTCGGTCTTATCGCCGTTATGCATCAAAAAGTAGACCACATGGTAAGAACTGCCCTAAAAGCTTTCATTGAAGGCGATGCAAAACTCGCAGAAAGCCTAGAAGGTCTTGATGATGAGGTTGACAAGCTTTTCGCTAAAGTTATCGAGGAGGGTATTGAAACGATGAAAAACGATCCCTCATCCATAGATTTTACTGCAAACCTCATCCTTGTTTCAAAATATTTGGAGAGGATGGCGGATCACGCTTGTAACATCGCAGGAAGAACCATATATATGGTCACAGGAAAAAGAAAGAAAATACACTAAAAAACCCAAAAACTCTATAAAAAACTAAAGAGTATGTTTTTCAGTTTTTATATGGTTTAAATGGAGGATTTTTGATTGGAATATTTTCTTATTCATGCAAGCGATTTACACCTAGGAGAAAGGATAGAAAGCAAAGAAAAAATAAAACAACTAGTCTCTGAGGTAAACGATTATTGTCCTAACCTCCTGGTCATCACAGGAGATTCGACTCATCATGGGCTTGAACAACAAATAATGGAAATAAAACAACTTTTAGACGAAATAATGTGCCCCACAATCATCATTCCAGGAAATCATGATGCAAAATCTTGGGGATGGAAATTTTTCGAAGAAATCATCGGACCAAGATCCATAAAATACGAAGATAAACACGTGGTACTTCTTGCTATGGACTCCTCAACACCTGATGTAGCCGATGGTCACATCGGACGTGATAACTACCATCTAATAGAAGAAACCTTCTCCAACGCCAAAAAAGGCAAAATCAAAATCTTTGCCTTACACCACCATCTAGTACCCGTCCCACAAACAGGAAGAGAAAAAGCAGTACTTACCGACTCAGGAGACGTTTTAGAGATACTTATGAAAACAGGCGTAAATCTCTCCTTGTGTGGCCATAGACACGTTCCTTGGATATGGCAACTTGAAAAAATGGTGATCAACCACACAGGAACCGTGGGAAGTCCAAGAACAAGGGGGGCAAGAGAAAACTACTACTCTCTAATCCGCATAATCGATGAAAAGATCCAAATTTCCCTAAAAGCGATAGGTGGCGAAGAAAAGCTTTTCAAAAAAGACCTTTCTATCTACTTATAATAAATTTCCATATCATACAACTTACTGAAGGTGAGCAAGAAGGCCCCAGCCCTTTAGGGCGGGGATGAATTGCGATAGGTTTATATATTTTTTATCCTGTTTGGTGTTTTTGATAATAATGGATAAAAAGGATAAGGTTAAGATTTCCATCCATAGAGAAGTTGCGAACAAGCTAAAGTCGATGATGAAGGTAGGAGACACGTATTCAGACGTGATAAAGAGGCTGTTAAATGAAAAGAAGAAGAACCAACACGTTCAAACTAAGCCCGAATAAAGAGCAAGAGCAAAGGTTCTTCGAGTTAGCCGATAACTGCGCAAGGATGTTTAACGAGATAAACTATAAGAGAAGACAGTCCTTTTTCTCGCGAAACTTCGAATGGAACACCGACGAATCCTACCACAAATACAAGAAGATTATAGGCTCTGCAACAGCCCAACAA
>Ga0209636_10000627_pt1 | contig 35156 bp, 29 predicted proteins | sample DeeMarSWOR152_54_FD_187464 | JGI IMG/M metagenome (GOLD analysis project Ga0209636, IMG submission 187464) | Marine sediment microbial communities from White Oak River estuary, North Carolina - WOR-1-52-54 (SPAdes) (version 2) | ecosystem: Environmental > Aquatic > Marine > Intertidal zone >... | reverse complement strand
GCGGTGAATACGTTCCCGGGCCTTGTACACACCGCCCGTCAAGCCACGAAAGTCGGCAGTACCCGAAGTCGCTGGCCTAACCCGCAAGGGAAGGAGGCGCCGAAGGTAAGACCGGCGATTGGGGCTAAGTCGTAACAAGGTAGCCGTACCGGAAGGTGCGGCTGGATCACCTCCTTTCTAAGGAGAATACGGGGCTCGGCCACTCGATGGTTACGAGTTACCGATTTTCTAGGTCGGTTCTTGCTGGGCCCGCATGCGCTATTTTTTTGCGCTTTTCTTCAGGGCAGGGCGCCTGACAGTTAGTGCCTGTTTGCTCTGATGCTGTCGTGTAAGGCAGACTGCTCGGAGTGGTCTGAGACCGCTGACTACCAACGACGTTTGGAGGGCCTATAGCTCAGACGGTTAGAGCGCACGCCTGATAAGCGTGAGGTCAGTGGTTCAACTCCACTTAGGCCCACCACGATAGGGTCCCCGTTGGACCGGGTTTGTTGCCGGTTGGGGGCTGAAGCAGAATTCGGAACACGGGGATATAGCTCAATTGGGAGAGCGCCGCCCTTGCACGGCGGAGGTTACCGGTTCGAGCCCGGTTATCTCCACCAGTTCTTGAGAAGTGTCCATCGCTTCCGAGTGGAAGCGATCCACATAGACTGCTCTTTGACAACTGCATAGGAAAATGCGGCAACACCGCGATTGCACCCACCAGCCGTTCGGTCAAGCTACTAAGAGCATATGGTGGATGCCTTGGTGTCAGAAGGCGATGAAGGGCGTGGCAAGCTGCGATAAGCTCCGGTGAGTTGCAAACAAACTTTGACCCGGAGATACCCGAATGGGGAAACCCGACGCGGGTAACGCCGCGTCATCGCGCGGATGAATACATAGTCTGCGCGAGGCGAACGGGGGGAAGTGAAACATCTCAGTACCCTCAGGAAGAGAAAGAAACCTCGATTTCCTTAGTAGTGGCGAGCGAAAAGGAAACAGCCGAAACCGGGCTGCACGTTAAAGCCTGCGAGCGTTGTGCACCCGGGGTTGTGGGGCTCAGTTTGACTGGGACGCAGCCTAAGTCGGGGAGTCAGAAACCAGCATCGTAGTTGAATGGTTTGGGAAAACCAACCACAGACGGTGAAAGTCCAGTAAACGAAACGGTGCTGGCTCCCTTCTACTGAGTTCCCTAGTACCACGGGACACGTGGAATCCTGTGGGAAACCGGGAGGACCACCTCCCAAGGCTAAATACTCTCTGACGACCGATAGCGAACCAGTACCGTGAGGGAAAGGTGAAAAGGACTCCTGGCGGAGAGTGAAAAAGAACCTGAAACCATATGCTTACAAGCTGTAGGAGCCTGAATTCGGGAGCTAGTCTCCCGAAGGATGGTGACTGCGTGCCTTTTGCATAATGAACCGGCGAGTTACTTGAGTGTAGCGAGGTTAAGTGTCTAAGACATGGAGCCGTAGCGAAAGCGAGTCCGAACAGGGCGTTCAGTTGTACTCAGTAGACCCGAAGCCAGGTGATCTACCCATGGCCAGGATGAAGCGTATTTAACAGTACGTGGAGGTCCGAACCCACTAACGTTGAAAAGTTAGGGGATGAGCTGTGGGTGGGGGTGAAAGGCCAATCAAACCTGGTGATAGCTGGTTCTCCCCGAAATAGCTTTAGGGCTAGCCTCGCGTAATTGAGTGACGGAGGTAGAGCACTGATTGGGCTAGGGACCCTACAAGGTTACCAACCCCATTCAAACTCCGAATGCCGTTCACTTGTATCGCGGGAGTCAGCTCGTGGGGGATAAGCTTCACGGGCAAAAGGGAAACAACCCAGACCGTCAGCTAAGGTCCCAAAGTACGGGCTAAGTGGATAAGGAGGTGGGGTTGCACAGACAACTAGGATGTTGGCTTAGAAGCAGCCATCATTTAAAGAGTGCGTAACTGCTCACTAGTCAAGTGGTCCTGCGCCGATAATTCTCGGGACTAAAGTCTGTCACCGAAGCTGCGGAATTCTTCGAGGTTCGCCTCGGAGGATTGGTAGGGGAGCGTTCCGTTGTAGGATGAAGTCAACCCGGAAGGGTTGGTCGACGAACCGGAAGTGATTATGCCGGTATGAGTAGCGAGAAAACGGGCGAGAAACCCGTTCACCGAAAACCTAAGGTTTCCTGAGGAAGGTTAATCCGCTCAGGGTTAGTCGGGTCCTTAGCCGAGGCCGAAAGGCGTAGGCGATGGGAAACAGGTCAACATTCCTGTACCATCTGGAAGACGACGAAGACGCTATGTGGTGACGCGGGAGTGAAAGGCCAGCCCGAGATCGGAAGTTCGGGTCTAAGCCTGTAGGAGGGCTGCCCAGGCAAATCCAGGCAGCCGTTAACTCCGAGAGGCGATGGGGAGTCCGTAAGGACACAAACTGGCCATAATCCGACCGCCGAGAAAAGCCTCTATGCGAGTCTTTCGGGTGTCCGTACCGTAAACCGACACAGGTAGGTGGGGAGAGAATCCTAAGGTGCTCGAGTGAGTCTTGCTTAAGGAACTCGGCAAAATGACCCCGTAACTTCGGAATAAGGGGTGCCCTCAGGTACGTTGGCTGCCTGCGCAGCCTGCGGACGAGGGCCGCAGTGAAACGGCCCAGGCGACTGTTTACTAAAAACACAGGTCTCTGCTAAGTCGAAGAGACGACGTATAGGGACTGACACCTGCCCGGTGCTGGAAGGTTAAAGGGCGAAGTTAGCTCTGAGCAATCAGGTCGAAGCTTCAAACTGAAGCCCCAGTAAACGGCGGCCGTAACTATAACGGTCCTAAGGTAGCGAAATTCCTTGTCGGGTAAGTTCCGACCTGCACGAATGGTGTAACGACTTGGGCGCTGTCTCAAGCAAGAGCTCGGCGAAATTGTAGCAGCGGTGAAGATGCCGCTTACCCGCGACTGGACAGAAAGACCCCGTGCACCTTTACTGCAACCTGATATTGGGTTCTGGCCATGCATGTGTAGGATAGGTGGGAGGCTTTGAAGCGGAGGCGCTAGCTTCCGTGGAGCCGACCTTGAAATACCACCCTTGTATTGTTGGGATCCTAACCTGGAGCCGTGAAGCCGGCCCAGGAACAGTGTCAGGCGGGCAGTTTGACTGGGGCGGTCGCCTCCTAAAGTGTAACGGAGGCGCCCAAAGGTTCCCTCAGCGCGGTTGGTAATCGCGCGGCGAGTGTAAAGGTATAAGGGAGCTTGACTGTGAGACCGACAGGTCGATCAGGTGCGAAAGCAGGGCTTAGTGATCCGGCGGTTCTGTGTGGAAGGGCCGTCGCTCAACGGATAAAAGGTACGCCGGGGATAACAGGCTGATCTCCCCCGAGAGTTCACATCGACGGGGGGGTTTGGCACCTCGATGTCGGCTCATCGCATCCTGGGGCTGAAGAAGGTCCCAAGGGTTCGGCTGTTCGCCGATTAAAGCGGTACGTGAGCTGGGTTTAGAACGTCGTGAGACAGTTCGGTCCCTATCCATCGCGGGCGTAGGATATCTGAGAGGGGCTGTCCCTAGTACGAGAGGACCGGGACGGACGAACCTCTGGTGTACCAGCTGTCGCGCCAGCGGCATCGCTGGGTAGCTATGTTCGGTTGGGATAAGCGCTGAAAGCATATAGGCGCGAAGCTCGCCTCAAGACTAGATATCCCGCTGGGAAACCAGCCTGAAGGTCCCTTGGAGATTACAAGGTTGATAGGCCGGAGGTGTAAGTGGGGCAACCCATTCAGCCGACCAGTACTAATTGACCGTGAGGCTTGTTCGAGCGGCTGGTGAGTGCAGTCGGTGCCGCATTTCCTTGCAGTTGTGACATATTTTTCCGGGCCGTGTGCCCGTGCTTCGGAGATGCGTTCTCTCAATTGTGCGGGCTCTCATGCCTGGGTGGGACGTTGCCGCGTTCTGGGACTGCGATTGCTCACTTGAGGATTTGTTGTGTCCTACAAAAGTAAGTGCTAGGTGCGTCGGGTATGCTGGAACGCGGCGGCTCTTAAATAGCTGGGTTGTCGTGAAGGGTTCCCGGTGGCGATAGCGGAGGGGACACACCCGTTCCCATTCCGAACACGGAAGTTAAGCCCTCCAGCGCCGATGGTACTGCCTTGGAGACGAGGTGGGAGAGTAGGTCGCTGCCGGGTTTTTTCTTTTTGGCCTCAGAAATCTTCAGCCCTTACGGTGAGATCTGCGGAATACTCTTCAAATGAAGAGGTTGACGTCGGTGTCTGAATACGGAAGTAGAGAGTGACGGAATTGCCGGCGCCTAGATCGCTTCTTACGAGAAACTCTGAGTCGTAAGAAGCGATGTCGATCCACGGTCCCGCATCGCTTGATGTTGACCATTGCGCTCTGCAAACATCAGTGCCATTTGACGCGTCAGACACTGCCCACGTAAAGGGGCCGGAGGCGAACTGCGAGAGTTGGGTGTAAATGTTCTCGGCGCACGTGCCGTCATTTGTAATCTGGGTATTCTGTGCCAGAAGCCAAGTGTCGACAGGCTGGGTGCCGAAAGAGAACGACGAGACTGAAACAAGAACGCTTATCCTTGCCACCGCAATCCCGTCGATCATCACGGAGTAGGGTGCCCTTCTTCCTTCAGTGAAAAGCCAACTTATGCGGCTCGTGGAACTGTAGCCGGAAGTGAGGTAGCCCTTAGCCTCCCTTTCTCTGCTTGTACTCTCTGTGCTCCAGTCGCTACTTGAGGAGGGCAGAACGGCACTTCTGCATTCGACCCTTCTGCTCTCAATCCAGAGAGCGTAGAGCCTCTGGTTGGAGGGGTTAATCGAGAGTGTAGGATAGCCTGACAGGGAGGCTGAAAGTATTTGTTCCGAACCCCATGATGCTCCGTCATACATCTTGTAATGTGCCCTGCCTGAGTCCGAAATATACAGAAGATGGACCCTCCCATCTTTGTCACTCACAGCAGAGAAGAGCCTCTGTGGAAGATTCGGAAAACCGTTCGCTATCGCGGTTGTCCCTGCTTCCCATCCTGTACCGCTCACATATCTTTTTCCCTCCATCCAGCCTTCGCGGTTCCACACCGCATAAACATCACCGCCGTTGAGGGGTACTACCAACGCATACAGTGAACCGTTTGAGGATACAGGTGAGAGTATGTCAGGGCTTTGCCATGATGAAATGTCATTGGGTGAACTGGATCGGCTCGCGCAGGCATAGTATCCTGTGGGATCTTCCACCCGTCCGCAAACCCATATGAAGCCGTCACTGTCTCTACAGACACTTGCTCGTGTGTATGAGGTGGTGGGGTCTCCGGTAAAGGCTGTGTACACAGCCGACCAGGTAATTGATCCGCCACTGATAATGCCCCTCTGAACTAGGATGTTATTGGCACTTGCGAAGGCAACGTAGAGAGTGTCCGATTCGAACCACACGCATGGTTGTACGTGTCCTGTGTAGAAAAGCACCGGTATTCCCGTCCAGCTGGCTCCGGTCGTGTCGTCAGAGCGCGTGTAGTATGTATGCGATCCATCGAAAAAGAATACCCAGAAGTTTCCACTACCATCCCTGAAAATTTTTCTTTGGTAGGTGAGTGAGGTTGCATCGCCTGCTTGGGAACTTGCCACAGAGGTTGGTGCCCCCATGAGGGTTCCGGCGCTGAGCAGGAGAATGATGACGGAGACAAAGGATGCCCATAGACCTTTCCACGGAGCCGTCCTTGCCTGAGTCAGCCGTTGAGCTACTCCTGGGTCGTAAGAAGCTCTTGAACTGAGGGCCGCGTGCATACTCTCTCCTTCAATGACCTCCTACGCTAAGAGTGAATCTGTGGACGAGCCCCAACTTCTGATAGTCGCTGACCGAATAGTCAATTGATAGACCTTTGATCATTATTCCCGCTCCCATGGTGAAACCCCTGTGAGCCGTCTTCTCCGTGGAAGTTGTGTATCCTCCTCTGAGGAAGAGCGCTCCTCTCAATCTCTGTTCAGCTCCCCAGGAGAATTGTGTTCCTGCGTCAGTAGTTACAGCTGCATCGAGCGTTGCAACGAGACTGGAGTCCACGAGAACCACTGCGCCCCCCACAGCCAGCTCAGAAGGCAAGGGTTCAGTGGCCTCCCTGAGTTTCAGGCCTCTTCCCAGGTTGCGAGCTGCCACTCCCAGCGACCACTTCTTGTCGAGGGAGACGTAGAGTCCGCCGACGTCAAAAGCCAGCCCTGTGCCGGACTCGCTGGCGTTGTCCTCGTACACGAACTTGGCGGACCCTCCCAAATAGAAACCCTGGCCGACGTACTTGCCTATTGACGAAACCAAGGCGAGGGCAGTGTACGAGAAGGTGCCGTCGGTCTGTTCATACATACCATAAATATCCTCGAATGTCCTTGGAATCCCTCCGGTGCGAAGGATCGATGAGGACAGGGCCACCGACGTAGCGTCTCCCAAAGGATGAATGAAACCCATGTGCTCGTAGCCGATGTCTGCGAACCAGGCGGCGTGGGAGAAGGAGAACTCGTTTGCTGCGCATCTTCCGAGTGACGCCGCGTTCCAGTACACTCCGTCTACTCCTCTGGCGATGGCGGTTCCCCCGCCTCCCATGGCTTCGATTCTTGCCCCGGCTCCCAAGGTGAGGAAATTGGCAGCAGTGGTACCGGCGCCGTGGGCTTTAGAGATAAAGAACGAATATACCAGAATAAAGCAGATGGCAAGCCTGAGCAATGGGCGAAAGCCCGAGCTGGAGCAGCTTCTCTGGAAGCTTCTCACTGACACTTTGTTCGGCAGTTGGTTCGTTGTCCGGCTCATGTTTGTTCACCGCCGTGCCGTCTTTTCCAGTTTAAGTCTCTCATGCGAAACGGGTGCAACTGCAATTCGCACCCGCGGCAAAGGCTGTGTTCCGGCTCCGGCGAGCTGCCTGGAGCTCGTGCGTTGCCGGTGTGCGTACGTGCAAGACCGCAATTGCTACCAGATGACTGATATCCTTCCTGTGCTCTTTTCGCCGTGGCCATTGGTTATCTGATAAACATAGAGGCCGCTCGCCACTTCTCTACCTTCTAAATTCCTGGCGTCCCACGTTGCCCCTCCGCCCGTGTAGACAATTCGGTGACTCCACACCAGGTCACCACTCAGTGTGAATATCTTTATTTCCACGTTGTCAGTGAGGCCGATGAACTTCAGCACGTTGTCTTTTGCTGAACGTGGATGGAAGGGATTCGGATAGACGATCACTCCCTTGAGATTCTCTGCGGACCCCGTCATCAATCTGAAGACTTCGAAGCTCGCCACGTCAAAGGCAACTGTTCTTCTCTCTGGATCCAATCTGGAACTCAGAATGGGCACCCAAACTACCTGGTTCTTCTCAAGGTAATAGGCCTTCAGACTGTTCAGAAGTGCCGGACTGGAGCCGGAGGGATACGAAAGTGTAATTGTTACCATACTCGTAGGTTCCTCAGTCGCCACGAACTCGATGGGCCCGAGGTTACCGAACGGGATTGCACTATTCTGCATTGCTCTTCGGTCCGCCTCGTCGATGATTGGCCTCGTTTCCGGAAGCCCTCGCATGTAGATGTCAACGATTGCCGATCCGGAAAACACGCCACCAGGCACGCTGAGTTCGATTGTCGAGCCACACGGAGCAGTAAGGTTGGCGACGGCCGGTGGAGTCAGCGTTGGGGTCTGCTCAACAAGAGAGCCGAACTCGTCATACAGCCTTACAGTGACGCCTCCACTGGCCACTGCCACGGTCAGAACGATGTTTGATGAGCTGCTCTGTACGGCCTTCGTACGGGCAGCACGGTCTGCCGGCACAGATTGTGATTGTGGCGTTCTCTTCTCCGCCGGTCTCTCGGATGAATCACCACTGACGCAGAATGAGACCAGCAGGCACAGCATCATCAGAACGGGGTATTTCCTCTTCTCGTAAAACCTACCCCTCATCTCACCCATCCCAGCCTTTGGACAAGTCCCCCCAACCATGAGCTTTCACTCTCGTTGTCCAGGCTTTCCGCGGCTGCAACTGAGAAGATGATTCTGCTCTTGAGGCCGCATGCTATGAAAACGCCTGGTCCGGGCACCGTCCTGGACCAAAGCATCACCTGGAATTTCCTGGAAGCAAGACTGCTGTTGTCCGGTATCTCTATGAACACGTCCGTGACTCCCAGTTCGCCCGGAGCAAGAATCATTGAGTCTGCCTCGAAGCTCACCCAGTCAGCTTGAGGTATTGGGTCAGCGCCCTGTCTTAACTCCACAGAATCCGGAATGAGAGGGTGGATTTTCACCGTTACGGTGTCATCACCTCGATTGACCACTGAGAGGGGGATGTTCGCGAGCTCCTTGAGACTGTACTTCTCACCTCTCTCCAATCCCTCTATGATGACTTCACCCAGGTTAGTGCTCAATCCGCCGGCTATGAGCTCTGAGGAAAGAAAGAGCGTCGTGAGCACGATCAGAGCCACGAGACGGTTTAGCATGGGATTGTCCTTTTCATGCTGCACGAGGGCCGCGCTGGTTTCCCAGACGGCCCCCGGCAGGTTGGAGGTGTACAACTAGGCGGCCGCCGCTGTCACTGTCACAACGATTGTCTGCTGAGTTGTTACAGTAGTCGCGCTCGGAGCCTCAAACTTGAACCACAGATCCCTCGTAGCAGTCGCCGAAACAGTTTCGCCAGTCTGGTCTCCGGCAAATTGTGTCGCAGAGCATGAGGTTGAAGTGGTGCTTAACGCGTGGTCTGCGTACGCAAAATCGCCGACTAGAGGCTGGGCACTGTTGAACATGGCACTCAGGCAGTACTCCTCGTTTCCAGGAGCGGCCTGAACTGCCGTCCACGTGGCCGGATCAGTGAGGTTGAGAGAATAGGTCTCGTCTACGTTACCGTCGTTGGTAACAGTCGAGGAGACGGTCGAGACAGTAGCACTCCCGGCTGTGACGACGCCGAAGTCGATCGGGCCTGTGGTGCTGACGCTGACATTCTCGATGGTCACCGTTACCGAGATGTTGCTCGGGTTGGCGGCCAAAACCGCTTGAGCGGAACCCAGAATCAGCACGGCGGTCAACGCAAATAGAACAACAGGCCTGTGAATCGTCCGCATTCGTGTTCACCTCCTTTCCGTGGGTTTCTTTCAGGATCGTCCTTGACGGTTCTGGCCGGTGCCTGACCTCCCGGAACCGTCACTCCGCATCAGCAGCTTGGGCACCCGCTGTTTGACGGATTAATGCCAAAGCACATGCGGGCTTATGCCGTCATGCTCTAAATTTTCGGCAAATGACGGGAAACCTTTAGCTGTTTGTGAGGGGAGAGTCGACCGTTATCCTGTAACTTGCAGAAAAACAAGAGGTTAGACGCTCGGCCCAGACAAACGGGTCCTTAGAAGGGACTCGGTGAGTGAGGATCGGTTCGGTTTGTCCGGCAGATCCCGAGGAGTGGGTATGGGAACGGGTTTTTCCGGAGTGCGTGGGAGGAGAAGAAAAGCCGCCGTGCGTTAGCTTCCGGCGGCCGGATGTATGAAGACGAGAGACGGCGAACGCATAAGAAGGCTCTGCTCGAACCGAGAGAGCAGGGACGAGGAGAGCCAAATCGGAATCTCTACGAAGAGAAGCTTGCCAGACCCTTGTCCAAGTCGGTGAAGCTGTCGAATATGAGGCTGAGCTTGGTGACCATGAGAAGGCTTTCAACTCTCTTGGAAACGTTCAGAAGCTTCAGCGACCCCCCTACGTTCTTCATGCTGGTTAATGCAGCAATGAGAATCCCGAGGCCCGTGCTGTTAACAATGTAAACCTTGCCCATATCGACCAGAACCTTGGTCTTGCCCTCGGCTATGATTTGCTTGATCGTGTCGTGGAACAAGCCAGCGTCAGGCCCGCCAGTCAGGTCGCCACTCAGACTCAGAACGACGACATCGTCCTTGATCTGCTTGTCGATTTTCACTTTTGCTCCCTCCGAATTTGAAGAATCGTTCGTCCGTCGTGGGTTGCGGCAGGGCGCCAATCCAAAGTGGGAAGCCAGGATAAGGACGAGCAGCACCGGATGAAATCACACAGAAGTCCGGCGGCGTCCAGGGCCATCCTGACAAGGTGCCCCGTGGCCACACCCGATTTTCTCTCAACGACATGGAAGAGAATCCAACAAGTCCTACCGTTTGTCAAGTGAAATGAAGCATCTTGCAACGGTTGCGTGGGTAGATTGCACTTTGCACGCGCCAGCGCCATCGAAGGTCCTTTGCTCGGGCGAATCGGTATCTCAAGCGGGACAGTCGATTACACCTGTTGTTCCCCGGGAGTGGGGCTTTTGTGATTCTAGGTCCATTTCATGCTTAATAAGCCAGTGGGAAATGCCGACCTTATAGATAGCACTACCTCCGTGCAGGGAGGCACGTGTTAGAACGTGGCGCCTCATTCTGAGACTCGTCCACGGGGGAGCAGCAGTCTCAGCGATGGAGCTCTTCCGAATTTGCGAGGCCACGAGCCGGAAGAGGCGAGACTAACATTGGCGCCGGAGGCATCCAACATGAAGGGTAAGGCACTCACAGAACCCTCGGGGCGCAGCGAAACTGTTAGGAGCGCTCTCGCTGTGCCTCTTGAAAAGAGAGCCATCACCAAAAATACGAAGCGGGCGGATTCGGGATTCACGCTCATCGAGCTTTCGATTGTTCTGGTTGTCCTGGGCGTCCTCACCGCTATCGCCATTCCGAACTACATACAGCTGGTGAACAGAACCAAGGAAACCAAGGTGAAGGAAAACTGCCACTGTGTTCAAGTCGCGGTGGAGGCCTTTGCAGTTGGGACGAACGGTATATATCCTGATGCAAACGACGCCGCTATTGTTGCCAATATTCTTCCAGAATTTCCAGGAGGGCAAAGGTTGGTGAATCCGTTCACCAACGTGAGGACAGAACCGGTCGCCGGCGCTGCTACCACACCCGGGCAGACCGGCTACGAGGTCAATGCTCCGTTTGGTGTTAATATAGGCTACACAGTCACCGGGTTTGGCAAAACACAGATAGTCGATACGAAAACCGGCGGTGAGTAGAGACACTCGCGGTGAGCCCAGCGTTATCCGGACTCTCCCCGGTCAGTATTCGCCTCACTCAAAATCGCCTCTTGGCGCCGAAGCGCTGCCTCTTCCCCCTACGAGTCCGTCCTAAGCAGTTTCACCCCTGTAGTCAGAACTCTCGAATCCACGCATCCTGAAAGTACCAATCCATACGCTGCCCGGTTCTTTCTTCGGGATGTACTCTGCGCTACCCAAGCGAGGTTTCCCCTTTTGAGTCGTTCACCTTTCTGCGGTGCAACATACGATGAGTCAAAGCACTTGGCTGCGGAGAACCTTAAGAGAACACGGTAGCTGAGGCCTGCAGAAGGTGGGCGTTGAAAGGCGGTGCGGTTTTAGCTAAGCTTCGATGCGAGCCGTTCGTTGAGGCCTGTTTGAGCGATGCTGTTGGCAGCCGGTTGCCTCCAGTGGGGGCTCCGTGCTGCGGCGAGGCGGTGTAGCTTTCCAAGTGCGCCCAGAGCGGCCTTCGCTGTGACTGAATTTGGGGAGAGACGAGGTATGAGTGAGTATCAGACAAGGGCTATCCAGAAAGCGGACAAAGAGTGGGTTGCCGGAGTAATGAAAAAGCATTGGGGCTCGACTCTGATGGTTAGCAGGGGCAGGGTCTGCTGCGCAGACGAACTGCCGGGCTTCATCGCGGTCCGAAACGCTGAGCGGATCGGAGTAGTGACGTATCAGATAGTAGGTGAGCAGTGTGAGATAGTCACTCTGAACAGCCTGGTTGAAGGAATCGGAGTTGCCTCTGCCCTGATCAACTGCGTCAGACAGGCGGCCGTTAAGGCAGGATGTACTCGGTTGTGGCTCATAACCACTAACGACAATCTGGCCGCGTTGCGCTTCTATCAAAAGAGAGGATTCTTCCTTGTGGCCGTCCACGTAAACGCTCTCGATGAGTCGCGAAGACTCAAGCCGGAAATCCCCGAGTTTGGGATAGACGGGATCCCGCTCAGGGACGAGATAGAGCTCGAAATGGGTCTTTGACAGGTGAAGGGGGCCCTCCAGCGGCGATTAACCTTGCGGCCCACGCAGAGACAAAGGGGGGTTTGAGGTCACGCCGAATGCGTCTCAGACAGATCGAATCCGTCTAACACAGAAAGAATCTGCTCGCAGGTACTGACAAGGAGGAGAAATGAGAATTGGATTGCTCGCGCTTCTGCCTTTCACTGCTATTTTTCCTGTCTCGTCCGTTTCGGGGCAACCCTGGCACAACGAGATAGACGCAAACCTGATGCTTACTCAGAGCGTTTACAGCGATAACTGGGTTGGAGGCGAGGCCGGTTCTATCTCTTGGACCTTCAACTCCAACTGGCTTGCAGAGAAACAGCTGCACCCGGCGGCACGCACCAAGAGCACCCTCAAGCTGGCATTTGGGCAGACACACAGTCAGGATCAGGAAGCTCGTAAGTGGGCCAGGCCATTGAAATCGACGGACCTCATCGAGCTCGAATCAGTTCTTCATTTCACATTGCAAAAGGTCCTGGACCCCTTTGTGGCGGGAAGAGTAGAGACCCAGTTTCTCGACAACCGTGATTCACAGAAAGACCGTTATTTCAATCCCGCTACTTTCACAGAAAGTCTCGGTCTAACCAGAATATTCATAAAGGAGGACAAGCGTGAGTGGTCCGCCCGTATTGGCGCAGCACTCAGGCAGCACCTTAACAGAGATGTGCTGAATTTGGAGACACAGAGACGCGAGACCGAGGTCAGCAGTGACGGTGGCCTTGAATTCGTCAGTGATTTCAGGATCCCCATGGCTCAAGATCGGATAACTTTCTCAAGCAAACTAACGGTCTTTCGTGCACTCTTCTATTCAGAATCCGAAGAGCTTGAGGGGCTGCCCGAAAGGGACTACTGGCAGTCTCCGGATATAGACTGGGAGAACACCTTCACGGCCTCTGTCACCGATTACCTGATGGTGAACTTGTACGTACAGTTCCTTTATGATAAACAGATGGCCCTGGGCGGTCGGCTGAAGCAGAGCCTCTCTATGGGCGTGACGTATAAGCTGATGTGAACGGATGCGCTTTTCTCGGGGTCTCTCGTCGGTCAGATGCAGCTATCCGTCGGCACCGCAGGCGGATCAATGCGGATCAATAAGGAGAGGCCCTTCCCGGATTGCCGGAGCGCGGCGGAAAAGGGGAGGGAATCGGGGATCACTGAACGCGGACCAACCTGATCTCGAAGAGCTTGGGCCAGTACTTTCCGGTCACAAACAACCGGTTTCGCACTGCATCATACGCGATCCCGTTAAGAACATCCGTGGGATAACCTTGATCCTGAGGATCCAGGATGCCTCTCAAGTCTATCCATCCGACTACGCTGCCGGTTACTGGCGAGATCATCGCTACAAAATCCGATTGCCAGATGTTGGCGTAGATTTTCCCCTGAATGTATTCCAGTTCGTTCAGTCTGGTCACCGGACCGGTATCATCGGTCACTTCAATCGAGTCGAGCTGTTCTAAGGTCTCGGGGTCCCAGAAACGCAGTATCGAAGTGCCGTCACTCATTATGAGATTAGTTCCGTCGTGCGTGAGACCCCAGCCTTGATTCGGATAGTACAAGGTTCCGAGGGAGTCGAAACTCTCCTTGTCATAGACGAAGGCGAATCCCGAGTGATAAGTGAGCTGGATGATTTTCTTCCTGAAGATGGTGATCCCCTCGCCAAAGTAGTAAGTCGGCAGCCTACGGATCTGTAACACATCTCCAGTCTCAAGTTCTACTTTGCGCAGTGAAGAACCCCCGTAAGTTCCTGTGCCCTCATATAGGAAGCCGTTGTCATAGACCAGGCCCTGCGTGAACGCGTCCTGACTGTGAGGATACGTGTTCACGATGTTGTAAGTATAAACAGGGATCTCGTCAGGTTCCGTGGAATCCCCCGGACACGACGTGTGTTTGGAATAATATCTGTCTGAGCATGAGTAAGCGACAAACGTGACCGGTAGCGATAGAACCGCGAGAAGAAATATCTGTGAGAATCGACGCATGAATTACCCGGTCTCCTGCAAGCCGCACCGATTTGCCACGTGAAGTGACAGCGGCACGACCTGGCAGTCAGGAAAGAACGTAGTGAAAGAAATGCCGCGAGATTCTCGTCGGAAAAGCGCCCTGTTATCTTACAGCAGATTTGAGTCCACTTCAAGAACCTGTTGGATTCGGAAAAGGCAGCGTGGCCCACACAGTCGTTCTGTTGAGTGCCTTGGTACTTCAACTACCTCATGCCCAGGTTGACCGGAATGACGCCCTCAGTTATCCTGTCAAAAGCGACAATCTCTTTCGCCGTGTCTGAGGCGGCTACGACCCGCTAGCGGCGGAGCGCTGTCTGTCAGGTGACTCAGACCTGCGTAAGAACAGGACGTTGCTCAATCTCGCTCCTGCTTGGGAGGAACATCATCGCACATAGAGAGGATCTGAAACGGGCGGCTCAGGCACTCCAAACGACCGATGCGCTCCTTATTACCGCGGGGGCCGGAGTAGGTGTGGACTCCGGGCTTCCGGATTTCAGGGGTGATACGGGTTTCTGGAAGGCATATCCTCCCATAGCGAAGCTCGGGATATCCTTCTACGAGATGGCCAATCCGGAGTGGTTTCATCGGAATCCCAAGCTTGCCTGGGCGTTTTATGGACACAGGCTGAATCTCTATCGCAACACGGTGCCCCACGATGGATTCTTCGGGCTCTTGGATATAGCGAGACGCAAGAAAGGGGGGTATTTCGTTTTCACTTCGAATGTTGACGGACAGTTTCAGAAAGCCGGATTTGACTCTGATAACATCGAGGAATGCCATGGTTCCATCCATTACTTCCAGTGTTCCCAACCCTGCGGAGATGACATCTGGGATGCAAGCCAGATAAGTGTCGTGGTGGATGAGACCGTGTTTGAGGCGAAAGACCCTCTACCGAGTTGCACGAATTGCGGTCTTGTTGCTCGGCCGAACGTGCTCATGTTCGGCGACTGGTTCTGGAACCCTCGTCGAACTGAAGCACAGGGGCTACGATTCTCCCGGTGGCTTCAGAGCGTACGTGGTGACAACCTTCGGTTGACAATTGTTGAAATAGGAGCCGGCCGTTCAATTCCCACTGTGCGTAGCACGTCGGAGTATGTGACCAGATTGCATGATGCCACATTGATCAGGATAAATCCTCGGGACTGTGAGGTTCCACCGGGACAGCTCTCGGTACCTATGGGTGCTGCCGAAGGAATCAAGAGCATTCTGGAGTCAGGAGAGACCACCTGAAGTCAAAGACCGGCCGGGCAGGCGTGTGCTATTGACATCTTCCGGCGTGCTATGATAGCATCAGCAGGGCTGGTGAGTCATGCCTATTCCTTCTTAAGGAACTCTTCACACGTTTTCTCTGTTTTTTGATAATTCTTGCAGATCAGTGGAGGTGGGACTTTGAAAGAGCACGATGTGGCCGAGTTGAGAAATGTTGCATTTGTAGGTCATGGGGGAGCAGGTAAGACCTCTCTCTGCGAGGCCTTTCTATACAACGGAAAGGCCACTGGCAGACTCGGGAGAGTCGACGATGGCACATCGATTCTTGATTATTCCAGGGAAGAGATACAGCGGAAGATAACAATATCACTCTCCACAGGGCACTTCGAGTGGAAGAATTGTCTCTTCAACGTTATTGATACGCCTGGCTACGCAGATTTCATCGGCGATGTTAAGGCCGGGCTTTCGGTGGCGGACAGTGTTCTTCTGATTATGCGAGCGGCAGCGGCAGTCGAAGTCGGGACCATGCGGGTGTGGGATTTCATCGAAGAGAACTCTCTGCCCGCGTTTTTGTGTGTGACTATGATGGACAAGGAACATTCCGATTTCTGGGCGTGTGTTCAGGGTGCGTCGGACTCCTTCTCGAGAAGAGTGCTTCCAGTCATCTTGCCTATCGGGTCCGGCGATTCCTTCTCCGGCGTGATCGACGTCGTCTCAATGAAATCTTACGCATACAGCGGCCAGGGGACGTTCACGGAGCAGAAAGAGATATCTGCTGAGCTTCTCACCAGCGTCGAGGAGGCGAGGGAGAAACTGATCGACGGCGTGGCAGAGGGTGACGATGCTCTTCTTGAGAAATACCTTGAGAGCGGCACGCTGGAGCCTGACGAGATAGTGGATGGACTTCGCAAGAGCTTCGTCAAGGGGGCCGTGCTTCCCGTGGCTGCAGTTTCTGGTCAAAAGGGTACGGGTGTGCAGCAGCTGCTTGATTTGCTTTCCACAATCCTTCCTTCACCCGTCGACAGGGGTCCCACAGAAGGTGTGGTTCCTGGAAGCGACAAGAAGGTTGAGCTTAAGCCGGAGGAAAAAGAATCCTTTTGCGGTCTTGTGTTCAAGACAGTTTCGGAACCTCACGTCGGAGAGCTCTCTCTCATCCGGGTCTTTTCGGGCAAGCTGAGATCTGGTTCTGATGTCTACAACGCCACGAAGGGTAAAGGAGAGAAGATCGGCCAGCTTTTCAGACTCCAGGGCAAGGATCGCAAGGAGGTGGCTTCACTTGGCCCAGGAGAATTCGGCGCGGCAGTGAAGCTCAGAGACACTTCTACGGGAGACACTCTTTGCTCTCAGGAGAAGCGCGTTGACCTTGGTGGAATAAAGTTTCCGGCCCCGGTGCTTTCGGAAGCCCTTAAGCCTAAGGCCAAGGGCGATGAGGAGAAGATTGCCAATGGGCTCTCGCGTCTAAAAGAAGAAGATCCCACCTTCACGGTTTTCGTGGATCCAGAACTTCGACAGACGCTCCTGAACGGAATGGGGGAACTGCATCTTGAAGTCGTGATTGGGAAACTGAAGGATCGGTTTGGCGTTGAAGTGGACATCGTAAAGCCGAAAGTGCCTTACAGGGAAACCATAAAGGGTAAGGCGGAAGTTCAAGGCAGATACAAGAAACAGACAGGCGGGCGAGGGCAGTATGGGGACGTCTGGATAAAGTTGGAGCCTCTCAAGAGAGGCGAGGGATTCGAGTTTGTGAATCAGATCGTCGGCGGCGCTATCCCTACGAAGTACATCCCCGCGGTACAGAAGGGCATCGAGGAAGCTTCCAGAGAGGGCGTTCTCGCGGGTTACCCCTGTGTTGATTTCAAAACGTATCTTTTTGACGGCTCCTTCCACACAGTAGACTCCTCAGATATGGCTTTCAAGATCGCCGGTTCCATGGCGTTCAAGAAGGCGGTGCTGCAGGCCAAGCCAGTGCTGCTCGAACCGATTATGGAAGTCGAGGTCACAGTCCCTGATGAGTGCATGGGCGATGTAATGGGGGACCTGAGTAGCAAGCGGGGCAAGATCCTCGGCATGGACTCCCGCGGTTCGATGCAGCAGGTTCGAGCTCTCGTTCCTCAGTCAGAGCTCTACAAGTATTCCACGAGTCTCAGATCTCTCACACAGGGGCGCGGTTCTCACACTGCGAAATTCTCCAGCTATGAGGAACTGCCTCACGAGCTGACCGAGAAAGTGGTGGCGGAATCGAAAAAGAGTGAGGAGTGACGGCCGATGTCCGGTCATTCGAAATGGAGTACGATAAAGCGTAAGAAGGGCAAGGCGGACCAGGAGCGCGGTCGGCTATTCGGCAGACTCATAAGAGAGATAACGGTCGCTGCCCGGCAGGGTGGCGGAGACGTGAGCTCGAATGTGCGCCTGAGGACTGCTGTCCAGTCGGCAAGAAGCTCAAACATGCCTGTGGATAACATCGACCGGGCGATAAAGAGAGGAACGGGAGAACTTCCCGGCGTATCCTACGAGGAGATCTCCTACGAAGGCTACGGGCCCAGTGGGGTGGCCATCCTTGTTGAAACCTTGACGGACAACAGAAACAGAACCACTTCTGAGATAAGGCACCTGTTCTCAAAACACGGAGGCAGCCTCGGCGAGGTCGGCTGTGTCTCGTGGATGTTTGACCTCAAAGGGCTTATTACGGTCCAGAAGAACTCCGTTGACGAGGACAAGCTCATTGAGCTGGCTCTGGAAGCAGGCGCAGATGATGTCGGCGATGAATCACCGGACTACTATGAGATAACGACCGAGCCCTCCAAGCTGGAGGAAGTGAGAGATTCTCTCAAGAATGCCGACATCCCGATGGAGGCAGCGGAACTGTCGCGTATTCCCCAATCAGCCGTGACCTTGGACGAGAAAGAGGCTGAGAAAATTCTCCGACTGATGGAAGCCTTGGAAGAACACGACGACACTCAGAAGGTCTTTGCGAATTTCGACATCCCAGATGAAATCATTGCGAAGCTCGGAAAGTAGAGGGCACTCGGAAGAGTTTACGGTACTCGGTATCGATCCGGGAAGCCTCGTCACCGGCTATGGGTTTGTCCGCAGGACGCACTCCGGGATCGAATGTCTCGACTTCGGTTGCGTGCGGCCCGCGAGAGGACAGAGCCTAGCCCGGAGGCTTGAGCAAATCCACGACGCGCTCCTGGAGAAAATCGAAACGTTCAAACCGGACAGGATTGCCGTAGAGACCATCTTTTACAGCCGCAGTGCGAGAGCGGCCCTCACTATGGGCCACGTGAGAGGGGTGATACTCTTAGCTGCTGCCAAGACCGGGATGGAGATATTCGAATACACGCCGCTGGAGGTCAAGATGTCAGTGACCGGAACAGGTGCTGCTTCAAAGAAGCAGGTGCAGTTCATGGTCCGCGAGACCCTCTCACCTCGGGGAAAGCTGTCCCTGGATGCGTCAGATGCTCTGGCCGTGGCACTTTGTCACATCAACAGAACGGGAAGGGGCGAACATGATTTCCTGTCTCAAAGGTGCACTACTTGAGAAAACCCCGACGCGAATCGTGCTGGATGTGGGAGGTATTGGCTACGGAGTAAATGTTCCTCTGTCGACTTACGAGAAGCTCGGAGACATCGGGGACCTGGTGGAGCTACTGACTCATCTTCACGTGAGAGAAGATGCACTCGATCTCTACGGTTTCGCCACAGCGGAGGAGAAGCAGCTTTTTGAACTACTGATTACGGTTACAGGAATTGGCCCCAGACTTGCGTTAGGAATACTCTCCGGGAGCGAAGCGCGCTCATTCGCGGGGGCCGTTGCCTCGGGTAACTTCGCCTTGCTGACTACGATCTCCGGCGTGGGAAAGAAACTTGCCGAAAGGATCGTCGTTGAGCTAAAGGAAAAGATTGATACCCTGGCCTCTGTTCGAGAAGAGGTCGCCGCCGTTGGTCAAGAATCTCCTTATTACAATGATGCAATTCTGGCTCTGATCTCACTCGGCTTGACGAGAGCATCCGCTTCCAAGGCGCTGAAGAGAGTCGTTGTCGAGGGAGGAGGTCAGCTCACGCTGGAGGAGATGATACGACGGGCTCTGTCACTGGCGGGGCGATGAAGCCTCCTGCTGGCCGAACTGGAGCTCACTCAGTCTGGAATATATCCCTCCTTTTCTTAGCAGCTCTCCGTGCGTGCCCTGTTCCTTTATTGACCCCTTGTGTAACACGATGATCTTGTCTGCATTTCTGATGGTGGAAAGTCTGTGCGCAATGACTATGGAGGTTCGCTCAACAAGGAGGGAGCGGAGAGCATCTCTTATCATAGACTCTGTCTCGGGATCAACGCTCGAGGTTGCCTCGTCAAGTATGAGAATCTTAGGTTTCTGAAGCAACGCGCGCGCAAACGAGAGCAGCTGTCTTTGCCCTACGGAAAGCGAAATGCCTCTCTCTCCCACCTCTTCCTTGTAGCCGCGGGGAAGTCTCCTTATGAACTCATCCGCACGTACCTGCTCTGCAGCATTGACGATCTCCTCCTCAGAGAGACGGATCTTACCCAGTCTGAGATTCTGTTCGATCGTTCCTGAGAAGAGAAAGACGTCCTGAGGAACAACGGCCATGTTTTCTCTCAATTGCCTCTGTGGGATCCTGCGCACGTCAACGCCATCGACTCTGATGCATCCCTCTTGCGGTTCGTAAAATCTTGAAAGAAGGTTCATCAGCGTGGTTTTTCCTGCGCCGGTGGCTCCGACTATTGCGACGGTCTCGCCACGGTCTACGCGGAAAGAGACGTTCTTGAGAACGTCTTCGCCTCTGTGGTACGAAAAGGAGACGTTCTCGAATTCTACATTTCCCTCCACCTTCCGTAGTTCGAGGGGAGCAGCGGAATCCAGTATTTCTGGCTGGGTATCGAGTAGGGTGAAGATCCTCTCTGAAGAAGCCATCGCTGCCTGCATCGCGTTATATTTCTCACTCAGGTCAGTAATGGGCCTGAAGAATCTCCTTGTGTACTGAAGAAAGGCAACGAGTCCTCCCAGTGTCAGAGTTCCCTGGAGGGCCCTTGCGCCGCCGTACCAGATGATGAGAGCCACGGCCGCTGCAGCGATGAGCTCCATGACGGGAAAGAACACTGCGTGATAGTGGATGGATTTTAGATATGCCTCGCAGTGAGAAGCATTGAGCCGATCGAATTTGGCCATGGTCTTGGGCTCCCGCGCGAAGGCCTGCACGATTCTCATGCCACTCAGAGTTTCCTGCAGAAATGCGTTCAAGCGCGCGATGCGGACTCTGGTCATGTTGTATGCCATTCTTGCCTTTCTTCTGAACACAATTGCCGCAACGAAAATCAGTGGGATAAGCAGGAAGATGACCATGGCCAGCCGGAGATTTATTGCAACAAGCACAATCGAGATCCCAACGAGCGTGAAGATATCGCCGAAGATTGCGACCACCCCTGTGGTGACAAGTTCGTTCAGAACTTCAACGTCATTTGTCACTCTCGTAAGCAGTCTTCCCACAGGATTCTTGTCGAAGAAGGAGATGGAAAGCCGCTGTAAGTGAGAGAATATCTCGTTCCTAAGATCTGCCATTACCCGCTGTCCCGTCCGATTCATCAGGAAGACCTGCCAATAGCCGAGGACGAAAGCGGCGACAAGGGACAGCGTATAGAGAAGGGCGAGAAACGGAAGCCCGCTCGCGTCTCCCTTTGAGATGTGCTCGTCCACAGCGACCTTGACAAGGTATGGACCGACGAGCTCAGAGAGGGAGACCAGAAGCAACAGAAGTACAGACAAACCCACGACGAACTTGTAGGGAGACAGGTATCCCAGAAGCCTCCTCGCCAGTGTGGCATCGTAGGCCTTTGCCAGAATCTCCTCTTCGTGTTGAAATCGATGGCTCATACGATCAAGCTGTCTCCAACTCCTCCGCTATGAGCAGCCTCCTGTGCAGCTCACGGTAGAGCTTTCCCGTCTTCAGGAGCTCTTCGTGGGTGCCTCTTTCAGCAATTCTTCCGCCTTCCAGGACGATTATCTCGTCGGCCTCTCTGATTGAAGACAGTCGGTGGGAGACGATGATCCAGGTCTTGTCTCCCACCTTGCGCAGAAGGCCCCTCAAAATCTCCCTTTCTGTGGCGACATCTACGCTCGAGAACGGGTCGTCGAGAAGTAGGATGGCCGGGCTGATGATGATGGCCCTTGAGATGGCAGTCCTCTGCTTCTGTCCTCCCGAGAGTGCTATTCCCCTCTCTCCAACGAGAGTCTCAAACTTCTCCACGAATTCCTCCACCTCCTCCGAGATCTTGGAGATCACGGCCACCTCAGCGACCTCCTCGTCCCTTGCAGATGCGAGGCCGTAAGCTATGTTCTCCTTTATCGAGTCGGAAAAGAGAAACGATTCCTGAGGTACGTAGCCGATCCTGCATCTGAGGGTACGAAGCGGGATTCTCTCTATCTCGAGTCCGTCGATGAGTATCTTGCCGGAAGCAGGCTGGAACAGCCTGGGAATCAGATTGATGAGGGTGCTCTTTCCGGAGCCGGTCTTGCCCACGATAGCTAGTTTCCTTCCCTGAGGGAGACGGAAACTTACGTTCTCAAGCGCGGGAGGGAGCTCTTCGCGGTAGGAGAAGGAAACGTCCTTGAATTCTATCTCCCCTTTCATTTTGACGAGGGGAAGAGGATCGATGTCCACGATCTCTGGTTGCTCATCCATTATCCGTGCTATTCTGTTCATTGACGCCGCGCCCCTTTGTACAAGATTGACCACCCATCCGACCGCTATCGCCGGCCAGGTGAGCATCATGAGATAGCCGCTGAACGCAACGAAATCCCCCAGCGATATTTCGCCTCTTACAACTTGCCTTCCTCCGAGCCAGAGCACTATCACGGCCCCGATTCCCCCTACGAGAGCGATGAGCGGATGGAACGTTCCCCAAATCTGAACAAGTCTCATGTTCTTTGAAACGTAGTCTTCGTTCAGCTCTGAGAACTGCCTCTTCTCAGACTCTTCAATCCCGTACGCCCTCACCACTCGGATTCCCGAAAGGTTCTCATGAACTCTCGCATTGAGTTTGGAGAACTGTTGCTGAACTTTGTCGAACCTTTCCTTCACGAGTCTTCCGAAGCGATTAACGATTACTGCAAGTGCGGGGACGGGAAGGAGAGCAAACGCAGTGAGAAGCGGGTCGATGTAGAGCATCAGAGAGGTGGCGGCGGCCAGCACAACAACTGTGTTGATGGAGTACATAATTCCGGGTCCAAGGAATTCTCTGACAGCACTGATGTCGTTTGTGGCCTTCGCCATTATGTCTCCGGTCCTGGTTCTGTTGAAATAACTCGGAGACAGGGTAAGTAGGTGGTCAAACAGATCATTTCGCAGCTCGTACTCCATCTTGCGCGAGGCGCCTATCATAAGTTTTCTCATTGAGAATCTGAATATTCCCTGGAGCGCGGACGCCGCCACTATGAGGCTCGCGTAGAAAAGCAGCACACGTGGCTGAGTTCCTGCTTCGATTTTGTCCACGGCTAGCTTTGTGAGCCACGGAATGGAAAGACCCAGGATGTTGACGAGGACGATACAGCATGCGCCTATCGCCAGGGCTCTCTTGTGCCGCCTGAGATACTTGGAAAGCCTGGCCAGAGTCTTGACAGATTCCATTGCTACTTCTTGGGAGCTATGAGGAGAGATCGTTGCGGGGAGCGAGATTCGTTGATATTGGTAACGTATATCGCCGGTTCGTCCAACACAGGGCACTTATATTCGCAGATGCCGCAACCTATGCATAGCTCCGGTATCACTACTGGACGCTTTAAGGTGACGCTGTTCCCGTACGGATCGATTGCCTCCGTCTCTTCGAATACTATCGCTTTATCCGGTGTGGGGCAGTGTTCCTCACAGACTATGCAGTTGACTGCAAATGCATACGGAAGACATCGATTCTTGTCGATAAACGCAAGGCCGATGACGGTCTTCCTCTTCTCCTCGACAGAGAGTTCGCGAATCGCGCCGGTCGGACAGACTTGGCCGCACAGTGTGCAGGAATACTCGCAGTAGCCGACCGTCGGAACGAGCATGGGTGACCAGGTTCCCTCGAGGCCGGCCTCGAGCAGGGTCGGCTGAAGTCCGTTCGTAAGACACACCTTCATACACTCCGAGCACTTCACGCATCTTTCCAGGAAGTCTGCCTCCGGCAGTGCACCAGGGGGCCTTATGAGGCGAGGGTGGGGTCTTTTCTCAGAAGGAGATATCCGGAGCAAAGGAATCGCAAGAAGCCCGGCTCCTGCAGACCAAAGGAAACTGCGTCTCGTCATGTCTGTCCGCACTTCCTCTCCACGCGGCCTTCCGAAGCTGATGGTCAGAGCTTCAATCGGGCAGGCCTCCACGCAATTCCAGCAGAATATGCAATCTGCCTTCCTCCACCCGTCCCCAAGTGCAGGAGAGGCGCCCGTTGGACACGCTCTGACGCAATTACCGCACGCGTCACAGTTCTCCTTCAGTCTGAGTCGGAGGATAGATGCCTTTGATAGCACGGCCAGCAGTGCACCCAGCGGACACACGAATCTGCACCAGAACCTCGGCCTGACCAGGTTGAGAGCGAGAAGACCAAGGAACAATGTCCCGAGCAGTGCTCCCTGAAAGAAATGAGGCTGATTGAACGCAAGGACGTGTTCCCTTAGGAAACCGTATACGGTTTCAGAAGGACCCGAGGCCCATCCAGGGGCGTGTGCGTAGATTCCGTCGAAGACGGTGCGCACGAGAGATTCCAGGGCAGGGCCGATTCCTATGGAAAGGGAACGTACGGTCAGAGAGACGGGATCTACAACTCCCAGGATAGACATAGAGAAGAAACCACTGAAGGCAACAATGACAAGTATCACGTACTTCCACGTCTGACTTTTTCTATAAAGGCCGTGCTCCAGCTTCTTGGGTCTTCTAGCCACCTCTCCTGCCGCGTTGTGGAGTATTCCGAAAGGGCACACCCAGCCACAGAAAAAGCGCCCTAGTACAAGAGAGACGGCGACCGTGATCAAGCTGAGCAATAGAATCGGCTTTACCGTAAAGGAGGACAGAAGCAGGAGCCCTGCGAAGAGAGGATCCAGATCAAGAAAAATCTTGACGGGATAGCTTATCTCGTCACTGCCGGAATACTGGGTTCTGATTAGAAGGAAGAAAAAGAGAACGATGAAGAATACCTGGGAGACTCTTCTGATATTCGCCATGCGCGTGGTTCCACTCCGGGTCAGGCGTCAGCAAGGTCTCGGGAGGCTTCTCCGTGAGAGTACCCTCGCGAGGCTCCTGCCGTCAGCATTTAGAAAGCTCGCACTTCCGCCTGTGCTCGCTGCGTCGTCGGAAAATCCGTAGGACAAGCCTATTCTTGCCACAGTTATCCCGTCTCTGCTTCTACGTCACCTCTATTTCTGAGAAACGGACGTTGCTGAGGTCCACCTCTCCGATCCCGGCCTTCGCGGCTTCCACAAGATAACCCAGGTCAGTTCCTTTCGAACCAAAGAAACTCGTTCCGTACGAATCAATGGCCACCTGATCAGTTCCGGCCACCAGAGTGTCTAGCCTGCGAACGTCCTTTATGTTTCCTCCCTGAGGACCGTTGGCGACAAGAATTCGCGTGGCGTCGAGCACGGTGAGAGAAGGTTTGAAAAATCGGGCCAGGTCTGCAAGGCAAAGGTCTATTCGCTGGTGAAGCATGTTCCTTGGCTCTCCAATGACTCCCATCCAGTTCTTGAGAGCCATGGTGAGCTTGGCGATTCCGTGATGCTTGGCAATCGGTACGTTTATTATCTTATCGCACTCCAGAACTTCGGCGTAAACAGGCCACTTATCGAGGACCTCTCCTCCGATCTTGATTCTCCTGAACTTCCTGTCGTCAACAAAGGACACTTCGGCTCCTGCCTTGCGAGCGGAGTCGGCTATCCCGCTCTTGACATAACAGCGTCTTGGATCATTGCACGTCTTATCGAAGACCTTTACCTTTTTCGCCCCTGCCTCGTAGCACTTCCTTATGATTGCATGAACCAGCTCCGGATTCGTGGTGGCAGCCTGTTTCGGAACTCGATCCCAGCCGATGTTCGGCTTGACCACCACGATGTCTCCCTTAGAGATGAACCTTGAGATACCTCCTAAGGCTTCTATGGCCGAGTCCAGATTGTTCACGATCGAGGGACCCTTTGCTACCACAAAACTGGGCAGTTCCTCTTTCTCGGCTGCGTGGGTGAAGGGTAAGTGCAGAGCGCCGAGAACTGCTCCGGCCACGCCTGCCCCGGTAGCCCTTAGGAACTCTCGTCGGTTCATGGGTGTAACTCCTTCGGTTTGAAAGCGTCCTGCAAGTGGTTGCTCTACCGATGAAAGAACCTGAGTTTAGCCCCTGAGGCGCCAGGAGCCATCTCCCAGCAGGATACCACCTGTTCATCGGTACTGTCAAATGACGGACCCGTTTTCCATTTGCAGGTAATGGTGCCGTGTGTTACTGTTCGCGCAGGAAAGAGGAGAGGGACCGGTCGAAAGGAGAATGCTTTTGGCTGAAGAACGGCTCACATCGCCTTCCCTTGTCGAGGACGAAGTAGCATTTGACAAGGCGCTCAGACCGGCGAGTCTGGATGAGTTCGTGGGTCAGGATCGCCTCAAGGAGAACTTGAGGGTGTTCCTGCAAGCTGCTGTGCAGAGGGGAGAAGCGCTGGATCATGTTCTTTTTCATGGGCCCCCGGGTCTGGGCAAGACCACTCTGGCGAACATCATCGCAAACGAGATGGGAGTGCAGATAACTCACTCCACCGGGCCGGTGATTGAGAGGCCGGCGGACCTTGCAGGCTTGCTGACAAATCTCTCGGAACGAGCCGTTCTTTTCATAGACGAGATTCATCGGCTCAATCACGTGGTTGAAGAGTATCTGTATCCTGCGATGGAGGATTTCAAGATAGACATAATGATCGATAGAGGACCCAGCGCCCGTTCGGTAAGGCTTAAACTCCAGCGATTCACGCTTGCTGGTGCCACAACACGCGCGGGACTCCTCACGTCGCCGCTCAGAGCTAGATTCGGAATGACTTGTCGTGTCGGGTACTATAGCGCGGATGAACTCTGCGATATCGTGAGGCGCTCGGCGAAGATCACAGAAGTGGAGGTAGACGACGAAGGTGCAATGGAGATTGCGGCGCGTTCACGTGGTACTCCCAGAATCGCCAATCGCCTGCTCAGAAGAGTACGAGACTTCGCACAGATAAGGGCGAGTGGAAAGATCACGAAGCCCGTGGCAGAGGACGCGCTCGAGATGCTGGAGGTTGACAAGCAAGGTCTGGATGACATGGATCGACGTATGCTCGAGGCCATTGTCGTGAAGTTTGGCGGTGGGCCTGTGGGACTCAACAACCTGGCCGTGGCCGTTGGAGAGGAGGCCGAAACCCTCGAGGACGTCTACGAGCCATTTCTCATACAGGAGGGATTTGTCAAGCGAACCGCGAGGGGAAGACAGGCCACGGACCTTGCTTACAAGCACCTGGGGATTGCCAGTCCGGGAGAGGATTCCCGGTCCCGCGCCAAACAGGACGAGCTCTTCGGCGAGAAGTGACCGCTGTTCGCGATACCCGCTCTCTCCCATTAGCCTTGAGCAGGTCATCCGTGGCTTGCCTGCTCCCTGACAAATTGTTTCCGGTTTGTGGTGTGCTTCGGGCGTTCTGCTTTGACTCTGGTGGCTGACCTACCCCGTCCGTGGAATCGCCGCGCATTCTGATGACCTTGGCACGAAAGCGAGAGAGATAGATTGGCTGAGAGGATTCTGCTTCATACCTGCTGCGCCCCCTGCTCGACCGTACCGGTTCCCGCGCTGGCTGATGCCGGATTTGAAGTCGTTGCTTTCTTCTTTAATCCGAATATCCATCCACTCGTTGAGTTTCGAAATCGCCTGAGGTCGATGGAACAATTTGTTAGCAATAATGAAATTGCCGCGATCTTCTTCAGAGGATATCCGCTTGAGAGCTTCCTGCGTGCCCAGATGTCCCGACTCGAGTCAAGGTGCGAGGTGTGCTTTGAGCTGCGTCTTTCGGCGACTGCGGAGAGGGCAAAGGAGGAGGGCATAGGGGTCTTCTCGACAACGCTTCTGATCAGCCCGTATCAGAAACGCGGATTACTTGAGGATGTCGGTAAGCGTGTTGAGAAAAGCACGGGAGTAGAGTTCTTCTGTGCTGACTGGAGACCCCGGTATCGTGAGTCCAAGACTCTGGCAAGAGAGCAAGGTCTCTATCTTCAGAAATACTGCGGCTGCATTTTCAGTGAGAGGGAGCGATACCTTGGCAAGAGACGAAGACGAACTTGAACTTTTCCGCTATGAGCTTCCCGAGGATCTCATCGCTAGAAGACCTGTCTCGTCGCGTTCGTCAGCTAGACTAATGGTTCTGGACCGCGGGGCGAAGAGTATTGAGCATGCGAGCTTTGAATCACTTTCCTCGTATTTCGACGAGGGGGATTGCCTCGTGCTCAACGAGACGAGAGTGATTCCGTGCAGATTGGATGGAACGAGGACCGAGACGGGCGGGAAACTGGAACTGCTGTTTGTTCGGAAAAGGGAGAGATCGCTGTGGGAAGCTCTTGTCAGACCGGCCAGACGGTTGCGAGATGGCACAGATGTCTCCGTCTCTGGTGGGGCGACGATGAAGATCATAGAGAGAGTTTCTGGCGCAAGATTTCTGGTTGAGGTGCCGGAGAACTTCGAGAGTTACCTCGAACAGTGGGGGAAGATGCCTATCCCTCCTTACTTGAAACGCGCCCCCGACTCGCAAGATAAGAAGGATTATCAGACGGTGTACGCGCGCGTGTTGGGTTCGTCAGCTGCTCCCACTGCCGGTCTTCACTTTTCTAGGGAGACGATGAGAAAGCTTGAAGCCAAGGGTGTGAGCGTGACGAAGTTGGTGCTCCACGTGGGACCCGGCACATTCAAGCCTCTCGTTCCCGGTCCGCTGTCTTCCCAGAAACTCGACCCCGAATACTACGAGATAACGAGTGAAACATGCCACGTTGTTAACAGGACAAGGGGGAGAGGAGGCAGAGTTTTTGCGGTTGGCACATCGACTGCAAGGGCCCTGGAGACAGTCACAGCGCTGGCAAATAACGGAAGGGATTCATCTCTGGTGCCGAGTCACGGATGGACAGAGAAGTTCATTTATCCGCCCTACGAATTCAGGGCCATTGATGCCCTTGTCACGAATTTTCATCTCCCGGCCTCCAGCGTTTTACTTCTTGTTTGTGCGTTCGCTGGAACGGAGTTCACTCTTTCGGCTTACGAGGAGGCGAAAGAGAGACAGTATAGATTCTATAGCTATGGCGATGCGATGCTCATTATCTAAGGGGACATGTCCTCTCAGTGAGGACAGTGCGTGGGATTAACGAGAGAGCTGAGGTTGCATGAGACAGCATCCGCGTGCGACGCGAATGTCTTCGATGAGAAAACACCGCGTCGTTTGAACGTGCTCAATCAACCGTATACTGAATTACTAGTTCAGGCATGGAATTTCAACTAGAAAAGAGAGATAAAGACTCAAACGCGAGAGCGGGTGTTATCGTCACCGCCAGAGGCGATGTAGAAACACCGGTATTCATGCCTGTCGGTACGCAGGCAACTGTCAAGACACTCTCACCGCATGAGCTGGAAGAGATCGGCGCACAGATTGTTCTCGCCAACACTTATCATCTCTATCTGAGACCGGGACACAGTCTAATTCATGAGCTTGGCGGGTTGCACGAATTCATGAATTGGAAAAGACCTATTCTTACTGACAGTGGAGGCTTTCAGGTCTTCAGTCTCTCTGATCTTCGTGTCGTCAGGAAAGAGGGCGTCGTGTTCCGATCACATCTGGACGGCTCGGAACACTTCATCTCTCCTGAATTGGCCGTCGAGATTCAAGACAGCCTCGGTTCCGACCTCGTGACGACGCTGGATCAGTGCGTGGGTTTTCCGGCTGACCTACCGCTGGCCAAGCGAGCGCTCAAGAATACTCTGGATTGGGCGAGGCGCTCAAAACTGGCGTGGCAAGACGCGCATTCGTCAGGTAATGCGGCCCTGTTCGGAATAGTGCAGGGAAGCACGTATGAAAACCTCAGAAGGCAGTGTGCCAAAGCACTTGTTGAGATGGACTTCGATGGATATGCTATTGGCGGTCTCTCCGTGGGAGAACCAAAGAGTGCGACCTTCGACATAACATCTCTCACGATCGCTGAGCTTCCGGAGGGAAGGCCCAGGTATCTGATGGGAGTTGGCTTCCCCAACGACATCATCGAAGCCGTCATGCGGGGCGTTGATATGTTTGACTGCGTAATGCCCACGCGCAACGCCCGCAATGGTACAGTGTTCACGTCCAGGGGAAAGCTAGTTGTAAAGAACATCGAATATGCGAAGGACCGGAGGCCGCTTGATGAGGACTGTGACTGCTACGCCTGCAGGAACTTCTCAAGGGCCTACCTGAGACACCTGTTCCAGGCCGGAGAGCTTCTGGGTCCCAGACTTGCCACCCTTCACAGCTTGCGTTTCTTTTTCAGAATGATGGCCGCGATGAGAGAGAGTATAATAGACGATCGGTTTGCTGGATGGAGAGAAGACTTTCTTCAGAAGTACCAATCAGGCGAAGGCATCAATGGTCAGTGATGGTGTCAGTGCTAGCGACACTCGGAGTGAGTTCGGGTCTCTGAGAAGGAGGGTTTGATGACGGACATAGCTTATGCGATGGGTGCGCCGGGAGGTGAAGGGCAGTCCGGCGGCGCTTTCGGCGGGCTGCTCATGATACTTATCATCTTCGGTATTTTCTATTTCCTTCTGATTCGTCCGCAGATGAAGAGACAGAAGGAACACCAGGCGATGGTGAGTTCCCTTCGAAAAGGTGACAAGGTTGTGACGACAGGTGGAGTCCATGGCACAGTAGTTGGCGTAAAGGATGACATAGCTGTCCTGAAGATCGCCGACCAGGTCAAGATTGAAGTTTCCAAAAGCTGTGTTGCCACGATCAAGGAGCGAGGCGATTAAATGGCGCCCCAGCCGGTAGTCACATACGGAAATCCGACTCTCAAGCGGCGCGCAACCGAAATAGAGGAGATAGACGATTCCGTAAGGAAGCTTGCGGCCGAGATGTTCGAGACACTTGACGCGTCACAGGGTGTGGGGCTTGCTGCTCCTCAGATAGGTGTCTCGCGTAGGCTCATCGTGCTGAGCATTCCTCTGGAGGATAACACCCGTTGGAAGTTTGTGGTTGTCAACCCCGAGATCGTAACGAAGAAAGGGAAGTCGGCTTTGGAGGAGGGATGCCTGAGTGTTCCCGGAGTGTACGAAGAGATTGTCAGATCTGAAGAGGTTGAGGTGAGGGGACTGAATCTCGAAGGAGAGGAGATAACGATTGAAGGAAAGGGGCTCCTTGCCAGAGCACTCCAGCACGAGATTGACCACCTCGAAGGTGTTTTAATCGTGGACCGGTTGAGTTCGGCGAAGCGCCACGTGCTTCAGAAAAAGCTTCGGGAACTCGAGGAAACCGGGGGCGCAAACCGCTAGCAGGGAGAGTATTGATGGCCGCGGCGTGGCCGTCGACGCTCTCTCCAACATTTTCCCGTGAAGGAGCAAGCCTTGAGAATCATTTTCATGGGAACACCTCGCTTCGCCGTTCCCTCGCTTTCCAGGCTGCTTAGCGACGGACACGACGTAGCCGCCGTTGTGACGCAACCTGACAGGCAGAGCGGCAGAGGCCGGAAGTTGACGCAGTCGCCTGTCAAGCTTCTGGCCATCGAAAAGAAACTGAAGGTACTTCAGCCGCCGAACGTGAATCTTGATGCCGTCGTTGAGACACTTGCTTCGCTCAAGCCCGAGCTCACAGTCGTCGTCGCGTACGGAGCCATTCTTCGAAAGCCGTTACTGGAGCTTCCCTCGATTGGATGCATTAATCTTCACGCCTCGCTCCTCCCGGCGCTGAGAGGGGTTGCACCAATCAACTGGGCAATCATAAGGGGAGAGAAGGAGACGGGAGTGACGACAATGTGGATGACCGAGAAAGTCGATGCGGGAGAGATCATATTCCAACGCCGCGTACCCATCTTGGATGAAGAAACAGCCTCAGAGCTTGAGGACAGGCTCTCCGGAATCGGAAGCGAGCTTCTCTCACGCACTCTCACCGCCGTCAGGGAGGGAAACGCGCCGAGGCAGGCGCAGGACCACTCAATGTTCAGCTATGCTCCGAGGCTGAAGAAAGAAGATGGAGTAATAGACTGGGAGAAAGATGCGCAGTCCCTCTGCAATCACATCAGAGGCGTGACCTCGTGGCCAGGTGCCCAGACTACGTTCAGAGGAGAGCCTCTCAAGATTCTCAGGGCAAAGGTCTTAGAAGCCGAAAGCACTCACGAGCCTGGCACCGTTCTGAACGTAAACGAGGGCGGGGCCATTGCGGCCGCCGCGGGGCGCGGCTCTGTGCTTGTCATCACCGTCCAGCCTCCCGGCAAGAAGCCCATGAACGCAGTCGACTTCGCTAGAGGAAGAAGGGTCCGTGTGGGCGAAAGCTTCGGGACATGAAATGGTATCCCGCAGACACAGGAAGATAAACACAACCGCCCGAGAGATTGCCGTCTCTATTCTTGCCTCCGTTGATTCGCGAAGCGCTTTCAGTGACCGCCTCCTTTCTTCTTATCTCGCACGCGCAGAACTGAGTCAACAGGACCGCGGGCTTCTCACGCAGCTCGTGAACGGAACTTTGCGCTGGCGTGGAAGGATCGACTGGGTGCTTGCGAGCGTACTGGATACTGAGCTGGCTCAACTTCCCACCTGGATACGGAACGTCCTCCGGCTGGGTGCCTTTCAGATTCTCTTCATGGATCGTATCCCTTCTTCTGCTGCTACGAACGAGAGCGTAAAGCTGGCTCGCAAGAGGGGACATCCGGGAACTGCGGGGCTTGTGAACGCTGTTCTGCGGAAGCTAGTGAAGGTGAGGGACGCAATCGAGTATCCGGCAATCGGCGAGGATCCGGTTCTCTCCGTCTCGATCTTTCACTCTCATCCAGAGTGGATAGTGGCTAGGTGGCTTGAGCGTTTCGGGCTTGAGAGGACAGTTAGCATCTGCGAGGCAAACAATTCTGTCGAATCCCTGTCCATTCGCCCCAATCGTCTTCGGAAGGAGTCGCAAGCGCTAACGAACAAGCTCCTCGAGGGTGGGATTCACGCGGAAAGGGGCCGCCTGAACTCCAATATGATAAGGGTCGGCGGTGAGCTGGCTCCTGCAACTGACGCAGCATTTCGCGCAGGTCTCTACACGCCCCAGGACGAGGCCGAGTCCATGGTGTGCGCGCTGCTTTCTGTTTCTGAAGCGGACACGTTATTGGATTTTTGTGCCGCGCCTGGTGGAAAAGCAACACAGATGGCCGAGATGACAGATGATAATCGGCCGGTTTACTGCCTTGAGCTACATCCAGCGAGGGCCCGTCAACTCAAGGAGGCGGCCACCAGGCTGGGAATAATGTCCATCAAGATTGTCGCGGGAGACGGCAGGGCTGCTCCCTTCAAGGACAGATTCGGTAGGATCCTCGTTGACGCGCCTTGCTCGGGCCTGGGGGTGCTTGGCAAGAGGGCCGATGCCAGATGGAGGAAGAAAGAGAAGTCTCTCCTGCTTCTCTCCCGGCTTCAGAGGGAGTTGCTGGACTCTGCCTCGAAGCTCCTTGAAGAAAAGGGCGTTATGGTCTACAGTGTCTGTAGCTTCGAACGAGAGGAGACTCACCAAGTAATAACCTCCTTTCTTGAAGCACATCCCGAATTCAACGTAGAAGGGGCCTCGGAATTCCTAGACGAGTCGCTGGTTGATGAAAGCGGGGCGATGTTGATACTCCCGGACCAGTACGGCACTGACGGCGTATTCGCTGTAAGAATGAGGAAACTACGATAGGAATCGGTAAGAATTGGGGCGCAGACTAAAATGAACTTGAAAGAGAGGTTCAGCAAATCTCCGCTTTGGGCAGCGGTTCTTCTTGCCCTGGCTGCCTTCGTGGGCGGAGTTCTCATTTTCAATTTCGCGATCATGCCTCTGCTGGTTGCCCACGGTGAAGAAACCAGGGTGCCGGACCTAAGCCTGAGCACGGTGCCTCAGGCCGAACGACTACTGAGAGAGCAAGGGCTGAAGCTGGCCGAGACACAGCTTGCCTTCAGCCCCGATGTGCCGAAGGGCTGCGTGGTGTCGCAATATCCGCCCGCTTTCGCCATAGTGAAGAGAAACCGCGGAGTCAGGATAAGAATCAGCAGCGGGGAGCTCGGTGTCTCGGTGCCGGAACTGACGGGACAGTCACTCAGACACGCGGAGATAGTACTGGGCAGAGCGGGACTTCAGTTGGGACAGGTGTGCCAGGCGCATTGCGAGGGAATCCCCCCTGACGTGATAATCTCGACCTACCCTGGCCCCGGTGCAATGGTGGAGGAGGGAGGGTCGGTCGATATGCTTGTGAGTTTGGGACCCGCGCACGTGGAATTCATGATGCCGAGGCTCGTGGGTCAGAACGTGGATGCTGTCAAGGCAGCTTTAGAGGAAGCAGGGCTGCTTGTTCAGATTGATTCCCCTTCTTTACCTCCTCGCGGCAAGGTCACCAGGCAGCACCCTTCGTACGGTATAAAGATCCGTAAGGGATCAGTAGTATATCTCACGGTCGGTCGTTCTGGCTGAATGGGCGGTATGCTGAATGGAGAGAAGAATGATAAAGATTGCGCCCTCTATCCTCTCGGCTGACTTCGGGAGGCTTTCTGAACAGCTCGCAAGCGTGGAACAGGGTGGGGCTGACCTGATTCACGTTGACGTGATGGACGGACACTTTGTACCAAACATCACATTTGGACCGATAATTGTATCGGCTGTACGCAGACTTACCACACTTCCGTTATGCGTTCATCTCATGATTGCCGAACCGTGGAGGTACGTGAAGGCTTTCTGTGAGGCGGGAGCAGACTATCTGAGCTTTCATTGGGAAGTGTTCCCGGAAGCGGCACGCACCCCACGCGAGGTCGAGGGAGCAGAGGGTGGCTCGCGCGAGTCTGTGACGGGAATCTCTGGAGAGAACGCACAACCTGCTTCGCCCGATTCAGCCGCCGCACCGGATCGGGAAGAAAAGCGTAGTGTTAAGCTGATCGAGGCGACGATCGGTGCCACAAGGGAGAAGAACGTGAGACCCGGGCTGGCCGTAAACCCGGAGACTCCTGTCTCGTGCGTACTCCCTTTTCTGGATCTTCTGGATCTTGTTGTAGTGATGACTGTTCATCCTGGTTTTGGGGGACAGGGTTTCATGCCAGAGGTTCTTCCGAAGGTTAAGGAACTCAGTCTCCACCGCGAGACAAGCGGATTCGAGATAGAAGTGGATGGCGGCGTCAATCTTGAGACTGCGCCCGGCATCGCCAACGCAGGGGCCACGATACTGGCTGCTGGCTCCTACATTTTCAGTTCGCCGGATCCAGCTCTCGCAGTGAGGAACCTTCGGCAAGTGGCGGGTGGCTCCGGGGGCCGATAGGACACTGGCGGTCTTGCAGGAACCCGTTGGAAATGGTAAACTTCTGTTTGTTGGCCGGGAGGCTTAGTTTCTCAGTTCTGCCTTCCGGCGTTCTGATTTCAGCAAGACATTTCGCAGGCAAGTCCGATGTTTGACGAACTAACATCAAGACTCGAGACGGTCTTCAAGAAACTTCGCGGTTACGGCAAGCTCACCGAGCAGAACATGAGAGACTCTCTCAGGGAAGTTCGTCGAGCTCTGCTAGAGGCAGACGTGAACTACAAAGTTGCCAAGGAGTTTGTGGCAGCAGTCGAGGAGAAAGCCCTGGGGCGCGAAGTGCTGAAGAGTCTGACTCCCGGGCAGCAGGTCATAGGGGTGGTCCATGAGCAGCTAATCGAATTGCTCGGTAAGAAAGCGACGGGCCTCAAGCCATCGCCCAAGCCCCCGGCCGTGATTCTCGTAGTCGGACTGCAGGGGGCGGGAAAGACCACGTTCA
>Ga0209636_10000625_pt1 | contig 35161 bp, 35 predicted proteins | sample DeeMarSWOR152_54_FD_187464 | JGI IMG/M metagenome (GOLD analysis project Ga0209636, IMG submission 187464) | Marine sediment microbial communities from White Oak River estuary, North Carolina - WOR-1-52-54 (SPAdes) (version 2) | ecosystem: Environmental > Aquatic > Marine > Intertidal zone >... | reverse complement strand
CGTGTATCGACACAGGCTCGACCTTTGCCATCCTCAGTGTCTCTATTCCGATCTTAGGCATTGCCCATGGAACCAGAACCTTTTGGGACATGTAGACTCCTTTTGCACAGCGGTTTGGTAACTCGCTTTCTTTCGATCAGGGACCGTCGAACGATTGGATCAGGGTCGCTTGAGTTCCAGAAGATAGGGCATCTTGGCTCCCATACGATAAACGAGTTCAAAAAGGGCGAGCCTTTCCTTTTGCGATTCCGGAATCGACTGGAGCTTCACAAAGACCGGTTTTCCCTCCCCGAAAACCAACGTGGGAACCCCAAAGACACCATACTTCTCTCTGGATTCGGTATGGTCTTTTCCCACAGCTTGCCAGGTTTTTTCCTGGGTGATCTCATTCTCAAATCTTGCCAGATCAAGGCCGACGTCTCTGGCTACCTCTTTGAGCAGGCTCATGTCGGAGATGTCCATGGTTTTGTCGTGCATGGTCTCAAAGGTGGCTCGATGAAACTTCAGGAAAGGTTCATCACCCTGATTCTTCGCTGCTTTTGAGGCCACTAAAGCTAAAACCCCTTTGCTCGGGTATTTGGGATTCTCCCAAATCCTGAAATCCGGATCTTCTGTGCTGTTGATCTGCTCAAGCGAGAATGTTTTCCACCGGATGGCAAGGCGGCCACCCTCAACCGTGTTCTTGATACTCTCCAACCAGGTAACCACCCGGTATGCATAAGGTCATAGATAATCATAAAAGATCGTCAGCTGGACCGTATCCGACATTTCAACCTCCTTTTCAGGGATACTCGCAGATCCTATGGATTAAGATCGCGCTTCTTTACGTTGTTAGCCCTCATGAATTCTTCTAATGCTTCATAGGGCTGGGCCCCCACCATGGCCCGCTGACCGATCACAAAGGTCGGAACCGCCGTCACACCCATCCGATATGCACGTGACCAGTCCAGATCAACAGCTTCCCTGAATGCTCCCGTTTCAAGCACCTTTTGGGCCTCCTTGTCGGGAAGACCTAACGATTTTGCCAAACCCAACCCCTAAATCGTAATAACATTCCACTCTCAATATCAAGAATGAGACGACACATTCAGTCCCACCGGCAGGCCTTGAGAATAACCGAAGTGTGATTCAAAGCGGTCAAGGATGTCGCACGTTATGTGGAAGGAGATGATTGGAGAGACCGGCCTTGGCCCATCAAAACCGAACGTGAGGATGGTTGGAGGAGCCTTGAGAGATGGAAAACTCCCTGAACGGTGCTATTACCGGGGCGCCCGCCTTGAACCCGGACAGGCACAAGACGAGCGCCTCGTTTTGCGTGAGACTACCTAGCCTGTTTGTTCATACTCAAGGGTAACTGTCACGGTCCGATTGAGGGCCCTGCCTTCGGGCAGATCATTATCATAGAGTGGATCGTGTGGACCAGCCCCCTCATGGATGATGCGCCATCTGGTCGTCGCCCCTCCGGCCAAAATCTGATCGTAAGCGGCCTTTGCCCGCCGCGTCGAAAGCGCAATATTATATATCTCTTTGCCAATGGTATCTGTGTGGCCCACAATCATCACCGTCGCATTCGGAACCTCTCCGATCCTCTGTAGGATCCGGTCAAGAACTGACTTATTCCGGTCTTTTATTTCCGCACTGTCAAAGTCGAAGAGTATAAGGGCGTATTTTTCCAACACCCTGTAACCCAACTTTTGAGCGACGCGCTCCTCCCTCTTTATAAACCTGACAGAAGAACTTGCGGCAGCCTCGTGGATCTGGCCCCTTTTGTCTTCGACCTCAACGCCTGCCGTAATCCGGTTGTAAGAACCAATCTTGCGAAAGCCAATATCTCTGAGAGTAAAAATGTAAGCCGGCAGGAGATCGCCCGTACCCTCTACCGAGTCAATCAGGGCTCCATCGCCTGTCAACTGAATCGTCCAGTGCAAAAGGTCATAACCGGCCTGGATTTGCGGCAGGATCCGGAATTCCTTCGCGTCACTGATCTCTTCCACGTAAGTGCTCTTTATGGTATCGAGAATTTCGGGAGAGTCAGAATAGATCTCCACGCGTTGATTTTCGTCCCTTCCTTCCTCCACACTGCTGGTGCTCGGAAAAGCCGGCAGGTTACGGGCCTCCACCTCCATCCGTGATGAATCGATACCCCATATGTATCTCAGATAGGCCCGAACGGCTTCCGCCCGGCTCCTCGAAAGATCAGCCTTACCGTATTCCACTCCCCGATTGGAGTTGCAGCCGACGATCTTTATGTTGGTTTCGGGATTCGCGACAAGGCGTTTCCCAATGATGTTCAGCACGTTGTAATACTTCTCCATCGTGCCCCTCAGATTGCTCTCATCGAAGGCCCTGGCATCGGCCTGATTCGCAAAAAGAACGTATCGTTCGGGGATCTCGGTTTCACCGCTCTCAAAGAACACATAGTTTAAGAGCGGTGAACTATCGATGGTGGTCAACTCCTCGATGGTCAGTCTTTCCGGCTCAATGGTCACCGATCCGCGCGGTGGCCCGACAAGTTCATGAATCACTTCCCTCTTTGAGACCCTGATCGGGAGCAGGCCCGTAGTGGCTTCAAGAGTATCATCGTAGATGTCCACAACTCTCATGTGGACCTCAAGGTTGCTGAATCCTGCCAGTTTTTCCCAGCCAAATTCGTCCAGAGAAAAAGCATAGAACGGTTCGAGGTCACTCGAACCGGTCATGGTCCTAATCACCCGATTATCAGCCAGGATTGTCAACTCCCAGTTAGCTATGCCATATTCTGCCACGATCTGCGGCGTGATTCTTATCTCATTCCTATGGCTTGCCTCTACGACGAATTCCTTTGCCGCGTCATCCTGCATCTCCATTGAATCGAATATGATTTCGACCCGCTGATTTTCTGGTCGGCCGCCCAAAACAATCATTGGTGTGGGGTTCTCTGGCAAATTGCGCGCCTCTATGTCCATGCGAGAGGCATCGATCCCCCAAACATCGGAAAGGTATTCCTTCACTGTCTCAGCCCTGTGGCTGGAAAGATCGAGATTATCTTTCTCTAGGCCAGTATCAGAGTTACAGCCGACGATACGGATTCGGGCCGCAGGGTTTTCGGTTAGTTTATTGCCGACGAGATTCAGAACATTGTAATACCTGTCGAGCGCGGTTGTCAGGCTCTCTTCATCGAAGGACTTTGTCTGAGAGGTGTCCGTAAACAAAACATAGCGTTCCGGAATCTCGCTTCTTCCCGTCTCAAAAAAGACCGTGGTCATGGGGGGAGCGCCACCGATCATGGTTAGTATATCGAGATTCAATTCAGCAGGTTCCATGGTCAACGTTCCCCGGGGCGGATCAAGGATCCTGTATGAGACGACATACCGGTAGAGAAGGGTCGTGGTAAAGGATTGAAAAATGGGGAGAAGTTCCGTAGCTGATTTTGCTTTCCAAATCCGACCGCCACGGGTCTCGGCAAAGGATTTGAGAAAGCGATCCGATCTGGAGCCCGGCATGTAATCGACACAATAGGCCTCAAAATTGGGGATTCCGACTGCCTCCGATTCAACAACGGTCTTGTCGAGGCGGCTATTGATATCCTGACCATCTGAAAACACGACGAGGAATTTCTGATCCTTTTCGGGCATCCCACGGATGAGATCGATCCCGGCCACCATGGCTTCATAAAGGTAGGTTCCACTGGTTAGCCCCCGTTCAAAAGCTTCCCCGAAAAACTCCCTGAATTCCGAAATCTCAGTGGAACGAAAGGCCTTTGTGTGCGTTGTGTATCCCTTGACCTTCATGGTCTCTTCTTCGGCAAAGACGACGGCATGGATATTGTCTATGGGCCGCACTGTCTTGAAAAACTCTTCCAGGGCAGAGAGAAGGGGTTTTACCGCTTGGCGCTGCCTCATGGAGAAGGAGTTGTCCACAACGAGAACGATGTTCACGGGGACTTCCTTGCTGGTCTCAAGGGGTTCAGTCGAGAGTATCCTCGCCTTTTTGATCCCCCTCTTGACGACGAAATCCTCTGCCTTGAGTCCGCGGATAGGATTGTCCTTTGCGTCCAAGACCGAGACCAAAAGCTTATTCTCATCCACAACCTGATAGGTGATTTTGGCCTTCTGGTCCGGAGTCAGGACCTCTAGATCTTCCGCGGCATAGCAGTTGTAGAAATGGAAAACCGGTAATACCACGAACAACAAGAAAAGCATCCTTTTCATGATTCTCCCCCAACTCTCCTCTAAGGATTTGAAAAGATAGGGATTCTGATTCTGAGCAATCAAGTTATCACCGGGCACTTGCGCTGTCAAGACTCAGATAATGTTCGACGCAATCTCACTTTTACGATAAACTGGGCGAGGAATTGCAAGACCTCTACCATTATGAGTCATGCGATTAAGACAACGGCGGCAGCTTGTTCTCGTCAAACCTGTGAAGGGTGTGAGGTCCGCTGAAGGAGGGATTCGTCATGAACAGGCGTAGCCACCTGAGCCAAACGTACCGCACAACACCTACGTTAGTTATCTTCATGCCCATTTACAAATGGTAGTAGGAAACAAATGGAACTTGATCGAGAAAAATGGTGGGGATGGGGCGATCCTGGAAAGCAGTATGATTTGAGTAAGAGGGTGTTTTTCTGGCCGCATTTGCGAGAAAGACTGGATGTTCCCGATAAACCCTTCTTTTTCCCCCCTATTTTTGACGATATTGAATTGCCCACCAGTGTTTTTCCCCAGTCGCATCCGGAAGAGCTCCAACAGGTTCTTCCCGAGGAACGGATAGCCTTGTCAAAAGTGGAGAGACTTTCGCATACTTACGGCAAGAGCTATCACGATCTGATTCGGATTCGAAGGAAGGTTTTCCGGGAGGTTCCGGATGCTGTTCTTTACCCTGTGAATGAAGATGAAATTTGTAAGATTTTAGCCTGGGCCGCCGAGAATCGTGTAGCGCTCGTTCCGTGGGGAGGGGGTACGAGTGTGACCGGGGGTGTCGAAGCTACCCGGGGCGCCACTCATCACGGGCTAGTTACGATTGATCTAAAGCGGATGGATAAGATCCTGGCAATCCACAAGAAATCCCTACTGGCGGATGTACAGGCCGGTATTTTAGGCCCTAAATTGGAGGGAGAGTTACATGCAGAAGGGCTCACCCTCTCCCATTATCTGGAATCGTTTGAGTATTCCACCCTAGGTGGTTGGGTTGCCGCCCGTTCTGCGGGACAGCAGTCGACCTTGTACGGGAAGATAGAGGACATGGTCGAGAGTGTTCGATTGTTGACACCTACCGGCGTGTTACAGACGCCACACCTACCCGCGGCTGCCAATGGCCCTGATTTGGCCCAGTTGGTTATTGGGTCCGAAGGGGTCTTGGGGATCATTACGCAGGCCCGAGTTCGGCTAAAGCCAGTTCCGGAGCGAAAGTTCTACACCGCGGCTTTGTTCCGATCATTTGAAGAGGGTGTGGAGGCGATGCGTCGAATCCTCCAGTCCGGAATCAGGCCAGCGGCCTTACGGTTATCCGATGGAGAAGAGACCGAATTCATCTTCTCACTGAGAAAAAGGGAGGCTTCTCTCATCGCCAATGCCGTGCAAAACCTGGGAACGGGGTGGTTGGAAAGAAGAGGGTTTGGTCCTCAAAAGCGGTCTATCTTGATCTTGGGTCTGGAAGGTAGTGCCCATGGTACGAGAATTGAGTGGAAGCGCATAAAAAAGATATTAAAATCATTCTCCGCGTTTCATTTGGGTGAAAGGGTCGGACAAGAGTGGTATCGACACCGATTTGACAATCCCTACTTGCGGGATGTACTGATGGATTATGACATCTTAGTGGATACCCTAGAAACGGCCACCGAATGGGACAGTATCTGGAATCTCTATACGGCAGTTCGGGACGCTGTCAGGAAGGTATACGATCAATTGAGCATCAGAGGTGTGATCACGGCCCATCTTTCTCACATGTATCCAACGGGCAGTTCCCTCTATTTTATCCTATTAGCCACGCCACATGTTGGTCAGGAATTGGAGGAGTGGTGGGCGATCAAGAAAGCTGCCTCCGACGCCATTGTTGCCGGAGGGGGTACCATAAGTCATCACCACGGTATTGGATTGGATCATCGTTCGTGGTTAGTGCATGAAATCGGCGAGCAAGGAGTGAGTCTGCTTAGAAGTCTAAAGCAACAGCTTGACCCGGAGGGGATCTTGAATCCTCGAAAGCTCCTGCCCGATTCTTAGCGGAGGTTAGGTAGAGGTACTTTGCTATGAATCCCTCAGATGACGAAGAGCGAGAAGAAGCAAGCCTGGGTTTTTCTCCGGAAGTCCGTCACCAGAACCTCGAACGGATGGAAGAGGAGACCTTTGATGTCCTGGTAATCGGCGGTGGAATTACGGGAGCTGGAATTGCACGGGATGCTGCGCTTCGTGGTTTCAAGACGGCTTTGATTGAAAAGGACGATTTTGGCGCCGGTACCAGTAGCAAGTCCTCCAAATTGGTTCACGGTGGATTTCGCTACCTCAGACAATTGAAATTCGGACTGGTTCACGAAGCGTTGGTTGAACGAAAAACCCTCAGGGGCTTGGCACCTCATCTGGTATGTCCCATGACGTGCGCTTTGCCGATTTACCGGGGGGCCGGGTTTCCGGCCCCGCTGATTCAGGTCGGCATGTGGCTATATCATTTTCTGGCTTTCGACAGAAAAGTCGGCGGCCATCGAATGGTTTCGGCAAAGTCCTTTTGTGAGATGGAGCCCGCATATCGCCAGGAGGGACTTCGAAAGGCAGCGGAATACTACGACTGTTGGGGAGACGATTCTCGGTTAGTCCTGGCAACCATCCAATCCGCAGCAAGGCATGGAGCGGTGACTGCAAACTATGTGATGGCGGTAGATGGAATACAAGAAAACGAGAGGGTAATTGGTGTCTTGGCAAGAGATCGGTTCACTGGCAAAGAATTCTCCATCAAATCGTGTGTCGTGGCAAATGCAACCGGCCCATGGAGCGATCATGTGCGACAATCGCTACTCAACCAGAAAGGTCCACGAGTCCGCCTGACCAAGGGAGTGCACATCATCGTCTCTTCGGAGAACCTCCCCATTCAGCATGCCTTCATGCAATTTGCCATCCAGGATGGCAGGCCTGTTTTTGCTATACCATGGAAAAAGATCGTCCTGTTGGGAACCACAGACACAGACTACGACGGTGATCCTGACGAGATCTATGTAGAGCGCAGCGATGTGGATTATCTCTTGGAATCATTTGACTACTATTTCCCGAAGGCCCATCTAACCTATGACCACATCCTTTCCACATTTGCTGGATTGAGGCCGCTCATATTTGAAGAGGGTAAATCTGAATCTCAGGTTAGCCGAGAATATCAGATTTTTGAGGGACCCGAGAACTTTTTTTCGATCATTGGTGGTAAATTAACCACCTACCGGACAATGGCAAAACGAATGGTGGACCGGTTGGCGCGGCGTCTGGCAACCGCTTTTCATGTGACGGCTCGCAATCCCAAGTGTATTACCGATAGGGTACCGCTGTGGGGCGGTGGGATTCAGGACTACAAAGAATTCCAACGGAAGTGGATGTTCCAATTGGTTGATGAGCGCCATTTTGACATAGAGACTGCGGTCCATCTTGTCGAAACGCATGGCTCAAACATCACAACCGTTCTCAAGGCGATTGAAAGAGCGCCCGATGGTAAGGAACGAATTCATCCTCAGTTGCCTTGTGTCTGGGGGGAATTACCTTACGCGATCAATCACGAGATGGCTCTGGCCTTAGAGGATTTCTTAATGCGGCGAGCCTTACCGTTTTCATTGGAAAACCGTCGAGGAGCAGAGGTCCACACGGAAGTTGCGAACCGCATGCAAGAGCGCTTGGGGTGGTCTGTCGAAGAAAAACAGGCACAGATCGACCGGTACGAATCGAAAGTTAGGCTCACCGAGCATTTTCGCGAAGAGATGTCTCATGAAGACTAGGTTTATTGTTAACCCCCAGTCTGCAAACGGAGCCACCGAGAGACGCTGGCCGGGCATTGAGAAACTGCTCAAGTCAACGTATCCATTCGAATTTGAAGCTGTGTTTACGGAGAAGCCCTCACATGAGACCGAACTCGCCCGAGAGGGTATCTCAGGGGGATGTGACCGGATCATTTCTGTGGGAGGGGATGGTACGCTGAATGGCGTACTGAATGGATTTTTCGACCAGGGTAGGTTGCTGCGGCAGGAGGTTGCTCTGGGAGTGTTGGAAATCGGGACGGGAGCAGATTTTGCGAGAAGTCTCGGCTTTCCATGCCGGACAGAAGATGCCATCGACCAACTTGTCAGACTTCAGCCCCGAAGAATCGACGTGGGCAGAGCCAACTTCTTATCCTCGGAGGGAAATCAGGTGGTGCGGTACTTTATCAATATTCTGGATTTCGGAATCGCTGGAGCCGTCGTAGAACGAGTAAACCGGACCACCAAGAGGTTTGGAGGTAAAATCTCTTTTCTATGGGCAATCTTGATCACGCTTTTCCGTTATAAAAACAAAGAAATTCACTACCGATTAGACGGGGGGGAATGGAAATCGGCGGTTCTGAACAATTTTATCGTAGCAAATGGTCGTTATTTCGGGGGGGGATTGTTTCCAGCTCCCACAGCGGAATTGAACGATGGTTGGTTTGATATTGTATTGTTCGGGGACATAGGAACATGTGAGGCAATTGCCAACCTGCCGAGACTGCGTGCGGGTACCCATCTGTCGAATCCCCACGTTCAAACGATGCGAGCAAGGCAGGTAGAGGCCGAATCGGATGAGACTGTTTTCATTGATATGGATGGAGATCTTGTAGGACAGTTACCCATAACGATTTCCATCATGTCCGGGGCATTGCCGTTTTTGAAATAAAGGGATTCCTTGAACAGCCCCATGAAGCGCGTCCTTTTTCAGTTTCTAGCTTTACCGGCTTTTTGTTCGTGTCTGGCTATGGATTTCCGGCCTCCCACACGTGATGATAGCCTGCAGGCCATTGGATCCACCAGAGGTCTTCCCAAAGCCATGCAGCGAGCCCTGGATCCGAGCAGCGATTTTGGCCGGATACCTGTTCCACGATCCGGTGACTGGTTGGCAGAGCATCCGGAACCAGGCCAGACCTTTGACGATTTTGCGAGATTGAGGCCGATCAAACCAGACGGCCGGCGGAAGAAAATCTACCTCCAGCCTTTGGGCGAATTCGCGGAAGATCGAAGCCCTTCGCTGGTGACCCTAAGGGAGTATGCTGCCAATTACTTTCTCATGGATGTGGAGGTTCTCCCTTCGTTATCGATTAGCAGCCGTGCCCTGACGCGTCGCATAAACCCCTTTACGAGAAATCGGCAGATTCTGGCCGGTGATGTCCTGGCACTCCTAAAGAGGAAGCTCCCTGGCGATGCATTCTGCGTTTTGGCAATCACCATGGAGGACCTTTATCCTCATCCTTCCTGGAATTTTGTCTTCGGTCAAGCTTCCCTTCGGGAACGTGTGGGAGTATTCAGTTTTGCCCGTTACGATCCGGCCTTCTACGGTGATGAGCGGGGTGAGGACTATCAGGAGGTCCTGTTACGGCGAAGCTGCAAGGTCCTGGTCCACGAGACAGCCCATATGTTCTCCCTCGAGCACTGCATATTCTTCAAGTGCGTCCTGAATGGATCCAATCATTTACAAGAGAGCGACTCCAGGCCTTTGTCCGTTTGCCCGGTTTGTCTTCGTAAGCTCCAGTTCAGTATAGGCTTCGATGTCGTGGATCGTTATCAAAAGCTTCTGGGCTTTTACTGGAGGACCGGTTTTGGTCATGAAGCCCGATGGGTGGAAAGCCGGCTGAAAAAGATATCGGGTTTGGGAGAATAGGCGAAGTCAATCCCCGTTTGGACAGGACATCTCCAAGAGCTTGGTATAAAGCAAGCCCTGGTTCCTTTTTTTCTGTGGTCTGACGCAATTGGGGTTTAGACAATAGAACACTCGAAGTATATTGATCACCTCGACTATAGGAGGAGACTCATGGATACAACGAAGATCGGGAAATCCATTATTATGCTAGCACATGCCTTTGTCGGTTGGGCCCTATGTGGATTGACGATGGGCATAGGAACGGCTCTTATCTCTGTAAGTACAACTCTAATAGTTCATGCAATCGCGGCCCCCATTATCTTTGGTCTGATCTCATTGTTTTATTTCAAGAAACTTCATTATACTTCCCCTATACAAACCGCGATAGTCTTTGTAGTATTCGTAGTCTTCATGGATGTTTTTATCGTCGCACTCTTGATCATGAAGAGTTTTGAGATGTTCACGAGTATCCTGGGAACATGGCTTCCTTTCTGTCTCATTTTTGCCGCCACGTATTTTACAGGGTTATATGTGAAGAGATCATCCTAGAGGAGAACGTAAGATAGCTTTACGACCCGTGTGCTACCTGACCGGTTTCAGCCGGGAAGGGGAGGGCTAGCAGGTGAGGTGAAAAGCACCGGCAACCCGCTTGCCTTGGGTGTGGAGCTTATTGAAAGCTGTAACTGCCTCTCCAGTAGGGGCGGAAACCAGTTCGATCCCTCGCCTTGAAACCGCTTCGGTCACTTCTGCGGTCACCCTCATGGCGCCATACGCTCCAGTACCGACAACGAGAATGTCGATAGGGGCATCCAGGATGTCTGCTATGTCTTCGAGGGAAAGGACGTGCCCTCGAGTTCGCCACCACTCGGGAATGACCTGGTTCTCAATGATCTTGAGATCATTGTGGTGGGTTTGTCCCAACACTTTCATGCTGCCAAAGGAATAGGTTTCAATCATTCTGCCTTCTTCCCTGTATTCATCGAATTTATTTCACTCTGCACCATCCCAGCAGTATGTGCAGAGTTTCTTTTTAGGCAAACCGATTGCCTCGACGAGGTCCGGTAGCCGCTGGTACTTTAACGTGGTCAATCTCAGCCTTTGCCTTATTCTCTCAACCATCGCAGCGTGCCTTTCTGAATCGGGATCAGCGTACTCATCGAGGAACCTATCAGCCCTGCCTTCAACCTCCTGGATCGCCTTTCTCGCCGCGAGGTCCAGTTCGGATCTCGACCGGGAGAAATTGAGGAACTTGCAGCTGTAGACCAGGGGCGGGCAGGCCGGCCGCATGTGAACCTCCTTCGCACCACAGTCATAGAGCCTCTGTATGGTATCCTTGAGCTGTGTGCCCCTCACGATAGAATCTTCGGCGAAAAGCAACCTCTGCCCCTCTACGAGCTCCCTTATGGGGATAAGCTTCATTTTTGCAATGAGATCCCTCATGCTTTGATCCTGTGGCATGAAGCTTCTCGGCCAGGTAGGGGTGTATTTGACAAAGGGTCTTCCATAGGGTATGCCCGCCTCGTTGGCATAGCCTATGGCATGACCTGTACCAGAATCGGGTATTCCCGCAACACTATCGATCTCTACATCGTCGTTCCTCGCGAGGGCAGCCCCACACCGGTACCTTGCGGCCTCCACGTTGATTCCCTCATAACTCGCAGCCGGATATCCGTAGTAGACCCAGAGGAAGGCACAGATCTGCATCCTATCCTCAGGTGCCTTCTCTTGCTCGATCCCGTCTTCGCTTATACGCACGATTTCGCCAGGGCCGAGGTACCTCGTGACGACAAACCCCAGATTAGGAAAGGCACAGCTTTCAAGCGTAGCAGCATAACTCTCCGGCTTCTCTCCCAACACAACGGGCGTTCTTCCGACCCTGTCCCGCGCGGCGTAGAGACCCTCTTCCGTGAGAAGCAACGTCGTGCAGGAGCCATCAATGAGTTCCTGTGCGTTTTCAATCCCCTCTGCGAAGGTAGATCCCTCATTTATCAGAGTCGCGACGAGCTCCGTCGGATTGACCCCTCCTCTGCTCATCTCTGAGAAGTGCACTCCCTTCCCGGAGGCCCTTCTGGCGAGCTCGTCGAGATTGTTAATCTTTCCGACCGTCACTATGGCATAGGTTCCGAGACGCGCCCCTATGATCAGCGGCTGGTCTTCGTAGTCGCTTATGACACCTATGCCCCGGCTGCCGTGGAACTTCGGAAGGTCGTCCTCGAACTTGGACTTGAACTGAGCGTTCTCGATATTGTGAATAACCTTCCTCAGGCTGTCGGAACCCTTTACGGCAAGCCCCCCTCGCATCGTTCCCAGGTGAGAATGATAATCTGTCCCGAAAAACAGATCCTGAATGCAGTCTCCCCTGGTGACAACGCCAAACAATCCACCCATGAATTCCTCCCTCTATCGCAATGATTCCCCATTGGGGATGATTTGCAAGAACCTGGAAGTAGACCAAGTATACAACCAGGAATGATGAGATTCCAGGGTTCGAGGGTTCACGAGGGGTTTGGTGGGCTCAGGCAGTTGAGATCGCTCATCATTTGGCTCAAAGACACCCCGATGTGTGCCATCTTCGAGGGATTCGGTGGCTATGATAAAGAGTCGTCGGCCATTGACGTATTGCCAGGGGGAAAGAAAAGACTGGTGGAAATATGTTGTCTTCCTGTCTCTCACTACCTCACAGGATGACCAGTTTCTTGATGGCCCTGACCACCTCCTCAGGTTCATCAACGATCTGAAAGATCTCCATGTCTCTTGGTAAGAGTGTCCCGGTAATGACGGGTATATTCTGCATCCAATCGGTCAGCCCCTGCCAGTAATCCGTGCCAACAAAAATCACGGGAAAGGTCCGGCTCTTCTCCGTGACAATCAGGTTGAGAGCTTCAAAACACTCGTCCATGGTCCCATAGCCGCCAGGAAGAATGACATAGGCCATGGCATACTTGATAAACATGACTTTTCGCACAAAGAAATATCTGAACCTAAGGGTCAGGTTCGAGTAATCATTGTACACTTCGTCCTTCGAGAGTTCGATCCTGAGGCCGATGGATGTTCCCCCTTCCTCGGCAGCTCCTTTATTTGCGGCCTCCATGACCCCCGGCCCTCCGCCAGTGATTATGGAAAAGCCGTTCCGAACCAGGAGACGTGCAATTTCCTCGGCCTTGGCATAGATTGGACTGTCTGGCCCGACCCGAGCCGACCCAAAGATCGAGACAGCCGGCCCGATGACCGAAAGAGCGTCAAAACCCTCCACAAACTCGGCCATGATGTGGAACATTCTCCAGGAATCATTTGCAGCCCGGTTATTGATGATCAACCCCTTTTCCATGTCTCTCGTCCTCGCCTGATCGATTAAATGAGGTCCCCTACCTTTTCGGGAAGCAAATATCAGACCATAGCGCGAAATCATTGGCGGTCGGTTAGAATTGGGGGTGACCTGTCCCTAGCTCCTCTGCCTTCTCCTTGACACACAACCCCGTTTGCCCTATGCTTTCGCTACCCAAAAGTGAATTCGACTCGTTTCACTTTGTCTGTACGCTGCGGATCATCTTGCCCAGCGAGAATTTCGCCGAGATCAGGAGATACAGGCAACGGTTGCCTTGTTAGCCTTGTATGCTCTTTTTGCGACATAATAGAAGTACATCCCGCTTTTGGTAATTCAAGATCTCAACCGAAAGAGAAAACCAACAGGTATTCTCCTTAGTGGAGATTGTTAAGTTCTCTACAATTCTTCTCATTCACTGCTAGAATGGGTTTGATAACTGCGAGAGAATGGAGAATTATAAACGATATGATTAAATCTGCATCTCCAGAGAATCATCTGTGAGGTTTCAAATGCGAAGCAAAATATTGCCGATTGGGTCCGAGAAAAAAGAGGGGTTTGTGCCTATTCCTGATATTAAGCCTGTAGTTTTTCTCCGTGGCAGCCCGGAGGAGATGGGTTATCAATACGGCTTTCAAGCTGCTGCTTACATCCAAAAGGTTCTGAATGGCATATGGGATAGCGCCTTGAGGGCCTGCGGTGGTGACAGAAAGCTCGTGGAAAAGTATCTTGAGAAGTATGAACAGGCGCTCCTCGACCAATTACCAGACTTTGCCCCCCATGCCATCGAACAAATTCGCGGGACGGCCAAAGGCTGTAGCGCAGCAGGATATAATATCGACTATACCGATATATGGCTCGCATGCAATAAGACCGGCCTGTTGTGGGCATTGCCATCGGAAAAGCAGCTTGAAAGCGAAGTCATGGGCTGCTCCATGATGACTGCATGGGGTTCGGCGACCAAAGATAGAAACCCTATTGGCGCACAAAATCGAGAGAATGCCCCTTCCTACTGGGGCTATGAGGTTGTTCTGATCTCATATCCGAAAGAAGGATACGGCTATGCCACAATCGGTATTCCGACTGCAGGCTCCGGCATTCATGAGGTCTGGTTCATGAACGAAAAGGGCCTAACCCAGGTTGTCACCAATGGAATGGGACGCCGCCCAGAGGATCGAGGATTTGGGGTAGGCTATGAAATGATGGTGTGGGCCGTTTCAAGAACTTGCGCTAACACCAAGGAGGCAATAGACCTCGTCACAGGAACGCAAAAGACCATGGCAGTGAACTATGGATACATAGACGAGAATGGTAACGGGATCGTTGCTGAAGCAAGCCATGATTTTAATTACGTCAGATATCCCGGAGACTACGGGGAAACAGACTGGATTCACTCCACTGCTAGACACTTTATTATTCCCGAGGCCGAGGTGGGATACGCCGAGAAACCCCGGAGGGGTTCTTCACCGTACTTGCGCTACTTCACCTACCATAGACTGATCGAAGAAAACTTCGGAAAGATAGATTTTGATGTGGTGAAAAAAATTGTAACGTGTCATGACTCGTATGATCCGGACAGAGACGAGTGGTCGTATGGTGTTGAATGGGAGGAGAGAACCCCCTGCGCACATTCGATGGAGGAGGGCTGGGGGGCTCAATCCCCGACCATAACGCTGCCCAAAGACCGCGTAGCCTTCATAGGTTCAGGGAGTGTCTGCGGTGACCCACGGTGCGCCATGGGTGCGACGGGTGAGTATGTTAAACTCACCCTCAGGGACACCCCCCGTGATGTAGTTTCTGACGCCAAACAGGTAGCCTTGCACGACATTCACATCGCAATTGTCAGTCTGCGTGAGGTTAAGGATTCTGGATGGTATATATGGCTGAGGAATAGAATTGAGGAGGCGTGGGAATACTACTACAGGGGGCAAAACAGTCTTGTCAATGCTGGCATTGCGGAAGACACTAATGCAGAACTGATCTATTTTGGCGAGGCAGCAACTCATTTTTGCAAAGCTCAAGCTTACTCGAAGCAAGTGAAAACTAGAGCCAATAGGTTGTAGAGTTTCAAGCTCTATTGGTTGATGTGATGAGTGAAAGCCCGCAGAGGAAGAGGTTAGACCTTCTGGGTAGGGGACTAAGCCGCAGCGTAGGATTGGAATCCATGAGGCAACTGGTCAGCGTTGCAACATGAGTAGTCAAATTACCATACCAATCTGGGTGTTTGCCTTACTGGTAGTGATAACTGGGTGGGCTGTCTTGGACCGAATCTGCATTCCCAGTGTCCGTTGATTTTTTCGGCGGCGAATCAATCGTGTGCTCGACGAAATTAGCAGCCGTTTAGACATTGAAATCAGGCCATTTCAGCTTACCAAGCGACAGGTACTGATTGATCGCCTGGTGTACGATCCCAAGGTCATCGCTGCGGTGCGAGACTATGCACAGGAGAGGAATATTCCTCGCGAAGTTGCCCAGGCTGAAGTCCTGGGTTATGCCAAGGAAATCGTACCGGCATTCAATGCCTACATCTATTTTCGGATTGGGTACTGGTTGGCAAAGAGAATTGCGCGACTACTCTACTGGGTGCGCGTCGGCCTCGTCGATAATGAACAATTGGCATCTATAGATGCCGACTCTACGGTCGTCTTCATGATGAACCATCGCAGTAATATGGACTATATCCTGGTGGCATTTCTGGCCGCGGAGCGAACGACACTCTCCTATGCTGTTGGCGAGTGGGCAAGAATCTGGCCTCTGCGAACCTTGGTAAAGTGGCTGGGTGCTTTTTTTGTGCGTCGAGATTCCGGCAACCCGTTGTATCGCTTGGTCTTGGAGCGGTATATCCATATGGCGACCAAAGAGGGCGTCTGCCAGGCCGTTTTCCTTGAAGGGGGGCTGAGTCGGGATGGCCGGTTACGGCCACCCAAACTCGGGTTTGTAGACTATATGCTGAGAGACTTTGAACCAGAAACGGATCGAGATATTGTCTTCATTCCCGTAGGGATTAACTACGACCGAACCTTGGAAGATCGGAGTCTGTTACGCACCTTGGAGCCCACAGCGGAGAAACGAAGCAAGTGGTTTGTCATACGGACTACCATCCGGTTCGTTTGGCATAACCTGGTACTCATGGCCCTTAGTAAGTGGCAGCGCTTTGGATACGCCTGTGTCAACTTCGGCCCTGTGGTTTCTATGCGTGAGTTCTGTGAGCAGCATGCTGTTAATTTTAGCGAACTAGGCCGTGATGACCGCTTTCCGGAGGTGGAAAAGCTTTGCAAAGGCCTAATGGCTTCGATCCAGAGCATGATCCCGGTCCTTCCGGTGTCTCTGGTGGCGACCGTCTTTCTGGAGGTCGCTGAAGATGGGCTGACTGATTTCGATGTGAAAGCCCATGTGCATCGTTTGATTGAAGAGCTACAAACACGAGGCGCGCATGTCTATGCTCCAAAGAGGGGCCGTGAGCAGACTGTCACGACCGCGTTAAACATGCTGAAGTTAAGACGGATGGTTATCGAATCAGACGGATTATTCAGGGCTGACCCAGGATCGATTGCAATCCTATCCTATTACGCAAGCGCGATTGGTCATTGGCGACAACCCACAGCGATGATTGGTGAGGGATCGGCACAGGTCAGGCATGGTCAGCAGGGAAAGACTTGACATGATCAAGCGGAGGATCGAGAAGGAGACGGGCATTTTCCCACCTTCTCCCGCAACGTCGCTTTTGGACAATAGCTTTCTTCGGGAACTCACCAAACTTCGTTCAAATGATTCTTGCGAGTGCCATGTATTAGAAGTGTAAGAACAGGACACATAATACTCTGCTGATGCCATCAGACTGTTTAGCCCCATTTGGGAAGCAGATCCTAAGCAAATACACGGACATTGAGACAAAATGTGGGAAACCATCGTTTTAAGCGGGCTGGCGGGCCTGATCACAATAGTAGGTATACTTCTTACCAAACTGTGGCAACAGTCAGCCCTGCGCTACAGCCATTATATCAATTCCTTCGCGGCGGGAATTATTCTTACCGTCGCTCTTGTAGAACTATTGCCAAGAGGACTCCAGTACAATGAGTATGCGTCGCTTTACGCCCTCGGGGGGTTTGGGGCATTCTTTATGCTGGAGACATTCCTGGTTGTGCATTCCGGCGCCGAGATGCACTATCCGGAGAGACGGCCTTCCACGGCGAAAGGCTTGGTTTTTTTCTGGGGGCTTTTCCTCCACTCCTTACTCGACGGCTTGATAATCGCGGTGGGCTTTGCGGCCGACTACCAGGTAGGCGTGGTCACCGCTCTGGCGGTGGTCAGCCACGAGTTGCCGGAGGGGATAACCACCTTCTCCCTTTTGATGCAAAACATCCGGACCCGGAGGACGATGGCACTCGCCGTCGCGGTCGCGCTGGCAACACCGGCGGGTGGATTGATTGGCGTAGCAGTGCTTCCGGCAATGGAATCCGTGATGGGTGCTGCAATGGGACTTGTGGTCGGCTCATTTCTTTACATAGCCGCCACGGACATTGTGCCGGAGATACGGGAGAAGGAAGGCGTTCAAAACATCGTCGCCTTTATGGCTGGTAGCCTTTTTCTGGTGGTCATGCACCATTTTCTTGAGCATTAGTTATGTCTATCCGGATGAGAACTAGTCAGGTATATTCCCCGCCCACGATCCGGAAGAATAAGCTGCCGAATACCGCAGCCATGACGCAGTTTGTGTCATTTCAGGGCCTATCGACGAGTCGCCTTACCTCTGTGATCCTGAAGCGAATGGCTGCATGGATCATAGCGGGTGCCTGTTGACCTGCTGCCTTGGCTAGGTCGTGTTTAATCTCGTCGTAAAGCTGTCCGCTAGTCTCGATGTCAACTGCTTCAAGATAGACTCTCGCCCCTTTCCAATCGATGACTGTTTGCCCTGGCTCCATAACAATGAAAACCGCCTTGGGATTTCTTTGAAGGTTCCGAAAAGACCGGTTTTCCCCAATTCCCATGACCACGGTGTTTTCATCAATCATCTTCGGAGAGCCAAAAATCGCTACGTTGACATCTCCAATTTTGTTGGCGGTGCTGAGAGTCCCAATCCTGGGCCATTTGTTGAATAATGCCATCAACTCTTTTCGGTTCATAGCACCTCCCCTCGAATTTCCTTCACCCCAACCGTTGCTCCCCGGTGAAGCTCCGACCTGAAGGAGACCTCTCCGGTCGCAGTTCAGGGGCTTGACACGGATACATGGTATATCGAGTAGGAGAATATAAGAACCGATAGACCAGGTCAAGTTTAAAGGCTTCTGCTCTGCCCTTAAAGATTTGCTACATCGAATGATTGTCAGCCTCACTCGTTCTTCGGGTATTCTGCATGGGATGTATCCGGACGATTTGATTCAGAAAGAGGGATTCAATCGGATCAAGGAGATTGAAGGACCGACGCTTGCAGGACACCATCGGACGAAATATAGAGTTTTGACAAGGAAATAAAGGAAATATCTTATCATTTTCTTGACTTACGCTTTGAAAGGATGGCAGGACGGGATTGGGTCTTGCCACCATAGGGGAGCATACCGAACTTTCACGCGGGGTTTTTTCTATCGAGTCCAGTCGGGGAATAAGAACCGTTGTTCGGACATCATGGCTGGTAGCATCTATCTCCTGACCAATCCTTTTTCGATGGCCAGGGCTGTAAGATCCGAGACATTGTGGAGGTCCAACTTCTTCATGATATTGACTCGATGCTTTTCAACCGTCTTGATACTGATGCAGAGATAGCCCGCGATATCCTTGTTCTTGTGTCCCTCGCCAATCATTTTGAGGATCACCCGTTCTCGCGGGGTGAGAGTGTCCCAGGCTGAGAGAGGCTTGGCGGTTTTTCTTCCCTCCAGGTATCCCTCCAAGACCCATTGTGAAATCCCCGGGCTGAGATAAGGCTTTCCGGATAATACGCTTTTCATGGCAATCATCAATTCGTCATGAGTGGCATCCTTGAGGCAATATCCGTCAGCCCCGGATTCAAAGGCCTCGAGAACATATTCTTCGGTTTTGTGAACTGTCAAGATCAGGATCTTCGTTTGGGGAGATAGTCTCTTGATCTCTCGGATAGCCGCCATCCCATTCATCTTCGGCATGGATAGGTCTAAGAGGACAATGTCGGGCTTCATCTTGTCGATGCAACGAATAGTCTCAAGGCCGTCCTCTGCCTCTCCGACAATATCAAAATCCCGATCCGATGATAGCAGTGCCCGTAGACCCTCCCTCAGTATCGTATGGTCTTCAGCTATGAAGATCCGCTGTTTGCTCAACCTCTCTTCTCCCATTACTGCCCAAAAATACAGTGTGATTTTGGGCTAAATACAGCATAGACCCTATTTATCATTTTAGTTCCCATAAGTAAAGTAGTGGAAAATCCGGGAAAGGTTGCCTGTTGCCGAGAATCAGCATGTTCAAGACGCTCATTGTTGAGGACAACCCCACTTTCCGGCAATCACTCAGGGGTCTCTTGTTTGCGCAATTTCCTTTCATGGAGATTGACGAGGCAGGAAGCGGGAAAGAGGCGCTTGGTAAGATCGATCTCATTCGACCTGATCTTATCTTTATGGACATCAAATTGCCCGGGGAAAACGGTTTCAAGCTTACCAAAAGGATAAAAGCGGCATATCCGGAGATAGCCGTCATCATTCTGACAAGTTACGATTTGCCGGAATATCGACAGGCTGCCGCTCAATGTGGTGCTAGCCATTTCCTTTCGAAAGATACATCGACAGAGGAACTGCTCGGACTGGTCCAAAGTATTCTGTCCGAGAAGGGGTTTGATCCTTCCGATCCAAATTCGGATTGGGGGGTGCCCTCATGATGACCGTATCCGTATGGAATTCTCCAAATCGCGGTCTCAAATACAGTATTTCTTTTCGCAAAATACACATTTCACCTGATTTAATTCTCAGACCAGTATGACTACTCTAACTAAGAAAATACGGAGTCCATTTCTGTAAGGAGAATGCCCAAAGCGGGAAGCCCTTTTCGAGAGGGAAAAGAGCTAAACCATGGCTACAGCGATTGTTGCTCGAAGAATAAATCTTGTGACGAAGTCCGCCACTCCTTCGACCGGATTCAAGCAGGATCTCTATCACCATCATCGAGGAAGGACGACAGAAGGCGGAAATCGTGAACAGGAGGTGATGGGTGATGGCATTTGGATTCGCAGCTTCGGAAATATACAATGAAGTGGCCGTCTTGGGGGAAGAAATAGATGGCGCCCCCCATATGGCTGGTGAAGAAGCTGAGGAGGCTAATCAGGAGGATTTATTTGGGCACGATGGAAACATCGCGGCAGTCTATTTCAAGGAGATGAACCGGTTCCCCTTGCTCAAGAGAGAGAGGGAAGTTGAGCTTGCGAAGCGAATTCGGCTTGGTGAGCAGAAAATTCGCGGTCTTCTTTCGAAATGCTCAGATGCCTTGGACAGAATTGACCCTTGTAGTCGCGAATTGGAGACCGACCATGGCACCCCCGGGGAATTTGCCCGATCCAAGGAGGAGATCATCCGCGACGTGACTCGAAGGGTTGAAGAATTCGGCCAGGGGGCTTTACATGAACGGCATAGACTCAGAGATCTGCTGGCTGGGCTGAGAGAAACAGAGGACGATGTGAAGGCAGCAAGGGCAGAGATGGTTCAGTCGAACCTGAGACTGGTCGTCAGAATTGCAAGGATCTATGTCGGCAGAGGGATGTCCTTCTTGGATATGATTCAGGAAGGAAATCTGGGACTAATGAAGGCCGTGGAGAGGTACGACTACCGAAAGGGTTTCAAATTCAGCACGTATGCTTCCTGGTGGATCAGACAGGCTGTCACGAGAGCCTTGTCTGACAAATCCAGAACCATAAGAATTCCCAACCATATGTTGGAGACCAAGAGGAAAATCTCAAAGGTTTCTCACCAGCTCACCAAGGAGTGGGGCCGAGATCCCTCACCTGAGGAGATCGCAGAAGAAACGGACGTTGCTCTGGACAATGTTCAGAGGGTCATGGACCTGATTGAGGAGCCGGTTTCCCTGGAGAGTCCAGTGGGGGACGATGGCAACATACTCAAGGATCTGATCGGAGACGAGGAAAACCTGAATCTCAATGATGATTTCCTCGAGAATATGGATCAGACAAAGAAGACCCAGGATCTCCTTTCTCTTCTCAATTCGAGGGAGGAGAAGATTCTACGCCTCCGATTCGGTATCGGCGAGCCATCGAGCTATACGCTAGAAGAGTGCGGAAAACGGTTCGGCATTTCTCGCGAAAGGGTCCGGCAGATCGAAACTAGGGCGCTCAAAAGACTCAGGACAGGGCCCAAAGTTCTTGAATTCAGTGAGGCGTGGTAAACTCACACAAGGCCGGGTAAGTAATGTGATGGAAAGGCGAATCCACCCAAGAGTGAAGGTGTCTCATCCGGTCCTTTACTCACAGCATTTCAATTCCACCCTCAAGGCTGCCCAGACCCTTGAGATTAGCCTGGGAGGGACAAGAATCGAGACTCCATACAGTCTGACAGGGGGGGAGGGACTCGAGATCTCTATCGCTATCCATCCGCACGTGATCAGATGCAGGGGTGCAGTTGTGCACACTTCGTGGTTGGATGGGGAGAGACTGAAGGCTGGGGTCCGATTCGAAAATCTCTCGAGAGAGGATAGACTTTATCTGAGGGAATATATCTTCTATGTCATGGACCAAAGGGACTCAGCCTCGTTGGGTCTCTAAGGGTTCTAGGTCTATGTTTCACCTCTTACCCTATGGAGTCCAAAGCCCTCCTCAAAGCTCCAGATTCAGCACCCGCCCAATGTCCCTGTCCAGGTTTTGAGTTGACTATCAGGCTGGCATCCTGCTATTCTCCGCGGTGGCGTTGGTTGTCTGTCAATCCATGATGATCTGGAGTTTCAGGGCTTTTCGACTTTCAGGTATCGGACTGCGGACCAAATCCCTTTGAGCGTTGCTTGTTTAATTGCCCACCTGATTTCTCAGGAAACTCTAGAAGACAATTTGCGCCGTCGAAAAGGAGGATGGTGGTATGGTGGATGAATGCATTCAGGTTTATACTTTTTCCTCGCCCGGTCCCGAGAATACGGGAAAGACAATCAGGGCTTCCGTTGAGCGGGCTCGGAAGCTGGGGATCCGGTATATTGTCGTGGCTTCTGTCAGTGGCAAGACAGCCATGGAGACAAAGGTCCTGCCGGATGAGTTGGAATACAACGGCCAGCTGGTGGTGGTTACCCATCACACCGGCTGGGCCGAAGTGGGTAAGAACCAGATGGAAGAGGAAACAAGGAGCCGTTTGACAGAGGCAGGGTGTCAAGTGGTCACCTCAACCCATGCTCTGAGCAGCATCGCAAGGTCCTACCGAACTACATTCGGTGGTATTGACCTGTTGGAGGTCGTTGCGGAGGCCTTTCGTCGTCTCTCTCAGGGGGTCAAAGCAGCTATAGAATCGGCGATCATGGCGGCCGACGCGGGGGCCGTACCGGTAGATGAGGACATTATCGCCATTGACGGGACTGGGAAAGGTGCGGATTCTGCAATCGTGGTTCGGGCGGCCAATCAGAACCGGTTTTTGGACATGAAGGTCCGTGAGATCATTGCCATGCCGAGATAAAGCGCGTGAGGCCCCTGGCCGCGGACTTTTGAAACCTGACTCTATCCCCTATCTCGAATCAGCTCCATGAACCGCAAACCGTCTTCCTTCATCCAATTGTTGTTAAAAAGGACATAGGTTGGCTTCTCCGTCCCCCATTCGCGCAACCGCAGCAGATCGTCATCGGTATACTGGTACCCAAAGCCAGTGATGCCGTGGAGACGAAAGTATTGAGAGGTGCCGGACAGGGGGCTGTTCTTGAAGGGATCAACGCAGTGGACCAATTCCAGTTCCTTGCAGAGTCGACGGATCGACTTCTCGGGCCAGACACCACGGGGCTCCCAGGCAAACTGAAGCCCCTTTCGATCGATCCGGCCAAAAAACTCTCTCATATTGGCTACATTCCCATGAGTCGGACCGAAGCTGGCCGGACATTGAAACACGACGATCGACGTCCCTAGAGTGCGGGCAAACATTGCCGTGCGACGCCAGGCTTTCAGGACCTCTTCTGTGACCCGGAACCGTCCATAATGATCGAGCCTCGCAGGGTCAATCTTCTCTCTCAGACGGCGGTAGGTCGGACTCGTGGGCTCATGGGTGATCAACTGCCAGGCCTTCATCGTGAACTCAAAACCTTGTGGCGCAGAATCACGCCACTTCTCTGCGGTTTTCAATTGTGGGAGTTGGTAGAAAGTGTTCTGGATCTCGATTAGCTTGAAGAGTTCAAAATACTCTTGCTGCGAGATGACGAAGCCGCAACATCCAACCTTGATTTCGCTGTTGACTTTCATGCAATTTCGACTGGACTCCCCACTCATTGCCAGACACGGAGGGTCAAAAGTTGTTTGGCTGGGACCATCGAAATCAGGTCTTGAATTATAACATTTCAACAATATTCTTCAATCTCAATCGTTAGGCATGGTAACGATGCGGAATGTCGGCTGGATGGACCCTTATGATCCGCGTTCCGCCTGAGAACTGAAAAAACCAGCGCCCGATACTTGCGGTTTCTAGCGTCACTCACACTAGTGTCAGGCGCCAGGGAAGCTATTTGGGCGTAACGGCAATGAACAGGTTGCTCTCTCCCCTTCGGATCAGAAAGAGGATGTTTTCCTGATCCTTTGCCTCTCCAATCGTTCGACTGAAATCTGCGCCATCTTTAATGGATTCCCGGTTTACCTCCTGAATGACATCACCCCTCTGGATGCCTGCTTTGGCCGCCGGACTTCCGGGTTCGACGCGAGTGACCAGGACCCCCGTGTCGTCTTCCAGTCCGAGTGCCTTCGCAATTTCAGGGGTAATATCCTGAACCGTAATCCCCAGAGGTTTCTTGGGAGAAGCTCCCATGGTTTCTTTCTTTTCCTCTATTTCACCTAATGTGGCTTGGAGGGCGAGCGCCTTTCCGTTTCTGAAGACCTTGATGGTAACGGTTTTCCCCACAGGAGTGGATGCGACAATCCGGGGCAGATCTCTAGAATCATCGATTTCCTTTTCATCGAACTCCAGGATGATATCACCCTGTTCGATTCCTGCTTTCTCGGCCGGCCCGTTCTTAAAAACCTGGGCAACGAGAGCCCCTTTCTTTTCTTCCAGACCGAAGGATTCCGCGAGTTGGGAGGTCACCTCTTGAATTGCCACGCCGAGCCATCCACGGGTCACCCGTCCCTTCTCCTTGAGCTCGGAAACGATCGCTTTGGCCATGTTGATGGGGATGGCAAATCCAATACCCTGGCCGGTGGCGATGATGGCCGTATTGATCCCGACCACTTCACCTCTCAGGCTGATGAGCGGTCCGCCGCTGTTTCCCGGATTGATCGAGGCATCGGTCTGAATAAAGTCGTCATAGGGGCCGGCCCCGATGGTGCGTCCTTTGGCGCTCACGATACCGGCCGTCACGGTTTGTTCCAATCCAAACGGACTCCCTATTGCCGCCACCCAGCTGCCGACCTTAAGTTCATCCGAGTCGCCCATTTTAAGGGGATGCAGGCCCGAGGATGCTTCAATTTTGATGAGGGCCAGATCGGTTTTGGGATCCCGGCCCACCACTTTTGCATCGAACTTTTTGCCATTGACAAGCTTGACCTTGATCTGGTCGGCGTTTTCGATCACATGGTTGTTGGTTACAATGTACCCCTCATGGTCAATAATGAACCCCGATCCCAGACCCTGCTGCTGGAGATCACCAGAGGAGCCACCTTCGGGCAAAGGCCCGAAAAAATCCTCAAAGGGATTTTTGCCGCCGAAAGGGTTGCCAAAGAAATGCCGAAACACGCGCCCACTGTCTTTTATGGTCTTGACCGTTCGAATATTGACCACCCCAGGGCGGGCATTCTCGGCAAGCTCGCTGAAATTGGCTGGGACCATCGGTATTTCGGAATCCTTCAGGGCCGTTGCGAACTGAGAACCGAATCCCACCAGGGCCCCGGCCATAAGCAGAGCAATGATGATTCTTGTGAAGTTCCTTTTGTGTTTCATTGGTTGACCTCCTTGTTTTGGTTTCCGGCCAGACATGGCCTTTGCTTTTGCCTAAATTGTAAGACAGGAAGTTAACGGGAACATGACCGGAAGATTACAAAATGGTAATGTTTCCGCTGTTGAGCCGTGGCGCATCCTAAGACACCCGAACCGCGGAATCCAAAACGAGTTTCTTTGGGTTCGGAATCCAAAACGAGTTTCTTTGGGTTAACCGCAGACCCACACAGACGGACACAGAAACCTGATTTCCCCTGGCCGATTGTGGCCAGGGAAAATCGTGCACCCCTGACATCGATGTTCACGGTTACCGCGTAACCGTATTCGGCCTGATGCTTTTGACGAAGGCTCGTGTTTGAAGGCTTCGTTCAGGTTGAATGTAATAGAGAAATTGGGAGACAAAGAGAGGAGATCAAGATGCAGAAGGCAGAGATTTCGGTAGGGTGACGGTGAAGGTACTCCCCTGATTCGGGTTGCTTATGACCGTAATACCGCCACCATGGGCTTGGGCAATTGCCCTGGCGAGGCTGAGACCCAGGCCGATCCCAGCCTGCGACCGGCTCTGATCACATCGGTAGAATCGCTCAAAGATATGGGGAAGGGCGTCTGGGGATATGCCGATCCCGGTGTCCTTGACAGAAACGACGACCTGTTGTCCCTCATCCTCGTGAACCGAAACGGCTACCGTTCCTGCAGACGGCGTATATTTGATCGCATTATCCAGAAGATTGGCAAGCATTCGTTGAACCATTCGGATGTCTGCGAAGATACGGCATGCGTCTGGCACGTTACAGCTCATCCTCACCCCTTTGTCTTCGGCGGTGGGTTCAAACAGTTCACAGGCGTCCCGGACAAGCCCCGAGATATCCATCTCTTCCCGGGTGAGTCTATCCACGCCAGCCTCGGTTTCTGAAATCAAGAGCATCGTGTTGATCATGTCCAGAAGGCGATCGCACTCCTCGATGGTGCTGGCAGCCATGTTTTCGTACTCAGCAACGGATTTTCCAGTGGTGAGAGTGACCTCTGCGATTCCCCGGATTCTGGTGATGGGGCTTCGCAGGTCATGGGCGATATTGTCACTCATCTCCTTTATGCTGGAGACCAGTGTTTGGATGCGATCCAGCATCTGGTTGAAGGTCGTTGCGAGCTGATCGATCTCATCGCCTCTGGTCTTCACAGGAACCCGCTTTTCCAGGGCTCCTCCGGATATGTTCCGTGCCGTTCGGGTGACGGCCTCAACACCGGAGACCGCTCGCCGGGCCATGAACCAACCGACCCCCGCCGCCAAGACAATCAGAAGGGACATAGTCGTGATGAATATCCTCTTGAATGCCTCTATGAACCGGAAATAATTCTCCATTGACTGCCCGAGTTGCAAGATGATCCCGGGGCCGATCATGCTGTAAAGGATCCGCACCTTATGCTTACGCTCCGGTATAACGATCGTTTCGAACATATGACTGCTACCACTGAGCAATCGCTCTATGGCGATTCTACGAACGCCAATATCCTTCCAGTATGACATGTTCGATGAAGAAAAGGCCTCTCCGCTCGGGTAGAGGAGACGAAAGAATATCTTCTTCACCCCAGCCGCCTGTGCTTCAAGAATTGCGACCCGTTTGACTGTTTCGATCCCTTTTAGGGACAGAAGGGTTGAAAACTGACCTACTTGGCCCAAAAGCTCCTCATCTGTCCGTTCGCGGATAACCGAGGTGATGAGCATGTAGAACAAGAGAAAGGCGACACAAGACGAAACGGTGAATATCCCTGCATACCAGAGGGTCAGTCGAAATGCCAGGGTGTGCCGAACGCTAAACAGTTTCCTTAAGTACATATCCCACTCCCCGGACGGTCTGGATCAGCTTTGTGGCAAAGCCTTTATCGATCTTGTCCCGCAGCCTGCAGATTCTCGCTTCAACAACGTTTGTCTGGGGATCAAAATTATAGTCCCACACATGCTCCATGATCATGGTTTTTGAGATCACCTTCCCTGCATTCCGCATGAGATATTCAAGCAGTGAAAACTCCAAAGGCTGGAGTTCGATTTTCTTGCCACCCCTGATCACCTCACGCTTGAGGAGGTTCATGGACAAATCACCCACTGTAAGACGAGTTGGCTCAGAAACGCCGCCTGCCCTCCGGATCAGTGCTTGCACACGAGCAAGAAGCTCGGAAAAGGCAAACGGTTTGGTGAGATAATCATCGCTCCCGGTCTGAAGCCCCTTGACTCGGTCATCAATCGACCCTTTGGCGCTCAAGATGATGACCGGCGTGTTGACCTTTTCCCTCCGCATTCTTTGGATGAGGGCCAAACCATCCACTTTTGGCAACATGACATCGATGATGGCTGTGTCATAGGGCTCGGTCAAGGCCATGCGGAGACCGTCCTCTCCGTCTGCTGCATAGTCTACCGCAAAACCCGCAGCTTTCAACCCTTTGAGAATAAAAGAGGCAATCTTTGAATCATCTTCAACCAGTAGTATTCGCATACGCGACGCCCTCTGAATTTCAATTATTCCGGACTGCACTTCCCTCGATAAGGACAGACCAGGTTAGGGCGATCCGAAAGGATCTAATGGGCTTCTGTTTTCTGAAAGCATCTGTTTAAATTCGCTTGGACTCCGGTAGCCTAGGGACGAATGAAGCCGTTTTTGATTATACACCTCCTCATCATAGATCATCCAGAAGAACTCCTGCACAAACCATAGAAGGATTATGATTCCTTGTGAGAGGATCATTGACTAGAGTGATAAAAAGCACGTGCGCAGTCCGTGCTTTATTTACCTATTTTCCCCTAATCTCCGTGACGCCCTTCCAAATTGAAGGTCACATGCGAGGGGGACACAGCTGGCGGGTGGTCGTCAACGAAGACGATAAGCTCGAATGGGTCGCCGACAATTATTTAGAATATGTACACGTACGGACTTAACCATGCCTAAAGGAGGGAGCCTTATGGGATCGATCTCGTTGACGGCTTTGCGAAACAACTTTGTCAAGATTTGCTAGCAAAAACATTTGAAGGAACGCTCAAAGGGATTCGGCCAACACCCGAGTAGCAGCGAGGCCAAAAGGTCCGGAAATTCCGGGACCCTGATCCACCATCCCTTTTGATTCAGTTGTCCTTGGACTGTCAGAGTACTGCAACTTGATTCGTCAGATATCAGAAAATGCCACCACAGACTTGAGGGTGAAGTGATAAACTCGATTTTTGCTTTTATTTTAAACAGTTCTAAATTTAGACGGTGGATTTTGAGGTCAGTTTCTGCTTGATATTCCGGGGCTTTTGTCATATACTTGTAAAACTGGCTTCTTGGGGAGCCCAAAAGGTTTGATTCTTTGAGAGCCCCCGGGACTTTCTAGAATCCGGAGGGCTTTTTTATTGCGAGGGCGCCACGCTAGGGATCGGCCAAATCTCTGTTCTGTGATCAATTCCTCTCGGCTTTAGTCACCTTTTTGTTCGTAAGACCGTACTGCTTCATGTGGCGAGTGGAAGGATTCAGAGATTCGCAATCGGAAGGGAATCTTCATGTCGATCAGTGTAGAGGTTAGGGATGATATTGAGAAGGCGATTAAGGTACTCAAGAAGAAGATGCAATTAGAGGGGGTACAGAGGGAGCTCAGGCATCGAAGGTTTTATCAGAAACCGAGTGTGAAAAAGAAACGGAAAAGGCTTGAAGCCAGCCGAAGGAGACAGAAGTCTAGACGCCGGTATTATAGATGAGTATGGGTGCATACGGAAAGGAGAATAGAAATGCCAAAGAAATTGTACGTTGGGAATTTGGCCTATGGAGTCACAGAAGAGGATCTCACCAACAGCTTTGGGAAAGTAGGTGATTGCATTTCAGCCAACATTGTCAGGGATCAGTACTCTGGAAACTCAAGGGGATTTGGTTTTGTGGAAATGGCCACTGACGAAGAAGCCCAGGAGGCTATCACAAAACTGAATGACCTGGAACTCCACGGAAGAAAGATCATCGTTCAGGAAGCTAGGCCTAGGAGAGAGGGAAAGAGAACCCCTGGCGGCAGACCGGGTTTCAGGCGGGGAGAGAGATTTTGATCGTGCTCGGACATAAGGAGGGGCGATTACTATTGCAGAGCTATATTATTAGTGAATTGGAATGCCATAAAGAGAAATATAGCTCTTTGGTTCCTAAGCTTCTTTTGGTTTTTTCCCGCAACAGATAAGGTCCTTGTGAGAATACCCCGTGCTTTCCAGCCCAGCAACGGAGCCCGTGGCGAGACGGTCGGGCTTCACGCATCAACCAAATCCAGAAAAGGAGGAGTTCATGGACGTCACGAAACTGGGAGACCGGGTTCAGATCCATTACACCGGTCGACTCGAGGACGGAACCATCTTCGATACCTCGAACGAACGTGCCCCTTTGGAGTTTACTGCGGGAGGAAGTGAGGTGATTCCGGGGGTGAGCGAGGCGGTTCTGGGGATGGAGCCGGGACAGTCGAAAACCGTCACGGTGGATCCTGACAAGGCCTATGGGAAGCACCGTCCCGATCTCGAACAGCGCGTTTCTCGTAGCATACTGCCCCAGGGCGCCAAAGTGGGCGATCCCCTCCACACCAAGGTCAAGGGTGAAACCATTGTAGTTTGGATCATAGAGCTCGGCGAGGATTTCGCCGTCCTCGATCTCAATCATCCGTTGGCCGGGGAGACCCTCACCTTTGACATCGAACTGGTCGGCGTCGAATCGAAGGGAATTTGACCCGGATGCGCACCATGATCTCTTCAGGCAACTCAGGCCGGTCGTCAGACGTGAGTCTCGTTTTCCGGTTGGCTGGGGCTTGTCCGGAGCTTATCGAGCAATTCAACATCTGGCCGTGATGGGCAAATGTCTATGCGTGACGCTTTGGGGTTTCGCGCCATCCGGTGCGATGAGCGCTTGTGTACCTCACGGCTCTTTTCCAAAAGCGAATTCTGTCAGTTTATGATATCCGAAGGGAGAAATGGTAATGCGGTCAAAGGTTAGAAGATGGTTTCGGGTGTTCGCAATCGTTTTGCCTCTGGTGTGGGTTGCGTCCACGGCGCGGCTAGAAGAAAAGCAGCCTTCAGGGGGTGAGGTGGCAGTGGTCAACGGATCCTCTATCACTCAGGAGGATCTTGATGATGAGATGAGCCGTGTCCGGCGAATGTTTTTGGCCAAGGGAACGCCTCTCAAAGAGTCCCAACTATCAGAAATCAGAAAGGAAGTCCTTGAAAGCCTCATCAATCGTGAATTGCTTTATCAGGAAAGCCAGAAGAAAGGAATCGAAGTTGACGAGGCCGCTGTCGATGGACAATTGAGCACACTGAAAAAACGATTTTCCAGTGAAGCCGAATTCAAAAAAGCGTTAAGCGAGATCAACCTCTCCGAGGCAGCCGTAAGATCTCAGATTAGGCGAGAGATGGCCGTCCAACAATTGATCAAGGACCAATTTGCCGGAGATGTTGCCATTTCAGACAAAGAAAGCAAAACCTACTATGCCAGCCACCCCGATCTTTTCAGACAACCCGAAGAGGTGCGAGCCAGCCACATTCTCATCAAGGTTGATCCACAGGCAGATGAATCGGGGAGAGCCGAAGCTCGCAGAGAGATTGAAAAGATCCAAGAGAAGGTAAAGAGAGGTGAGGATTTCGGGGACCTTGCCAGACAATTCTCCCAAGGCCCCAGCAATACCAGGGGGGGAGACCTCAACTATTTTAGACGGGGACAAATGGTAAAACCCTTTGAAGACGTTGCCTTTGCTTTAGCTCCGGGCGAGGTGAGTGACATCGTTGAGACCAGGTTCGGATACCACCTGATCAAAGTGACGGATAAGAAACCTGAAACCATGATTGCCTATGACGATATCAAGAAAAAGCTTAACGAGTATCTCAAGCAGGGAAGAATTCAGGAAGAAACAAGACTATACGTTCGGAGGTTGAAAGAAAAGGCAGAAGTCAAACGATATCTGGGTGTGGAGCCCTAACGACCGAGGGCCTTGGATCTGGTAGTCACGCAGGGGAGGCATCTTAATGGAGGAGCACAATGTTGTAGACGAGATGGATCGAAGTATCTTACGGATCCTTTCCGCTCATGATTGCCCCCATTGCACCGTTTCATCCTCCGACATTATACTCATGGTTCATAATCTGTCGGAGCGCCGAACTCTCATTGGCCCGATAAGAGGAGCGTAAACCGATTCTTTCAGACACTCTCAAAAAAAGAATGCGCCACGTAAGAGTCACACGTGGGAGAAAAAGCAGATTCAAGACGAAAAGCTACTTACTCAGAGGATGTGGTCTCGCAAGGATCTGAGGAAGGCTTTCTGGGATCTTTTTCCTAACGGAGGTAGAGCCTTGAAAGGAAAAATCAACAAGCTAATCCGAGAAAGGGGATTCGGGTTCATCAATGTCGAGAATGGGAACGATATCTTCTTTCACTGTTCCGCTTTGGAAGGGACAGATTTTGGCACCTTGCAAGAGGGAGACAGCATAGAGTTTAATGTCGAAAGAGGACCCAAAGGAGCACGTGCAGTAGACATAAGGATGGTAGAGGCATAGCTAGTTTTCATCCGGAAACACCCCCATGTCATTCTGAGCGAAGTTTGCGACCCGTTCTAGGACTCGGTCGTTCGAATTCCTAATCTCGGCCTAACGGCCTCGGACAGTAGCGCGTAAGCGTTCAATTCGCCCCTTCGGGGACACTTCCTTCGCTTCGCTCGAGGACAGGCCCCTTGCCAAGACGCGGTACCCCACAAACTTCGTAATGTTCGCTGCAAGACATTTCGCAATGTGAACGAGCTAGGGATGCCGCTTAAATTCCTTTTCGCTACCCTCGTCGTGTCCCTTGCCTTTGGGCCTTTCCGGATATTTCAACGGTTGCCTATCCGTAAAGAGATACACGATGATGCGTACTAGAGGGCCCTCAAGTATTCGGGTCTGAGGGCCACTTTGCCGGAAAGGGCCTCGTCGATCAGCTTGATTGTTGCGTCCTTGTCCTTTGGCAGTCTTGCCCTTATGGGAAGGTAGTTTGAGGCGTGATTTGCGTGGAAGAGGCCACCCGAGAGAGTGGTATTGGCAATCATGATCTTTAACTCTTGCAACATTTCATCAGGCTCAAGAAGTGGGAACTTTCCAGCCGCATAATCTTGATACAGGGGGGTCCCGGGAATCAGCATAAGGCTCAAGGCCCCAACATACTCGGGATCCATGGCTGAAAGGACTCTGCCTGTCTCTTCGGCATGGATTCCGGAGCGCTCCCTTCCGGCGATCCCCAGAATCACGGTAATCGAAAGTTTGATCCCTGCCTCCTTTGCCTTTTTCCCCATCTGGATCATGTCTTCTGCGGTTGCACCCTTGTTGATCTTTTCTAAAGTGACGTTGTCACCGGTTTCAAGCCCCAGGTATGCGATACCAAGACCGTGCGTCTTAAGCTCTCGCAGTTCGTCAAGGGTCTTTTTCTTCAGGCTTTTTGCATTGGCGTATACTCCCACCCGTGCTACCCAGGGGAGCTGTTTTTCAATCTCAACAAGGATTCCCAGAAGCCTCTTCTGGGGAATGATCAGTGCATCTCCGTCGCAGAGAAACACTCGGCGCTGATGCTGGCAGAATTTTGCAGCAAAAGCGATATCCTCCATGATGATGGAGTCTGGTTTTATGCGGAAACGCTCCGCTTTGTAGGTTCCGCAGAATGTGCACTTGTTGCGTGAGCACCCGACTGTCACCTGGAGTAGGATGCTGTTTGCCTCACTCGGGGGTCTGATGATGATACCCTCGTAATGCATTCCCGTGCCTCTAGATTTTGTTTACGACGCTACTATCCTAATCATTGGCCAAAACGGAACTCGTGTCGTACATCTATTATATCATCCGGGTCGAACATTGAAAGATCTGGAACTTTCTCCCAGTATCTTCATAAATGCCTAGACTCCGGTCTCTGCAACAAACCACGAACACGACCTGTTCGCTAAGAATCGTTGGCAAAAGGATTTTGACTCGCCTTCAGAGCTTCCTTTTCCAGTTTCTGAGCGCTCTCATTGACCATCTCTGATACCCTCGCCAGACTATCGCCGATCCTCCTCGAGAAACTTCGGAGGTAGGGGCGTTTCAAATCCCCCCGCGAGGCTCTTCAGGACGATGAGGGTCGATGTTCCGTGAGCCAGCATTTTGTTCTTCTGATTGATGACCTCCGCCTCGCCCAGGGCAAGCGTTTTGCCGAGCTTGATCCGACGACCTCTCGCGATCAGTTTGCCATCCTCGGCGGGGGCCAGGTAATTGACCTTTAGGTCCACCGTGGTTAATCCCACATTTTCATCGACCTCAGGAAACACTGCCCAAAAGACGGCGGCATCGATTATCGAAGCAAAAACACCCCCATGAACCGCCCGGAAGGGCTGGAGGTGTTTCTTCTGTACTTCAATCTCGATGAGAGAGTGTCCAATGCTCACATCGTGAATTGACATGGAGAGGAGCGAAAAATAGGGACAACGGTTGGTCAGTGCACTAACGGCGTCGACATACTCAGGGTTGAGCTTTCGCATAATGGCTCCTTCTCTAGAATCCCGCAGAACAGCCTTGGCGCAATCAGCGCCCGGGTCAACCCCTTCGGTCGATGGTCGATTGGGCGCACCTGCTACGATTATTCGGAAAACTACCAAGAATGTAAAGGATAAAATGAATTGAGGGATTCATTAGCGACGGGCGAAAGATCGCATCAAACGGCTACAGAGCCAACGTACGCTTTTCTCCTCACTCTGCTTGCATCCCGATCTTCCTCATTTATTGCGCGACAGTCTATTCGTTTTGCGTCGTTCTCCCCAGGTTTTCTTGTCCGCTCGGACTCAACGCGGTTACGTCCCAGTTGCTTTGCCCGATAGAGGGCTTCATCCGCGGCCTTGACTACCGCTTCTGCCGTGGGGTTCTGGACACTCCTCCGGGCCATGCCGATGCTCACCGTCACACCAACATGATCCTTTCCACCAGTGGGCCGGGCACTCCGTCGTGGCCGACGGAGTGGACGATCGTCCCCCCTGATGGTCAACCTAGACGTTTCTATGGACCTGCGAAGCCCCTCCGACAGGGAAAGCATCGCCTGCGCCTTTCGCCCGGGCACGACGAGTGCGAACTCCTCCCCGCCATAACGGAAGGCACGTCCGAATGACACCTTCTTAAGGCGAGTTGCGATGAACCGCAGGACCTGATCGCCTACTTGATGTCCGTAGGTATCGTTGAAGTGCTTGAAGTGATCCACGTCGATCATGGCGATGCCGTAGTGCCGTCCTAGCCTGCGAAGGCATTCTTCAAATGCTCGGCGGCCCGGCAGGCCAGTAAGTTCATCCAGATATGCCCGTCTCCAGGTTAATCCGTAAAGGCCTCCCAAAAGGAAGAGCGCACTGAAGGATAGGAAAACAGACCAGGGAGCGCTGGAAACGAGCTCGGGCCACCATGGCTCTCCATGTAAGCAGGCGAGCCCAAGTGAGATCAAGGCCCACGTCCAGGATACCCGCAGGCCAAAGGTCTGTCCGACGGGCAAGCTCAAAAGGGCCAGAAGGGCCAGAAACGCTGAGAGAGTTTTCAATCCACCAGGGACCCAGAGCATATGGGCCAACAACGACGTGGTAAATCCGTGGTTTGAGGCCCAAACGAAAGCGCCCAGCCAAACAGAAACGGCTGCCCCAAGGCGCCCCCATCCCCAAAGGCTCTTGAGGTTGGCCTCAGGGAAACCGAGGAGCAGGGGAAACGCCCACGGGAGGAACATGGCTAGCCCCTCTCTGACATCACCAGAGGGGAGCCCATGGGGGAGAGGAAGGACGAGAAGGGCATGAGTGCCTAGCAAAAGGGAGGCTAAAAGGGCCACCTTCTCTTGACGTTGATGCCATCCCCAAAACGCAACCATCACGAGAAGCAGAACGGGGAGGTGGGGGAGCCAACGAACCATTTCCCCGCCGAAGGTTGCGTCCCACCAACTCTGGAGAGGCTCTGG
>Ga0209636_10000624_pt1 | contig 35190 bp, 34 predicted proteins | sample DeeMarSWOR152_54_FD_187464 | JGI IMG/M metagenome (GOLD analysis project Ga0209636, IMG submission 187464) | Marine sediment microbial communities from White Oak River estuary, North Carolina - WOR-1-52-54 (SPAdes) (version 2) | ecosystem: Environmental > Aquatic > Marine > Intertidal zone >... | reverse complement strand
CAAGTGGCGGTCACAACTCAGGGTGGTCCCCTTAACTCATCTCTTGTCCTCGTATACTTTATTTATGAAAGGGCATTTAAATTTTTAGAAGTTGGTTATGCTTCATCTGCCGCATACATTCTTTTTACGATTGTCATGGTATTAACCTATTTTCAGGTAAGGCTTCTCGGCAGGAGGGTGCACTATTGAATACTAGATCATTAAAAGTTTACGCAAAGCATACAATTCTTCACCTAATCCTCATTTCCGGTGTGATTATTATGATATTTCCATTTATCTGGGGAATTTCTACATCTTTCAAGGATATGAGGGAAGTTCTCTCAAGCCCCTTCAGCCTTATTCCAAAACGTTTTACCTTTGTAAATTATAAAAATGTTGTCGGCTCAATACCGATTGTGAGGTTTTTCATAAATAGCCTCATTGTATCAGTGTCCATTACTGTGAGTCAATTGTTAACCTGTTCATTATCTGCTTATGCTTTTTCGCGACTTCGGTTTCCATTTCGGGATGGTTTATTTTACGTACTTCTTGGGACCATGATGATACCACAGCATGTGATCATGATACCTGTATATATAATATTGAACTTCTTCCGGCTTATCGATACCTATGCCGCCATGATTGTTCCTTTCATTTCCAGTGCTTTTGGCACTTTTCTACTAAGGCAGTTTTTCCTCACTATACCAAAAGAACTCGAAGAAGCGGCTACTCTCGACGGGTGTGGCCACCTGTGTTTTCTTTTTCGAATAATGCTTCCACTCGCCCGTCCAATTTTAGCTACGCTGGCGATTTTTACATTTATGTGGAGCTGGAATAACTACTTGTGGCCTCTTATCGTTACCAATAGAATTGAAATACGGACTCTTCAATACGGTCTTGCAATGTTTAAAGAGGAAGGTGGCTTAAATTGGGGTCAGCTTATGGCGGGAACAACAATCGCCACGTTTCCTATACTTGTAATTTTCCTTGCAGCTCAACGGCAGTTTATAAAAGGGATTACTCTGACCGGACTAAAAGAAGGTTAATTGAAACATCGCAAAATATCGAAATCATTTGATCTGTATTTAAGAAGTATTTTATAATAGATTAAGAACAAATTATTATAAGGCAGTGATTGAAATGAAAAAACTAATTTTTTTTCTTATCTTTTTGCTGACGAGCTTGAGCCTTTACCCTCAGGAGCTTTTCAGATTTAACTATAAAGTTGGGCAGAGATTAATAATAGAAGGATATGTTGAAGAAGACCTGTATAAAAATGACATTCTTGTGAAAAGTGTAAGATTGAAGAATATCGGTAACCTCAATATTACACGAATAGTAGGTGATAAAGCCTTGCATGAGGGCTTTTACGATTACTATACAGGAGAAGGCATATCAGGTGATTTTATGCTTGAAGAGCGATATCCAACAAAATTTTTCAGGGATACCTACGGAAAATATGAAATAGATGAAAGTTACTTCATGCCTGTGGTAAGGGGAGTCCCGACTTTTCCTAAGACGACCCTTGAAGTAGGTGATCAATGGACGTCCCGCGCATATGAGGCCCACGATTTCAGGAAAGTATATGGCATTGCGCAACCTGTTGTTCTCCCAGCAGCTGTTTCATATCAGTATTTAGGAAATACAATAATAGATGATGAGAAAATAGCGAAGCTCTCAATCAATTATGTGATCAATTATACGTTTAGATATCTGCACGGAACAAGTCTTGAAGTCCCACTCCCCTACAGAGTGGTTGGATATTTCAATCAGCTCTTTTTCTGGAATCTTGATAAAGGGTTGCCCCACTCATACAAAGAAAATTTTGATTATGTCTTCATTATGTCGAATGGTGATACCATTGAATATTCAGGTAAATCAACTGGAACTCTTACAGTATCGGAAGAATTGAGCGAGAGAGAATATATTATCGAAAACATTAAAACTCGTCTACGTGAAAATATACCTTCTGTTGAAGTAACAAGTACAGATCAGGGAATCGTTATTAACGTGGGGGAGATCCTTTTTAAATTCGACTCCGATGAGCTCACAGAAAATGCAAGCAATGACCTCAATAATATAGTTGATGTATTAAGAGATTTTCCCGATCGCAAGATTCGAGTCATAGGTCATACAGACAGTACTGGTCCTGAGGACTATAATCTTTCACTCTCCTTGAGAAGAGCAAGAAGAGCAGCACTGGAACTGAAAAGTAGAAATCCAGATCTTGAAGGGAGAATCACCTATATTGGTCTGGGTGAAAGTAAGCCCCTTGCGAGTAATGAAACGGAAGAAGGAAGACGTAAAAACCGCAGAGTGGAAATCATCATACTGAATCCTTAGTATTCACTTACTGTAATCCCATACATACTACATGAATTAGCATTTTAACCTGTTCTTCATTATTAATGAAAAAGGTTCATTTAATTCATTAGTCGTTGGTGAACAATGTTCACCAACTCAAATAATTAGTTCTCTAACTCTTTATATATTAATTACTTATCATTTTCGTACTATATATTTTTTAGTGAATATAGGAATTATTCACCAAGAACTAATTATAAGTAATACCAGATGTAACTCAGCAATTTGTAAATCAGCTTTGCTGCAAAAAAGTCAGGAGCTCTATTACTGCTTGGACAGAGTTCAACCACATCAAATCCAACAATATGTTTTTTTCTAGAAATTTCATTTAAGAGGCTCAGACACTGATACCAGGAAAGCCCGCCTGGTTCGGGAGTTCCTGTTGATGGCATAATTCCTGGATCAAATACATCGAGGTCGATGGTTATAAAGACTTGTTGTGAAAATTGGCGTAAAACCTTTTTCTTCCAATGAGCTGACTTCTGGATGTCCTTGGCGAAGATTACTCTGCGCGTTTGAAGATTTTTCAATTCTGAGGAATCCATACTTCTAATTCCAACCGATGTGATGTTTTTTGTAATTTCTCGGACTCGAGACATCACGCATGCATGACTATATCTATTACCTTCATAGGAGTCCCTCATGTCGGTATGTGCATCAAGTTGCAAAACACTCATGTTCGGATAGCACTCAAGGTGAGCTTTAACCACACTGAAGGAAATTGAGTGTTCGCCGCCTAAAACGACGACAAATTTACCGTCACTGAGATACCTTTTTATATTTTCGTATACGTCTTTAATCATTGATTCTGAATCATGGGGATGGAGAGTTTCTGCAGTGAATATTCCTTGAATGTAAACTTCAGAGTTGGTTTCTATGTCGTATAGCTCAAGATTTCTGGAAGCATCGATTATGGCTCGAGGACCTTTATCGGAGCCTTTTAACCAAGTACTTGTTTTATTAAAACTCACGGGTAAGATAACAATCTTTGATTTTTCATACTGTGAATACTGTTCAGGTAAACCTGCGAAATTGAAAGGAGTTGTTCCATTCATGGCATTATTAAATAATGAAAACAGCTGTGGCAATTACTGTTGTCCAAAGCCCACTCTTCTTCCCCTCAGCGGACTGGCAAATCTGGCTCGTTTTAAATATGTGACCGCTTGCAATATACGCCTGTTTCCGCTCATCCCATGCTTGATCCGGATCAAAGGGAATACCGAGCGTTGTTGCAAGCATAGTTGCAGCCAAGTCTTCAGCATATTCACCTGTTTCTTTGGCTGTTTCACCAAAGGCATGATGTTCAGAAATATACCCGTAATTGGTTTGATCCTTTGGTACTGCGATACCAATTGCAGCAGAGATAAGACGATTTGGTTCGTTGGTTTGATTTCTCGACATTACACAATAGGTAATCTGACCTGGTTTTAGCAATTTCAATCCTTCAGATTTTGTTATCGCCTTGCAGTTTGGCGGAAGAATACTCGATACATATACGAGGTTACACGTTTCTATACCGGCATTTCGCAACGCTACTTCAAAGGAGGACAATTTGTCTTTATGGACACCGACGCCTTTTGTGAGAAATACCTTATTGGGTATCATTTAGCATTCACTCTTTTCTTATCAAGAAGGTTGTTGAAATCTCTACTACTTCTTTTTTTCCAGCTGCCTTTATGGTACGCGTAGCTCGCAAGCAATGGAAAGGTGATTGTTGCTTCTGAAAAGACAATCTGCTCATATCCTTTGTCCACCTTGCCCCAGGAATGAGCCTCTTTCAAAGTGGATCCCGAAAGCCCTCCATCTCGTTCGTCTGCCACAGTGATTTGTACAGCATATTTATGCATTGCCACCTTTTCTCCAAGAACATCAGCTGCAACCGTTACATCTTGAGCAAAATTCTTTGGAACACCTCCTCCAATCATTAAAAGACCTGTGTCTTTTGAGGCGATTTTTAACCGTGTAAGCTCAAGAAAATCCTTTACCGAGTCTATTGTTACCCTGGGACCACCCTCTTTTTTCCACTGGTGGTAAACAAGACCGAATCCGGCACTACAGTCTGAAAAAGCTGGGACGAATATTGGAATGCCCTTCTGATAGGCTGCTCTCACCACAGAATTGTGATTCTTATTTTTTTCTTCTAGATAGGCTCCCATGATCTTGATAAATTCCCTTGATGAATATGAGCCAGGTGTTAATTTGTCAGCTATATCTTTTACCGTCATGTCACATATTCTCAATTCTTCTTCATCAATAAAAGTATCGTAGATTCTGTCAATCCCCTTTTCCATCAACATGTTATCATCTATAAGATGAGTACCTTGATAATGTTTGAATCCGAGCGCTTCAAAAAAATCCTGGTCAACGATTATTGCTCCTGTGGATACGATCACATCTAACATATTACTGTTGATCATGTCATATACCACCTTTTTTAAACCTGCACTGAAAAGTGAACCCGCAAGGCACAGAATAATCGTACAGCTCTTATCAGAAAGCATCTCGTCATAGATTGCCGATGCTCTTGCAAGATTCTTTGCTTGAAAAGCCATCTTTTCGAACTGCTCAATAATGGGAATTGTATTAAAACTCTTGATACTGATATGTTGCACTTCTTTTTTAAATAACTGCTCTTTCATCATCTGTGTTTCCTTCTAATTATTCTATAGTCGCCCCTATAAAGAGTATTTAATGAATGATCCGGGGATAACATTTTCACTATAAATAAAGATTATATAAAAATATTTTTAATTCAGTTAATATAACCACAATTGGTTAAAAATGGTTAATGAAAAATTCACTTTTCTAAAATCCCAGTTTATGGGTTATAATTGATACATCATAGGATTTTTGTAGGATAATATAAATCGAGTAATCAAATAAGAGGGAAATAAGATGGTAAACCTGGGTAATACTTATAATATCAAAGAAAACGTCTGTTACTACTGAAAAATCGGTCACTGTAAAATATGGATACAAAACATTACCGATGAATGGCTCGTTACCATTGAACGAATCCCTGAAGAAGAAGATACAATCATCGCACAACACGGAGAAAAACCAGAAAATCTCAACTAGAACCGTAATATCTAAGAGCGAATCAATTATCATTAGATTTATGCCATGCCTTCCAGATCGTCCAGTGATTGTCGATCCTGAATAGTCGATAAGATTTCTTCCTATTAACAGTGTGCGTTTTTTCGTGAGTATCCCATCATGGATACGGATTTTTACTGGTGCCCAGAAGAGAATAATGCTTTATAGAATATACTGTCCAGTCAATGTGTATAAGTAAGGTGCTTATAATATGAGGATTATGATGCAATAAATCTCTTTTTAGTTTCACCTTTAATGATTTGGTTGTAAACGATTATTAAATTCATGTTTCGACAGAACTCTTCTTCAGATATTACACGAAAGGGGTTGAACTTATCATATGTAGTACTTTTATTTTTAATAGTTTTTTTTGTATCATTATTTTTCATCTGAGCTTCCTGTTGTTATTTTATATATTTCAATAATCTATAAGCATAAATCATGCCAAAATAAATATTTAAGTAATTATAACTCCTTTTATATTTTAACTTACAGAAATAAATTTTTAAAAAACTAAACTTTCTCGCAATTGGGTCATCTTGATACATTATGTATTATTTTTACAATTTTTTGTTACAAATTTAACCACTTATTTTATAGATATAACTTTAATCGGTATAATATTAAAAGAAAAATATCTATATTTAACACATACCTGCATCTAGGAATGTCATTGTTTTCTTAATCCCCCTATTTAAGTAATCTTTATTTCAAATTTACTGAAACCTTTACAGTTAGATTGCTAAATTATAATAAATTAATATTTATAATTGTTTCCATTTTTATAAAATATTCAAATAATTTCCCTTGACTTTTAGTTTAGGAAATATTAATTACAATATTCGATAAAATATAGAATATGATCCTATTATTATTTATAGCCTTTTTAAAAGTAATTAATAAAAAAAATGGATAAATATGCAAAGAACCTTAAGGCTATTTTCAAATATGCAATATTATTCATCATAATATTTGGCTTGCTTCTCACATTTTCGAATCTTAAAAACCTAAAAAGACACTTTTTCGAAATAAATCTTTCTTACTTTTTTACTGCTATTGTATCTGCCTTTATCGTCTACGGGATTGAAGGCATTTTTCTACTTATTTCATTGAAGTTATTTGATGTAAAACTACCTATATTTTTTGCATTGAAATATTCTCTTATCATCAATTCTTTTGGATATTTTGTCTCTCTTGGTGGTCTTACCCCTTTTGCAACGCAGATACATGTATTGGATCATCACAATATCAGTGTTCAAAAAGCTACAGCAGCACGTGTTCTGCAGGTGATCTTTTTTAACTTATTCTTTATAGTTTTACTCATTATTGGTCTTCTTTCAATTTTATCCTACTATCCTCACAGTATTTACAGCTTACCATTAGTTATATTTACCGTCTCCTTTTTCTTCATGCTTATTTCAGGTTTTTATCTTGCTATATTTTGGAAATCATTTCAGAAAGTTTCAGTGAGAATATTCTTTAACTTTTTAAATAGTATTACTGGATTGTTTTCTAAAAAAACTAAACTTAATCAGGCTTGGGCAGTAAATCTTCTGGATGAATTCAACAATGGATTTAAAACAGTTGTCAAAAAACCCCTCTATCTCTTTATTCTTTTCATTATTACTGTAATTGACTGGATCTTCTGGCTCATAGTAATGGACTTTTCCTTCCTTGCGATGAACTTTCACATACATTTTGGGGCTCTTATTATAGGTTTTTCCATTGGTCAGATAGTTGGAATTATATCCATGGTGCCCGGAGGAGCTGGTACTATGGAGGGATCCATGGCTCTTGTATATACCTCCCTTGGTGTAACATTGGAAACAGCAGTAGGAGCAATACTACTCTACCGATTTTCTTTTTACATAATACCTTTTCTTTTCAGTCTACCTTTTTATTTTAGCCTAAAGCATAAAGTTGAAGGAACTATCAATTAAAGTTGCACAATCTGAGAAAGTAGATGACCTATACCGTATGCTGCTGCAGCTGCAATGCCGCCTACAAGCAGCATTTCAATACCCGATTTAAACCATCCTTGAGCAGTTATTTTTACTTTTACCACGCCCAATATGAATAAAATCACACCGGTTAGAATCGAGGCAGTGAGAAAAGTGTGTTCTACTACCACCGGAATAAATTGAGAAATTATGTATGCAATCAGTGGCACAAAACCAAAAAAACCGAAAGATAGAAATGTGGCAATCCCGTTTTTTAACGGTGACTCATCTGACTCAACTATCCCAAGTTCTTCCACCATCATTATATCTACCCAGGCTTTCCTATCTTTTGAAATTATAGAGGTCATTGTTTTAGCATCTTCTTTTGAGAGCCCCTTATCCATGTACAGCTCAATTAATTCCTGCTTCTCTCCCTCTGGATAATTTTCTACTTCCCATATTTCTCGCTCTCGTTCGGCCCTTTCATACTCTTTTTCGGCCTTTGTGCTGAGATAATCTCCAACTGCCATTGATATTCCGTCGGCAATCAAGTTTGCAAATCCAAGAATTAATACAATACCGGGTTTGAGAGAAGCGCCAACAACACCGGCAACCACAGCAAAGGTAGTAATGATGCCGTCAAGCCCACCGTATACAAAACTCTTGATATATTGGCCTTTCTGCTGCATATGCTCCTCTTGGGCTCCCACAGAATGTGCTGCCTTTGTTGCTTCCACATCTTTTTTCAAGAAGGCTTGTTTTGCTTTTTCAAGGCTCCGTGTAAGCACAAATTACCCCCCTTCCTATTTCGTTAAATATACTTTTTAAATTGTAGAAATACATGCAATTTTTCCTTTTCCATACACATTAATAAATTGAGTTTACTTTTTATATGAATGACCGTACTATCACTCTAATGCTATCATACATGAGGTAAAAGTATGTCTCTTATGGTGAGTGTATCAGGTATTCGTGGAATAGTTGGGAAGGATCTCAGTCCTCCCGTTATCATGAACTTTGTCTCAGCTTTTTTGAGGTTAATAGGAAACAAAGGCCGAAACATATTGATTGGTAGAGACACACGAGAAAGTGGAACTTTTATTGATAAAATAGTCAAAGGAACAATTATTTCCCTTGGATTTGATGTAATAGATATTGGGATTGCAACAACTCCCACTATATTGCTCATGACGAGAAAACTTCACTGTGCGGGAGGAATTGCAATCACGGCAAGTCACAATCCATTAGAATGGAATGCTTTGAAATTCTGTGATTCTCAAGGGATCTTTTTAAAAGAAGAGCATATTAATGAACTGAAAAGATTAACAGAATCCCAGGAGCAAAATTGGTGTCAATTTGATTACCTCGGAAGTATACGTACTGAAAAAGAAGCTAATATTATACATACCGATGAAGTGTTAAAAAATATCGACTATGAATTAATCAAAAGCAAGCGATTTAAAGTCGCAATAGATCCAGGTGGAGGTGCAGGTTCATTAATTGATAGAACTTTTTTGGAAAAGCTTGGTTGCGCTGTTTTTAGCATCAATACCGTGTCATCTGGACAAACAGTGAGGATTTCATTTCCACGTGAGGCAGAACCAGTTCCAGAGCACCTCAGAGGACTCTGTGAGCTTGTACAAAAGACCAATGCAGATATAGGATTTGCACAGGACCCGGATGGTGACAGGCTTGCGGTTGTTTCAGAATCAGGCGTCCCAATAGGTGAAGAATACACACTTGTTCTTGCAGGGGAAACGTTTCTTAATCGAAAAAAAACCGATATTGTGTGTAATCTATCCACATCAATGATGATCGACGATCTTGCGAAAAGGCATGGAGTGACGGTTCACAGAACCAAAATTGGTGAGATACATGTAACTAAAAAATTACTTAAAGAACGTTTTCTTTTTGGGGGAGAGGGAAATGGTGGTGTAATTGTACCCGAAATAAATCCGTGCAGAGACAGTATAGTTGCTATGGGCTTTATCCTTGAATTACTCGCTGTATCAGCAAAGACGGTATCCCAACTAGTAAGCGCATTTCCTTCATATGTTTTTAAAAAAGAAAAGATAACATACTCTAAAATGAATAAAGATACCCTTCCTGACACGCTACACCAGAAGGCAAAGGAATATTTTTTGAATCATTCAATTAACTTATTAGATGGTATAAAAATATATACTAATTTAGAGTGGCTTCATCTTCGTCCTTCCAATACAGAACCTGTAATAAGAATCTTTGCTGAAGCTGAGAAAAAACAACGGACAGAAGATCTCATAGAAATCGGTAAGTCGATTGTAAATGAGGTATAATTTAATTTTCACCATGCTATAAAAAATAAATAATTGGAGGATTTTATATTCCATGAACAACCTCTTTCAGTATGAAAAAGGGGGAGAGGAGCCGCTCGCATTAAAGTTATCACCAAAAACCCTCAATGAATTCTTCGGTCAAGAAAAAATTGTAGCCAAAGATAGCATGCTAAGAAAATTTATTGAAGAAGACAAGATTCTATCCTGTATATTTTATGGACCACCAGGAACAGGTAAAACAGCCCTTGCAAAAATTATAGCTTCATCAACGCGGAGTGAGCTTATTCGACTTAACGCTGTGACAGCACGAATTGAAGATTTGAGAACTGCCGTGCTGCAGGCAGTGCAAAATAGACTAGCAGGTAAAAGAACTATCCTCTTCATCGACGAAATACATCGATTTAATAAACTCCAGCAGGAAGGCCTCCTGCCAGCTCTTGAAGAAGGCACAGTAAATCTCATCGGTACAACAACAAAGAATCCATTCTTTTCTCTTATTCCTCCTCTCCGGTCAAGGGTTTTACTTTTCGAATTTGAAAAACTCTCCTCCTCTGAGCTTAATAATATACTTAAGACCACAATAAAAAAGGAGGACATCAGCATTGAGGACAAAGCCAAGGACTACCTGATTCGATTTTCAAATGGTGATGCCAGAAGAATGCTTAACCTTCTTGAAGCAGTGTGTATAATAGAAACCGAAAGGAATATTACAGTACAAAGTATTGAAAAGCTCACAAAAAAACAGTCCTTGTTGTATGATCGAGATGAAAATTATCATTACGACGTAATTTCAGCCTTTATTAAATCAATACGAGGTTCAGATCCTGATGCTGCACTCTATTGGCTTGCACTCATGCTCGAAGCTGGAGAAGACCCTCTGTTCATTGCAAGAAGGCTTATAATTCTTTCAAGTGAAGACATTGGTCTTACTGATTCTTTCTGTCTCGTACTTGCAGAATCTGCATACGATGCGGTTGATAGGATCGGAATGCCAGAAGCAAAAATCATTCTTGCCCATATAACGATTTATCTTTCACTTCAACCTAAAAGCAATTCAAGTTACAGGGCCATTCATAAAGCCACAGAATATGTAAAAACCAATGAACAACTCGAAGTACCTCCTTATTTGAAATCTTCGCATCCAGCAGGTAAGTATTATAAATACCCTCATGACTACAAATACCATTATATAAAGCAAGATTATCTTGGAAGTAACTTACATTTCTACGAACCTGATGAACAACCATTGGGACACGAAAAAGAATTAAAAAAAAGGCTTGAGTTTTTCAGGCGATTAGATGCCAACATGGAGAGATAGGTGATCAAGAGGGAACTAAGAGCAAAAACGCAGCGAATAAGAGATAACATTTCACAAGAAGAAAAAATTACACTCGATAATATGATTGCACAGAATCTTTACTCTTGGGAGGTATATCAAAATGTGCGGTATATCTTCTGTTATGTAAGTTTTCGAAGTGAAGTAAACACCTTTCCTCTACTAATTCACTCATTAAATCATGGTAAAATAGTCTCCGTTCCCAGAATTAATATAAAGACAAAAATAATGAGAGCATACATTATCAATGACATATCAAACCATCTCAAACCTGGAAATTATGGAATTCTTGAGCCAGATTCGGAATGTGTGGAGGCCGATTATTCAAAAATAGGTTTAATAATTACTCCTGGACTCGCCTTTACACAACGTGGCGATAGACTTGGATATGGCGGAGGTTACTATGACAGATTCTTACATGAACATTCAAAGACTCCTATCTGCGCACCTACATATAGTAGATTGATTTTAGATTTTTTACCGGTTAAGGAAAACGATGTACCTGTCGATTATCTAATAACTGAATCCGGGGTTATCAGAACACAGAGGTCATAAAATGAAAGAGGAGTTTGGAGTTACATTCTGGGGGGTGAGGGGAAGCTACCCGGTTCCAGGCAAAGACACAATTTATTTTGGTGGGAACACCACTTGTATTGAGATTAAAATAGGAGAAACAACTATTATAATTGATGCAGGCACAGGTATTATCGACCTTGGAAAGAAAATCATTGATGATTATTTTAAAAAGAGCAAACAAGGACCACTTGAGCTCACAATACTTTTCACTCATTTACATCACGATCATACGCAGGGCCTTCCGTTTTTTACACCCCTTTATTTTGGACAGTCAGTACTTCATTTTTTCGGTCCAAGAAATTTTAATGAAGAATTGTCGTGTGTGCTTGAAAGATCTATGACTCCTCCAAATTTTCCGATCAATCTCAACAGTGCAAATTCTGTAAAAAATATTACTACTATTGGAGAAAATCATATAATAATCCTTGACACTAAAAATAAAACACCCAAAATGTTAAACAAATTTTTTGAACTACCAGAGGTAAAAGATACTACGATAGTTATAAATGTAATGAACGATTATTCTCATCCGGCAAATGGTGTATTCTTATACAGAATTGATTATGGGAAAAAATCAGTCGTATTCTGTACTGACGTCGAGGGATATCTCTATGGCAATATGAAGCTCGTACAATTTGCAAAAGAAGCAGATCTTTTAATACATGATGCTCAGTACAGCATGGAACAGTATACAGGATTACCAGTTCCAAAACAGGGGTATGGTCACAGTATTCCAGAAATGGCAATTGATGTTGCGAAAAAAGCAAATGTGAAAAACCTTGCTCTCACTCACCACGATCCTACTTCAAAAGATGGAGAACTGAAAAGAAAACAAACAAAATATAGCAAAAAATTTAATGGTCTTTTCTACGCTAGAGAAAAACTCTCTATTACTGTTCACTAATCGATCTATAAAATTATTATCCTCTTTTATCAATATTCATTTAATTGTGAAAAAAATTCAGGGTGCTCACTCATATAGGCATTCAGCTCATCAATGTTTTTCTGACTGTAGTCGATATAGTCTTCCTCTCTGCTCCCAAACTGCGCAAAGAATGACCTGTTTGCTTTCTCTATATATTCAGTCTGCTTTTCAGGAGGAAGGGATTGAGCTTCCTTTATCCATCTCTTACTTTCGTTCTTGTATAATATAGTAAGCTTCACAAAGATCTCTGGTGTAAACTCCTTTATTACTCCTATATCTTCAGCGCTGAAATCCAAATTATATTCTTCTTCGTGTTGATCCTTTTGAAGGTCTTCCTTTCGACGAAGCCCTGTTTCCTCTTCTTTCGTGAGGAGACTACCGGTAGGTTCTTTTTCTCTTTTACTTCTGTCACAGGAAAAAAGCGCTGTCATAGTAACTACAAAAATTATGAATATTCTGATTAACATAATTTATCAGTGTTATTTATTTTACATTAAAACCAGATTTATTCAGATCCATTAAAGTTATTATACGAAGGTTATTTAAATCTTCAATGCTAATTTTCAATCCAGTTTTACCGATATCAGAGGTACCCTCGAGTTTGATAAGTGTAAAATCTAAACGTGTACTCTCAAAAACATTCAATAAAGGTAATTCAAAAAAGGTAGTGTAATAACTTGTCCCACCAAAATAAAAGATCACATCTTTGTTATTTTTATGATTAAAGAACGCCACTTTTATTCCTTTTATAGGCTCAGTTCCGTTGTTTTTTAGAATGATATGACCCGAATACTCTATAGTTCCGGATTCATCCATGATTACGTCATCCAATGAACCGTCAACAATGAGATCCAATCTCTGCAGATCATTTTTCAGGTTCTGTACACTTGAGATAAACGATTGCGCATATTCCATAACTGTATGATTTCCCCTCCTTCCCCAAAAGGCACGGGACATATCATGTAAAAAGATTCCTGAAGCAAATCCATCTCGAAGAATATTTCTATACCCTTCAATATTTCGGCGGTATAACTCATCTGGGGGGCTCAGTGAGTCTGAGTCCAGCAATCTATAGTCTATACAATTTCCTATTATTATGTTACCCTGCCCTGCTCTGATGTAGCTGTTCCAATGTTCCAGTAAACGAGCAAATTGCTGACGGTTTGCCTCATAGAGCATTACCGCATCAATGGTTACACCTGCATCAAAAAACATTACTGGATCCTGGCCATGTTCCTTTCCATGGTTCCAGCCGAGTGTATATACCCATACAGGTTTTGTGATACCTGCCTCTTCGATTATCCTTTTTATAATTCCCGCAACTTTATGGGCCCTCCACCATTGCCATTTCTCTATTACAAGAGGGTCTTTTTCTACCTCTACTTTTTTCGCAAACCACTTGATTTTCTCCTGGGACGAATAACTATTCCAGTCTCTTGGAGTTATTATATTTGTTTCTCTCACAACTATTGGACCCAGCTCGTATCCATCAGCTCGACCTGTTCGGATAAAATCGAATCCAATGTACTGTATCTGTTCATCATCCTGGAACTGCTTCGCAAGTTCGATTATATCCAGAACTCTCTGTTCGGAGCTCAAAGATATGTGTTTCGAATAATAGAGGCTGTCGTTTTCCTTGTTATATCCAATACCTGCATTATATCTATCTGGTACTCCATAGTTGCCAGGAACATAAAAGCACATGATATAAGCACCTATATCAATATCATATTGTCCAGCTATTTTCTTTAAAAGGTAAAGGTTTTCTAGTGGCCCTGCATCCCATGGTTTGCTGTTTGATGCGGGCCGTTGGAAAGTTGTTGTCTCCCCAGATAGTATCCAGAGAGCATCTGCGTTCATCTCCTGAACCCATCGTGGTATTGCTGAATAATCCGCTACAAATCCCTCTGGATAAATAAAGCTTTTTTTCTTTATACTTTCATTCATCTCCAAATCAACGATAGAAATTCCTCCTTCCAATAGCGGAGTCTGTTTTCTTTTCAAAAGGAATGTTATCTTCTCATCAGTTTGTATCCTTTTATCCCCATAGAATAACTTTATCTCGTACTCTCCTTCATACGCATTCCATCCAGGAAGATACACTGCCTTAAACCTTTCCTTACCAGACTCTGGGAAAAAGGGAATATTAAACTCAATATCTGCCGAACCATGAAACCGTCCATCTTTGAAGACTTTTATTGATAAATTTTCTTGTTCCAAATCAGAGATGCCATTGAGATATACATTTAATATCCCATAATGATAAATTTCTTTTTTAGAGAGAGTGATAGTTGGTTTAATTGCTAAAACACGTTGTACATTCCCCGCTTCATCGACTCCTACTACTTCATCAAATATTCTGCTTTCGGCCTTCAGGTAATAACCCTGTGAAAGGTATACAGCAGCAATAGCAAATAATATGAATTGTTTTAACAAAGCTAAGCTCACCTTTTTCTCACAATTATTTAGAAATTTGAACGATTATAATAACCGCATTAATTATAGAAAGCCCAAGAGCCGATAGGATGATAACAACAATGAGAACCGATTTTATATCTGTAAATCGTAAAAGTAGATAACTGAGAATGACCGCGACCAAGAGCGGAGAAAAAATAAAGAACACATTTCTCAACCATTTCATTTTCTATTGATTTTCGATGTCTTTGGTGATACTATAACATTTCAAATTATTATTATTTTCGGATAAAAAATGAGAAGAGTAAAAAAATTAACCGGTATTTGTTTGGCATTTCTGGTGTTTCTATTTTCGTACGTGCATTCTTTAAATGCAAGTATTATTCAGATTGAGGGTGAAATGGGAAGCACAGCAACTGCTTATGTAAAAAGAATGTTTTCCAGTTATCAGCAGACAAAGAACCTAACCTATAGAATGTATTTACCTCAATCCTTTTCCGAAGGAATTAATACCCAGATAGTAACAAAACTCAGAAAATCATTTGCAAACTATCCAACAGAAATCAACGAATTTACAGATGAATATGGTAATATCGGTCTTGAGCTCCTATGGAACAAAGAGATAAGATTTGTCCAGCTGGACCTTCAATTCACCGTTCAGACATTTTCTAGCTTTACACCAGTAAACAGCAATGCGCGCTTCCCTGTCACTGTACATGATGAAGCGATACAGTTTTTGATCTCAACAGATATGTCTCCCACTGATGATTTTTATATAAATTATATTGGCCGATCTCTCTCTAAAAACCTCAGCGGAGAAATCGATGTAGTGACAAGCATTTTCTTATGGGTCGACAAAAATATCCGTCTTTCCCCTGGTTCTGAAGAACATGATGCACTGTCTGTATTAAAAAGGAGAGAGGGAAATGAAAAGGGTATTTGTAATCTTATAGTAGCCCTTTTTAAAGGATTAGGAATACCTGCAAGGGTCGTATATGGCTTTTCCTTTCAAAAAGAGGTACAAGTCAAAATAGAAAACACCAATATCGTCTACGATCTCCCAAATAGTGAAAGATACTGGGTAGAGGTATTTTTCCCCGACACCGGATGGGTCTCCTACGATCCACGTGGAATGTACTTCGGAACAATTCCACATGTAATAAAACTGTCTGTCGGTCCCGATTCAGATTATGTTTCGGAAAAATGGAGTGTTGAAATGGGAGAATTAGACGTACAGAAAGAGTTTATCTTTGATATAAAAACGGATACGGAAGTTATTACCTATCTTACAACTGTTGCACCGGATATCGATAAACTGATATTATCTCCTCCACTCCCTGACCTCAACGAAAAGATCAATGAACCGGATCTCAATATCGAAGGTTTACAGCGGGTGAGACCCGATGATGGATCAGTAGAACCGGAAATACTTTATGATAACAGTGATATCGCAAAAAGTCTCGATATTGACGCAACAAGAAAACGGGTCTATGCCCAGAAGATCTTAATCGATTCTCCTGTTTTACTAAAAGAAGTACGGTTGCCTCTCCTAAAATTTGCAGATGAAGGGAAAATTTGGGTCGAGTTCTTCACCGATGAGGATGGTATCCCGGGAAAATTGCTCTTTCGTACATATAGTATAAATTCGACAAGAGTTGGCTTTATGATGATGGATAATCCGTGGCTCGTATTTCCATTCGGAAATAAACCCAAGCCTCAACTTGAGATCGGAAATTATTGGTTCATGCTCCGGTCATCTGGAAGCTGTATATTCAATTGGTTCGCTACTGAAGGAAATGTTATTGGAGAGAAAAACGATACCATTTATAGGGATGTTGGTGTGAAAAAGTTGAACTGGAACAATATTCTTAACTATGACATGAACTTTCAGTTGATTGTGCCACAACAGTAAAAATAAATAAAATCGTACAAACTTCTCATATGAATGTTAATGAATATTCACCTATATTGTTCACCACAATTTGTAGGGGAACATCTATACTAGCCCCTTTTCTAGTTCCTCTCTAAACTTATCAACTGAACCACTTTTTATTGACGCTCTCAATTTTTTAACGAACTCTATGAGATAGTGAAGATTATGGATCGTTGCAAGTCGGTATCCAAGTATTTCTCGGGTTTTAAAAAGGTGCCTGAGATATGCTCTGGAGAAGTTCTTGCATGTATAACATGTACACCCATCCTCAATTGGTCTTTCTTCCTCTCTGTTTTCACTGTTGCGTAAAAGGAGCCTTCCTCCAGGAATAAACACGGTTCCATTACGAGCATTTCTCGTTGGAAGCACAGAATCGAACATATCAATCCCCCTCACTACAGCTTCGAGTATATCTTTTGCGCCCCCCACCCCCATCAGGTATCTTGGTTTATCCTCATGAAGATGGTCCGTGGTAAAATCAATGGTTTCGTACATACTTTTCTTATCTTCACCAACTGAGAGTCCGCCGATTGCATATCCAGGAAATTCAATTTTCGTAATCTTCTTTGTGCAATATTCGCGTAGATCTCTGTATATATTCCCCTGTATGATGCCGAAGAGTGTAGAATTATTCTGGTCCTTTTCCCACGCTACTTTCGATCTCATTGCCCATTGAATAGTAATTTTGGTCGCCTCTTTTACATGGTCATATTCTGTTGGCACGTCTGTACAAATATCAAGGGGCATGATTATATCGGCACCTATATTGCGCTCGATTTGAATAATGGCTTCGGGAGTGAGAAGGTGTTTTGATCCATCTATATGGGAGCTGAAAGAGATTCCCTCATGACTAATCTTTCTCAATGAGGAAAGGCTGAAGATTTGAAAGCCACCGGAATCTGTGAGAAAACCGCGCTTCCATCCTGTAAATTTATGTATTCCTCCAAGATTCCTTATCGTTTTATCACCAGGTCGCAAATATAGATGATACGCATTGCTGAGAATTATCTCAGCATCCAGTTCTTCAAGTTCACGCGGGGAAACAGCTTTCACCGCAGCATATGTACCCACAGGCATGAAAACGGGCGTCTCAATCTCGATTCCATGCACCATTATTCTACCAACCCGTGCTTTAGTACTGGTGTCTTTCCTATGAACTTTAAAATTAAACATAAAAACCTCATTTCGTAATGAGCATAGCATCTCCATAACTGAAAAATCGGTACCCTTTAGAAACAGCATGATTATAGGCTTTTTCAATCAACTCTTTTCCAGCAAATGCTGCAACAAGCAGTATGAGCGTTGAGTCGGGTATATGAAAATTGGTAATCAATGCATCGACCAGTTTAAAATCATAACCAGGATAGATAAACAGGTCTGTCTCACCTCTACCGCTCGCAACCCTCCCTTCTGATGTCACTGCAGTTTCGATGGTTCTTACGCTTGTCGTTCCGACACAAAGCAACCGACGTTTCTCTGTTATGCATCTGTTTAAAATGTGTGCCGAGCTTTCCGTTATTTCGTATATTTCACTGTGAATCTTATGAGCCCTGTAATCCTCCTCGCGGACAGGCTTAAAGGTACCCCAATCAACATAAAGAGTAATAGGTACAGTAATCGCACCTGTGTGCTGAATCTTTTTTAAAATTTCTTGAGAAAAATGTAAACCTGCTGTAGGAGACGCAACAGCACCATATTTGTTCGAATATATTGTCTGGTAACGATGCTCATCGATCTCTCGGACAGGTTTTCTCTTAATATACTTCGGTAATGGTATCTCACCGATCTTTTTCAACTCTTCATAGTTTACCGGTTTTGAAAAACGGGTTCTGAATAACCCCTCACCTAAATATTCTATTATTTCAAGATTATAACGCCTTTCAATAGAAATTTTGGTCCCCCTTTTCACCCTCCTCGCTGGACGAATAATACACATCCATTCAGTATTACTTAATCTTCTTGTGAGGAGCACTTCCAGATGGGCACCTGTACCATTTTTCACACCAAAAAGGCGTGCATTGATGACTTTCGCATTATTATATACAATACAGTCACTGGAGGTAATATAATTCACTAAATTTATGAAAAAATCATCAATCAATGTACCTTTCTTTGTATCAACAACGAGGAGCCTTGATTGTCCGCGGACTTTGGGAGGGTATTGCGCGATGAGATGTGTAGGAATGTGTATTTGAAAATCTTTTAGTGAAAATGACACGCCTCGATATTTTTACCTCCTGTTATTCAGAAAAGCTTATCATGTGGTAATCTCCAAGCTCTGTACCTCTGTAATAGAATAAAATTATCTTGTCATAGGTAAAACCAAGTTGAGCCATAATCCTTGCACCCCACTGACTCAATCCAACACCGTGACCGTAGCCAAACCCTGAAAACATATACAAAGTTTCGCCATTGATTTCTTGTCTTTGAATATCCTGAATGAGCAGGCTTTTAAAAACCTTTGGATCGAGGGCAAGACGTACCACATTTCCCTTGATAATCTGCGTTTTCTTTTCACTAAAAACAAGATAAAACTCCTTTACCCTTCCTGAACCGGTTCTTGAATATATCTCGATATTCATGAGTGGAAGATCTTCGTACTCTTTGTTGAGTATTCCTTTGAGAGACGCCTGAATTTCCCTCTCACTTATTTGAAAAGTCCAGCTCACATTTTCATGGTCTCTCGAATAGGGATCTGGTATGCTTCTTAGATAGGGAAGGTCCTGCTGAAAAATATCCCCACAGTTCTCTGTGATCCCGCCACTTGAGGAATGAAAAAATGCCTCAATTGGTTTACCGTCGTACAGAATTACCAGTGACTTAGTCGCATCAATAGCGCTATTGATTCTTGGATTGTTCACATCATACACAAATTTTTGATGAATTTCGGTGCCTTCAATGTCATACAAGTTATTTCTATTCTGCAGCAGTTTCAAAATAGCATAAGTTCTGGACACCACAGCCTGCGCTTTCAATGCCTCAATTGGCCAGGAGTCGGTCATTTCAGAGGACAGCACACCTTTTAGATATTCTTCCAAGGGGAGCTCGATGATATGGGAATTCTGACCCTCCTGTACAGCAACACGTATGGTGAGAGATTCAGTTAGAACCGTTGCTTTCTTTTCTAAAACCGCATACCTTTCAGTTGCACAGCCTCCTGATAGAAAAATAAGAAGAGCTGTTATGAAATAAATTACACTTTTCTGCATGTATAGATCCCAGGATATAAATAATTTATAAAAGTACTGACTTGAAAGAAGTATTGTGAGAGGTGTGTATTATTCGAATAAATCTCTTTCAATTGAATCACGAAAAGTATAACCAAAATGTTCATATGCGTGCCGTGTGGCTACTCTTCCTTTTTTGGTTCGTTTTATGAAACCAATCTGTATGAGATAGGGTTCATAAATATCTTCGATGGATTCTTTATCCTCACCAAGTGAGACAGCAATTGTATCAATACCAACAGGTCCACCGTTGTATTTAGTGATTATCGTATCGACAAGTCTTTTATCCATTGTATCTAGACCCAAGTTATCGAGATTCAACATTTTCAACCCTTTAAAAGCGATATCCTTATCAATGTATCCGTTACCTACTACTTCCGCAATGTCTCGTATCCTTCGTAAAATCCTGTTTGCAATTCTCGGAGTACCTCTTGATCTTTTTGCAATAATCATTGCTGCATCATTATCTATACGTATATTTAAAATCCGAGCAGACCTCCTCACAATTTCAAATATTTCTTCACTCTGATAGAAATCAATCCTTTGTGTGATGCCAAAACGAGCACGTAGCGGAGCACTTAAAAGTCCAGCCCTTGTCGTTGCGCCTATGAGCGTAAAGGATTGAAGCGAAATTTTTATTGATTTTGCACCTGGCCCCTGACCGATGACAATATCAAGGTAAAAATCTTCGAGTGCTGGGTAAAGAATTTCTTCTAAAATGGGTTTGAGCCGGTGGATTTCATCAATGAAAAGAACTTCCTTGAATCTCAGAGAAGACAAAATAGCTGCAAGATCACCCGGACGTTCAATTGCAGGTGCCGATGTGGATTTAAAACCCACTCCAAGTTCATTGGAAATGATTGAAGCGAGAGTTGTCTTGCCAAGTCCAGGGGGACCGGAGAGGAGAACATGATCAAGGTTTTCGTTCCTATTTCGTGCTGCTGTGATATATATACCTATCTGTCGTTTCAGGTCCTTATGGCCGATAAATTCAGCCAGCCATTGGGGTCGTAAGGAGCCTTCTTCACTATCAACCGAAAGCCTGGTAGGTGTTGTTATGCGTTCATTGTTCCCCATAGTTAACCCATGCATTTACTAAGATAAATACTTCAAGGCGCTCTCAACAATCTTGCCTACATCATCAGCATTTTGCTTCGAAAGAAGCGCCTTATCGACTGCTTTCCTCGATTCACTTGGGCTGAACCCGAGAGACTCCAGTGCTGTTATTGCCTCAACATACAATGAAGAGACCGGTGTCTCTGTGGTATCGAAGGACTTCTTCACTTTTTCCTTAAGCTCCAGAATGATCTGCTGCGCCTTTTTTTTACCAATTCCTACAAGGCTCATGAGAAAATTACTGTCATCAGAAACAACTGCTTTTACAATATCCTGTGAATTTCTTGTACCGAGTATCTTAATTGACTGCTTGGGTCCAATACCGCTTACCGTGATCAGTAGATTGAAGAGCAAGTACTCGTCCCTGCTTATGAAGCCGTATAGATCCATGCAGTCCTCGCGATGTATTAAACGTGTATAAAGTGTGATTTCTTGAGGATCGTCGCTTTTTAGTCCTTGTAGTGTTCGTTGTGAACAGTATACATAGTATCCTATACCATTTACATCAAGTATACATGCTTCTTCATCAATACTTACAACATTTCCTTTTAGATACGCGATCATTCTCTCTCTTCAATTGGTGATAAATACGTTCAACCATAGATTAATTTAATCGTTGATAAAGGGCAAATATTATTTTTGATGTCTCAAGGCTTTTCAAATCTTCGCATATTTTGCGATATATCCTGACTTAACGCAAAGTTGAATTATAGCAGATTGCAATTGCGAGTGCATCTGAGGCATGATTTGATGAAGGTGGGTCACAAAGGTTCAGGAGATTCTTTACCACCCATTGAACTTGCTCTTTTTTTGCTCTCCCGGACCGACCCAATGCTGATTTCACTTCCAAGGGTGTAAGCTTTCTTATTTCCAGGCCAAAATTTCCAGCAGCGAGTATTATTACACCTATGGCCTCACTTACCAGGCTTAGTGATTTCAAACTCTTTGTATGAAAGATCGTTTCGATAGCAACCGCATCGGGCTTATATCGTTTAATGATTTCAGTTACATTCCAATAAATCTCGCTTAAACGCGCAGCTTCACTTTTCCTTGCTGAAGTAGTAATAACTCCACAATCAATGAAGGACATTCTGTCTTTTTCAGTAAACCGAACAAGTCCATACCCTGTAAAAGCAATACCTGGATCTATACCGAGTACAATCAACTATTTTCCCCCTATATCCTCACTCCAAGAACCACTATTGTCCTATTTTCTGCATGACTTCATCGGGAATATCAAAATTGGCTGCCACGTTCTGCACGTCATCATTATCTTCGAGTTTTTCCATCAGATTAAGAATGCGCTCAGCATCCTTCCCTACGAGCTTCACTGTGGTGTTTGGAACCCTCATTATATCATTTACGAGGAGTTCAAATTCTTTTTGCTGGAACAGGTTTTTAACAGAGTGAAACGCTTCAGGAGAGGCTATGATCTCCCATACTTCACCATCTCTTTTAATATCATCTGCACCCCCTTCTAATGCAACTTCCATAACCGTGTCTTCATCATATTTGTCAGCACTGAGAGTTATTATCCCCTTAGTATCAAATATCCATGCAACACATCCATTTTCACCAAGATTCCCACCGCTTTTTGTCAATATGTTACGTATTTCGGCAGTGGCTCTATTTTTATTATCTGTCATTACATCAATCATTATAGCAACACCACCTGGACCATATCCTTCATAGATCACCTCTTCAAGATAATACCCTTCAAGTTCTCCAGTTCCCTTTTTTATTGCCTTTTCGATGTTATCTTTGGGCATATTGGCTTCTTTTGCCTTTGCTATCGCGGTTCGTAACCGGGGATTGGCTTCAGGATCACCGCCTCCCTGACGTGCAGCAACTGTTATTTCCCGTATTATCTTGGTAAAGAGTTTTCCTCTTTTTGCATCAAGCGCACCCTTTTTATGTCGAATTGAATGCCATTTGCTATGTCCTGACATATATCCTCCATACTTCTAATTTTTCTTCCTGAATTAATATATCTACTTTATAATAGAGCTAAGATAACAATTATTCAATACAGTTGCAAGAATTAACACATCAGGAGAAACCCTTCATTTTCGTTCTATAAATATGTCTCAATTTGTTGAAAAACTCTATTGATTCATCCCGTCTATAGTCTTTGTAGGTCCATTCCCACGGTATAAAGCTGGTTTTCCTATACCGAAGAGTTACTTCCCCGTATATACCCTTTCCTAAATAAAGCCTGTGCTGGAAATTTTTCGTTGTTGCAAGTATAACCTTTCCATGGGTGAGGTAACCTGGATCAATATTTACCAACCTTCTGCTATTTTTCGAAAACAGTTCCATTTCAATTCTGTTTGTGCACAATTTAATATCGGGAATACTCTCCATGTTTATTAGTGCATCAAAGGCAATGAACTCTCTGAGCAGTTCGGCTCCCATCTCCTCTCTATAGTAGTCGGTTTCATCAAAGGAGAACGTCCGGGACGTGAGGCATACACTACCGAACTCTTCTTCAAGTGTTCTGTGTATGTTTTGAGGGTGGGCGGAAATATTATAGATAAGGCCGGTGAATAAAATCGCTTTTGAAGGTAGTTGTACTATACCCATGTTCAGATTTCGAATATCTTTATAGGAGAATATTTAGGACCCTCTCTCATAAGTATAGACTGATACAACACCACATTATCAACCTGAAAACTACCGAAGTCCTGTTCACGATCTTTATCAATTTCATATAGTATCTTTTTATCGAATGGACCTTTCACTCTTCCAATTGTAATATGAGGAGTATAGCTCTTGGAATCTCTATATACACTTATAGAGCTTTCCTGCAGATGCTTGTCTACCAAGTTATAAATAACACTCAGCTCCTTTGAAGGGTTCTCAACGCCTACCCACAGGACTCTCGGTCTCTGTAGTGAAGGGAATCCTGAAATACCTTTTATAGAAACGGCAAAGGGGTGTATTGCCATGAGAGCTTTCGCAATTAACTGTTGCAATGTAATCGAATCATTCTCACTTACCTCTCCAAAGAAATAATTGGTTATATGTATATTATTAGGCTTCACCCACTTAATAGCTCCCGTAAACCCCTTGAGCTTCTCAATCAAAACTAGAATATTGCTTTTGACCCCTGACTCGATATTAACGGCAAGAAACACTCTCATTTTTAATTGAGCCCCTTTAAATATTTTTGAAGAATGAAAAATGCCTTGTTTACACTTCTGCGACGAATCCCTTCCCTGTCCCCTGGGAATACATTTTTATCGATTATCATTTTATCGGGAGGTCTGTAAAGACATATATACACAGTCCCTACAGGTTTTTCTTCAGAACCTCCATCTGGACCTGCTATTCCAGTTATGGAAATGGTTATCTCTGCTGCAAATCTTTTCTGCACACCGCGAGCCATCTCCTGAGCTGTCTGCTTGCTAACAGCACCATATTTTTTAAGCGTCCTGTCTGCGACTCCCAGAATGTTCTTTTTAATCTCATTACTGTAGGAGACAATTCCACCAACAAAGTACCGTGAGCTTCCCGAAACATCCGTTATTCTTTTTGAAAAAAAGCCGGCTGTACAGGATTCTGCCACTGCAATGGTGAGTCCCTTTTGAACGAGTAACTCTCCTATTACATTCTCAAGAGATTTTTCGCCTTTACTGATAAAATAATCATTAAGGGAATCAATACATACGCTCACACAGGGCGCGATATCTGTATTTTCCGATTCAATTCTTACCCGAATAATACCATCCATGGCTCTGGTCCCATACCTAACGGCTTCAAAATTAGTAACTATATCATGTACTCTGTGATCAAGGGTATATTCTGGAATGTTAGAAAATAGCAGAATTTCGTAATTGTAGCGTTGATCAATGAGTGAATGTTGCTGAAGCCTCGGTATCACTTCATTCATAAACATATATTCCATCTCCTTTGGGACACCCGGCAGTGAAAAAATGTACTGTTTGCGGTTCTGTATATAAAATCCAGGTGCAAGCCCGATACTGTTATCAAGCAACGAGCCTCCTTCAGGAAATGCCGCTTGTAGTCTATCTGCCTCAGTAAAGGTTCTTCCCTTTTCCATATACCATTGTCTAAGAAAATTCGCTTTTTCATCATCAATACAGAGCTTCCTCTTCAAAACTTCGCTTAATATTTTCCGTGTAATATCATCTTGCGTTGCACCAAGCCCACCTGTAAATATAAATATACCTTCGTCTTTCATCATAATTTTAATATACTCAACTGCAATATCAATTGAATCAGGTAATGTTAGGATGGCATTGGTAGTGATCCCCCGTTTAATAAGCTCCTTTGAAATATATGCTGCACCCGTGTTTATAATTTCCCCATTCATCAACTCATCACCGATACTGATTATATATGCCCGCATCATGCACAACACTCCGAAAATAAACTACTGAATATTAAACAGTTTTTTAGGTTTTTATCAACAAAAATGAAAATACCGTTACAAAACTGAACAAAGTCAGGTTAATAAAAGGATACTAGCTGTTTCCAGCTCTGCGGTTTTTTATGAAAAGTATGTAAATAAAGGTGTTCAATAATTGATCTGATATTAAGAAGTGTTTTTTTCTCCATCGTTACTTTTTCTGAAAGTGTAATAGGACTTTCATTTGCCCAATGAATGAACCGAAGTGTTCCTGATACCACATGAATACTTGTGCCTGACTTACATCTTCCGCAAATAGGAAAGCCATAGTACTGATCCATATAAACAAACGCATTACTTACCTGGCAACCGCACTTCTTACATAAAGAGACATCAGGGGTATATCCCATGATCGTAATAAATTTGATATCGTACATGGAAAGCAGATACATGCTTTTGATCACAGGTATTTTACTCAGGACTTTCAGTGCATCGGAAAGTAGGTTATAAAGATTGTTTTCAACCTGCCCTTTCTCAACGAATAGAATAACTGGTTCGATAAGAGCATGAGCTACACTATATTTCTGATAATCTGCAGAGATCGAAGTATCCTGAAAACGGACATCAGCCTCCTTGATTGCATATGGACTGTCCTCATCCTTATGGTAAAGTAAAAATTGTGAGATGGTAAAGGGCTCCAATTTACTCCCAAATCTGCTTTTCGTCTTTCGACTACCGAATGCTGATGCTTCGAGTTTGCCGAAGCTTTTCGTAAATAGATTTATTATTTTATGGCCTTCACCAAATTGGATAGAATTTAATACGATGGCTTCTGTTTTATTAAATCGATGATTCATTCAGGAATGCCATTCAATCAGTTCGTGTCTTTTTCTGCTTTTGCTTCAGAGTCTTTTACTATCATTCTTACTTTTTTTATCTGATGACCGTCCATGCGCTCAATTTTAAATTGGATATTCTTAAAAAGTATCTCATCATCTTTATTAGGAATCTTCCCAAAAAGGTTAAATACGAATCCTCCCACAGTATCACTTCCATTGAGTGGCAGGTCAATGTTGAGCTCTTTATTCAACTCATACATCTGGGTTCTAGCATCCAAAATATAGGTATTTTCTTTAACTTTTTTTATTTCCTCTTCTTCATTATCATATTCATCCTGAATTTCACCAACAATTTCTTCCAAAATGTTTTCTAGGCACACAATTCCAGCCATACCGCCATACTCATCAATTACCACGGCGATATGAACCTTCTTCTGACGAAACTCTTTTAAAAGTTCGTCAATTATCTTGCCCTCAGGGACAAAAAGTACTGGCCGTAAAATCTTCCTTATATCAAACTCCCCATTTTTCTTCCTGTAGATTATGGAAAGAAGATCTTTTGCATGAAGAAAACCGATCACATTGTCAATTGTACTATCATAAACCGGAAATCTGGTATGACCGCTTTTAATAATGGTTCCCATAATTTCATCAAAAGACATATCGACAGAGACCGAAGCAACATCAGTTCGGGGAACCATGATTGTTTTAACCATAGTCTCCCCCAAACCGAAAACCCCTCGGATCATTTCACGTTCATCTTCCTCAATTTCAGTTTCATTTTCCCTTATCATTTCTTCAAATTTTGTGGCCTTTTTTCTTTTAAAAAACTTGACTTTCATGAACGCTCCATCACCTCCGATAGTATGTCAGAAGTATATTTTTTCATCTCTTTTTCTTCATCTGGCTTTTCATGATCTAATCCAAGAAGATGAAGAAGGCCGTGAGTATAAAGTATGAAGAACTCTTCCTCAGCAGTTTCACCAAGCTGAGCTGCTTGCTTCTCGGCCGTATCAAGTGATATAATAATGTCACCTAACACAGGACTTTCGATATTCCCCAACTCCCCCTCTTCCATAGAAAATGAAAGCACATCTGTCGGCATATCCCTTTTCATATATTTTTTATTTAACCTGCGTATAAACTCATCATCACATACGACAAGTGATATATCTTTTGCCTCCTTTTTCATAAGCTTATAGGCGTGCAGGGATATTGACATGAGAGTATCAACTGAAACCGGAAGTTTTTTATTTTCTTCTCTGATATAGATCTGGAAATCCATAGAGTAGTTACACATTCCTCTCTATCTTTTTGATCTCCCTATCATCAGGATACTCAATTCTTGAATGGAATAACCCTGTAAGATATCTTCGGAAAACTATTGAAATTTTCATCAGTCCACGCAACGTTAACGAACTCTCATTTAACTGTCCTTCTCGAAATTTACTCTCAATAATCTCGTTTACAAACTCCTCAATTCTCTTTGCTGATGGATTTTTCAATGTTCTTGAAGCAGCTTCCACTGCATCCGCGAGCATAACAATAGCAGCTTCCCGTGTTTGTGGCTTTGGTCCCTGATAGTGATAATCCTTTTTATCTACCTCAGACCCTTCCTCTTCATTTTTCAGTGCTTGATGATAAAAGTATTTCATAAGGGAGGTGCCGTGGTGCTGAGCAATAATATTGATTACCTCCTTGGGGAGCTTTAGCTCTTTTGCCATTTCCACTCCCATTTTTACATGGGCTTTTAAGATAGAGTTAGACAGGGAAGGCTTTATAAAGTCATGTTTATTTTCACCCTGATTATTTTCAATGAAGTACTCCGCATTGGGTATCTTTCCAATGTCGTGGTAGAGCGCTGACACCCGTACAAGTAGAGGATTGGCCTTTATATACCTTGCTGCATTTTCAGCCATATTCGCTACATTGATACTATGATGATAGGTACCCGGCGCTTCAAGCTGCATTTTTTTTATAATAGGAGAATTAAGGTCCGCAAGTTCAAGGAGTCGGAAATTTGTCGGCAAATTGAAAAGTATCTCAAAGAACGGTATCGAACCCAATGAAAGAATAACAGATACAATTCCATTCCCTGCTCCCCATATAAGAAGGGTTAAAAACTCCTTGGATTTTAATTCTTTAAGTAGCCCAACTGCCGTGAGAATTAATCCATTGGCAACTATAATAAATACACTCGCTTTTAGAATATCGCTTCTCTTTTCGGCGATTCTTACCGCATAGATTGCTGTAAGTCCCGAACCCATTGAGAAGATAAAGGTATAGGGATCATTACCTGATATGAGAAGAAGAAATATTGGCAAAATGATCGCCAGAGTTATAGAAAATTTCCGCTTATACAGTACCTCGGCAGTCATTGTAATCCCGGCTGTGGGAACAAGCACACCAAACGTAATGTAGTAAGGTAGATTTTTTATAAGTGTAATCAGATAAGAATATGCAACAGTAAAAATGATGAATGAAAGCAGCACGAGGTAATTTTTAAAATCAACTTTGTTCCACTCGTCCATGAAAGGAATGATAGAGAGATAGAGAAGAAGTAACAATAGGATACCAACTCCCGAGATAGCTTTTAAATTAAAATTACTCGTGTAGAGAGTTATCGCTTGTAGTTTTGGATAGTTTTCGTCATTTATTTCTTCCCCTCGACGAATAACTATTGCGCCTTTCTTTATGGTATTGAGCACTGGTTTGACTTTTTGTAATTCTTCAACCATGAGCCTATTGCTCTCCTCACTATTGAGGAATATGTTTGGTCGTATGAAAAGGGCGGATATCTTCTGGAGTGTGTTTCGGTGCGAGGAGGACAGATCGCTATAGTTTTCCAGAATAAACTCACCCACCTTTCCTTCTACCTCATCCGCAGCAATAATTTGGTCAGTATTGATTGCTTTTTGAATTATCTCCGTTTCTTCGATTCTCTTTAAAATTATTCCCCTTTCCTCATATTCCTGTAATCCAATTCTCTCCCCGGAACTTACACCTGTGTCCAATATATAACTTACTATTGTGAGCATCCTTTCTTCCAACATTCCGCCATCATAATTTCTCAAAATCTCATTTAAAAGAGTATCACTAATTTCAACAAACCTCTCCTCCTGTATCAATTTTATCTTTTCTTCATCTGGAATGTCGGAGTCTTTCACTTCACTCAAAACGGAAAAAAGTGCCCGGGCATTTTCCATCACTTCATGGTTTATTGTAGCCTTAAAATCAAATATAACTGGAACTCTTTTTCTTACATCTTCTATTCTTTTTTCAGTTTCTTTTGAGTTAACGTAGGTTATATCCCTAGGACTTACGATATCTTCGCCCGAAATATCCCCAATCCTGTAATTATAACGAACACCAAAATAGGGCTTGGCAATTAACCAGAGCATTGCACAGAAACAGGCCACTAAAACTCCATAGTACGATATTCGTATTTTCCATGCCTTTCTCAAACTTATCTTTATCATATTTTACTCTCTATCGTATTTGTCGAATGCTTTAATTATTTTTTCTACAAGGGGATGCCGAACTACATCCTGGGGACCAAGCCACACAAAGGAAATGTCGTCAATGTTTTTTAATATCTTTGATGCAACAATCAATCCTGATTCCTTTGTTTTTGGTAAGTCTATTTGGGTTATATCTCCTGTCACGATGGTCTTAGAATTGTACCCAATTCTAGTAAGAAACATCAGGATCTGTCCCCTTGTAGTATTTTGAGCCTCATCCAAAATGATAAAAGAATCATGCAAAGTTCTACCCCTCATATAGGCAAGGGGAGCTACTTCAATGGCACCTTTCTCAACAAACTTTTGAAACATCGCATAGGGAATCATATCGTATATCGCATCATACAGGGGTCTTAAGTAGGGATTTACCTTCTGTTCAAGGTCCCCAGGAAGGTAGCCAAGGTTTTCCCCTGCCTCAACAACAGGACGGGTTAGAATAATTCTTGAAATGTTCTCAGAGATAAGGTAATGAAGGGCAAAGGCCATTGCAAGATAGGTTTTACCTGTTCCAGCGGGGCCAATAGCAAAAATCAAATCATTTTTACTAATTGCATCAAAATAATGGGACTGACCGGATGATTTTGGAGTAATGCTTTTTCCATTTGAACCAATGGAGACCTGTTTGTTCTGAAGCTCAACTATATTAAAATCGATATCTTTTTTTACCCTGTTAATTATAAAAGAAACGTCGTTTCTATCGATTCTCTTTTTATTCTGATAGAGAGAAACGATATTCTCAATGATCTTTTTTCCTTCTTTTATTTTTCTTTGGTCACCACGGAGGATTAGCTGGGCTTCCCTTCCTCCAATATAGAGACCAATTTCTTTCTCTATTTCGTGGAGTATTTCATCGCTGTTTGCATAAAAAAGTTCCTGAATACTCCTCTCAGGAATTTCAAACTTCGATTCAACTGGTGCTTTAACATCCCTGGTAGATATAAAACTCTGGGTTATTTTAAATGACTCAGAATCTTCCATTATCCTATTTAATATACTATAATTCAGAAAAAAAAGTAATACAAATCAATATGATCATTTATTACCATTATTTGTTGCAAAGCCCAAATCATCCAGCTGATCTTTCTCAATAATATCCGGTGCACCCGTGAGGGGGCATGTGCCTTTTGCTGTTTTTGGAAAGGGAATCACATCTCTGATAGAATCTTCGCCTTGGAGCACCATGACAATTCGATCGAGACCAAGAGCAATTCCCCCATGAGGTGGAGCGCCATATTCAAGAGCATCTAGCAGAAATCCAAACTTGCGTGCTCTCTCTTTCTCATCGAGTCCGAGAATAGAAAAAATTTTATCCTGAATCTCCATCCTATGGATACGGATACTACCCCCACCAAGCTCCACTCCATTCAATACAATATCATAACTGCGGGATTTAATCGCGAGAGGCTCCTTTTCAATTCTCTTCATATCTTCCTCTCTGGGAGATGTAAAAGGATGATGTACAGAAACCATCTTGTTCTCTGCATCACTCCACTCAAATAGCGGGAAATTGGTAATCCAACAGAACTCAATCCTATCCTTATTAATAAGATCGAGTTGCTGTGCTATTTCAGTGCGCAGGTTTCCCAGAAATGCCAACACACTCTTTTTCTCTCCAAAAGCAGCTATGATGAGAAAATTTTCATTTTCTGCGATACTTCGTATGCTTGAGTTCTCAAACAACTTCGACATTGGGCCTGATTCGATGCCGTTAATACATTTTTGCCAGGTAAAGATCTCGATCCCCATCTCCTTCGATCTTTGAGCATATGAATCCAATATTTTACGGGAAATTTTTTCTGGATCAGTCAAATTGACGCCAATAAGGGATTTTCCATTTTCAAATCCTTCGGTAATGAAAGCCTTTGGTTTCAAGCCGGATATTTTATTAAAATGAATAAGCTTCAAATCGAACCTAAGGTCAGGTCTGTCCGTTCCATACGTTTCTAGTGCTGTATCATAGTCAAGTCTCCTGATGGGAATCTCTATTTTCTTATCATAGCATTCTTTCAGGATATTTACAAACATTCCATCAATCAGCGTATAAATGTCTTCTTCGCTGATGAATGAAGCCTCAAGGTCTATCTGGGTGAACTCAGGTTGTCTATCGGCACGGAGATCCTCATCTCTGAAGCACCTAACGATCTGGTAATAACGTTCAAAACCGGAGATCATTAGAAGCTGTTTAAAGATCTGCGGTGATTGAGGGAGCGCATAAAACCTTCCGGGGTTTAGACGTGAAGGGACTATAAAATCTCTTGCACCTTCAGGAGTCGATTTTGTGAGAAAAGGTGTCTCTATATCAATATATCCACATTCATTTAGATAATTGCGAATACTCGTGACTATTCGGTGGCGCATCAGAATATTGTCATGCATTTCACTGCGCCGGAGGTCTATGTATCGATATCGAAGCCTGAGCTCCTCTGATATATTACTCTGTTTTACTACTCCAATAGGAGGAGTTTTTGAGTTATTAAGAACAGTTACATCGCTAACCCAGACTTCATAATCACCTGTGGGAAGATTTGGATTAGGATTTTCCCTTCTTCTTACCTCTCCATTTACTTTTATTACATATTCGGCTTTTATATCCTGTACCTTATCAAAGGAGGATTTATTAAACTTCTCATTAAATACGAGCTGTATGATACCGGTTCTGTCCCGTAGGTCTAAAAAAACTACACCTCCATGCTCCCTCTTAATCTGCACCCATCCATACAGCTCAATGATTTTACACAACAGACTCTTACATACATCAGTGCAGTAATATTTTTTCAGATGTTCCTCCTCTATTTATCTAATAATGATTTAGAACCCTTAACTCCATAATATTCAACGATCAGATACTCCATTGCTTTTGACACTTCCTCCTGCGCTTTCTCAACATTATTTGTCTCTCTCAGCTTCTTTTCATAGACCTGCCTTATTTCCGTTCCAATATTCAATTTTGCGAGTCCATTTTTCACAGCTTCTAGTATATATTCTCGTTGAACTCCTGATCCACCGTGAAGAACAAGAGGAACTCCCGTCACTTTCCTTAGTTTTTTCAGGTGATCAATATTGAGGCGCGCTTCAACCTTTTTCTCATCTTTTGCCGATCCAGTAATTGCTCCATGTATATTACCCACAGCCACTGAAAGCCAGTCCACTCCAGTTTCTTTTACAAAACGCTCTGCATCTTCTGGACTGGTAAATCCTTTTCCTGAGTCAAATAATTCCTCATACGGCGGAAGAGGACCACTCTCATGACCAAGAACTGCTCCAAGCTCAGCTTCCACTGGAGTTGAGGTTAGATGGGCCATTCCTGCTACCTCTCTTGTTATTCGAATATTTTCATCCAGAGGCAGCCTAGAACCATCAACCATTACCGAATCGAATCCTAAGCTCAATGCCTCCTCCAGAAGGCTTTTATAATCAACTCTTATTCCATCTTCGTCAATTACAGGAACGTGATCCTGATGTATGGACACAAAATCAGGGTCCGCGTACTTCTTATACTCGTTATATATAACAGTAAAGCTCTCAGCACCGAACTTTTCAATGTCTGGCCGCGAAATTTCAAGCATTCCATAGGTTCCTAACATTTTAAGTGCTTCACAAATCGGCTTTACCATTTCCGGATACGCTGCATTGAATGCTGGAATCAATATACCTCTTTCATAGGCTTTCTTCATGTAATCCATTACTCTTCTGCTCATATTTCACCTCTTTTGTAAAATCTTATTATTTCATACCCCCATCCTTAGAAACTCAATATTAATTAATTAATTAATGTGAAAAATTCAAGTAAATAACTTACATACAAACATACACCGTAGATTCAATATCTTGCCTTATGGTTTTCAGGAAATCATCCGAGCACAATTAAACTGTGCTATATACCAAAATACTTTCTTATTTTGACTGGTTCCCATCTTTTCATTTCTTGAACTGTTTCCTTTGATACGTTCATTTCTCCAATCTCGGAAAAAAAATCAAAACCGTCTTTTAGATTCCTAAATCTTGGGGTCCCGTCCTGAGTTAGATATCCAAAATTACACAACTCCGATAACAACTGATGTCCACAAAGAAAATTTGCAGATTTTTTAAAATAAGGAAAAAGTTCAGTATTCTTCCCCACTTCTCCAACAAGAGGCCGCATGGTTTTCCAATTGTGTTCTGTTCCAACAAAAACCGGAAGGCTGTAATGGGAGGCTGTTTTAACGATTTCCATTGCTCTTTTTAGTTCAGTTCTTAACTCAAGAAGAACTAAGGCATACATCCCGAAACTCTGTATTTTTTTAATAAGTGCTTCAATATCTTTTTCCTCTTCAGTTATTGGATTGCCCATTAAGCCATATGAGGGAATAGCACCATACGCACGGTGTACGACTACGAGGTTTTCTATTGAGGTAAATGCTTTTCTATCTTCTTCAACATAGCAGGGCTTACCAACTTTCACCAATTTTGCTCTAACAAGGTTTTGCAATTCAGAAGAATCTTCTAGGACTTTTTTTTCAATAGTAGTATTCAACAGTTTGGTATATATATCGTTTTTTTCATCTTTACTCTGCACAATATCATCTATCTTTTCACATAATGCTTGAACAACGTGTCTTTCAGTGGAATTTCCACGAGGCGTTAGTGACTCGACATCTGAATAAGTAATATAAAAAGAATATCCTTTACTTTCTACATACCTGTTCAGCTTTTCAACGATGTCCTTGTTTCTTTTTCTAATTGACTGCCTCATTGTATCGAGAATGCTGGATTCCCTGCTTCCTTCTTGGAGATTCCGAACTACTCCCTTTCCAATAATATAGATTCTTCCAGGATTATCAGGATCATTGTACCTCCTTCCCTTTTTTTGCGCCTCTTCGTCTCTGGCAATCGCTTCTATGCTAAATAAAGATCTGATCCGTGCAATTCCACAAGCCAAGCGGAACTCATTGTGACCTGCTATTGTATAATGATCGTTTATACCAAAATATTCCAGATTCTCATTGTAGGCATGCCAGACCGCATCGGTTGGACTTTTAAAAAACGAAAAGGATTCATTTGTATGAATATGGAGGTTAATCCAGCCATTTTCAATGATTCTTCCATTTTCTCTCACGTATCGCGTAAGCGATGCTAACCTTTGATCAATGTCTTTTGAATATAATCCCTCTGGAGCAGTAACATTCATCATTTCATAGTAACTCCTTGATACTCAATCCCGTCGTAAGGGGTTCAGCCCTTTTCATAGAATATTCTA
>Ga0209636_10000623_pt1 | contig 35261 bp, 34 predicted proteins | sample DeeMarSWOR152_54_FD_187464 | JGI IMG/M metagenome (GOLD analysis project Ga0209636, IMG submission 187464) | Marine sediment microbial communities from White Oak River estuary, North Carolina - WOR-1-52-54 (SPAdes) (version 2) | ecosystem: Environmental > Aquatic > Marine > Intertidal zone >... | reverse complement strand
TTATCTGCGCCTCGTCTACTTTCCCTTCACCCCGATGAACTTCGGTATGGGGTTAACGAAAGTGCGGTTCTGGGACTACCTCTTCGGTACCGGGTTGGGCATTATCGTCGGAACCTTCATCTTCACCTTTTTCGTGGGTACCATCAAAGAGGTTTGGGCCAGCGGCAACTGGGGGGAGCTCCTCTCCTTCAAGGTTTTCTTCTCCGTGGGGCTGTTTATCTTTTCCCTGTTCATTCCCAAGATCATCAAGAAGATCAAAGGGGAAGATTAAAGTAAATGACACATATCAAAGACGGCCGACCGCGGACGGCGATCGACATTTGACATTTGGATTTTGAAATTTGACATTATCATTCTAGGCTTACGAAGGGGGCTATCATGCCAGGGTATGATTTCGATATAGGTATCTTGGGCGGGGGATCAGCAGGCTTGACCGTCGCAGCGGGGGCGGCTCAGCTCGGGGCGAAAACCCTTCTCGTGGAAAAGGAAAAGGAGCTCGGCGGGGATTGCCTCCATCACGGGTGTGTTCCCAGCAAAACGCTCATTCGGACGGCCCATGTCTACCATCTCATGAAAAACGCGAATCAATTCGGCCTGCCCGCCGTGGAAGTTAAGCCCGTCGATTTCCGGGAAGTGGCAAAGAGGATCCAGTCGGTTATCAGGGTGATACAGAAGCACGATTCCGAGGAGAGATTCTGCAAGCTCGGCGCCAGGGTGAGAATCGGAGAGCCACGGTTTGTCGATGAACATGCCATCCGGTTGAATGGAGAAACCCTTTCAGCAAAGACCTGGGTCATCGCCACCGGCTCCTCGCCATCCATCCCCCCGATAGAGGGTCTGGATAAGACCCCGCATATTACCAATAGGGAAATATTCTCCCTCGAAGGGCTGCCGAAAACCATGATCGTTCTCGGGGCAGGCCCAATTGCCATCGAGATGGCACAGGCCTTCTGCCGGCTGGGAACAAGGGTTTCCGTTATTCAGCGCAGCAATCAGATCCTCAGCAAGGAAGATAAAGACATGGCGGACCAGGTCATGCATGTCTTGAGCAATGAAGGGGTGGTTCTCCACCTCAACGCCTCCGTTATTAGCACAAAGGACCTGGGAACCGAGAGAGAGGTCCTTATCAAAACAGGTGAGGGGGAAACCATTAGCCTCAAGTCAGAAATGATCTTGGTCGCAATGGGAAGGGAGGCCAACCTGGGAGCCCTCGGACTGCAGGATATCGGGGTAGAATTCGATAGAAAGGGTTTGACGTTGGATGAGAGGCTGAGAACGGGCCATAAACATATCTATGGTGCGGGAGATGTCACGGGCACCTACCTGTTCACCCACGCAGCGGGATATGAAGGGAGCATTATAATCAGCAATGCGATTTTTCACCTCCCCAGAAAGGTCAACTACACCTTTCTTCCATGGTGTACATATACGAACCCTGAACTCGCCAGTATCGGGATGAACGAAAAAATGGCCAAGGCTGCCGGGATTGAGTATTCCGTGTGGTCGGAGGAGTTCAAGGACAACGACAGGAGCCTTGCCGAGGGCGAAGGGATTGGAAAGATCAAAATGCTTCTCGACGAGAAGGAAAAGCCCATCGGCATCCAGATTTTAGGGTCACGGGCGGGAGATTTGGTCAGTGAGTGGGTGGCGGTTGTAAATGGGAAGGTGAAGCTCTCAACCCTGGCATCTGCCGTTCATCCATATCCCACGCTGGGAGAGATAAACAAGAGAGTTGCCGGCACCTTCTTGTCCAACAAGATCTTCTCGGAAAAGGTGAAAAAGGGCCTCAGATTCTTCTTCCATCTGAGGGGGAGGGCCTGCGGCCAAGACGTGGATTAACGGCCGGCGTGCCTGTTCCACGGTCGCGATGGCAGATATGGTGCCGAGGGAACTTCGTTGCATTGCGGAAGGGCTCAAGGTAGACTACCAAGACGAGGACAGGGACGCGCAGGGAGAGGGATATGAGGGATGCTCCCTTCATCGGGCTCGGGAAACAGCGCCTTAATCTGGGTCGCTACGCCCATGTCGTGGAAGCCCGTCAGAAGTCATGGTCCGAGGCCAACATAACTCGTCGCATCTGGCAGAAGGACGGCACCGTCTGGATTTCCGACCCCAAAAAGGCCGTCCAAACCCCGGAACTCACCAACCGCCTCGGCTGGCTGACCATTCCTGAGGTGATGCATGATTCCGTGGACCAGCTTTTCGACTTTGCCAAGGAGATTAGAGCGGAGGGGTTTAACCGCGTCGTCCTCCTGGGAATGGGGGGCAGCAGCCTTGCCCCTGAGGTCTTTATGACCACCTTCGGCAACGCGCCGGGCCATCCACCCCTCACCGTTCTCGACAGCACGCACCCCGCCTCAGTACAGAATGTCGCCGAGGGCGTTGACCCGGCCAATACCCTCTTCCTCGTCTCCAGCAAATCGGGAACTACTGCCGAAACACTCTCCTTTTTCAGGTTCTTCTACAATGCCGTCGCAGGGGTGAAGGAGAATCCCGGCCAGAACTTCGTGGCCATCACCGATTCCGGTTCCCCCCTGGAAACCCTGGCCGTCGAGAACAAGCTTCGCCACATCTTCTCATCCCCACCTGACGTGGGGGGGCGTTACTCCGCCCTCACTTACTTCGGCCTGGTTCCGGCCGCCCTCATCGGCGTGAACCTGCACAAGCTTCTCGACCGGGCCATCACCATGCTCCATGCCACCCATTACTGCGTTCCCGTGGGCGAAAACCCAGGGCTGGCCCTGGGGGCTGCCATGGGTGAGCTAGCTCTGGCTGGCCGCGACAAAGTAACTTTTTTCGCCTCTCCACGTATCGCCGCCTTTGGGACATGGGTCGAGCAGCTCATCGCCGAGAGCACCGGAAAGAATGACACGGGTATTCTGCCCGTGGTCGACGAAAAATTGGGGACGCCGGATCGTTACGGCGATGACCGATTATTCGTCTACTTGAGGATGGATGGTGATGAAAATGACCTTCTGGACAAGGGCATTGATGCCCTCGAGGCTGCCGGACACCCGATCGTGCGGGTTGCCCTCGATGAGAAGGAAGACATCGGCGGGGAATTCTTCCGATGGGAAATGGCCACTGCTGCAGCCGGAGCAGTACTCGGAATCAACCCCTTCAACCAGCCCAACGTGGAGGCGGCCAAGGTCAAAGCCCGGGAACTGCTGAAGGCATTTCAGGAAACGGGAAACCTCCCCTCAGATACCCCTATCCTCATTGAGAACGATATTGAGGCCTCCGGTGGAACCGGGAAGAGCGCCGGCAGCATGCGGGAGTTCTTTGCCGACTTCCTGAAATTCATCCGCCCCGGTGATTACGCGGCCCTGATGGCCTATGTTCCCCGCACAGGCGATACTGAGGAAGTCCTGGATAGCATTCGCCTTGTCCTCAGGAATAGGCTGAAGGTCGCGACTACCGTTGGCTATGGCCCCCGCTTGCTTCACTCCACCGGCCAATTGCACAAGGGCGATGGAAACAAGGGCCTTTTTATTCAGGTTACCCATACTCCGGAGAGCGATATCCCTATGCCGGGCGAGGCGTATAGCTTCGGTACCCTTATTACCGCTCAGGCCTTGGGGGACTATCAGGCGCTTGCCGAGCGCGGACGTCGATTGATTCGCTTCCACATTAAGGGCGATGTAACGGCTGGACTGAGACAATTGCGAGACAACCTAGGAATAAGGAAAGGGTGAAGGTGCCATGGAGAGCCGAAGAAACTTTGTGAAGTTGGCGACGAGATTTCTCGCGGGCCTCGGCCTGTTCCTCAACGTTCCCCTCTCGGGCCTTCAATGGGCCTGGGGGGAGACGAAAAAAATTATCCTTCCCAGGGGGACGAAAAGGGAAAGCCTCGTCCAGAGAAACCCCGCGGAGCTTGATGCCAGGAACCTGGAGGTCACTCCAGTGAAGGAGTTCGGGACCATGGGGTTGACAGACCATCAGGTGAACCTCGATAGATGGCGGGTGGAAATTACGGGACATGTGAGAAAGTCCTTGAGTTTGAGTTACTCCCAAATCAGAGGCCTGCCGTCCATCGAGAGGAATGTGCTCTTGATCTGTCCCGGGTTCTTCGCGAACCACGGGTCATGGAAGGGCGTCTCCATTAATGAGTTGCTTCGTAGCACAGAGGCGGAGGATGGTGTTACCCACGTTACCATTCGGGGACCAAAGGGCCCCTATGAAAAGGGGCAACGGTACCCCATAAGGGATATTCTCTCGGATAAGGTTTTCCTGGCCTATGCCGTCAATGGGAAGGACCTACCCCGAAAGCACGGTTTTCCGCTTCGCGTGGTGGCAGAGGATTACTACGGATACGATTGGGTGAAGTATGTGGACAGCATCACGGCAGACAAGATCTAGCGTCCCTTGAGGAGGAGGGAAGACGTGGAGACAATCGTTAAGAGCAGAGCTCCGGATTTGGGCATTCCTCCTGAAGCCTGTCTGATCGAGGGTAGCCTTGATCCCTGCACTACTGTCATCTTCGGGGCCTCCGGTGACCTAACAGCCAGGAAACTCATCCCAGCCCTCTACAACCTCTATCTGAACGACGTATTGCCGAGCCCGTTTTTCATCGTTGGTTGCGCCCGGACGAAATGGACCCATGATGACTTCCGAGGAAGAATGCAAGAAGCTATAAGAGAGGCGGGCACCATGGATGCCTCGAAATGGCCGTCCTTTGCCGCTTCTCTCTATTACCAACCCGTCGAATACGACTCCCCCCCTTCGTTTGTTGAACTTGCCGATTTGCTGAGGGACCTCGACAAGAAGGGCTCCACAGGGGGAAACCGGATTTTCTACCTAGCCATCCCCCCCTCCTTATACAAGACAATTGCCCAAATGCTCGGCCGAACGGGCCTTTCCATTGAAAGGGCGAATGGGAACGGGTGGTCTCGTATCGTCGTTGAGAAGCCCTTTGGCAGGGACCTGGCAACGGCTATTGACCTCAACCAAACGCTCCACGAGGGCTTTCAAGAGCATCAGATCTACCGCATCGATCACTATATGGCCAAGGAGACGGTCCAAAATATGCTGATCTTCCGTTTCGGCAACGCCATCTTCGAACCGATCTGGAACCGCGCCTACATAGATTATATCGGCATCATCGCTGCCGAGACGCTGGGCGTTGAACATCGGGCCGGATACTACGAACAAGCGGGGGTATTGAGGGATATGTTCCAGAACCATATGATGCAGCTCCTGGCGCTGACGGCCATGGAGCCGCCTTCCCTTTTCGAGGCCGACCTTGTGAGGGATGAAAAGGTCAAGGTATTTCGATCCCTCAAACCCCTTCCGGCCGCTGATCAGGAGGAAAATCTCATCCTAGGTCAATATGGACCGGGAACCATCGACGAAAAACGGGGCCCGGCTTATCGCGATGAACCCGGCGTGAACCCCGAATCCCTAACACCCACCTTCGCCATCATGCGGGCCTTTGTCGACAATTGGCGATGGCGGGACGTTCCCTTCTACGTCGTCTCCGGCAAGCGCTTGGCCAGAAAGCTGACCGAGATCGTCATTCAGTTCAGAGAGGTCCCCCATTCCATGTTCCGCGATGTCCTCGGGGAGCAAATCATGGCTAATCGATTGATTGTGGGGATTCAGCCCGATGAAAGGATAACCCTGACGTTTCAGACGAAGAACCCGGGGGCGAGGATGTGTTTGCGATCCGTTACCATGGATTTCAACTACCATGAAAATTACAGCGGTCCCATGCTGGACGCATATGAAAAGGTCCTCCTGGACTGCATCGAGGGCGACCACCTTCTCTTCTGGCGACAGGATGGCGTGGAACTCTCCTGGTCCTTTCTGACTCCCGTGCTGGAGGAATGCGAGGACTGCTCCGATCGGGCAGAAAGGCTTCACCCTTACGATTCCGGAACCTGGGGACCTGAGGCCGCCCAACCGTGGATAAGACTGATCCTAGGAAACCGCTAAGTGAGGTGTTTCGAAAGGAGGGTTTTGATCATGGAAACATATTATGAACCCCAGGATCTTCCGAAGTTCGAGGAGATCGCGGAGGAGGCATCAGAGCTGGGCAAGAAGTTCTTCGACTACTATGGGGCCGTATTCGCCGAAGGGGAGCTAACGGAGAGGGAGAAGGCCCTCATAGCCCTTGCGGTAGCCCACACGGTTCAGTGTCCCTACTGCATCGATGCCTTCACCCAGGCTTGTCTGGAAAAGGGCTCCAACCTCGCTGAGATGACGGAGGCCATCCATGTGGTTGTTGCCATACGCGGAGGCGCTTCCCTCGTCCATGGCGTTCAGATGCGCAAAGTTGCCAAGAAGCTATCGATGTGAGGGTGTGGATAGCGACCAACTGAATATGGAATAGGTAGCAACGTAGGAGTGACCAAATGTACGCTGAGCCTATAGTGCAAGAGACCGCGAAGCCGGCAAAAAACAACGCCCTGTCCGTGGAGCCTTTTCGCCTTAGCTTCTCGAAGCATGGACTGGAGGAGCTAACTCGCGACCAAACAAGTACGCTGCAGATCAACGTGGGTTTGCTCTGTAACCAAGCGTGCCGCCACTGTCATCTGGAAGCTGGCCCCAGTCGCAAGGAGGTAATGGACGCGAAAACCGTGGATGAGGTGGCGGCCTTTGCCCGACGGGGCAATTTTCAGGTCATCGACATTACGGGGGGGGCACCCGAACTGAACCCGAACCTGGCCGCCATGATCGATAGGCTCTCGCCCCTTGCTCCGCGGATCATGCTCCGTTCCAACCTCACGGCTTTGACCGATGGCAAGCGTGATTTCCTGATGGACCTCTGCAAAGAGCAGCGCGTCGTGATCGTCGCATCTTTGCCTTCCCTCAACATGAATCAGTTGGAAGCTCAGCGCGGAAATGGCACATTTGAGAAGTCCATCGCCGCCTTACAGAAGCTCAACTCCATGGGATATGCACGGAATGGATCCGAACTCGAGATCGACTTGGTATCCAACCCCACGGGTGCCTTTCTCCCCGCTTCACAGGCCCAGGAGGAGAAGAGGTTTCGCCGCGATCTTGAGAGAAAGTGGGGGATCGTCTTCAATCGTCTCTACACCTTTGCCAATGTCCCCCTGGGAAGGTTCCGCCAGTGGCTCCAACATTCCGGTAATCTTGAAAAGTACATTCAGAATCTCGCTTCCCGCTTCAATCCGTGCGCCGTTGAAGGGCTCATGTGCCGCACGTTGATATCCGTTTCCTGGGAAGGATATCTCTATGATTGTGATTTTAATCTGGCGAGAGGGCTCTCTATGTGTGGGCGGAAGATCCACATCTCCGAAATGTCCGGGCCTCCCAAGCCCGGAACTCCCATCGCTGTTTCGGACCACTGCTATGCCTGCACGGCGGGTTCGGGCTTCACCTGAGGGGGGGCTATCGTGACCTGAGTTCAGGTCTCAAGGACCACATTGAACGGCCAAGCCGCTCATGATTCAGACATGAAACCAGAGGTAAGACGCTACCCCAACCTTGAGGTCCTCAGCGATGCGGCCGCTGAATTCATCTGCTCGTTGGCCGGTGAGCGTGTAAGTCAGAGCGGTCTTTTCACCATCGCCCTCTCAGGCGGCAAAACGCCCAAATCCCTCTACGAAAACCTTGCACGCCCATCCTCTAGCACGAGAATGCCCTGGTCCCACATCCACCTCTTCTGGGGGGACGAGCGCTGCCTGCCGCTTGATCACCCCGAGGGCAATTTCTCCATGGCCTTTCATGCGCTGATCTCAAGGGTGCCCATTCCCCCCCAGAACGTTCATCGCATACCGGCGGAGATAGAACCACCCGAGGGCGCCGCGGAAGCTTATGAGGGCGTCCTCCGGGAATTCTTCGGTTCTCCAAGAAAACCTGGGCCAATTCCCGCCTTTGATTTGATAGTGCTGGGAGTAGGAAAGGATGGCCATACCGCATCCCTTTTCCCGGGCGGCAAGGCCCTCGAGGAGAGCAAACGTTGGGTGACGGCAGTCCGTACTCCCCATGGCTCTCCTCCGGTTGCCCGGATCACCCTAACCCTCCCTCTAATCAGCCGGGGACGGTGCATCCTGTTCCTGGCGTCGGGGGCCGGCAAGCGAGAAGTGTTGCGCTCGATCCTGGACGATCCCGATTCGGCGGCTCAACGCTATCCCGCCGCCCGTGTGAACCCTGACGGGAAAGTGGTATGGCTAGTGGATGAGGAAGCTCTTTGACAACGAGTAGGATCGGGGGTATGATCTGAACAACCCATATCCACCAATACCCCCAGTCCCCATGACCCATCTCGCCAATCTCCTCGAAGCGTTTCAGCCTCGCCGTGCGAGCGAAACCCCCATTCAAGAGGGCCTCATCGTTTTCACCCGCTATCCCGAGCCCGGGAAGACCAAGACCCGCCTCATCCCCTCACTGGGACCGGATGGAGCCGCAGAACTTCAACGCCGAATGACTGAACATCTCCTCGCCGAGGTAAAGGAACTCCAGAGGAATCGCCCCGTGTCCGTTGAGGTTCGTTACGAGGGCGGCAGCGAGGGTCTCGTGAGGGAGTGGCTTGGGCCGAAGATCCGCTTACGGACTCAGGGCGGCGGGGATCTCGGAGACCGAATGGCCCGCGCCTTCCGCGAGGCATTTCAAGCCGGAGCTAACCGGGTAGTCCTGGTTGGAACCGACATACCGAATATCACAGATCGAACACTGCTGAAGGCCTTCGTGAACCTTGCATACGCAGATGTGGTCCTCGGCCCGGCCCATGACGGTGGCTACTATTTGATTGGACTGAAACGGGCAAGTCCCCATTTGTTCGTTGATGTGCCATGGGGGACGGAAGAAGTTCTGGAAAGAACCAGACAGATCGCACATGGTCTCGGCCTCTCGACGGTTCTGTTGGAGACCCTTGACGACGTTGATCGCCCCGAGGACCTGCACCTGTGGGAGGAAGCAACGAAACGCATTCCTGAACCTCATCCCCTTGAGCAAATCTCCATCATCATCCCTACGCTCAACGAGGCCTCGAACCTCGCAAAAACCCTGGCAAGCACCAGCAACGCCGCCGATGTGGAGGTCATCGTCGTTGATGGAGGGAGTACCGACAAGACCACCGAAGTGGCGCGATCCTGGGAGATAGAGGTTCTCCTCTCCACACCGGGAAGGGCCAGGCAGATGAATACGGGCTCCGCTCGGGCCATGGGTGGGATTCTCCTGTTTCTGCACGGCGATACGCGTCTGCCCAGAGGGTTCGACCGTTACGTACGTGACCTCCTGGCCCGGCCCGGCGTTGTAGCTGGAGCCTTTCGCCTGCGCGTCGATTCAAACCTTCCCGGGCTTCGGATCCTGGAGAGATTGGTAGACTTGCGATCCCGGCCCTTCCAATTCCCCTACGGCGACCAGGCGATCTTCCTGAGGACGGAGCTGTTCTGGGACATGGGTGGCTTCCCGGACATTCCGATTATGGAGGACTTCGAGCTGATTCGGCGCCTTCGCCGGCGAGGCCGCATCGTAACAGCTCCCCTTCCCGTCCTTACATCGGCCCGGCGGTGGGAAAATCTCGGCATCGTGCGGGCGACCCTCATCAATTATGCAATCCCCCTGGCCTACTACCTGGGGGCTTCCCCATCACGCCTCGCTCGCTGGTACCGTGGGAAATGTCGGAATTAAATCGGAGACCGTCTTCCCCTTCCGTGGAACTTTCTCCCGTCCCTAGTAAGGAATGATGGCCCCGGCCAGTTTCAAATAGAGGAGCAATGTAAAAACGTCCATCAGGCTGCTAATAAAGGGGCCAGACATGAGGGCTGGATCCAGACCGACCCGCTTGAAGAAGATGGGGACAGTGCCCCTGCGGAAATGGCCAGAACCACGCATCCCAGCATGGCCAAGCCAACAGTCAAGCTGAGGGGACCTATAAGCTGTGGGTCGTGGGTCGTCAGAACGGCACGGAGGGAAGCGAGAATGCCCATGGCCAGTCCGACACACAAGGCGATGCGAATCTCCTTGGAGAGAACCCGAAAGATGTCCCTTATCTGCAGCTCGCCAGTGGCGAGGCCCCTGCACGATCCTTCTTCATCATAGGGCAACACCCTTCCTTTGAAAAGAAAAAATATACCAATGGCGACTACCAAGCCAGTGAATCCCTTGCTAAGGGGATGTTTGGTCCGTTATATTGTTAACAGTTGAAAATCGATAGGTTTTGAGCCGATTACCTTCTCGCGGACCCCCGTTAAAGGGAAAAGAGTTGGGCAAAGGAGGAAATCCCATGAAGGACGTTGATTATCAAGCAGTGGCTCCGACGGTAATGAAACGGATAGAGGACGGGGCGTTTCTCGTAGTCCAGGCAGGGGATCGAATCAACGTCATGACTATTGGGTGGGCCATGTTTGGATACGTCTGGCGGAAGCCCATCATGATGGTTGCCGTCAGGAAAACCCGGTTTACCCACGACATCATAGAGGAGGCCGATAGCTTCACCGTCAGCGTTCCCACTGGTGATATGGAGAAAGAGATCAGTTTCTGCGGAACGAAATCGGGAAGGGACGTGGATAAGTTCGGGGAATGCAGCCTCTCGACAACGAAAGCACGGACAATCAACTCTCCAATCCTCGATATCCCGGGATATCACTACGAATGTAAGATCATCAATAAGAGCGCGATGGATCCCCGGTTTCTATCAAAAGACCTGGAGCGCCTCTATCCCATGAGGGATTACCACACCCTCTACTTCGGGGAGATCTTGGGTTGTTACCTCAGGGAATAGCATAGAGAGCTCAGAAAGCAGAACCCTTGGCCGTCGAGAGCAAAGAACATCTGGACCTCCATGCCATCATCACACTCCTCATCTTGACCTTGCTTTGGGGTTTCAACTACCCCGCCATCAAGTGCTCCAACCAGGGAATATCCCCTGTATTCGCCTCCGCACTCCGCTCCATCATCGCTTCGATCTGCGGCGCTCTCTACTGCGTGAAAAAGGGGGAGAGGCTTTTCCATACCGATATTATGCTCTTTCATGGATTTATGGTGGGTCTGCTGTTTGGCTTGGAGTTCGCCTGCATATACTTGGGACTGCTCTATACAGATGCCGCCCGATCCGTGCTCTTCGTCTACCTGAGCCCTTTCGTGGTCGCCGTGGGGGCCCACTTCTTTCTCAAGGGGGATAGGCTGACCGTGCTGAAGACCATGGGCCTCGTCCTGGCATTCTCGGGCATCTTCATCGTCTTCCATGGGAGGCCTACGGCGGCCAAGACGACCATGGTAATCGGTGATCTTCTGGAGATCACTGCTGCTTTCCTCTGGGGTGCCACGACTATTTACATCAAGAGGTTTATGGCGGGAAAGATCCATCCGATAAACACCTTCCTCTACCAGCTCTTCTTCTCAATCCCCATCCTCCTTGTCGTGAGCCTCATCCTCGAGCCACGGTGGATCTACGGGATTGATGCCTCTATTGCTGCCTCTATCTTCTATCAATCGTTCATCATTGCCTTTGTAAGCTACTTCGTATGGTTCAAGCTCATACACAGCTATTCGGTGAGCAAGCTCTCCGCCTTCACCTTCTTTACCCCCATCTTCGGGGTCCTCTTCGGAACCCTCTTCCTGGGCGAGGAATTCACCCTGTCCTTAATGGTGGGCCTCCCCATGGTCTGTCTTGGGATCTTCTTGGTAAATTGGAGAACGAGAGGAGCAGGGCAGAGTGAAGCTTCTTTCTAAGCGTGATTTCCGGAGCATCCCCATTTTTCGGGACTATGGGGTCGATGAGACCTTACGGATATTACAGAGGAGCGTCCTGAGGTTGGTGGACCCCATGGCTTGATCGCATCCCTCGAAGTCGTTCTCGGTTAAAAGATTGATGTTGGATCGATCCCACCCCAGATCCTTCTCCTCCGGAAACCACCAACCGTGCTGTGCAGCCACGATACCATCAGGCACCCCCTCCGTGATTTTCACCCTCTGTTTACAGCTCCCCCGGCAGGATGTGATTTCTGCCCAATCTCCTTCCGTTAGCCCCTTCTCCTTGGCGACGTGCGGATTGATCTCGACCAAGGGATCAGGATGTCTTCGACGCAAGGGCTCTACCATTCGGTTCTCGGAATGGAAGAAGTACGGGATCCGGGCCCCGGTGATGAGGGTGTAAGGATATTCCTTCAGCAATTCCGGTGTAGCTCGAGGGCTCTCGGCGGGTTCAAGGTACCCGGGCAACGGATCATAACCAAACCGATCGAAGCGGGTCGAGTATAGCTCTACCTTTCTCGTGGGAGTGGAGAATCCATTGTGGAGATGCTTCCCGAATACCTGATCCCCCCGGAGGTAGCCCCGCTGACAGAACTCCTCCCACGTGAGGCCGGAAGGAGAGAGGATGTAGTTGAGGGCATCCTTGACTGTCGGCCACCAATCCCTTTTATCGCCCACCTTCTTGCCCAACTCATTGAGGATCTTATAGTCGGACCAACAGCCTCCGATCTGCACGGCCTTTTGCCTGGCCATCACCAAGCCGTGCCGTTTCCAGAAATCGGCCACATAGTCCACCTCAAGCCATGTGGCCGAGGGAAGCACTATATCCGCCTCTCGTGCCGTCGGAGTGAGGAAAAAATCCGCTACCACGAGGAAATCGACCTTCTCAAGGGCGGCCTTAACCGAGCGAGCATTGGCCCTGGTGATCAATGGATTGGTGCTGATGAGGAAGAGGCCTTTTACCGGATAGGGGTTCTCGTCCAAGATGGCCTCCCACACTGCCTTGGGGTTGATAACCCCAATGGAATCGGCCAGGCGAAACCTCTCCCCTCCCAACCTCTTCTTCCTCTGCTCGGGGGGGAGGCGCTTGTGAAGCCCAAGCTCGCTCGCCCTCACCACCGGTGGCGGATTGTAGAAGACGTTCCCCCCAGGAAGGTCCAGATTTCCCGTGACGGCCATCAGCGATATGAGCAGCCTTATGGTATTGGTGCAGTTTCTTCCTTGCTCGATGGCCACCCCCCAGTGGATGGCGGCGGGGGAACTCCTGGCATAGAGTTCGGCGGCCTCCTCGATCTTCTCGGGCTTTAACCCCGTCACTTCCGCCGCCCAAGAGAGTGGATATTCCCTGGCTCGCCTGCAGAAATCCTCCCAACCGTGGACGTAGCCCGCCACGAATTCCCCGTCATACCAATCCCTATCGATGATGGCGTTCAATAGGCCCCATGCCAGTGCACCATCAGTGCCGGGTCGCAACGGAAGCCAGATATCAGCACGTTTGGCCAATGGAGTCTTGCGTGGGTCCACAATGATGAGCTTCACCCCTCGCTTGAGGCTATCCACCAGGTAAAAGCCCTTGTACTCGTCAGGGTGGGAGACCACGGGGTTTGAGCCCCAGACTATGATGCATTGCGGTTTTCCCCCGTAGTCCACCACGGGAAGGTTCCCGCACATGGCAATCCCAGTGGCTATACGAGGGCCGTAGCACATATGGCCCGCAGTGAGTACATTGGGGGTTCCAAAGAGGTTGGCAAACCGATAGATAAAGGCCTCATTATCCCTGCCCGTTCCATAGCCCAGAACCAGTGCTTCTGATCCCCATCGTTCCCTTATATGGAGAAATCTCTCGCTGATTTCGCCAAGGGCATCCTCCCAACCGATTTCCTTCCACCCACGGCGGGCGCGTCGCAAGGGTACCGTGAGGCGATCGGGGTGATGGGTCAGAAATGGGGCCATCTTCCCCTTTATGCACAACTTCCCCTTGTTGGCGGGCCCTTCGGGGTCGCCATCTACACGGGTCACCTTTCCTCCCTCCACGTGCACCAGGACCCCACAACCACCATGGCATCCTCTGCACGTGCTCTTAATGATTTTACCATCTCCCATTCCCTACCTCTCTTCCTCGTCCGAACGTTGATTGTAGCAAAAGACTCATCCTTTATGAGTGGACGGCCTCCATTCTTTATTCACCACATAGATCCCTATCGAAACGAGAAGCAGCGAAAGTACCAGTCGAAACGTGAGCGATTCTTTCAGCAAAAACACCCCTGCAAGGGTGGCAAACACCGGCGTTAAGAAGGTAAAAGCGGAGAGCCTGCTGACAGGATATGAATGGACCAGGAAGAACCACAGGAGATAACTGATAAAAGCAATCACGATCCCTTGATACGCCACCGAGAGAAGGATCAACCCGTTGATTTGACCGATGGGTTGTTCTCCAAATACCATGCTGAGAACGAAGAGCACCGGGATGGAAAAAACCGTCTGGTACAAAAGGGTGTGGTGATGGGATACCCTTCCCACCAGGCGTCTCTTGATGAGAATGGTGGTGGCTGCCCAAAAGATCGCTGCCATGAGGGCGAGCATATCACCCAGGAGGCTGCCCAGGGAGGGAAGGCCAGCATGCTCGCTCAAGAGGAAAACGATTCCACAGAAGGCCAAGATTAAGCCAACTCCTTTGCCGAGATTCAACCGATCTCCCGTTAAGAAATAGTGGGCGCCCACTGCATGGAAAAAAGGGGTGGTATAGAGAAGGATCCAGGCGGATGAGGCGGTGGTGTACAGGAGCGATGAGTAGAGAATCCCGAATTCGACGCCAAACAGTACCCCCACAATCATACCGTCCGGGATGCTTCCCGGGAAAAGGACCATTTTCCTCAGCTTCATCCAGCTCACGAGGCATCCCGCTGCAATAAGGGAACGCACCCCGGCACCGCAGATGGGGGCGATTCCCTGATTGCTGATCTTAATGGCCACGGCATTCAGTCCCCACAGCAAACACAGGACCGTCAGCAATGAAGCGGCAGATAAATCGATTCTCTCCCTTCCCATAACCCCTTCCAACGGGATAATCCTCCTCTCGCGCCCGTCACATGAAACGTCCAGCCCTCGTAATAGATACCCTGTTCACATACGTTCGGCGAAACACGTCCACCATACGAAAAATCCCTCGAGGAGGCAATGGCTTTTTCAGGGTGCTTCCGCCTTCCAGGACAATCCAGATCTTCAACACCCGGGCCCGGGGACGTCGGGGGGCTCGAGGAAATTTGTTGACATCCACTGGGATGTATGCTATGGGGCAGTTATATTTTTCACAAATTGAAGGGGGTAATCCTGATTCATGGGATAAAGCGTGAAGGGGAATTTTGTCAACACGGACGTAGTAAACGAAAGGAGGTGACGGAGGCACGATCAAAGAGAAAAGGGATTAATCAAACACTTTCAAAAAGGAGGGATTCATGAAACGGAGAGCTTTTTTGGTAGGGGGGGTAATCTCCTTCCTGGTTCTGGGATTTATGGGGGTGACGCAGGAGGCGATGGCGGGCCCCGTTGAGCTGAGATACAGTACCTTCTTCCCGCCAACCCACATCCAGGCCAAATTGGCCGAGGCTTGGATCAAGGAGGTTGAAAAAGGAACCGGTGGCCAGGTGAAAATCACCTATTTCCCGGGCGGAACCCTGGGCAAGGGTCCTGAGATTTACAGTCATGTCCTGAAAGGAATCACGGATATCGGCTTCTGCCTTTTCGCCTATACGAGAGGCCGATTTCCCCACATGGAGGCGTGCGATCTCCCCTTAGGCTACCCCAGTGGAACCTGTGCCACCGAGGTCGTCAACAAGTTTTACAAGAAATTCAAGCCCGAGGAACTTGACGACACACATTTGCTGTACCTCCACGCCCATGGTCCGGGTTTGCTCCATAGCAAAAAGCCCGCAAGGACCATGGCGGACGTCAAGGGAATGAAGATCAGGTCCACGGGGTTCAGCGCAAAGGTGGCGAAGGCACTGGGTGGCGTCCCTGTGGCCATGGGGCAGGGTGGCGCTTACGAGGCACTTCAAAAGGGAGTTGTCGAGGGAACCCTCAGTCCCATGGAGGTCCTCAAGGGATGGAAGCAGGCCGAGGTGGTTAAGTGCACCACTGAGTGTGTCAGCGTGGGCTACACCACGGCCTTCTATGTTGTCGTGAACAAGAAGAAGTGGGAGGGCCTTCCCAAGGACGTCCAGAAGGTCATGACCAAGGCCAGCAAGGAGTGGATCCCAAAGCATGGCGCCGCCTGGGACGAGAGCGACGCGGAGGGCAGGAAGTACACCCTCAGCCTGGGCAATGAGATCATTTCCCTTTCCCCCGGGGAGAGCGAGAACTGGAGGGCGGCTGTCAGGCCGGTGTTAGACGAATTTATTCAGGTGGCGGAAAAGAAGGGAATACCGGCTGGGAAATACGTTAACTATCTCGAGAAGCAGATCAAGAAGTGTAAGTAGATCTGATGGGGATGAGGGGTTGCCGATGGGCAACCCCTCATCTTATTACGGCGATACACGTGGAGGATCCTCCTTTCTCTTGCCACATAGTTCGACCATATCTCAGGTTCTCTCCGTCGATGCTCGCGCCGGGAAGGTCCTCCATCTCACCTTTTCTAACACGTATGCAGGTTACCGGCCTCTAAACCCTTGACCGGCTCCATAACGCTAGGCTCATGAGGGGCGATTTGGGATCAGGGAAATGTCTCGTTTCGAACAATTCGTCACATGGCTGTCCCGGCTCCTTGACCAGATAGCCGGATGGAGCCTCGTGGCCATGATGTCCCTCACCGTGGCGGACGTCATCCTCCGTTCCTTCAGGCGGCCTATCCTCGGCACGTATGAGATAGTTGGGCTTATGGGGGCCATTGTGATCGCCCTTGCCATGCCCCATACGACCCTCCAACGGGGACATGTTGCCGTGGAGATCGTCGTGTCGAGCCTTTCCCCAACGGCGCAAACGATTATCACTCTTATCACCCGGATTTTGAGCATCATCCTATTCGCGCTGATAGCCTGGGAGTGCTTCCACTATGGCCTCGATTTGAAGGCTGCCGGTGAGGTGTCCATGACGTTGCGCCTGCCTTTTTACCCCATCCTCTACGGAATTGCCTTTGCCGCTGCCGCTGTGTGCCTCGTAATTCTCAGTCGCATCTTGCAACGCGGCCGGGAAGGAAGTGATTAAATGAGCCCCACCCTCATCGGGATAATCGGCCTGGTTATTTTGATCATCGTCCTCTTTTCCCGAATGCCCGTGGGATTTGTCATGGCCCTGGTCGGGTTTGTGGGATTCAGCTACATGGTCTCCCTAGAAGCCGGCCTCAGCCTCTTGGCAAAGGATATCTTCGACATATTCGGGTCGTACAGTTTGACCGTTGTCCCTCTCTTTGTGTTCATGGGTCAGCTCGCCTTTCACGCTGGGATAAGCCGCAGGCTCTATGACTCAGCATATCGGTTCATGGGCCACTGGCCAGGAGGAATGGCAATGGCCACTATCGGAGCGTGCGCCGGCTTTGCGGCCATCTGCGGATCCACCAATGCCTCGGCGGCAACGATGGCGACAGTGGCCCTGCCGGAAATGAAGAGGTTTCGTTACGATATGAAACTGGCAACTGGGACCGTTGCTGCTGGAGGGAGTTTGGGAATTCTCATCCCTCCGAGCGTCATTTTCATCATCTACGGCATCATGACCGAGCAATCCATTGGGAAGCTCTTCGCCTCGGGCATCCTTCCAGGCCTGCTCCTGGCATGCCTATTCATACTGACCATTTACATCTGGACTCGCATCCGCCCCGAGCTGGGACCGAGGGGTCCCAGGGCGAGCCTGAAGGAGAAGCTCCGATCCCTATTAGGGGTTTTGGAGATGCTCATCATATTCAGCCTCGTCATGGGGGGACTCTTCAAGGGGTTCTTCACCCCGACAGAGGCAGGGGCGGTTGGGGCTTTCTGTACGCTCGCTCTTGCAATGATTCGGCGTCAGATAAACTGGCAGGGATTTCTTCAGTCCCTTGTTGAAACGACACGGATTTCGTGCATGGTTCTGGTCATCGTTACCGGGGCCACGGTCTTCGGCCATTTCCTCGCCATCACTCGAATTCCCTTTGAACTGGCGGGTTGGGTAAAAGGCCTTCCCTTGCCCCCTTGGGGGATTATGGGGGTCATCATCTTCATATATTTGATTGGCGGTTGTTTTATGGACTCGCTGGCATTGATCCTCTTGACCATTCCCATCTTCTTTCCGGTGGCCGTCGGTTTGGGGTATGACCCCATATGGTTTGGGGTGATCATCGTGATGGTGACGGAGATGGGGGTGATTACACCGCCGGTGGGTGTTAACGTTTACGTGGTGAGCGGCGTGGCCAAAGACGTTCCCCTTGAGGTCATATTCAAGGGTATAGTTCCCCTGCTCCTGGCATTGATCGTGGCCGTTATCTTAATGGTCATTTTCCCCGAAATTGCCCTGCTTCTCCCGAGCTTTATGCGCTAAATGATTGGAACGAAGGGATGTCCATGAAAAACGAGCGGTTAATGGGAGAAGAGAGGAGAAATTCCCAGCGGCTTACCGCTGAAATACCGATTAGCTTTCGGATCGGCGGGAACACATTTTTCGGGACAGCGGCCAACTTAGGCGATGACGGTATGATGATCGAGGCATCCCTCGCGCGGAGAAATTTCCTCAGGGTTTTCAACGCGGTCCTTAAGACCCGCGAATGCCCCGTGGAGGTAAGTTACTCCATTGCAAACAAATCATTTTCGAGACGTGGAAAAATAAAGCACTACCACGTGGATTTTTCAGGGGGCAACTCAGCCTACCGGCTCTCCTTTGGGGTATGGATTCCCAAGATGAAAATGAGAGACGAGAAGGAGCTCTGAGACAGGCCCGACCCCCCTGCGTTAAAAGGCCTCGCCCAAATGCTTCCTCCTTATCTCCCGAGTCGTTTGAAATCGAAACCCTCTTCCAGAATTTCGGCCTTTAAATTGGTCACATCCCTCTTTCGCTCGATCGCCTCCAAAATCTCCCGATTACCACTCACATCTCCCAAGAGAATACACCCAATCATCAGCCCATCGTCGAATACCAATTTCCGATAAACGTGCTTCCCCTCATTCTTCTCCACCAGGGATGCAAATTTGCCCTCCACATCAATCTCCCCCGCGGATACCAGATCGATTCCCACCACTTTCAGCCGGTTGGACATCACCGTCCCCTCATAGGTCGCCTCTCCCCCCGCCATGTTAATGCCGGCGATCTCCCCCTGTCTTTCAGCTGCAGGCCAAATCCCATAAAATCGGCCCCGGTGCTGTATCAAATCCCCCGCAGCATAGAGGGAGGCAATGTTCGTTTCCATGCGGTCGTTGACAACCACCCCTTTGTCGATTTCCAGACCCAGTCCCTGGGCCAGCTCCAGGTTGGGCCGGACACCGGCGGAGATGAGGATCATGTCGCAGGGGATACGGGTGCCGTCCTCCAAGGCCAGACCCTCAACCCTTGCATCCCCTCCTATTTCCCTCGATTTTGCCCCCAGATGGAAGGTAAACCCCATCCCCTCCATCTGCCGCTTCAACAATTCGGCCCCCGGCATATCCATCTGGCGCGGGAGCAACCTTGGGAAGAACTCCACGACAGTCACCTTCAACCCGGATCTCCTCAATCCATTGCCGGCCTCCAGGCCTAAGAGCCCTCCACCGATGAGAACAACCTCGGCGGCCTTCTCCGCATACTCCTTTATCCGCCGGGCATCCCCAATGGATCGAAGGGCGAAAACCCCTTCCTTGTCCACCCCCTGAATGGGGGGGATAAAAGAGTGCCCCCCTGTTGCCAGGAGGACCCGATCATAGCCATATCGATTTCCCGTGGCGCCCCGGACCTCTTTTTTCCCGGGATCGATCTCCTCGATGGCTTCCTCAAGATGGAGCTCGATCCCCCTCTCCCGATACCACGACTCCCCATGGAGGACGAGGTCCTTCTGCTCTGCAGCCGCTGCAAGGAACTCTGGAAGCCTGATCCGGGTGTAATAGGGAACGGGCTCATTGGTGAAGATGGCGATCTTTCCGTCCCCATCGTTTTCCCGTATCATCTCCGCAGCGGTTGTTCCCGCGACACCATTTCCCACAATGACATAGCGCTTCATCCCAAAACTCCTCCGAATTCACTCTTCCGCAGAAGATACACCATCCCCCTTGTAAACCAGCCTGGGCGGGATTACCTCCGAGAAACCCCTTTCAATGTAGTCCCAACGGGTGACAGAATTCAAGATATTGACCCGCTTTTCGCGGGGAGGAATTCGGGAAAATAAAAGCAGGGATAGAGGTGAAGGGGATTGCCTTTTCGTGGGAGAATAGTAAACTATTATTATTTTGAGATGTTCGGGAAATTTCCTGAGCAGCGAAGATCTGCCTTTTTCAGGGATTTCGAATAGATACCCCTTGACAGCGTTCGGAATAAGCAAATATCTTGAAATAGAGGCTCTTAAATTCCTCTGCGCGGAGGGAGAACAAATGGATACGGATCGGCGGTTCGTGAACTATACCGTTGAGGAAAGGGTAGCATGGGTCACCATCGATAATCCGCCCCTTAACACCCTGAATAGTGCCTTGGTGAGTGAACTGAAAGCCGTCTTCGAGGAGCTGGAGCAAAACGATGACGTGCTCGTCGTCATTTTGCGGGGAGGTGGAGAAAAGGCCTTCGTGGCAGGCGCTGACATAAAGCAGTTTCCGGCTATGGATCCAGCCGTGGCTGAGAAGTTCGCCTCTGAGGGAAATGGTGTATTCAATCGAATTGAGGACTTTAAGGGCCCCGTTATTGCCGCCATCCAAGGATTCGCCCTTGGAGGAGGGTGTGAGTTGGCAATGGCGTGTGATATCAGGCTTGCCTCAGAGGATGCCAAGCTCGGGCAGCCCGAAACCGGCCTGGCTATCATCCCCGGCTACGGGGGAACTCAGAGAATGCCCCGCCTAATCCCTACCGGAAAGGCGAAGGAACTCATCTTTACGGGTGAAATGATCGATGCAGCGGAGGCGATGAGGATAGGGTTGGTCGACAGGGTCGTCAAGAGAGAGCATCTATTGGATGAGGCGAAGAAAATGGCAAGGAAGATCCTCGACAAAGGCCCTTTGGCTATCAAGGCCGCGAAAAAAGCCATCAATGAGGGGTTAGCCGTGCCCCTCAGGGAGGGTTTGAGATTGGAATCCCGCTATTTCGGTGGTCTCTTCAGCACCGAAGATAAGGACGAAGGGGCCCGTGCCTTCTTGGAAAAGAGGAAACCCGTCTTCAAGGGTAAATAACTGGGGGGCAATGCCTCCTTTTTGGAGCAAGGGAATGGAAAACGAGCTTATCATCCACGAAACACCTCACCTTCATCGTCCTTGGCTGATCGGGGGCTACGAAGGGTGGATCGACGCGGGAAAGGTTTCAAGTGGCTCCGTAACCTACCTCAAGGACACCCTCAGGGCACGGAAATTCGCGGATATCCTTGCGGATGGATTTCACGATTTCAAGGACTTCAGGCCCAGGGTAGTGGTTGAGGATGGGTTGATTCGGGAAGCCGATTATCCCAAGAACGAGTTCTTTTACTGGAAGAATAAGGAGTCACTACCCGATCTAATCCTCTTCATCGGACAAGACCCCCATGTTCGTTGGAAGGCCTTCGTTGATCTGGTCGTCAAGCTGGCCGTGCGCTTCGGGGTCGAACGACTGGTTACTATTGGCGGCCTCTATGACCAGGTGGTACATACAATTCCTCGAAAGATATCCGTTGTGGCCGGCGCTGCCGAGACCTTGCAGGAACTCCTGGGACATGATGTCGTAACCATAGATTATGCAGGCCCCGGAAGCCACGTGTCCTTGCTCCAAGGGCATGCCCAGGCCAACGGGATCGGCTCATTCATGCTCTGGGGCCGAGTTCCCCCTTACATCAAATCGAGCTCCCCATGGGATTCTGTTCAGATACTCGAGTTACTTTCGAAGCTCGTTCCCTTTAAAATCGATCTGCGGGGATTGCGGGCAGAGGCCAAGCTCGTTGATGAGCAGTTGCAGAAGGCTGTGGAGGAGAAACCGGAATTAAAGACCTATGTGAAACAGATGGAATCCTTGCACCGATCCAGGCATCCGGAGAAATCAAAATCCGGGGATAACGTCATAACCATCGAGGCTTTCCTGAAGCACATGGATAAGGGGGAGAAAAAGGAGAGCTGAGGTTTCAGTCCTCCTTGGGTAAGCCAAATAACATTCTCGGGCGATTTTTAGCGGGGCAGAGGGCATCTCTTCGATTGGATACCACCTTCTTTGAAAAGGGGCCAGCTTGGCCCTTTTCTCGTGTCGATGAAATACGATTGCGGAAACGTCCGCCGGATCTCCGGCAACTGAATATACAAGGTGCCGATGCAAGGTTCAGGGGGGGGCCATGGATTTCGAGTTGACCGAAGAACAAAAGGACATCATCAAAGCAGCCCGCGAGTTTGCGGAGGGCGAATTCCCCGAAATCGCCCAGGAGTGCGACCGTAAGGAGGAATTCCCAAGGCATCTCTGGAAAAAGGCATGCCAATTGGGATTCGTCGGCGTCTATATTAAGGAAGAGTATGGTGGGGCGGGATTGGGCTTTCTTGAACACTGTCTCATCACAGAGGAATTCTGGAGGGTGGATCCAGGCATAGGCCAATCCATTTTGACATCCGCCTTCGGATCAGAAATGATTCAACTTTTCGGGACGGAAAAGCAGAAAAAGGCCCTTCTTCCCCCATTGGTGAAGGGGGAGGCCATTACGGGAGCGGCAATCACTGAGCCCGACGCAGGCAGCGACGTCGCCTCCGTCGCCACCCGGGCCATCCCCGAAGAAGGGGAATACATCATCAACGGCAGCAAATCCTTTACCACCAATGGCACCACAGCGGACTTTATCCAGGTCCTCTGCCTGACGAATCCAGAGGCTAAGTCTCGGCATCAACGCCACAGCGTCATCACCGTGGAAACCGACCGCGAAGGCTTTGAGGCAACCCCCCTGAAGAATAAGCTTGGAATCAGGGCTTCTGAAACAGCGGAGCTAACCTTCAGCGATGTCCACGTTCCAAGGGAAAACCTGGTGGGCACGGAGGGAGAGGGATTTCCTCAGTTCATGGTCTTCTTCGACTATACGAGACCACAAATATGTGCCCAAGGCGTAGGACTTGCCCAGGGTGCTATGGAAATGGCCATCAAGCACGTCAGGGAGAGACGTCAATTTGGAAAGCCGTTGGCCTCTTTCCAAGCCACTCGATTCAAGATAGCCGAGATGGCTACCCGAATCGAGGCAGCGAGAAACCTTTACTACAAGGCAACCTGGATGCTCGATCGGGGAAAACGGGACTCCAAACTCATCTCCATGGCGAAATGGTACTCTGGGGAACTCGCGGTAAGGGTCGCCGATGAAGCGCTTCAGCTCCATGGCGGATATGGCTACATCGGAGACTATGACATCGAGCGGTTTTACCGCGATGCAAAAATCGTGGAAATCTACGAGGGAACCAAGGAGGTAGAAAAGATCATTATCGCCCGTTCCATCTTGGGAAAGGCATGACTCCCGCAATTCCCGATAGAGATAGGCTTCCTTGTGTGGTTAACGGGCTCGCGCCTAAAAGCGCTCCCTCCTTTCGCTGGGCTTATCGTCGATTAGTTCCACGAAGTAACGCTTTTTCCTCTTGCCACCCACCGCTGAAACGATGGTCCGCAGCGCATTGATATTGGTACCCTGCTTTCCCAATACCCTCCCTATGTCCTGCTTCGCAACCCTGATCTCCAAAATATTGGCCTGGTCTCCATCGATCTCCTTTACCACAACCTGATCGGGTTCATCGACGAGATACTGCACCATCTTCTCAACTAGCTCTTTCATCGCTCACCCCATATTCCAGTGACTGACCTGTTAACCCTCCACACCTATTTCGCACTGTTCCACCTCTTTTCTGCCGATCACCTCCTTTGGACGCTGGAACAACGTCCCTTGTTACGCCATATCCAATGGCAGCCCCCGCAATACCATCACCCGGGCAGTAAACCCACCGGATAAACCCGGCTTTACCCCCCGGGTCCTGCAATACTATACCACAAAAACCGATACTGTCCATATCGATGGGAAAGCCGCGTCGCAATCATCATCGCCTTCTCTCCTTGCCACCTTCCCCCTCCCTTAGCCGGCCCTCCCTATGCTGGATACTGTTTGGGGCAACCTAGGAATAATGTGGGAAAGGTCATTGCCCTTTATCACGACGTCGGCCATCCCGTCCAGTTCTCCGGAGGAGGAATTGAAGGAAATGGAAAATCCCGCCATCTCAAACATCTCCATGTCCCCAGCGCTATCCCCTATGGCGATGATTTCATCGCTTCGAACCCCAAACATATCCATGATGTTCCGAACCCATTCGGCCTTTCGATCGTAATGGACTTTAATCTCCACCTCCCCGGTCAGGATACCGTCGTCATGGAGAAGTCGATTTGACACCCCATAATCGAACCCGTATTTCTCCTCAACCCATTCGGACAGCACGTTCAGACCCGAGGAGATAAGGGCCAGCTTCAGGCCCAAATCCTTCAACAGGGAAGTCAGCTCATCGACCCCTGGGTTGAAGGGGACGCCTCGAACGATATCCCGGAGTTGGTCGACCCTCATCCCTCTCCACACATGCGCATCCAGCTCGCAGAACTGTCGATAGGAAATCCTACCCTGGAGAAATCGCCTCTGGTACTCCTCGGCGTAACCATACCACTTCCCCAACTTCACGTGGATATATTCCCAGATGGACCTTTCCGCCGTCAGGGTTCCGTCGAGGTCGAAAACGACCAGCTTATAGTGGGGAAAATAATCCACCGTTTCCTCCGCCTCTCGCATCTTATCACAATAAAGAGGCAAAGCAAACCAAAACAATATGGAAAGTTATAATTGACAATGAGGTGCCCGGGTGATAATGAAAAGCTTTAGAAAACCCAAGAAACCTAGCTCCCCACTGCCTGACCGACGAGGCCCAGCCTCTGCCAGGGCGCGAAGCGGATATTCATCCCAGAACGAGGGAGGAGAGAACGATGCAAAGGGAGCCCAACCAAGACCACGTCTTTTACCGAAACCTGAGAAAGTTCTATCCAACCGTCAGCCACGGAGAGGGTATTTACCTCTACGACACGGACGGGAAACGATATATCGATGGCTCGGGAGGGGCCGCCGTGGTAAGCATCGGCCACGGCGTGAGGGAGATCACGGAGGCCATGGTCAGGCAGGCCGATAAGATCTCCTTTTCCCACGGATCCCAATTCACCAGCGAGACCGCTATTGCCTTTGCGGAACGGATCGTGTCGCTGGCCCCTGAGGGGTTGACCAAGGTCTATTTCCTCTCGGGGGGTTCGGAGGCCATCGAAACGGCCGTGAAGATGGCCCGTCAGTATCAAGTGGATCGGGGAAAACGCGATAAATACAAGATCATCTCTCGATGGACGAGCTACCACGGGAATACCCTCGGCGCCCTTGCCCTTTCAGGCCACACGGGGAGGAGAAAGTACTATATGCCCCTCATTCAACACACCCCCCATATCGTTCCGGCTTACTGCTATCGGTGCCCCTTCGACCTGGAACCCGAAACCTGCTCGCTGGAATGTGCGGAGGATCTGGAACGCACCATTCTCTATGAAGGCCCCGATTCCGTATCCGCCTTCATAGCCGAACCCATAGTGGGGGCAACCGCTGGCGCGTTGGTGCCCAAGGATGGATACTTTCAGAGGATAAGGGAGATCTGCGATCGGTACGATGTGCTGCTCATCGTGGATGAGGTGATGACCGGCATCGGCCGGACGGGGAAGAATTTCGGCATCGACCACTGGGAGACCATCCCTGATCTCATCGTCTCCGCCAAGGGCCTTGCCAGCGGATACAACCCGATATTCTGCGTCATTGCCAAGGAGGAAATCCACCGCACCATCAAAGAGGCCTCCGGCGCCTTCGCCCACGGCCATACCTACTGCCAGAATCCCATGTCCTGTGCCATCGGCCTTGCGGTGCTATCCTATATCGAGGAGAACCAACTCATTCCCCGATGCGCCCAGAGGGGCCGATACCTCCTGGACCAGTTGCAGATCCTCAGGGAGCGGAAGATCGTCGGGGACGTAAGGGGAAAGGGTCTTTTCGCCGGTGTGGAGTATGTGAGGGACAAGGAAACAAAGGAGACCTTCGATCCGGCGTTGAAGGTGAACGCCCTTATAAGCAGTAGGGCCTTCGATAAGGGGTTGATCGTCTACCCCGGCGGAGGTGGCGCGGATGGAGTGAAGGGAGACCACTCCCTGTTGGCCCCCCCATTCATCATCACCGAGGATCAGATCGACGATCTTGTTCGAATCCTGGACGAAACCATTGAGGAGGTAGAGGGATCCATCAGGTAAAACTCGTTAAGGCCCTTGGGAATTCGCTTTGATCGGACCGATATACAAAGCCCATAGAGGAAAGGGGGTTCGGGACTAAACATGGACAAGGTCATTATCACGGCAGCTATAACCGGCAGTCGAATAACCCGGGATGTCGCACCCCACATTCCCATTACCCCGGATGAGATCGTCCAATCCTCCGCGGAATGCTGGAATGCAGGGGCCTCCATCGTTCACATCCACGTACGCGACCCGAAAACGGGCCTCGGGACTCAGGATTTAGATCTCTTCCGGCAGGTGGTGGAGCCATTGAGGGAGAAGACCGAGCTTCTGCTCTGCCTGACCACAAGCGGAATCCCCGGCCGTAATCTCCCCATTGAGGAGCGCCTTATCCCCCTGGAATTGGAGCCAGAGCTCGCATCCTTCGATGCCGGTTCCATAAATCTCGGCGGAACGGTCTTTATCAATACCCCCGAGTTCCTGGAAGCTGCCGCCAAGAGGATGAGGGAGAAAGGGGTGAAACCGGAACTTGAGGTCTTCGATGTGGGGATGATCGTCACCTGTCTTCGCATGAGAGACGAGGGGCATCTCGATGAACCGCTTCACTTCCAATTCGTCCTTGGCACCCCCTCGGGAAGCCCCGCCACCCCGAAATCATTCCTCCACCTGTATGAACAGATCCCCAAGGGATCGACATGGTCAATCATAGGGATCGGAAAAGGCCATCTCCCCATGTCCATGATGGGTCTCATCATGGACGGACATATCCGCGTAGGCATGGAGGACAACATTTACTATCAGAGGGGCGAGCTCGCCAAGAGCAACGCCCAATTCGTGGAGCGCATCGTCCGCATCGCACGGGAGTATGGCAGGGAGGTTGCCACCCCTGCGGAGGCGAGGAAAATTCTCGCGTTGCACAAAAAATAAGGGAAGGAGGGAATAGGCCCAATGCCAGTCGACAAAGCGAAATACGATGAAACGAAAGCCCATGACGTTGCATTGCTCCAACTGGAGATCGCAGCTGAGATGCTGCGCCTCGATAAAGGGCTGAAGATGAAGCTGGAAAGACCCAAGAGGGTGTTGATCGTCAATTTCCCCGTGAAGATGGACAACGGCGATCTACAGAACTTCACCGGATACCGGATACAGCATAGCATCACCAGAGGTCCTGCAAAGGGCGGGATTCGCTACCACCCCTCCGTCGATCTGGAAGAGGTGAGCGCCCTGGCGGCGTGGATGACGTGGAAGTCAGCGGTGGTGAATATCCCCTATGGGGGCGCGAAGGGTGGGGTCAAGTGCAATCCCAAGGAGATGTCCAAAGGTGAATTGGAACGAATGACCCGAAGGTATACCTACGAGATCGCCCCCATAATAGGGCCCGAGAAGGATATACCCGCTCCCGATGTGTATACCGATGCAGAGACCATGGCCTGGATCATGGATACCTATAGCATGCTCCAGGGATACTGTATTCCGGGTGTGGTTACCGGTAAACCCATCGAGTTAGGTGGCTCCCTGGGGAGGAAGGAGGCCACTGCCCAAGGATGCGTCTACACCATCCAGGAGGCCGCTAAACACCTGGGCATGGATCTGGAGAAGTCCAGCGTTGCCGTTCAGGGGTTCGGCAACGTGGGGTACAATTGCGCCCAGATCATCCACAGGCTCGGGGGCAAAGTCATAGCTTTAAGCGACTCCAGGGGGGGAATCTATAACGCCGAAGGGCTCATCCCGGAGAGGGTATTAAAATACAAGGAGCAATCCGGTTCGGTGGTTAACTACAAGGAAGCCGATGAAATCACCAACGAGGATCTCCTGGAGCTGGAGTGCGATATCCTCATCCCCGCAGCCCTTGAGAATCAAATCACCAAGGAGAACGCTGCCAAGATACGAGCGAAGATCATCGCCGAAGGTGCCAATGGCCCCACTACTCCTTCTGCCGACGATATTCTCTTCGAGAACGGCGTCTTCATCATTCCCGATATCCTCTGTAATGCCGGGGGCGTCACCGTCTCCTACTTCGAATGGGTTCAGAACATCCAGGCCCTCTTCTGGACCCTGGACGAGGTCAACGATCAACTGGGCAGGATAATGAGGAGGAGCTTTTGGGATGTAGTTTCCATCACGAAGAAGGAGAAGGTCCACATGCGGACCGCAGCCTGGATGCTCGGAGTGGGAAGGGTTGCGGAAGCCACAAGGTTGCGCGGCATTTACCCGTAATGCTCGGGTTCCAGGGGACGAGACCCATTCCCTTGGGCTTATGATTCCAACGGTGCCGTACTAGGCCGTCGAGAGATCTCGTAGCCCTCACAGCTCGGGAAACGAAAACTTCAGGGACTCTTTATCGTCCTCTTTTTCCACCTTAACGTTCAATTCCATGCGCCCGTCTCTCAGCCCCAGGGAGAAGGGCTCCCTTCCCTTTTCCCCTTCCAGATGGGTAATGGAGCGCATGATCTCGAAGATCTTATCCGCGATCTCCCCGGGAGGCACGGGGAGTTCCATTTTCTCCTCCGCCTTAACGGTCACCTTGGGCTCACCTCTCTTCTTCTTGAAGGAAAGCTTCCTGGCCTTTTCCGTGGTGGCACAGAGGATGGACAGCGCCAGATACTTCAGGGCATCCTCTTCCAGATCAGGGCTCCTTTCGGAAGCCATCTTCTCCATCTCCATTCTGTAGTCGGTCTCCATATAGCAATCGCACATCTCCTGAAGCCTTGCATGGTAGTTACGGGATATCTTCTCCATCGAAATCCTCCTTCCCTAACCATCATATGTTGATGGAACCGGCTAAAATTCCGTCACCTCCCCCCCGGGGATGGCGCGACGGGTCCCCGTGTTGACATCAAGGGTAAAACCGGGCTCGATAATTCCCGATTGGGTGTAGCCCCGGTCCTCCCAATACCCGCCTTTATCGGTGTCGGTCAGGGTGATTGTCTCCAGCCATTTGGCGCTCTTGTAACCATAGAGGTGCGGAATTACCATCCGGAGTGGACCCCCGTACTCCCTCTCGAGTGGTTCCCCCTCAACCGCATAGACGAACAGCACCCTCGGGTGATCCAGGTCGGTCAGGGAGACGGTCGTATCATAGCCTCCTCCAAAACTTGAAAATATTGCGTGGTTTGCCTCCTTCCTCGGGGTGATGGCACTGACGAAATCACGCCAGAGCACCCCCTCCCACGTCGTCCTCACCGACCATCCGGAAACCGAGATGAGCCGTGCATTGACCTTCGAGGCGGGAAGGGCCATGATCTCCTCCCAGGTGAAGAACCGTTCCTTTTCCACCAACCCCTTCACGTGAAGCCGATACGTGGCCGTATCGATTTCCGGCATTCCCCCTGCTTGGAATGCCGGAGGCCTTAGTCGAGATAATACGCTCATCGCGACCCCTTTCATAAGTGAAAAATAACAATCTAACGTTCTAATGGAAAATTACCAGGACAACGGCGGGGGTTTCAAGGAGAGGCTCGAAAAACCTGAGGGCATAACCTTTCCGGGGTATCTTTAGCTATAGCCTTTGGGGTAATGAGTAACGATCTGGAGGGGATGTAGCATGGAACCCTTATCCGAAAACAAGGGCGGACCCTTCACTCCTCGGATTTCATACCGCGGCCACTTTTTTCCTCCATCACCTCCACGATGGCGGTATGCATAGAGGACATGCCGGCCTCTATGATTCGCTGGAGATTCTCGAGGGTGTCCACAACTTCTCCGCCCACGATGCCGTCCGTAGAGGGAATCCGCACATTCTCCAGGCTCAGATAGGTGCTCTCCACGGCCAGACCCACTGCCATGAGGGCTTTCAGTGCGCAACCTGATTTCGCGCCATCACAGATGATCCCGGCCATGGTTCCCACCATGTTGTTTATCTGGGCTTCGATCTGTAAAACGTCTCCCCCAAGAAGGAAAACCATGCCACACCCCGCACCCACGGCAGCAGCGACACCGCATCCGCAAACGGGGGACATGAGGCCCACATACGCCTTGATGTAAATCGTAGTAAGGTATGAGAGGGCCAGAGCTCGCAACAGGTTTTCCTCGGAAGAGCCCACAACCTTTGCCGTCTCAACTACGGGAATCGTCGCCACCAGGCCCTGATTTCCGGACCCAGCACAGGCCATAACCGGCAGGTCCAAACCCTTCATCCTGGCCTCAACTGCCATCGCCGTAACGAACTGGACTGTGGTCGGCAAATCCTTCCCGGTTAACCCTCGTCTAGCGTGTTTCTCCAAAACCTTCCCGATGTTGAGAGTGGGAGCCTCCCTTCTCGCTTCCTCCGTAAAATGCATGTTCATTTCCATGGCCTGCCTGAGGATAGGAAGTTCCAACGGGTTTATTTCCTTGATGAAGTCAATCACAACGCTGTATTTCAGGTCCTTAACCTTTTGAGCTAATCCCCAATAATTCTCCCCGGATTCGGGGGCTCCAATATAGGGCTTCCCATTCCTCTCCACGCTCACCACATGGTCGTGACTCCCGCGAATAACCGCCGAGGCTTCACCTGTCTCACTACATGCAATAGTACGGACCATAATCTCCTTGGGGTCATGAAGCCTGACAATCCGGATTTTTTGCTCCGCCATAAGAGCCCCGGCCTTCTTTATAGCCTCGCTACTGGGATTTTCCAGAATCTGAAGTCCTTGGTGCACATTTTCGGAGAGCGATGCTCCCATGGCTGCGGCAAAACCCAATCCCGTCTCATCCGTCCCCGGAATCCCAACACCCATGGCGTTCTTGTAAGTTCCCTCGTCCACTTCTACCCTAATCTCTGAAACTTCATCCGTCGAACCGCCCAACGCCTGGACAGCCCATCCCGTGGCGAGCGCAACGGCCCCAATCTCGGTGCATCCCGTTGCCGGAATTACCTCTCGAACGAGCAACTCCTTTAGAAACTGCTTCTCTTTCATTGGTATGCCTTTCCGCGGTTGGGGTCTATGTGTACCAATCCTCAATATACAATGAGAAATCTATCCTGGAAAGACCATCTTTCCGCCGAGATGTCCCAGGAGGCTTACCAGAGGCACGAGGGAGAAGATAAGGATGGCGTATATCCACCAGAGGCTTCCCGATTGGGTGAGGATGACGGGATCCACGAATCTCCAGATGACGAGGATGCTCGCCAGCAAGAAGAGAATTATGGAGAGGGCGATTTTGTACTTCACATAGGTTGTGGGGACCGCCCCGTAGTTAACCCACCACGCAAAGAAACCCGTAGCCATCGCGGCTGCGGAGCCCAAGAGGCCCAAACAGAGCATGTAGAAGCCCGTGGTCTCGAATGAACTATTTCGGGTTAAAGCGTAGAGGATGACAAACAGGGGGGTGGCCATCAGAAACGCGATGGGGAAGTGAACCGTCATCGGGTGCGGCTGCCGCCTTAATAACGGATAACGGTCGAATGCCTTTTGCAGGAAACTTGGTAATGCCTTGGCACGAGCGGATGGGGGGACCTCTCTTAGGGTGCCAACCTGGGAAAACTTATCGAGTACTTCAGGGCCATGGGGAGCTGCCCCAATCTCCTTTGTGAGATCTTGACCAGACGCATGTCTCGCCATGTGAACCCCTGTTTTCCAGAGGTCGCTTTCAGTGACATCGTATACCTTTCCCCCAAAAGCCACGTAAACCGGGTTTCCGTCCTTCCCATTCATTCGTTTCAGCTCTTCGCTGTCCATCTCCTTCATCGCAGTCCTCTCCTCTTACTTGCGTTCGCTTCTGGTAATTCGTCAAAGGGCCCGCATCCACTCCGGCTTCAGGGGTATCTCGCCTCGCAGCGCACTGTCTATCAAAGCGAGCGCCTCTTCCTTTCCCCTGGGCAGCCTCGCCCTGATCGGCAGGTAGTTCGAGGCATGGTTCGAGAAGAAAAGCCCCATCGACAGGTGAGTATGAGCGATCATCTCCCTCAGTTCCAAGAGGAGCTCCCTCTCCGTCGGGAGTTGAAATTTTCCGCTTGTGTAATCCTCATAAAGGGGGGTCCCGGGAATGAGCATCACCGTCAGGGCGCCCACGTAGTTGGGGTTCATGGCGCTGAGCAGTTTACCGGTGGCCCTGGCATGTTCGAGCGACCTCTCCCGTCCGGCGATGCCGAGGAGCACCGTCACCGACAGCTTTATGCCGGCCTCACGGACCTTCCGCCCCATATCGATGAGGTTTTGGGCATTCGCGTTCTTATTGACGGACGTCAGAACCTCATCATCCCCGCTCTCCACGCCGAGGTAGATTATGCCCAGCCCGTTCTCCCTCAATTCGATCAATTCCTCCAGGGACTTCTTTCTAAGGCTCTTGGCATTGGCGTAGGCGCCAACCCTTCTCACCCAGGGGAGGTGTTCCTTAATCCGGTCGAGGATCCACATGAGCCGTTTTTGAGGGATGATGAGGGCATCCCCGTCCATGAGGAAGACCCTCTCCACTCCCCTCATGTATTTCGAGGCAAAGAGGATGTCCGACAGAATCGTGCGGTCATCCTTAATGCGGAACCGTTTTTCCTTGTAGGAGCCGCAAAAGGTGCACTTATTGTGAGAACAGCCGACGGTTACCTGGAGCAGGATGCTGTTCGCCTCGCTGGGTGGACGAATGCAGTACCCCTCGTAGTGCATCCCTTCACCTTCAACCGGAAATTCCATATGCTCTCTTTCTCCTAGATCAAGTCAAATGTATCTTTATTAATATAAGAAATATAGCCACTGAAGATCAAATATCAAATTCGGGGACCTCCTAAAGCTTCAAAGCATACCGAATAAATAAAGCCTAAACTCCCATTTTCATCTCCCACCCTCTTCATTTTTCCGATTTTATCTGCATTCGCGAAGGAGCCCTTCAAACTTTGACATAACGGAGTTACGGTTTTTATTGAGCTTTTTTAATAACAAATAGTGCATTATAGTCAACATCTTATCCCATCTTTTCTACAATTTAAGCCCGAATTTGACACCTCGTGAATTCTGTGATATTAATTTTTTAAAACTTTGTTCAAGGAATTGGTTGGCCCAATTAAGGGACTTCTTGGCGCCTAAAAGCAAAGCCAGAACGCAAGTATGGAAATGCGATAATTTAAGACCTGACCGTCCAACAGTCTCCACAAGGACGCAAAATTTCGCTGCGCTTCATTTTGTGTTTGTTATTCGAAATGTTCGCTTCCAGGACAATGGAGATCGTACACAAAGGAGGCCATCATGGCTATCAAGATAAGTGAGAGCCAAGTCTCAGAAACACAAGAGATGTATCTGAGAAGAGCCAAGGCTCAACCCACATCACCAATAGCGATCGAGGCGTTGCTCACTGTGTGTCGCGACCGTGATATTACGTCCGGCAGAGAAACCGTTCATCCCGAATGGGCAGAGATCTTCGCCGCCAATGCGCCGCAGTTGAGATCGCAGCTCCAAGCCCGAGAAATTGCGGAACTGGAACAGGTATTCGGCCCAACGCAACCCTATGATGAAGACGTTCTGAAGATCGACCCGGCAGCGTCAAAGATCCTTTTCCTGCTTGGCGCTGGTGCCTCAAAGCCAAGACCATCAGGCATTCCCACTGTGACCGAACTGCTTCCTGACCTCTTGCAGCGTGCGCGACGTCTGAATCGACAGGATCTTGACCGTCTCGCCGATTTCTGCGAGGAGTCCAAGATTCAAAACATCGAGGACTTGCTCACGGCAGCACAGCTATCCGAATTCTGCAGTCGGAACCCTACTGTACTTCGCTTGATAGAGTTCCTCATCTATCGCAAAGGCAGTGATAAATCTGAATCGTTTCCTTACATTCTGATGCCTCATTCCTTAGGGCCACGTACACCCGTAGGCGACTTGTCAGCGGTCGCATTTCTTCAAGACACTCTTCAGGTTCTATTTGGTCTGCTATCAAGTAGAATGCTCCCCGCAAAGCCCAATGCTGCACACCAAGCCATTGCCAAGCACGTGCAAGCCAACAGATCGTCGGCCATTGTAACCACCAACTATGACTGCTGTATGGACCTCGCACTGGGGACAGCTGGCAAGGATTTCTCCTACTTAGTGGAATTTGCCAACGCGAAAACTACCGCGTCTTCAACAGCCGCGCCATGTCCGTAGATCAAACTCCACGGCAGCTTGAATTGGTTCTACTGTGACACATGCCAGCAGGTGCATTTGATCGACATTAAGAAAACGGTGAAAGAATACCTCGCAGATGAGATCTGCTATTCCGTTATTGCTGTGTGCAAGGGCTGCGGCGGACAACGACGAGGATTGCTTGTCCCACCGTTGGCCATGAAATTCGACCTAGCCCCACCGCTGAATCCTTTAATCGAACGATCTCAGGAAGCATTCACCGGAGCGGATGTCATACTGGCAGTCGGCTTCTCGTTTGCTGAAGCGGATCTATATATCTCACGGATGCTAACGAAACCTTTGCAGTTGTCCGATCAGTCGAAAGTTGTCGTTTTTGATCCTGACTATGCTGTCGTCGATAAACTGAGACGCCAGATGTCTCTCCGAATCTCAGGTTTCAATTCAAACAGGATCTTGAGGGTTGCGGGTGACTGTTCTGAGACGCTCCCAGCTTTTCTCAGTGGAAAGCTCAAGATTCTTGCGAAACGGCCAAGCAGAGAAAGAGCAAATAGTGGGCCTGTGACTCAGAAGAAAGGATCCGAGCACCGAACAAAGGTATCCAGCCGACGTCCAAAAGGCCGTGGCTGATGCCAGTCGTTCCTTGGATGACGAATATAGAGGTTTTCTCCTATGTCTGAATGGATTGTAAAATTAGCAATATCAGGTCCAATTACAATCAAGAATTCTTTAACACTCAATGTAAAAAAAGGTCACGAGCTTCCTTTTTGGACTCAGGTCAAGTTAAAGAAGGCATCACAAGGTGTTTGGGCTGAAGTTATTGCAAAAGCCAATACCCAAAATGATGCAAATGACGCTGCTGTTTTCTTTGTTGGGCAAATGCTCGATGTCCTCTGTCTTTGGACCGACCTCCCATTATATGTCAGCTTATTTGATGATCAATTCCGCTCTTATAGAAATCGCGTTCAGCGAATCGTTGAAGAATCTGAATGGAAAAGAGCTTTTAAATTGGGAAGAGAGTGGGAAGGGGTCAGCCCTTGACAAGGGACAATTTAGGGAAAAGAGGGACGTTCTTTTCTATTTGACTATTTCTAGATTCTAATTCATCTTCCATCCAGCCACGCAAGGAATAGGGTCTCATATCAAATATTAACTATTGGCATCTGCCACTGTAAGCATTTT
>Ga0209636_10000622_pt1 | contig 35262 bp, 39 predicted proteins | sample DeeMarSWOR152_54_FD_187464 | JGI IMG/M metagenome (GOLD analysis project Ga0209636, IMG submission 187464) | Marine sediment microbial communities from White Oak River estuary, North Carolina - WOR-1-52-54 (SPAdes) (version 2) | ecosystem: Environmental > Aquatic > Marine > Intertidal zone >... | reverse complement strand
TGTTAGCAACTTAAAGGGGTTCTTAACAAAACTGAGGAAGAACAGAAAATCATAACTAAACCGGGAGTCAAGGTAGAAGCATCTAATTAACAGGGGAAGAATAAACTGTTTGCCGTTGGCCACTTGGCTTTAGGATATTTAACTGGCAAGTTCTCTTCAAAGCTCTTAAGGGTGAACATAAATATTTCCCTAGTGCTGCTCCTTTCCCTTTTACCTGACATCGACATAATAATACCTGGATTAGAACATCGAGGACCGGCGCACTCCGTTTTCATTTATACCATAATCTCCCTCCCTGTCTTCATGATATATAAGAGAAGAGCCGTGCCCTATTTTGCCGCCTTAGTTCAACACTCCCTTCTAGGTGACTTGTTGACAGGTGGGAACCAAGGTGTACAGATTCTATGGCCCCTAACCTCAAACTGGTACGGCGCTGGAGTGTGTATAACAAGCCTCACCAACATTATTATAGAGTGGACAGTTTTCTTAATATCCCTCACGATGATGTTGAAAACAAAAGACCTGTGGACGCTATTTCAACATCATCCGTCAAACCTATTACTAACCATCCCCATCCTCACCATCGTCCTGCCAGCTTTCCTCAGCTTTCCCCTAGCCATTCCAGTAGAGCTCATCATCCCCCACCTCGTCTACCTTACATTTTTCGCTCTCTCCATTCTCACGGATTTAAAAACCATTTTTCAGAGAAAAGTTCAAGGTTCCATCTAAGGGCTAGACATTTACGTTAACTTACTCATCACACGATAATTTCTCACCCAAGAACCTAAATAAAGTATCAGCTGGTTATTCTGTCGACGTGAAGAATCCGACGGTCAGCTGATATTTAGTGTAAACATTGGTTAAAGTGGTTGGAGGGGACTGCTTTTTCAATGGGCAGATCTTGTGCACGCGAGTCTGCGATTAGCTTAACCGCTTCCAACTATGACGATGTCAAATGTGAAAGACGTTATTCCTTGAATGCCCGACGAAACCGTTAAGGTGAATGTCACTTGAATGACCTCATCTACGGCGAGGGTTTGTCCACCGTAGTTCCAGCTGAGACTTAAATAGTTGGAGGCGTTTGTCGGATTCCAGTTTTCCGTTTGCATGGAAAGGGTTGCCAGCGAGTTACCCTGATTTCTTATGTAAACCGTAGAGTTTACGTTTGTTCCCGGTTCGACTGTGCCCCAATTAATCGAGGTCACCCTGTTGGTGCAGCCGCTGTCCCAATAGACTCCCACTCCGACAGCCTTAACTGTGCCTGAACTCCCCACCGTCACGGATTGTTCTAACGCGTTTCTGGACACTGAAGCGAAGAAGAGAGGCGATAGGGCTACAATTGTGATGGATATAACGGCAAGTACCAGAAAGACACGTTTTTCTCCTTTTTCCGAAGCTTTTTCCATTTTTAATCATCTTGTACTATTGAACCGAAGCATGTTCCCATTTCGGACGCATCGAGAATAGATAGCTTAAGTTAAATAAAACACTTGTTAAACAGTAAAACAGTTTACAGTTGTTAAAATAGTAAAACAGATCAAAAATAACTATTCCAACTGGATAACTATCGACCAGTCATACAGCCGAATACACAGAGAGAAGCCTGGCGGCTGGCGATAACCAGTCTACTCGTTGTGCGTCCACCACCATTCAACGAGTCTGGTTAACCCCGCCTTAAGGCTGACTTTGGGCTCATATCCCAGAATTTTACGGGCTTTGCCTATGTCCGCATGGTTGTACCTGATGTCGCCCAGCCGAGGTTTCGCGTGTACCGGTTTAAGCTCCGTTCTGCCCACGATTTCCTGCAGAAGTTCCGCCAGTCGATTTACAGTTGTGGGCAAACCGGTTGCAATGTTGAATATTTGGCCTACAGCGTCCCTTTTCCTCAACGCAAGCATGTTTGCTTCAACAACATCTTGAACCTCTACGAAGTCTCTAGTTTGTTCTCCGTCCCCGTAAACGATTGGCGGCTCCCCATGTTTCAGCCGGTTTATGAATATGGTTATCACTCCGCTGTAGGGACCATATTCCTGCCTAGGTCCGTAAACGTTAAAATACCGAAGGCAGACGGTTTCAAGACCATAAACTTCATAAAAAACCTGCGTATAATTTTCTGCCGCCAATTTAGAAACCGCATAAGGCGAAATCGGCTGAGGAACTATATCCTCACTTATCGGCAGGGTTTTCGTGTCGCCGTAAATTGCGGTTGAGGAACTGAAAATGAAGCGCTTGATGTTGGAATCTAGGCACGCCTTGAGGAGATTTAGGGTTCCGGTTACGTTCACTTCGTTTGTTAGGATGGGATCCTCCACCGAACGGGAAACGCTGACCAGCGCAGCCGCGTGAAAAACTGCATCCACGTCCTTTAGCGCACGTTTCACCAAGTCTGAATCCCGGATGTCTCCTCTGATGAAATGGAAGTTTTCTTTATCCTTGTGACTGGCTAGGTTGTCCAGTTTTCCGGTTGAGAGGTCGTCTAAAACTGTGATGTTGAAACCGTCTTTAAGGAGCCTGTCAACGAGGTGGCTGCCGATGAACCCAGCGCCGCCTGTCACGAGGATACTTGAATGTTTGGATGTCAAGGCATTAAGCCGCCGTTAAGTCTAAGTGTTGATTTTTATGCTGTAGAACGTTAATTAAAGCTTTTAGAAAAAATAATTGGGGAATATCCGCCAAAAAACTAGAGGGCTTTAAATGTTTCAAACCATCGATCGTATAAAGGCGCATGTTCCGGCGATATGCTGGATTTTCTCTCCTCCAGAATTTCTAGGAAGTCCTTCATGTTCAGCGCTCTAGGTTTAGCCTGTTTGTTCTCTGCTTGACCGGCTTCGAAAAGCTCTCTTATAACCTTAAGCTGTGCAGACTGGCACATATCCCGTATGTCGCTTCCGGAGAATCCGTCGGATCGCCTAGCCAGTTTGTTGAAATCCACATCTGGCGCTAAATCCAAGTGCTCAGTATATAACTTAAGCATCTTCACGCGGGCGTCTTGCGTTGGAGGGGCAACAAGGATTCGCTTTTGAAACCTTCGTATGAAGGGCCAGTCTAAGGCCCAAGGCTTGTTAGTCGACCCGATCACGTAGACATGAAGGTTTTTGCCCTTATCTGATATTCCGTCCATTTCTTTGAGGAACTGGTTGCGCACTCTAGCTTCGCCTCCCACCTCCATTGAACGCATTCCCATAAGAGAATCCAGTTCGTCGATGAACATGATGGCCGGAGAGTCGTCTTGCGCTGAGCTTCTGGCTGACTTGAAAAGTTTTGCAACGTTTTGTTCAGCTTCGCCTAGCCACTTGGACATGATTGAGGCAGCGTCTACAGAAATGAAAGTTGCGTTAATTTCAGTTGCTACGGCAGCGGCAAGCAGGGTTTTCCCGCATCCGGGCGGTCCAAAAAGGAGGATTCCCCTAGGCCATCCAAGTGGGAAGAGGTCGGGTCTCTGGACCGGATAAACAATCGCCTCTGTCACAGCTCTTTTTGCGTCCTCGAGACCTATTACATCATCCCATCTAACGTTAGGTTTTTCTTTGAGCACGAGTTCATCGTAGGTTGTTTTCTTTTCTCCTGTGGGTCTTGCTTCAGGCGGTTGATATCCTTCGAAGGTTGGAGCTTGGGAAACACTGCCCTGAAGAATCAGAATTCTCTCTCGGTATGCCATGGCCCTTTGCATATAAATTTTGTTTAAGCTGTATTCGGGATTCAATTGAACGAGTTTTAAGAGGACTTCAACGGCCTTCTGGTAGCTGCTGATGGCCATACCTCTAGAGCCTTGCTCGTCCAGCCGAATGGCCTCAAAGGCATAGTTAGTAGCTGCCCTTTCGAGTTCTTGAGCTGCCATCATATCCGATCACTAGGCAACCTTTACAAGCTCCTTCTCCTTCGATTTTTCCTTTTTGTGTTGAATGATAAGGTCACCAAAACCTTTACCCCCCGTTTTTTCAGCACTCTGTACTGTTTGACTCCCAAATATTGGAGTTCGTTGAAAAACTAGTGAAACATGTCTTGACCTTATGTCTGTGTATGAAAGATAACTCTTAGTTGAAGGCTGCGTTTTTTCCATAGCTCCAGATGAGCTTGCTGTTAAAGCGACAAGTTGTCTTACTTCCGCACGCGCAGCAGGTGTTGGCCTCTTTTGAATTACGGGTGTGGGTGGTTCTGGAAGTCTCTTTTTCAGCATTTTCTCCGCATGGGATGCGGCTTCTTGGAGTATTTCTTTGGTGCCCTCCACTTGGACTTCGGTCGGTGTGATCGGCGGCTTAACGTTACTGAGGGTTGTTGTTTCCAGCGTTTCGGTTATTGTGCTTTTTACATCGTTAAGCTTACTTTTTGCTTCAGGTACTGCCACTGCTAGTTGTTTTGCGAGGTCCTGAACTATTTTAAGCACGGGGGAGAGGTCTTTAACTATATCTCCTAAGTCCATGATGGTTTCAAGTCTCAGAATAACCCGTTCTATGTTGATCTGATTATCACTCACCCTGCAGATCATCTTTTTAATTTCAACGATTTCATTGGCGTAGATCGTAGCCCGTTCTTTTTGTCCGTTTTCCATCGCCGAGGCGCATTTTCTAAGTAAAATATTCTTCCGTTGGTTCAACTTCGTGGTAGCGAGTTCTAATCTACTGTGTTGAGCCTGTAACTTACGCATCGTTCGGTAAACACTGTCGCGGAGTGGCGGGTCACGTCTAAAAAAATCCTTAAGCATGGGTCCGCCACTCTTCTTCTCTTATGTGGACTAGAGGTCGGTTGGAGATTTCTAAGGGGAGGTGGAAGTGGAATGGTATTCCACTGTTCAGTTTTCTTTTGTTGTTTCTAGTAGCCTTGTGATTTCTGGGTTTCTGTTTCCGCTAGGCTCGTCTTGGTTGCTGAAATGCTGGGTAGTTCTGGGAATTTCTCTTTCATTCTTTGCTCTGCAACCACGGCTGCTTCGTTTAGGATGCTCTTAGCGTCTTCGTTTGCCGCCTCGAAGTTCAGTGTCATTCCGGTGCTTTGTCCAGCGTCGATGATTATGCCGCTGAGCATGTTTCCAACTGCACCGAGTTCCCTCTCAGCCCTAGGCATAACCTGAGACACCCCTGATCTTACCCTTCTTAGAACGCTCATGGCAGGCGCTAAGGTAACAACGATATCACCTAGTTCAGTGACGGTCTTCAGCCTCAAAACCACTTGCTCCAAGGCAAGCTTAGAGTACATTATGAATTCTTCCATTTTCCGGATTTCAGCCAACTCGTTTGCAAAGATGTTTGCGCGTCTCATGTCATGTTTCTGGTAAGCGTCGACGATCTTCGAGAAAATCGATCTGTCTCGCTCCGAGAAACGTTCTTCAGCACTTGTTAGCCTTTGAACCTGCAGTTCTATTCGTCCGACTGCTTGGTCAATTCGTGGTTTTAATGGTCTGGGAGGTTTTATTGCCTCCTTGACTCTTTCGGAAAAGGGCGCTGCTTCTCCTTCAGCGGTCCCCTCTCCCCATTTTTTAGCGAACTTATCAGACAATTTTTATCCCTTCTGTTGAAAGGGGGTATATTAGAATATTTCTACATTTCTAATATGCTGAAAAATATCTGAGTATATGAGAAGCTGTAAAATTTGTGAGTTTTTTCCTCTGAAACTTAACTTTCCCGTACAAAATTGATGATTGTCCCTTCTAACAGTAAACAAGATCGTGTTGGTAAGATTCAAATCCTCAGAACCGCAATTAGAAGCCAGGTGACTTAAAATGAGTCCGAGAATGAGAATAATGGGGTTCTTCGCCCTAATAGGGTTCATCGCTGGAATCATAGCGAACCTAAGCGCCGGGTGGATTATCGAAAACCTAGCCGCGCTGATTCCGTGGCTCCTCAAAGCACAGTGGATCTTCTGGGGCTTCGCTGGCGCCCTGCTGGCAATGGTGATTCCCGTAATTTGGGCCTACATTTCACCATCTGAATGACGCCCACACGTTTCCCTGTTAAACGCCCACAGACGTCCATCTTAGAATAGGTAGAGTAGTTTCTGGTAGGCGCTAGTTCCTAAGCTTAGCTTCAACTCTTATTTTTTCGGATCAACCCTTAATAGCAAAAATTTTAGTCCTCTTAGAAAAGGAGAAGCTGTGTTACGCGACGATGGCAACATAAACTTCTTTTTTATCTAAAGAAAGCTTGTGCCATTCAGCCTTAAATTCGGATTGTTCCGCGTGAACATGAACGTTTCTAGCCCGGACGAGATCCGCCATCTCGCCTAGATAAGGCTTCAGTAACGCCGTGTTTTCAGGGTCTAACTCCGCTATGTGAACTGCTTCTAGGATGTCGGTTGGCATGAAGCCCAGTTCTTTTCTGAGCGCTTGGACGCGGCGTGACAAATCGCGCATCAACCCCTCGCCTAGCAGAGCTTTGTCTCGCTGAGTGTCAAGCAGAACATGCACGGCGCCCGCTTCATTTGACGCCGAAGCCCATCTTTTCATGTCAACTTCAGGAAGCTGCTCAAGGTACTTAACGGCTTTTACGTTTGCGAGTTCAAGGAACGGTTCTTCTAGGTTTTTCAGGGCCTTCTGAACGGTTTTAGGCGCCACGACTTTTGCTTCCTGCAGGGGCCATCGGCGCTTCAACTGCGCCTTTTGTCGAGCAGAATAAACCAGCGAGACACAGTGCAGCAGAGTGTCGAATTCCTGTTCTAAGCTTTCTTTTCGGAGTTTTTCGTCTGGCGTGGGCCAAGTTTCGAAGTTCACTGATCTAGGCAGCGTTTTGTCCATTTGTCTGTAGACCCGCTGATGCATAGCTTCACTTAAGTACGGCGTTACGGGATTGAAGAGAAGAACAAGCGTGTTCAGGGTGCGCCAGAGCGTGGCGTAGACGGCTAGTCTGCGGTTGAGGGTTTCGGGGTCGTCGCTCCAAAGGTCCCTTCGAATTATTGGCACGTAGTCTCGGCTGATGACGTTTACTACAAAGTCCTCCAGCGTGGAGAGGGCTACGTTGAATTCGCAGTTTTCGAATTTTTCTGTTACCGCCTTAACTGCCCTTTGCAGTTTGGATAGGAGCCATCGGTCTGGCGGCTTTAACGCTCTTTTTCTTTCAGCCCACTCCAGCGTGTGTTTCTGCGGGTTGAAGCGGTCGTATTCAGCGTTTTGCATGAAGAACCGATTGAGGTGATAAAGCGTGCTGAGAATCTTGTAGGGGCGCTTTCTCAGCTCTTTAACGTCGAAGTTCATAACCTCTGTGGGCGAACACTTCCAGAGGAGGTAGAATCGGCTGACGTCGGCTGAATGTTTGTCAAGAAGCGGGTTAACCTCGATTACGTTGCCCAAGCTTTTACTCATCTTCCTGCCTTTCTCGTCTAGGACGAAACTGCAAAAGAGGAAAGCTTTGTAAGGAGCCTCCGGCTTTCCGGTCAATATTACATGCTCAAGCAGGAGGGAGTTAGCCCAACCGCGGGTTTGATCAACCGCCTCAACCAAAAAATCAACAGGCACGTATTTTTCAAACTCTTCATCCGTGAAGCTCGCATAAGGTGAAGCGCCGCTGTCGTGCCAACAATCAAGCACGAAGGGTTCGCGTTTCATTTTGCCTCCGCACTTGCCGCATTTCAGTACAATCTGGTCTATCCAAGGCTTGTGCAGTTCAAACTTGCTGAGGTCAGGCTTCTCCACGGCTTTTTCAAGCAGTTCCTTTTTGCTGGCTATCAAAACCTTGTCGCCGCATTTCTCGCAAACCCATATAGGCAGAGGCGCACCCCAAACTCTTTCTCGTGAGATGCACCAAGGCTTGCCCTCTTTGAGAAAGCTTAGGAACCTGTTTTTTGGAGGGTCGAAAAAATACTCCACGTTTTCTGCGGCTTCAACAACCTTACTGTTTATTTTTTGTGTCCAGAGAAAGTATTCTCGCCGCGCCAGCCAGATCAGCTTGTGGTGGGACCTCCAGCACGTCGGATATTCGTGGCGGACCATTTTGACGGAGACCAGCAGTCCCTGGCGTCGGAGTTCCTCTACGACCTTGGCGTCGGAGTCTCGGGCAAATAGTCCGGCGAATTTGCCCGCGTCTTTCGTGAAGTTGGCTTCGTCGTCGAAGGGCGCGTAGATGGGTACTTTGCGTTTTTGGGCGGCTTTGAAGTCGTCTTCTCCGTTTCCGGGTGAGAGGTGGACTATGCCTGTGGCGGTTTCTGTGTCCACGAAGTCTTCGCAGACCACGGTGTGAACTAGCGGCAGTTTGTCCATTTCCCGTTGGCGGGGAATCAGGTCTTTGAAGGGATAATCGTATTTTGCGCCCTTAAGCTTCTTTCCAGCTAGGGTTTCTATTATGCGGTAGTCCGTGATTTCGAGTTCTTGCATGACGGGTTCTACGCGGTTTTTTACGAGGATCCAGACTTCCTTGTCCACCTTGACTTTGGCGTATTCCGCCTCTGGGTGAACTGCCAGCATCAAGTCCGTGATTAACGTGAAGGGCATGGTTGTCCAGACTAGGAAGTACTCGTTCTTTGCCTCGGCTAGTTTGAATTTGAAGTAGAGCGACGGGTCCTCCACTTGTTCGTAGCCTAGTCCGACTTCGGCGTTGCTTAGGGATGTTTGGCAGTGGGGGCAGTAGGCGACTACGTAGTAGCCTTCGCCTAGGAGGTTTTGTTCCCAGGCTCTTTTGAGGTACTGCCACTCCCGCTCAATGTAGCTGTCCAGGTAGGTCCAGTAAGCCTTGTCGTAGTCCATGAACATGCCGAGTTTGCGGTCGGCTTCCCGCCACTCGCGGTAATACTTCATAACTGTCTTCTTGCATTCTTCGATGAACCGTGCTTCGCCGACTTTCTCTAGGAGGTCGCGCTTGTTTTTGACGCCCAGCGCCCTTTCCACTTCAAGCTCAACCGGTAAGCCTTGGGTGTCCCAGCCTGCGCGAAACGGTATGTAGTAGCCCTGCATGGCTTTGAAGCGGTATCGGAGGTCTTTCATTACGCGTCCTCGGGCGTGTCCTATGTGGGGTACACCGTTCATGGTGGGCGGTCCTTCCACGTAGCCTAAAGCCTCTCGGTGTTTTTCTTGGCGCACCTGCATTAGGCGCTTAGAAGTTTGGTTTTTTTCCCAGAATCTGCGGGTTTCTTCTTCGAGGTCTAGGGGATTATAGTCCAGCGTAAGCCAAAGTCTAGAATCAGCCTCGGATTTGGCAGTCACCTTTCATCTTTACTCCCGCCGAAACCCATAAACCCAACACACATATAAAACCTTTGCCTTGCCAATTCTTTAATGTAAAGAGCTGAAAAACTAACTTTTTTCCACAATGTTTTTCAGTAGAGTCCTAGATATTCATATAGTGGTGCCTCTGTGAAACACAAGATTATCATTCTTACCTTGTTGTTTGTTTCATCTGCTTTAACTGCCGGGTCACTTTTTTTGCCTAAATTAAAAGCAATGGAGGTTTCAGATGAAGTGGTTATTGCTAGTCCTAGGACTATTTGGGTTCCAGACAACTACACAAAAATGCAGTGGGCCATAGGCAATGCAAGTGATGGAGACACTATCTTCGTTAGAGCAGGAACATACTACGAAAACATTGTTGTGGAAAAATCTCTATCACTTACAGGAGAGAACAAAAGCATCACAATAATCGATGGTAATAGAACAGGGGATGTTGTCTCCATCCAATCTGATTTTGCGACAATTGAAGGGTTCACAATAAGGAACAGTGGTTTGGGTTTAGGTTTACCATCTGGTATTAATGTGGGGTCACTTGGTAATTGCACTATTATCAACAACATAATTACTTCAAATGGAAAGGGCATTTCCTTACTTTTTTCTGGCAACAACACCATCATAAACAATACGATATCTTCAAACGACTACGGAATATACATAGTTTACTCAATGAATAACACAATTTTCCACAATTACTTTCTGAACAATAGAGACCAAGTGTATACCACTGGTTCAATTAACAAATGGGATGATGGATACCCTAATGGCGGGAACTACTGGAGTGACTATGAGGATAAATACTCAGACGCTAAGGAAAAAGACGGTTCAGGTATTTGGAACACACCATACGTTATAAGTGAGTTCCCAACAAACCGAGATAATTACCCATTAATTCCAGAGTTTCCATCAGCCCTAATCCTACCTCTATTAATGATTCTAACTCTAACCGTGACTATGCTAGGGAAAAGGGTTAAGACTCATAAAATAAAACAACGATGATAATTAGACTTTGGTTTTTGTGCCGTTGAAGTTGTGTTTGATTTTACCGAATTCTTCTTTGGCTAGTTTTAGTTGTTTGTTGGTGAAGACGGGTCCGTCTTTGCATACTCTGAATCCGCCTATGACGCAGCTCCCGCACAACCCAACGGAACACCGCATAATCCGCTCCAAACTCGCCTGAACCTCCACGCCGTGGCTTTCAGCCAACCGAAAAACCTTAAACATCATCCGCTCAGGACCACAAGTATAAACCACACCAAAACTCCGCTTCTTCAACACCCGCTCAGCTATGTCTGTGGCGAGACCCTTCACGCCATAGCTTCCATCATCCGTTGCAGCGAGAACCTCAACCTCGCCTAAACCTTTCAGCTCATCCAGAAACAGCAGTTCATCCCGAGTTTTCGCCCCAAGAATGCATGCCAGTCCAGCTTTAGCCTTCGCCAAGTTCTTAGCTAAGGGCAGGAGAGGCGCCATCCCCATACCGCCCCCAACAATCAAGGCGTTGCCCTTAGTCTCTGTGAAACCGCGACCATAAGGACCCCGAACGCCGAAAACATCTCCCCGTTTAAGGCGATGTAGTTCTGCTGTTGCCTCGCCGACCTGCCTAACCGTGATGGTTGAAACGCCTCCTTCGCCTATTGCGGAGAGGCTTATGGGCACCTCGTCTACGCCCGGAATCCAAGTCATGACGAATTGTCCCGCCGTAGCCTTACCGCAAGCCTCATCGCGGAAGCTGAAGGTCTTAATGGTGGGCGTCTCCGCCTTAACCTCTAGGATTTCTACGATTCTAGGCTTATCAGAAACCGTGGGATAAACCGACAATATCTTTCACGCTCCCGTAAGCTTTCTTCTTCAAGTAGGCTAGGATGCCCTCTGCCACTTCCCTGAACACCCCTAAATCCCTAAGCGCAACAGCTGAACCGATCTGAACCGCCGAGGCACCAGCCAACAGAAACTCCACGGCGTCTCGCCAAGTGGTGATGCCTCCGCACCCGATAACGGGAATATTCACCGCATCAGCAACTTCGAAGACGCACCGCAGAGCCACTGGCTTAATCGCAGGCCCAGACAAACCGCCGAACCTGTTAGCTAAAATGGGTCTGCCCGTTTCCGCGTCGATCGCCATAGCCTGCAAAGTGTTTATGCACGTAACCGCGTCAGCCCCAGCCGCCTCAGCCTTCCGCGCCACAGCTGCAATGTCCGTTACGTTGGGCGTGAGCTTCGCAAAAACGGGAACGCCAACGCTGTTCTTAACGGCTTCAACAACGCCGAAGGTCAACTCGCCGTTTTGCCCAAAAGCCACAAGCTTCGAGTGGGGACAAGAAAGATTCAGCTCCAAAGCGTCAGCGCCCGCCTCCTCCATCAAAGCGCCAACATGAGCGAACTCCCGCTTCGAAGCGCCGAAGATGCTGACGACAACCGGAACTCCTCCCTCCTTGGCAATCTCCACTTCAGGTGCGAACGCTTCAGCGCCGGGATTCGGCAACCCCATAGAGTTCAAGAAACCACCCGGCGTGCCCGTGAACGTTGGATTAACGTAACCCTCCCGAGGCTCAGGTCCAATAGACTTCGAAACCACCGCTCCAGCGCCAGCTTCGGCAACCCGCCTAAGAGACAAGCCCGTAACACCGAGAATGCCAGCCGCCAACATCAAAGGATTCCGCAACTTCAAACCGGCTAATTCAACGCCTAAGGCATCTCCAACCAACCGAACACGCCTCCAACCGACTTCACTTTACAATTTATTAAATGTTACAGTTTAAAAGCGCCAAGGCTCAGCACCAGCATATTTGGAACCTATTTGACTGCAAATAAAACTATAGGGTCAAAACCGCCATCAGTACGCCTGCTGCCACATAACAGACAAATTTACATGCACATCTTACCATAACCTAGCATGGAGGAAACGCGGATGAAAGCAACCATCATAGAATGCATAATGGGCATCTTCGCCTTCGGAGAATCCAACCAGCTAGTTGAAGCCGTTTTGTTTCCAAAAGACGCTGCTAAAATCGCGGAAAAACTTGAAAAAATCGAAACCGGCAAAATCGTCGACGAAATAACCACGTTGGTTAAAAGCCTGCAGACTAAAGGTTACGAGCAGTTTGTTTTTGAACGTTCAGAACTGGCTTCAAACGCCCGGGAAAAATTGAAAATCAACGCGGAGGCAGTTAAACCCTCAGCAGCCGGCGATTTGCTCCGCGGGAACCTAGCCAAGTTTGCGGTTGAATCAGGTTTCGCTAAGCGCGAGGGCGAAGTCCGTGATTGGCTTCACCGAGTTTCAATGGAGCTCACTAAACTGCGCGTTAGAAAGGCGGCTGAGAAGCGGGACTTAGTGGTGGCTCAAGCCATTCAGACGGTTGACGACCTTGACAAAACGTTAAACCTTTTCGTGGGCAGAATCCGCGAATGGTATGGTCTCCACTTCCCTGAGTTGGACCGCCTAATAGAAAAGCATGAAACCTATCTGCGGTTAGTCGCCAACCTCGGGAAAAGAGAAAACTTCACGATTGAAAGCTTGACAAAAGAAGGACTGCCTAAAGCCAAAGTCCAAGCAACCGCTAAGGCCGCTGAAGCGTCCATGGGCGCCGAACTCCAAGAACAAGACCTACATCAAATACAAACCATGTGCAAAAACACGTTGCAACTCTACGATGTAAGACACGCCCTAGAAAACTACGTGGACACAACAATGGACGAAATCGCCCCCAACATCCGCGCACTAGCCGGCGCCCTCCTAGGAGCAAGGCTCATAGCCCTCGCAGGCGGACTGCAAAACCTAGCTAAAATGCCCGCAAGCACCATTCAGGTCTTGGGCGCAGAAAAAGCACTTTTCAGAGCGCTTAAAAGCGGAAGCCGCCCTCCGAAACACGGAATAATCTTCCAACACTCTCTTTTCCACGAGGCGAAACGGTGGCAAAGGGGCAAAGTAGCCCGGGCGCTAGCGGGAAAACTAGCCATAGCCGCTCGGGTTGACGCTTTCAGCGGCCACTACACAGGAGACAAACTGAAGGGAGACCTCGAAAAGAGAATTAAGGAGATTCAAGAAAAATATGCGAAGCCGCCTCCAGTGAAAAAGGTTCCCTTTAAGAAGGTTAAACGGCTGAAAAAGAAAAGGAGAAAGAAGCGTGGCCGTAAAGGTTGAACCGCACCCAAAGTTTCCAGAGGTTTATTGGGCGAGGCTTGAAGACGGGTCTCGAAAGCCGGCGACCCGAAACTTTTCTCTTGGAAAAACCGTCTACGGCGAACGACTAATCAAATATGAGGGCACGGAATATAGGATCTGGGATCCTTTTCGGAGTAAGTTGGCTGCCGCTATATTGAAGGGACTGAAGAAGGTTCCCATCCAACCTGGGCATAAGGTTCTCTATTTGGGGGCAGCGTCGGGAACAACCGCTAGTCATGTTTCCGACATTGTAGGGGAGAAGGGACATGTTTACTGCGTGGAATTTGCCGCCAGATCCATCAGAGAACTCGTAGACAATGTTTGTGCTTTCCGCGTTAACATGTCACCTATACTGGCGGATGCACGTTTTCCAGAACGGTACACAATGCTTGTGGAGAAGGTGGATGACATTTACTGCGACATAGCTCAACCTGAGCAAGCTAAAGTGTCAGCGGATAATGCTGATGTGTTCCTTAAATCTGGAGGCTGGATAATGTTGGCGATCAAAGCTCAAAGCATAGACGTTACAAAGGCTCCGTCGGAAGTGTATAAACAGGAAATAAATGTGCTTAAGACCCGCGGTTTCCACATCGGAGAAGTTGTACACTTAGAACCTTATGATAAGGCCCACGCCATGATTATGGCCAATATTTAGGCAGCCAAATAAGAATTGCAGCATCCCGTCTACAACAGAAACATAGAAAAATGTTAGAAGCTAACTTTATATGCAACGCCTTTAATGGTCTACTTGTTTGGGGGGAGAAGGGACGGAGCGAACGGAGATACTGGGAAATATTGAAACTATTTTGAAGAAAAATGGGTTCCAAGTCTCCGCCAGATGCACTGCAAGACCAAGTTGCTTTGATTTTGTAGCTAGAAGAGGAAAACAGCGGTCCTTCATTAAGGCGCTTGTTACAATAGGGAACATCTCCAGCGAAGAAGCTTCAGAACTCAAAGAAATCTCGAAGTGTTTTTCTGCTATGCCACTTTTTATAAGCAATGAAACGCGCAAAAAACCCCTAGAGGATGACACGCTTTATTTTAGGTATGATATTTACGCGATGACTCCTAAAACTTTTGGAAACATGCTTTTTCTTAAAATGTACCCGTTGGTTGAAGCTGGTCCCGGGGGATATTACGTTGACCTCAGTGGGGATGCAATTAGAAGTAAGAGGCAGGAGCTTGGTCTGTCAGTAGGTAAACTGGCGGAGTTAATGGGAGTTTCCAGAAGAACGGTTTATGGTTATGAGCGGGGGATGGCTAAGGCGTCGGTTTCTGCCGCCTACAACATCGAGTGGATTCTGGGTATACCAGTGGCTCAGCCCATAGACCCGTTTCAAAATGCGCCCCAAGCCTCAGGTTTCTTGGCAGCCACAAAGCGCATTATTGTTAGAAACCGCCTTCTTCAAACAGTTATGAAAAAACTCGCCCACTTCAACTTCAAAGTGTCTCCTATAAAAAGGGCTCCCTTTGATTTCATAGCCCAATGTCCGAAGGAGCAACTCATAGTTGGAGGAGTTACATGCAGAAAAGAGAGGGATCTAGATCAAAGAACGGAAGAGATTTTAAGCGTCAGCAAAATTGTGGGCGCCCACTCGGTCTTCATAACGGACTGCGAACAAACGCCAAACAACAGCATCCCCCTGATCAACTGTGAAGAGTTAAGGCGGATGAGCTGCACAGAGGACCTTATGGCACACTTCTAACCCAGCTTCCTTTGATCCGTTTCAGCTTCGGTTTTCAGTTTTTTTGCTGGTTTCCATGATTTGCGCACGAAGTCAGGATAAGATCCGTTGTTTTTGATGTATTCCTCCAAGAACGTGATTGTTTTGCGGTCGCAGGCGTAACCGGTGCCCAAGTCGCCGTATTTCTCTTGTAGAGCCGAAATTGCCTTGTCGCGTTCCACTTTAGCTAGGATGGAAGCCGCTGAAACTATGGGATAGTTAGCGTCCGCTTTGTGCTCCGAAATTATTTTAACTTTGAAAGGCAGGTTTTCTGCGATGTGCAGTCCGAAGCGGTCCGCTAAAACGTCTGAGGCATCCACGTAAGCCACTTCAGGGCGGAGCAGCCTTATCACCTCAGCCATTTTCTGAGCTTCGAGGCGGTTTAACCTGTAAAGACGCCGCCCACGTTTAACCACTTTGTCGATTTCTGCTGGAGGCACCAGCACAACGTGATATTTGAGCGCGATGGCCCTAATTTCTTCAGCGAACTTCACACGTTTGCGGGGTGAAAGAAGCTTGGAGTCTTTCACGCCTAGGCTTGTGAGCTGGGGCAAATCTTCCTCGTTGAGCAGAACTCCGGCGATGGCGAGGGGACCAATTATGGGTCCGCGTCCCGCATCGTCAACCCCGGCTATACGCATCTTGCTGATCCTCACAATTGGTAGGAGAGCTGAATGCTTTTAATTTTTTCTCGCTGCTAACACAGACATACTGTTGGCGGTTTTGACCCTATAGTTTTATTTGGCTTTTCTATAGGCTTCAAATATGAAAGCAGTTTTTCCGGTTATCTTCTCGCGGTTTTCCGGCGTTACCTGAAACATGGTTCCCATTTTCTCGTAGAGCCTAGCGTAGTTGCGGTGGACAACGGCTACCACCGGTTTTCCTGATTCTAAGACCTCTTTGACCTTCTGTTTGAACTTGGCTGAAAAGAACTCCATTGTGCCCAACTCGTCCATGCAAACCACATCGCACTCCTCCAACGCGAAGTCTAAAGCAGGTAGGGCAACCCGCTCAAAGTCTTGGATGTTCACGCGGTATTTGCCAACCCTCGGACCAGCAGACTGATCGACACTCGCTAAGGTTCCTTCTTCGCCTGACGCTAAGTCTACGACCTTGAAGGCGACTCTGTAACCGCCAGCTCCTCTGACTTCGGGCGTCGTTATCCCTCCGATCTTTAAGCCCTCGGCTCTCAACCGTTCAATGACCTTCAGCATAACCGTGGATTTGCCTGAGCCTGGGCCACCGGTGAGAAAGACTTTCATATGGCTAAACCTTTCCCATTTAGCTTAAGAAGGTTTCGAGAGGAAAAACTGGTTGAAAAAGCTCGGTTACCCTACAGAAGTCGCAGAGGAAGGAAATACAAGCATTGTGGTGCCTAAGCTTGAAGCCTACAAAAAGAAGGCTTGCGAGTACGCGCCGTCGAAGGCGCCGGTTTTCTTCAACCCCGCCATGGAGTTAAACCGAGACTTAGCGGTTCTGGCGCTTCAAACCTACCAGCGAACGATTGAAAAGGAGCTTTCAGTCTGTGAACCTTTAGCTGGATGCGGCATCCGCGGAATCCGATTCGCCGAAGAAGTGCAGGGCATACGAAAAATCTTTTTAGGCGACCTCAACCCCAAAGCAGTGGAACTCGCACGGCTGAACGTTGAACGCCACAAACTTGAAACACGTATCCAAGTCGTAGAGGAGGACGCGAACCTCCTTTTAAGCAGGCACGCTGCACCCCGAAAAAGATTCGATTATGTGGATGTGGATCCCTTCGGTTCTCCCGCGCCGTATCTTGACTCGGCTGTCAGAGCCCTACGCGACGGCGGCTTACTAGCCCTAACTGCCACGGATTTAGCTCCTCTATGTGGTGTTCACCCTAGGGCCTGCATTCGAAAATATGGAGGAAAGCCTCTGCGAACCGAGTACTGCCACGAGTTAGCCGTTCGCCTTCTAATCGGCTGTTTAGCGACAACAGCAGCCAAGCATGACATAGGAATACGACCGGTTTTCAGCCACAGCACACAATATTACATTCGAGTTTACGCCCTCGTGAGTCACGGTGCCAAAAAAGCCGATGAAAGCATACGAGAAATGGGCTTCATCCTCCACTGTTTCAAGTGTTTCCACAGAGAAACCAGCGAGGGCATAACCTCTCGCCCTAAACGTGAATGCCCAGAATGCGGCTACACCTTAAGTTCAGCGGGGCCCCTATGGCTTGGAAAAATCTCCGACGTGAAGTTCTGCGCCGCTATCAAAAACGAGGCTGCTGAAAGAAACCTGAGGCAGAAAAAACGGATCCTCCAATTGCTGAACCTGATTCAAAACGAGGCAAATGCGCCAATCACCTATCATGTGACCGACAAAATCAGTGACAAACTGAACTTACCAACTCCTGCCTTAACAAAAATAATAACCAACCTAGAACAAGCGGATTTTCAAGCTATGCCGACCCACTTCGACAGCAAAGGCATAAAAACAAACGCACCTGCAGAAACCGTCAAAGAGATTGTATCTAAAATCGTTTGCTTCTCTGAAAATTAAACGTTATAAAAAGACCTCCCTCCAAATTGAAAAAGGAGAACTTCTATCCATCTGGAATAAACAATTCTCAAATGATCTTGGGAAAGGACCATTAAGGCCAAGTGCGCATCAAACTAACCTATCTATTTCTGATCTATCCTAATTTGAAATAACGAATTTATGTTTTCTTAGCCTATAACTTAACTCGATGAATGTGCGGGAGGAAACCATAATCAGGCGCACTGAAATTGACGATAAAGATCGGCGTCGAGGTCGCATGGACGTCATTTCAAGCATCCTAGAAGCGGCCACTAACGGCACTAAGAAAACGCGAATTATGTATAAGGCGGCCCTCAACTTCAAGCAGATGCAAAAATATTTGCCCTTACTCCTTAAGAGAGGACTTCTAGAAAATGTCCAGACAGACAGGGGGCCCCTCTACATAACCACTGAAAAAGGCCTTAACTTCTTGAAGAAATACAAAGAATTAAACAATATTTAAACCGATTCATCCTTTTCATAGAACTTTCTTAAATCCGCGATCGATCTTAACTTTTCTCCATTCTAACTCCAACTCATTTCTTATTTTTGACCATTTCTTCATTGTTAAGGTCAAGTAGCGGAACGTCGAACTTACCACCGACTTCATCCTTCGTCCTTTGAATGTATATCTCAGACACTACGGCACCTATTTCTTAAACCGTTTAGTAATTTAAAAATATATAACGACAAGTTTACCTTTTCTTACGGCACGTGCATGGAGGCGTGACTCCTGAGGAAACTGATTCAAGAAAAATATGGAGATGTTTTAGAAGCGGCTAGAGAAGGTGAGCTAAAGTGTCTTGGCGGCAAAAGGTGGGGCGGTCACGCAATTTTGATTGTGGTTGATGCGGCTTTGGATTCAATCGGGTTAAACTACTTCCAAATAGTGGTTCCGCGCGTCAGGCGTTTTTACGAGGACTACGTGAAGACGGGACAAATCGCCTCTCTCAAAGCCCTTTCCAAGCTTACGCCTCAAGATACGAGGCTGAGGAGAATTATGAATAATGAGAGGGCTTGGAAGGCTGCCATAAACATCTGTGCAAAGTTGCATGGAATCAAGATTAAGAACGGATTAGAAAGCGATTTGGCCGCGTTAAGGTTTTGGGCTGAAAGAGCCAGCTACGAAAATTGGAGAGAAGATCCGATAGGGGAGATACATGGAGTTGGATTGATTACCTTTCAGTATCTGCGCATGCAGGCTGGCGTGGACACAACAATGCCGGACAAAATAGTCAAAAGAATCGTTGAACGAGATTTTGGCATCAAAACAGAAAACGACATTCAATTCATTAAGAGGATGGAAACTTTTTCGAAAGAAACAAAGTATTCCCAAACGCTGCTCTGCTGGGCTATATGGCTAAAAGAATCCGACGTAAAAACATCAGGTTGGGAGCAAATCGATTAAACAACACTGAACAATGCTTTTAACGTTATTAATGCCTATGCAAGTAATTAGAAATGTTGTTTGGGTGGCGGATCCGTTGCAGAAGAAGATGATTCCGATTAATTTGCCTCAAGTCGACGAACAAGAGGTTGAAGCGGTTGTCCAGGTTCTGCGAAGCGGTTTGTTAACTCACCGTTTCGGCAACGGTCCAATGGTGAGACAGTTCGAAGAAGCTTTCGCGAAGTTCGCGGGCGCTAAATATGCCATTGCAGTGAACAGTGGAACCGCCGGTCTTCACATGGCGCTTCTCGCATCAGAAGTAGCCTCAGGCGACGAAGTGATTGTGCCGAGCTTCACTTTTGTGGCGACAGCCGAAAGCGTTGTTTTAGCTGGGGCAAGACCCGTGTTTGTGGACATAGACCCTGAAACGTACAACCTTGATCCAAAAAAGGTTGAAGGGGCGGTTACTGAGAAAACTAAGGCGATTATGCCTGTTGATCTGTACGGTTTGCCCGCGGACACGGCGGCTATACGTGAAATCGCGAAAAAGCATGGTCTTGCGGTTGTTGAGGACTCCGCTCAAGCCCACGGAGCCTCGTATAAGGGAAAACCGCCCGGTTCCTTCGCCGACATGGCTTCTTGGAGTTTGTATGCGAGTAAGAACATGACGACGGGCGAGGGCGGGGTGGTGACCACTAACAGCAATGAGTTAGCTGAAACGCTGCGGTCAATCCGCACCCACGGAGAAGGACTGGAATACGTTTCCGTCAGGCTGGGGCACAACTACCGCATGTCTGAAATTCAAGCAGCTGTTGGTTATGTGCAGCTTCAAAAGCTTCCAAGATTCGCTGAGAAGAGGAGGGCGAATGCGGAGCTGTTAAGTGAAAAGCTTAGAGGCGTGGAAAAGTTGCGGTTGCCCACGGAACCGCCTGAACATCAGCACAGCTGGTACCTCTACACGGTTAGGCTTCAGGGCGCCACTACCGAGAAAAGAAACAAGGTCTTGGAGGAGCTGAGGAACCGCGGCGTCGGAGCCAACGTGTACTACAGCACCCCTGTGCATCTTATGCCCTACTACCGCCAGTTCGCGAAAAAACGTCTCCCTGAAACGGAGAAAGCCGCCCAACAGGTGTTCTCGCTGCCCGTTCACCCGGCTGTGACAACCAGCCAAATCGAACACATTGCAGCCTCAACTGTGGAAGCGCTGTAAGATAACTGATGGCGAAACTAGACCCTATAGTTTTATTTGGGGTCAAATAGACTACAAATATGCCTGCAAAATGCAAGTCACAAGTTTACGTTTGGCCCATGAGGAATTTCATTTGTGCAAGGCGGTCCATGATCTCCACTAGGTCGCGTTCAATTTTGTGTCTTCTTTCCTCGTATTCTTCATTGTTGATTTGGCCTTCTTTGTGCATTTTTTCCAGTTCCTTGAATTCATTGAGTAGAGCGTCTCTTTGTTTTTCTAGATGTTTTGCCCTTTCCTTTATTTCGCTGTTGCTCACGGCTGATTTTTCTCCTCGCCTATTTTTTCAACTTTGATTTTTGTTCCACTTTTAACCTGCCTAAACAACTCTAGGTTAGCAGTTATTTTTCCAACCACGTTCACGGGACTGTAGGGTTGAGTTTCGCCGTAGAATATGCAGAGGGCGTTTCCCATAGGCCAGTAGCCCAAGGTTCCGGTTTCAACCGTTGCCTTAGCCTTTTCCTCACCCATCTTTATCGGAATTTCGAAGTAGACTTCTTCCTTCCACAGGGCTGCGCGTCCTTCCAGTGGAAGTTCTTTTATGATAGTGTTCACAGTTCTTGGAGCCAAATAGCGTATGAGTTCTCCTTCTGCCTCGCCGATTCTGTCTATAATGAATTTAATGGGGATACGGGAAACGTTTTTCTCCGTCAATTTTATCACAAATGTTTCGTCGAGTTTAATCGGCTATGGGGCGCATTTTATAGATTCTAATGTTTCTGTTTCCGGAAACATATTCCACTGCGCCTTGTTGCTCCAACTCTTTGATGAAGTGTTTTGCCGCGCTTATGCGCAGGTTGAGGCGTGAAGCCACTGAATGGGGCGTGATAACCTTCATTTTCCTAAGTTCATCGATAACCTTCTTGTCCTTGGGGTCTGGTGGAAAAATTCCAATTTCCTTTGTTTCGGCTCCAGCTCCCGATTTTTTCGATGTTTTTTGTTGCTGTTGGCGTGCTTGCAACCTCTCCATCTGCTTAAGGCTGAGTTTCTTTTTTCCGCCCATGGATGTTCCCTTAAAGAGTCAAACGAAACTGTTCCTTATAGATTTTCCCTTTACCGCAAGCTTTTTAATCTTAAACCTTGTTGCGTTCATGTTCAGTAAATAAAAGAGGGAAAGCTGCGAGGATGATTCCGAAAAAATTCTTTGTGACAAGCGGGAAGGCAACGAGCCCAGTTTCTGAACTTAACGCCTTCGATTTGGCTTTAAAAAATGCGGGGATATGCCAGTGCAACTTGGTTCCCGTAACTTCGATTCTTCCCCCTGATTGTGTGGAAGTTAAAAGAAGGAAAATTCCCGCTGGCTCGATAACTTTTGCCGTTATAGCCCGCATGGACGGAGACGAGGGAACAACCGTAGGCGCAGGCATCGCTTGGACTTGGGAAAAGAACATGAAATACGGCATGGTGGCTGAAGCCCACGGGCACATGGATCAAAAGGCGCTGAAAGAAATTTTAGAGTGGAAAGCCAAAGAGATGGCGAAAATCCGCGGAATCGAAATTAACGGAATAAAATATCGCATGGAAGTCTTAAGGGTGCCCATGGACAACTACGGATGCGTAATAGCCGCCCTAGTATATCTCCCATAACTTGCGCAATTCATTTGGTTTCAAGTCTTTCTAGGACAGCTCTTACGATGAGGGGCAAGGCAATTGTTGCGTCGCAGTAACATGCCACGAATTCACCGGTTGCCTTGTCCTTTCCCCAACTTATGCCCTCTTTAAATGTGCATCCGGATAAGCCTCCCCACTCTGGTCTGTCAGTTGTTATCTGAAATCCGTAATCGTGTCCTCTGCCTGGCTTGCCAGTTAAACCCTCCAGATAGGCTGTTTGTTGAATGTAGTTTTTGGGCACGCCACCACCTACGTAAATTACCCCTGTTTTCTTCGCCGCCATCTTAATTTGAAAGATTTCATAATTGTCCTTAATCTGGGAGATTACAAGGGGTTTCGTGTTTCTGTTTACGCATTTTATGTAATGCTTAGTTAAGGCTAAGCCGATGGAACTGTCACAGAGGGCTGGAACGAAAACCGGAACCTTAAACCGCCAACAATTCCACAGAAAAGAACCTTCTTTCTCCTTTATGTCTCCTTCTTGGTCTATGAGTTTGCCGAGTTCAAAAAGGAACTCGCGGGAAGACATGGGAGATGAATCCGGTCTTTCTGCCATAATTTTGTCGGCTAACTGCGCAATCCTCTCGTCTACAAGCCTATACTTTTTCTCTTCCGCGTAGGTATCATAAATTCTGTCTATGCCGTGTCGATAAAGTTCAGCGTCATCAACATGCGGCGAACCCTTAAAATGGTAAACCCCGAAGCATTCAGCTAAATCGTGGTATGCGTTGGCTCCGGTAGTAACGATAACGTTCACCATTTTGTGTTTCACCATGGTTGAAACCACCTTCTTCATCCCAGCCGGAATCATGGCGCCCGACAGACCCAAAAAAACCGTTGGCTTATTCTGATCCTTCAGCATCTTAACGTATATCTCTACGCATTTAGCCAAGTTTCTCGATTGAAACGACGTTTCATTAAACGCTGAAAGAATCTCTGAAACCGTCTTCTTCTCTTCCACGTCAACGGGAACAACTCTATCTTTTAAGAACCGATCGGATTTCAGATCCACGTGTTTTTCTCCTTCCATTTTTTTCACCTGTAAACCGAACTGCCAATCTTTACAATTTTTAGAAAGATCACACTTCACTTATTTATATATTTCACAAGTAAATTTTTTCTTTGTGTAATTTCTAAATTTCTACTGATTTTGAGGAAGAAGAATCGCTTTTCATGATTAATAGAATTAAATTTCGTTTATTTCATTTAATAGATTCCAGCATAAGATTATTCGGCGTAAATAACCCCTTTCATAGGTTTTATTTACAGTGCAAATTTTTATTTGAATTGGATGATGCTTTTGCTCGCTTGAGGTGAAGGCTATGTACCGCATTGATGAAGACGAATGGGCAAGCGATGAATGGGAAGAAGAGGACGAAGATTGGTAGGCACCTCGAACTGTAGAGCCGCAGGGGGAGGTGAACCACGTGGCGAAGAAAAAAGGTAAAAAGGCAAAGAAAGGCAAGAAACCAGAATGACCCCTTGACATGTCTTAAGCCCAATAATCAGAAAACATTTTTTTTAAATTTTCTTTTTCTCATTCAGAACTAAGCAAAGAACTAACCTTCTGAACGGCCCTGTAGGGTCTTATTAAACTTTTTGAAAAATCCATTTTAAGCCATTTTTCATAAAACGAAGCCACTCTTCTCACTCTCCTAAACCTTCCGTTAAGCTTCGTCATTGTGCTGCGCGCGAGTTGTTTATCGAATTCTTCATTAAGAATCTTATAGTAAAGTTCTTTATAGCCCTTAATAATGTCAGAAACTTCATTTTCAACACGTTCTTTAATTTCTTCCAGGAGGGTTCCAACAGAATCTAAGTTTACAATAACTACCCGCGGGACAACCTCAACTTCTCCATGCATTTCTTGAATGAACCCTTGGAAACGTTGGGCGTCAACTAGCTTGTTTTCCTTGTCAAATCTTGAATGTTGTTGGTAAAAAGCATAGACAGAACGACAAAGACGTAGACAAGGCGCTCTTTTTAAAAACTTCCTGATCTTCTCCCTTTTAACCTTTTTTTGCATTCTATATGCAACGATGACTAGGCTTCCGACATCATAGGCATCTTCCTCTTTCACAAAATGTGGTTTCCTGATTTGCCTTTCCCTCTTTAGAAGTATTGGATAATTTTTCTGAAGCGCTTTCAGGACTTTATTTGCTTTACTTTCTTTTTCGCCGATTTCCCAGAAAGATTTGCCCAGTTGCTTGCAGTCTAAGGCTCGAAGCCTCCGGGGGATAAGGCTTCTGCCCTTTGTTTCCCTAGGGGCGCGGTATACCACGTAGTAAACCATTTTCAAACTCGGCTTGCCTTTTTCCTCTTTTAGGTATAAAAGCTGATTGTTAATTATGCTATTGCGGTGATTTCTGCTTTGTGTTTTTTCCGCCACTCGCTTATCGGAATTCCTAGTCTTCCCTCTATTTTCGGTCTGTGAATGGAGTTCATGGTGCAGAACGGTATGATTCTGCCGTCTGGCAACGCGTAATGTATGCAGCACCGGTTGACGCGGTCAAGGTCAAAGTTGTAGGCATCCATAAAGTGCATTGACGAGATCATGAGCATCTTCCTGTGGAGTTTCCCCAAAGCCCCGTAACTGCCCGTTCTAAGCACAGGCAAGAGATACTTTCTGAGCATGCCGAAACTCACGTGGCGTAAACTGCCCATTAACCGCATCTTAGCCCTCGTACGATGTCCCTTTGAAGCCTCCTCGTAAACCTTGTCCAAGGTCTTCATGAACTTCTCCACATTGCCATAATGAGTGATAGGGACCATTTTGCCTTCTTCCACAAAAACGTAGGTTGCCATACCGCAGTGCGGGTGAGCCGTGAACTCCACGTACCGCTTATCCTTCAAAGCGCCTACGGCTCGCGAAACGGGAACCACAGTCGGCACCGGATAAAAGTCGTCAGCCTTAATTTTTCCATCAGTCTGCTCTTCAACGCACCGCATGAAATCGGGGATTGTTATGCGCATTTTCTCCCTTTCATCTTGGGCGATCCTCCCGCAGATGGAGACAGGCTGAACATTCACGCACCTAACGACATCGAAGTTTTCAACCGCAAACCTGATGATGTCTCCAAGCTGATGGTCATTAACGCCCTTAACCAACGTGACCACTAGGACGAGGCTTTCTATTCCAGCTTCTCGGCAGTTCTCAATAGCCCGCATCTTAACATCAACTAGGTCAACTCCCCGCGTGAACTCGTAAACATCAGAGGTTAAGCCGTCGAACTGCAGATAGATAGTGTCCACATCGGCTTCCTTCAGTCCCCGGCAGTATTCCACACTTTGCGCTAGGCGAAGACCATTCGTGTTCACTTCCACGTGTTCGAAGCCTGCCTTTTTCGCCATGCCTATGAGCTCAAAAAGATCATCCCTTATGGTGGGTTCTCCGCCTGAAAACTGCAGTGCAGGAGCGGGCACAGGCTCGTTCCGCCTAAGATTCAGAAGCATCTCCCAAATTTCATCTTTGGACGGTTCGTAAACGTATCCTGTTGTTCCAGCGGTTGCGAAGCACACTGGGCAGCGGAGGTTACATCGGTTGGTTACGTCTATGATGCCAAGAACCGTGTGGGATTTGTGGTTAGGGCAGATGCCGCAGTCGAAGGGGCACCCCAACTTCGTTTCCGTGTGTGCATTTCGAACTCCCCCACCTACTTGGCTGAAACGCTCAGCCCTTACGTACTGCTCATAATCAGACCAATAGACGTCTTGAAACAGCCCATGCTCAGGGCATTCCTTCTTTATGTAGACCTTGTTGTCTTCCTCGAAGATGGTGGCGTCCAGAACCTTAAAGCATTCAGGGCATATGCTTTTTGTCTGTTTCAGAACCTGCAACTTTGACACCACTGAAAGTTGTGAATACTTATTAGTCTAAAAAGCCTATATGAAGATTTCCAGACATTTCATAAGGTGAAAAAGGGGAGTTCACACGCATGTCCGTAAGCCACGAAACAAAGAAAGCCCTCCGGGAACTGGGATTAACCGGATATGAAACCCAGGCTTATCTGTCCCTGCTGGAGAAGGGCAAGATGACAGCAAGCCAAGTCAGCGAAGCCGCTGATGTTCCCTACTCAAAAATCTACGAAACCCTCAATTCGCTGGACAAGAAAGGATGGATCAAAATCGAAAACGGCAGACCCAGCCGGTATTATCCTAAAGCACCTTCAGAAGCCTTAGAGGCTGCTAAGCTGCGGTTTGAAAGCAGAATCAGATCGTGGGAACAAAGCCTCCTAGGCGAGTTGCAGGCGCTCTACGAGAAGAGGGCGGTCCGAGAGAAACCGGACATCTGGATCATCCGCGGCGAATTCAACGTCCTCGCTAAACTCCGCGAAATGCTGGGCATAGTTAAAAACGAGCTTATGATCGCGGTTCCATCCCTCCCAAAAGAACTCGTAGATTTGGTTTATCCTATGTTGGCTGGTCTAAGAAGTGCCGGCGTAAACATCCTGTTCATGGTCTCTAAGGGCGTTGAAGAAAAAACTCTGGAAAAGATTGGCGAGGTCGCTGAGGTCCGAATTAGGAATCACATGTTCGGCGGAGGAATCATCGCGGACGGAAAGGAGGTGGTTCTCCTGCTTGGAGAGGAGGACAAGCCGAACCTCGTCATATGGGCTGATCACACGGGCTTAGTGAAGTTCGCCAAAGACTACTTTGAATACCTCTGGCGTACAGCCAAGAATGTTAATAATTTATGAAGTTTTTCAAAAAGTTCTTGTAAGCCTCCGATTTATATATTTCACTTTGGACTATTATTGGTGCTAAGGGCCAGTGTTGACGTGTTTAACAAGAGGGAGAAAATGAGGAAGATAACAGGTCTTTTGTTATGCACTATATTTCTGCTCGTATTATTGCTAAGCGTTGCAGCTTTTCATGTTGCTCCAACTGTTGCGTTCCCTCGTTCCTCAAGTTCCAATGGAGCGGAATACTGGGCGGTCATCGTAGGGATCGGGCGCTACAGAAACCCATACGTTCCCCTCTCTTACGGTGATAGGGACGCAAACGATCTCTACGAGCAGCTGCTCTTGTATCCGAACTGGCAACCGGATCACATTAAACTTCTAATCAACTCTAATGCAACTCTTGAAGAAATCAACAACACGATGATTAACTGGTTAGCCCCACGGGAAGATGAAAACGACATCGTATTGCTCTATTTCTCCACTCACGGCAGTAATCATAGTTCAATTTATTTTTCTAATTCAACTGATTACGATTACTACTTCCTCTCAACATATGATTCAGAAAATGTAGATGATTATAGGGGACCGACGTCTACGATAATAGGGGGCACTTGGGGACCCACCGAGTTAGGACCTCGATACAAACTGGACAGTTGGTTAGACAAATTAGATTCAGAAAACATCGTTGTTATCTTGGAAAGCTGTAAATCCGGAGGATTCATCAACCATCTTTCCGAGAGCGGTCGTGTAATAGTTACCGCTTCCAATGCAAGCGAGCTTGATTATCAATACTATGACCTAAAGCACAGCATCTTCACATACTGTATTCTCGAAACGTTGGAAAACTTTAAGCTTGCTGACGTCAACAAGGACCGTCTGCTTTCTATGGAGGAAATTTTTGAGGATACAACGGCGAGGATTGAGCTCAAAATCAAGACAAAGACCTCCGATTTTCCTCAAGGTCGCAATGAACAGAATCCCCAAATGCAGGGTGCGGGCGACATCATCCTGCTATTCAGAGGTGGAATAACCATCGAACAAGTGATCTTCTTAGTGTTAATCAGCACGGTTGTGGCAATCACGGTCATATTTGTCCTAGTAAAGAGGAGAAAGCCAGCTGCTGAGCCGCCTCTAACGCAACCTGAAAAATCGCTTTAATAACAGTCTCCCAATTTTTGGCTCTTCTGTGATCTAAAATTTTGTGGTTTCTTCTTGGATGCCGTTTTTTGTTATGGTGAGGATGTCGACGCCGTCTCCGCTCATTATGTCCCGGCTCACAGCTGATTTCACCGCTCTAACCACCAGTTTCTTCGCCTGTTCAACCGACATGGCCTCCTTGTAGCCTTCCTCTAAAACGCCCACAGCAATCTCAGCCCCAGAACCCACGGCTGCATACTTGTCAGGAATAAGCGAGCCTAAAACGTCTAGCACATATAGAGATGCGCCTTCATCGTCTATTCCACCCACAACGGTCTGAGTTATCAGAGGCATCATCCTCCTGCTGAAGAGCAGGTTTGATAGGACCTTGGCGGCAGATTTCACGCTGATGGGTCTCCCCACATCCAGTTTAAACAACTTAGCGTAGGCTTCCGCTTCCCGCATTAGAATCTGCATGTCGGACACCAAGCCCGCGCATGCGGCGCCGATGGTGTCGGTTATCTTAAAAACCTTTTTCCCGGTTCTGCTGACTATCAAGTAGCCATAGGAAACCCTTTTCTCAGAGGCAATTACGACGCCGTCTTTGCAGACTACACCTATGGTGGTGGCGCCAGGCACATAAAGAAACTGTTGCGGTTGTTCCTTCAAAACCGTTTTTCCTCCAGTTTCGATGCAGTATATTAAACACTGACTATTAAACTTTCGCAATCCGATCTGAGGGAACAAACCTTCTGAGCCTCTTAATGGCGTTAATCCGTTCTTTATTACCCACTTTAGCCTGTTTCACAGCGCTTTCCAGAATCCCAATTGTTTTGTCATAATTAGCTCTGTTGACCGGAAATGGAACTCCGTCTTTTCCGCCCACAGCAAAGCTGTACTTCACCGGGTCTTTCCAACTTGGTTTTTCGCTGTAGATTAGTTCGGAGATTAGGGCGAGGGCTCTGACGGTGGCGGGTCCAATGCCTCGGATGCCCAAAAGCTCCTCATAGTTTTTGGGCTGAAACTCGTAGGCTTCCTTCACGGCTTTCCAGTTCAAGTTGCGCGGCATAGCTAAAACATCAGCCACATATTCCTTCCAGCTGACCTCGGGAACCCATTCTTGCAGCGACCGCTGATAGGCAGGACGAACAGACTTCAATAATCTCATAATCTTTCTTGGTTCCTCACGCGTGATGCCCGCAGAGGTTTTCCGGCATCCTTCGCTTTGTTTGGCAGTCATATCTAAAGCCGCTTCTCTTCTAGCGTCTCCAACAATGGCGTTGTGGGGCTCAACCACAAACTGCTCAACGTGTTCCGAAAGCCAATGATACCTTCGTGCTGTTCGGTCTTTAACGCTCATTCCCTGCTGAACAACCGCCCAGCCGCCTTTCTCAGTCACAAAAAACGCGTGGTGATAAAGCGGATACCCAGCTTGAATGGCGGTGTTATCCACCTTTGCGCTCATCCTACTCGCATACCTTAGACTTTCTATCTTGGCGGTTGAGAAACCGAACTTCTCCCCAGTGGAGCCGATTTCAAAAGGCGCCCGCGAAGAAGCTTTGCCCTTTCCGCCGCAAACAGCCAATCCGTGCTCCTCAGGGTTTACAGCGGTCTTCAGGACACCTGTTAAAACCGTGGTGACGCCGGAGGAATGCCAATCATAGCCCAGAACGCAGCCTAAGGCTTGAAACCAAAAGGGATCATAGAGCCTCCGCAGAAACTCGGCGCTCCCATACTCATCAACAACAACACCGACCATTTCCTTCGCGAGTTTCGTCATGCGAACAAACAGCCACCTAGGAGCCCTGCCGTAATGCAGTGGAAGCCTCGCAAAACCCGTCCGCTTCAACCTCTATCCAAACCGCCCTTTTTCTTCTAGGCTCTATAATTAGGCGGTGCACCGTTTAAATCTGCCTTTCAAAACGCAGTGTTAACCGCGGGATTTCCTCAGCAAGCGCCCTTCGCGGTCGATTTCCTTTCGCCTGATTCTGGTCGTAGATATGTCAACATGGTTCTCCGCAGGAACCATTTCAATAACAATGACCTCGAGAAGTGGCAACCCCTTCGCTGTCCGTTTCTCGTTAATTTCTTTTGCGCGGGGTTCAGTTTCCCTGCTCACAACTATGGCGTCGAGAGGGCGGTTAGTTGACAACGTAATCCCATAGGGGTCGCTTAAAGGAAGAATTTCCGCTCGGCTGAGAACATCAAGCTGCCTCAAAAACTGTTTCAGGTCCCTTAACCTCTCCTCGTAACCTGCAACCTCATGAGGCTTCCTCAACTTCTTGGCAAACTCGTCTGTGCATAAGCCGACTAGAACGTGGTTCCCAACCTCGAAGGCTTTCCTAAGCAGCGCTCGGTGACCCTTATGGAACTCATCAAACGTTCCGCCAACAGCCACTGCCTCAAACTTTCTATTCATGGTTTATCCTAGGTGCGTTATTTTAAGAAAAACTTATCGTAAAATCGATCGGCTGATTAGAATTGATAATCCGAGGATCGCCAGCACAACTCCGCTTCCATAAAACATCAATTGTACGAGTGCCATGGTTGTCTCTCCAAAGTTGGAAGTCAGTAGATTGCCGAAGTTAGTGTAGGTTGATGCTAGCCCAAACGAGAGCATAATTAAACCCGGAATCAACATAGCCAAGCTGAACGTTTTCTTTGGCAGTTCTTGTTTTAAACTGTGGCTTCTGACATCTTCAGGCACAATTGAAGGGAATGCCACTGCCGCTACCCGTAATAACGGGGGGGTCACCAGAAGCACGAAAGGAAGCATAGTTACAAACCACCAGATTGTGAGACCAAACACCAGAAATGTAAAGGCTCCTGAGGATAAATCAGCTAATTGACCGAGGTAAAGGACTTTGTAAACAGAAATATACAGGAAGGCAACGATGAAGTTGGCTGTTACAAGAGTGAGATTCGAAGCTGAAATGAACCTCCCCCAAGTAAACTTCTTTCTAACGATATAACCCATCAAATAGAAACCGATAAAGTTACCGGGCACCGCCGCAAATAAACTTCCGGGATAAAGGTAACCGTGTTTAATAGAGTCTGCAATCAAAGTACCCATAGCCGCACCAATTCCAGCAGGCAACGGACCGAATATTACCGCAAAGAACGCAGGTATGACGACTGCCCATCTGAACTGCCCAAAGCCCCATGGGGAAGGTATGAATGCCGTACTGTACGAACCTATAGCGTAGAGACCTGCGCACATTATTGTTGCCATAATAGCGACGGACGGCCTTACGCCTTTATGGGTCGTCATTTTCATCACAGGTGCCCTTATGGAGTATGTTCACTAAATAAGAATTTCCTATGAAATCTTTAAACATGTTCAAATATTTACGGGTGCCGTTTTCTCGTCACAACAGGGAAATGACTTAAATGATAGGAAGATTTAAGGGTGTGTTGGTGGTTTCCACTTAAACCGTTCAGATCGAGGTTGTAAATTTGAGCGCTGAAATGAACGTCACAGTTGAGGAGAAAAAGGCTCAGCAGCTCATTAAGCTTCGAGGCTACAAGTTGGCTGAGCGGGAGGAGCAAAAAGGCATCATCAGTTTTGTCGCAGAGACGAAGAGCGGCAAGAAAATCATCATTTGGTGTATATTGACGGAGGGAACCGTGGGGGTGCGTTACGTGAATCAGCTGAAGAAGGCTATGGATGCGGCTGAGGCTGAAAGGGGAATGATAATCACTGGAAGCCGTTACAGTTATGCGGCTAAAACAAATTCAAAGAAAAAACGAATAGAGCTGATTCCGAGATTCTTCCCAGCCTTCAACATTTTCGAGCACGCCCTCGTGCCTAAGCATATAATCCTCACTGAAGAAGAGAGGGAGCAAGTCTTAGCGCAGTATAGGGTGGTACCTCACCAGTTGCCTTGGATCAGGGCTTCGGACCCTGCGGTTAGGGCTATCGGCGGCAGACCTGGGGACATCGTAAAGATAATTAGGGACAGTCCAACCGCGGGGAAGTATGTTTCCTACAAGTACGTGATCGAGCGTTAAACTAGGCTTTCTGTTTTGCAACCATAACCTCGGTTGCTTTGATCACCGCCTCCACAGAGTCTCCAGTGTTTATGTTCAGTTCCTCAACAGCCTCTTTGGATATGATTGCGGTTACAACAACCGGAGTTTCTATTTCAATTTTCACCTTGGCTGTAATTACCCCTTTATCCACTTCTTTAACTGTGCCTTTCAACCGGTTTCGAGCACTAATTTTCAATCCAACCGCCTCCCAATATTCTTCATCACCTAAAAGCTCACCCACATAGGCTTCAACCCGCCTAAATTCCTTAAGTAGGCTTTCCCCAAGCTCGGTTAGTTGCGCCCCACCTCCGCCGCCGATTCCGCCCTTATGAGCAAACACGATGGGTTCGTGCATTCGCTTCTCCGTTTTTGACAGGTAGTTCCAAACGTAACGGTAGGACATGCCCAATTTTTTAGCTGCCTTGGAGATGGATTTTTCCTCGTTTATGGCTTGCAGAATCGCGGCTCCACCCCTGCCTAGGATAGCCTCCCCCTCGTATTCCAGCCAGATTTTGCAGGAGGGCTTATGCCTTTCTTTGGTGAGCATTACTCTCTAGTATCCCTTAATTGTCTATAATGAGCTTTCGGTTCAAACAACGTGAACAGATGATGCTTTAAACACGAGGTAAACTTCTGAACCGAGGTTGAGGCCCATTTCAATGAACGACCGCTTCGTAATTTGAACCACAAACTCCTTTCCTGCATCAACCCTAAGCCTAACCAGAGACCCCGAATCAGAGATTCCAGCCACCTTTCCCCTGAACATGTTCCTAGCGCTTGACGTCAAAGGTTTCGCTGATAGGATTATGTCTTCAGGTCTCACGAAAAGCGTAACTTTGCCGGTTTGTTTAATGGGCGCTTCTATGTATAAGTCGTTCCCGATGTCAATCACGCTTGTGCCTTCTTCAAGCGCTGTTGAGTTCCCTGAAAAGACGTTTTCAAGCCTCGCGAAGCTCGCTAAGTCCTTTGACGGCGCTCCGAAAATCTCTCGAGTTGTTCCCACCTGCATTATTCTTCCTCCGAGAAGTAGAGCCGCTCTGTGGGTTAGGGTTTCCGCCTGAAACATGTTGTGTGTTGCCATAACCACCGTGGTTCCGCGTTCTCGGTTAACCCACGAAATTGTTTCTTCGATGATTGAAACGTTTTTCGGATCAAGGTTCGCCGTGGGCTCATCTAAAAGCAGAAGCTCCGTGTCTAACGCCAACGCCCTGGCTAGCGAGACTCTCTGCTGTTCGCCCCCGGACAGTTTCTTCGCCCAACGCTTTTCATAGCCCTCCAACCTTACTGTCCTTAGCGTATCCTTAACCCTGTCTTCAATTTGTTTCTTTGAGCATCCTCTCAGTTTAAGCCCGTAGGCTATGTTCTTCTGCACCGTTGTGTTGAAGAGGGCGGTTCTCTGAAAAACCATGGTGCTCTTTGCTCTAACTTCGCTTGAACTGTCTTTGTCAACCCTTACGCCGTTAAAGTATACATCTCCGCTTGTAGGTTCTTCGATGCCTGCCATGATCCGCAGCATAGTAGTTTTCCCTGATCCGTTTGGGCCTATTATGGTGAAGATTTCGCCTCTATCCACCTTTAGGCTGACATCGTCGAGGGCTGTTATGTCCCCGTACTGTTTAGTTATGCGCTTGACTTCTATACTCGACCCCATGAATCGCGCCTCTGTAGAAAATTGACAGTTAGGCTCACAGCAGATACTATCATTAGCAATATTACGCCTAGGGCAATTGCAGGCACAAAGTCGCCAGTATCTGTCGTTAGGGCAATGAAGGTTGTTAAGACTCTGGTTTTACCCACGAGGTTTCTACCTAGCATCAAAGCGATTCCAAGTTCTGCTATTGCTCGGCTGAAGCTTGCCGTTACAGCTAGAAGGAATCCTCTTTTTGCTTCCCCTAAAACAGCTAGAGACGCTTGGGTTTCTGAAGCGCCTAAAGTCTTTGCTAAATCTTTTACCTCAGACTCAATGGATTCGATAGAATTTGTAACAAAACTAACCATGATCGGCGTTATTAGAATAGATTGCCCAATGCTTATTGCAAGAGGAGTATATAACAGGTGTAGAAAACCTAGAGGACCAGCCTTAGAAAGTAGTAGATAGAGGAGCAATCCCAAGGTTACGGTGGGCAGACCTAACAAAGCATTGAACAAACCTTTCATTGCAAACCGTCCACGAAACTTCTTCAAGCCTAAGAGAATCCCTATCGGGGTGCCCCATAATGCTGAAAGGAGGGTTGCGGTGCCTGAAATGGCTATGCTTCTCAGAGTGATTTCTAGAATTGTTTCCACGGCTGTTCACTCCTGGAAAAGTTCTGGGTGGTCGTCTCTGTATTGTTGCGGGCACTCTGTTCCGTTGAAGTAGGCGTATTCTTGAATCCAGCTTACAAGGGTTGGGTCCGTGTTTTCCTTCAACAACTCTACTGCTGGATAAAAGAGACCGCGGCCATATTCCTCTTGTCCGTATTCACCGATAATTTGCTGCCCCTCTTGGGAAATCAGAAACTTAATGAAGGCGATCGCTCTCTCGAAGTTAGCTTCTGGATTGCGGGTCCTGTTAACTGCGATGGCGCTGTAAACGTTGAGTAGTTCTTCGCCTTGGCTCACTAACACCACTAGGCTGATTAGACCACATTTATGGTATTTTAGGTAGGTGCCCATGTCTGCGAGGGTGTAAGCCGAAAATTCGTTGGCGAGCAGTAAAGTTCCGCCCATGCCCGTGCCTGCTTCGCGGTACCAGTCTTCGTCCCTCAAAGTCGTCCAATCGAAACCAGCTGCCACCCACAACCCCTTCTCTTTAGTGTGGGTTCCAGAATCGTCTCCCCTAGAAACCCAGACGGCGTTTCCGTCTCTTCCTGCTTCCACGATTTTTGTTAGCGCTTCAACAGGGGATAGACCGGCGATTTGAGCTGGGTCTTCTGCGGGTCCGACAATGGCGAAGAAGTTATAGGCTACTATTTTTCTGCACATCCCGTAGCCCTCTTCTAGGAAGGTGAGTTCTTGGGATGGAGCGTGTACTAGGATCATGTCAGCGTCTCCTCTTTGAGCGTGTGTTATGGCTAAGCCGGTTCCAACCGAAATGAAATGCACATCAACAGAGTATTCAGTTTCAAATTGTTCCTCGATGATTTTGAGGAGCCCTGTGTCATACAGGCTTGTGGTGGTTGAAACCCATAACTTTTGCTTTCCTGTTGCCCAAATGTACATGATGCCAGCGACCGATGCAACAGCCACTGCGACGACTAGAATGACCGTTAGAGCAAGTTTAGAAACAGCCTTATTGCCCATTTTTCTTTTTTCACACATTCTCTTTCACCGTTATGTTTACCCATGCATAACGTCTTGCTTTACGAAGATAAGAGCTATATAGCGTTTGTGCTCCTGAAAGCGCCACTTAAATAAAGCGAACTTGGAAATGGATAGGTCAAAAAAGGAAAGAAATGATTAATAGTAACGGATACTTTTATTTCTCGATTCGAGAGAGGCGGTTCTAGAGATGGAAGCCGATTATAAGAGGAAAGCAGTTGCGCAAATAGCAATATTTCTTTTAATCTTCACGATTTTCTCTTTTTCTTCAACTTCTCCTGTTTCAGTA
>Ga0209636_10000620_pt1 | contig 35282 bp, 36 predicted proteins | sample DeeMarSWOR152_54_FD_187464 | JGI IMG/M metagenome (GOLD analysis project Ga0209636, IMG submission 187464) | Marine sediment microbial communities from White Oak River estuary, North Carolina - WOR-1-52-54 (SPAdes) (version 2) | ecosystem: Environmental > Aquatic > Marine > Intertidal zone >... | reverse complement strand
CAAACGTTTTAGACGAATTCGGGAGGTTCGCTCTTGAAATTTTTAATCTTGAACCTCAAATGGTAAAAAATATTATGCTCGAACATCTTGGAGAAAGGCTTCCAGCACACATACAAAGAACTGCAAAAATTGCCAACCAAAAACTCTCAGAGAATGAACTCAGTGAGTTAGTTGAGAAGTGTGCTGAACGATTCATAAAGAGAATCATAGCTTCTCCCCTCTTCCCGGAAGTGAAGAATGTTATGAAGAAACTGAAGAGAAAAGGCTACAAATTGATTATTTCATCAGGCATGATGAAAGAACCCTTGATTAACGCTGTTAAAAGACAGAGGCTTGAAAAATATTTTTGCCTTATTCTTGGAACCGTGAAGGATTTCTACAAAGGAAAAGCACATTTTGATTTCATATCAAAGAAGTATAATGTGAAACCACAACAGATGGTCTTCGTTGGCGATGGACCTTTCGATATGATGGTTGGTAAGGAGTATGGATGTTTCACTGTGGGACGGGTTGACCAGATAGATGCGGAAGAGCTTCTTAAAGCTGGAGCGGACGCGGTAATAATAAATCTTCTTGAATTACCTGAATTGATTGACGAACAATTTTCAGGAAAATAGAACAAAATAATTAATGTGATTAAATGATGAAGTATGCTGCTTACGCCCGTATTTTCCGAGGTGAAACATTAGAGCAGATTCTCAATAGATTGGCGAGGTATAGTTTCGATGGCATAGAACTTGTAGGCGAAGTCGAGACGCCAGACACAGAAAAGAATTTAGAGCTTATAACGAGTTATGGGCTTGAAGTCTCGGACGTCGTCGCCTCTTATGATTGGGATTTGAAGGATCAACGTGACCTCTCTAATCCAAACGAAAAAATGAGGAGGAGAGCAATCAATTATTACATAGAGAATTGCGTGAATTATGCAAGAGACATGGAAGCACCACTCGTAGTTTTAGCTCCTGCTTGGGGAAAAACGAGTCCCATCAAACCGATAGAAAAGGAGTGGCGATACATGGTTTCAGCTCTCAAAGAGATTGGAAGCCACGCAGCGGGCGTCGGTGTTCAGATAGCTGTCGAACCAGCCCAACGCTACCACACTTATCTTGTGAATAGTGTTGACCATGCTTTGAGACTCATTAAAGATGTCGGATTGGAGAATGTTAGAATCATGCTTGACACTTTTCACATGAACATCGAGGAAAAAGATTCAGCTGCAGCGATAAAGAGGGCAGGAGAGAGATTGATTCATGTACACGCAGCGGACAGTAACAGAGGCGCAATAGGCGATGGGCACATAGATTTCAAGAAAATCATTGAAGCCCTAAAGGAGATTGGTTACAGGCGTTACATATCAATAGAGGCATTTCCATTCGTTGAGAAGATGGGAATGAAGTATATCAGCTACAATTTTCCTGAAAGTATAGATAAAGAGATATTAGATGATTTAGTGAAAGATGCTATTGAGAAGTTTAAATTTTGGGAAAAACGCTTTAGGTAGTTTGATGACCCTTTATCGTTATCATCTTCCATGTTTATCAAACCATTCAACTGTCGCAGTGACAGCTTTCAGCTCATACTCCGAATCTACTGGATAGAACCCATGACCTGCACCTTCAATCGCTATAAGCTTCTTATTATGTGAGGGAATCATCTTAAAAGAGTCTTTGCACTCCTTAAAAGACAGAACCTCATCAGCAGTACCGTGAATGACTAGAGTCGGACATCTCACCTTTGCTAAAGCCTCCTGTAGATCCAGATCGCTTCGCAAACCATCCTTAAAGTCCATAATCTCTTTCAGGTAAGTCGTCCCAAGCGTGTATTTCTTTCCTTCATCATTGAAGACGACCGATCCTCTCTTCCCTATGATTTCACGAACTTCGTTCTCAGAGTAGTCCCTGTAAGGATGCGTGAAAGTCTTAAGGTTTGTAACTGGATTCCACAACACCATAGACATAGGCTTCAAGTAATCATAACTTAATAATGCAACTGCACTTCCTAGACTTGAGCCTAGAAAAGAAATTTTTTCAAAGCCACGGTCAACCGCGAAATTGTACGCAGCCTTAAGATCTTCAACCTCGCCAGCTAAACCATCTTCCAATATTGTGCCTTCACTTCTTCCAAGACCTCTATAGTCAAATCGTAACACTAGGAATCCTATATCTCTAAGTCTATTCGCTGTTTTCACAACTTTGTGTGTTCCCTGTGGCGTTGACTCCTTGGTGCCACTCGAGGTGAACCCGTGCGAGTAGATTATAGTTGGCGGGTTATCGGCTTTTGGAATGTCTAAGAAAGCTGCTATCTTCCGTCCTGCACTTTTGAAAATAGTTTGTGTGATAGCCATTTAAAACCAACCTTTTTTCTATGGTTCATATTTAAGCCTTTTAGATATTTAGACTGTTTTCATTCTCTAAACTTGATTTTTTTCAATTCATATTTTCTTGTGCCTATTCCTATACTCTCAGCTGCTCTCAACATTGGCAATCCGCCTTCAGAGTTAGGCCACAACACCCGCCACTTATCTACTCCTGGTTTCACAGCTCCAATATCTTCTAACCTTGAATCAGGTAGACCTGGAGCAGCATTAACTAAGTCTATCGACGCTTGGTCAATAGCGACCGGATCTTCAGAGGCAAGTATCCCTATATCTTGTACTATCGGAACGTCTGAAAACCTCTCGCAATCACAGTTCGGAGGAATCTCGATCAGAAAATTGAAGTAGTACTCTTTGCGCCTACCCCTTGCTTCGAGTAAACCAGCCAACTGATCCACAACTCTTACTTGGAAGTCAGTGTCCTCTGGTCTAACACGGACGATGGCTTGCTTTTCCTCCTCATTAACCTTCTGTTTTGGACAAACAGAGACACAAGCAAAACAACACTCACATTTACTAGGATCTATAACAGCCTTTCCTTCAACCATAGTAATAGCTCCATAAGGACATACTTCAACACATTTTTCACATCCATCACATATTTCAGGATCGACCTCTGGCATCTTCAAGTAGTGCGCCATCCACTTACCCTTCTTTGTCAAACCGCCCATACCAAGTTGCTTCAAGGCTCCAGCGAAACCGCAACGACAGTGCCCTTTGAAGTGTGAGAGAACCAATAGAGTGTCGGTCTCTACGAGATCCTTAGCCAAGTATGCTTCCTTTAGGAACTTTCCGTTTGGAACAGGAACTGTAAGGGTATCTGTACCCATCATTCCGCCTACTATAGCGATAGGTGCTCCAACAGTCTCAGGCACATAACCATGATCGTACGCTAGAAGCATCTGGGTTCTACCTGACCCGTGCATACTAGTCTTCCAGTAGCCTAGACCAGCGCTTTCACATAGGAAAGGCTTACCCCTAAGCTTCTTGACCTTTTCAACAATCTCTCTGATGAAATCAGGTCGCAGGTACCTAGTATGGCCAGGTGCTCCAAAATGGAGTTTCAAACCCACCTCATCGAGCTCAGATACCACGTCTTCGAGTCCAATTGATTCCAGAAATGTCCTGAATCTTTCAAGTAAGTTTAACTTTCTTGTAGCTCGAGCACCCATAAAATAGACTCTTGCTGGTTCTCTCAATTTCTTCACAACTTTCCAATGCACTATTCAGAAACCACTCAATTATAAATTGCTAATCAAATAAAGATTATCATGAATAAAAATACTAAAGAGGAAATGGTACGAAGTATTTTGACACGCCTGTTCATTCTGAGGGTAGAAACATTGAAGATTTGAAGAGAATGGCGAACGAGGGAATTAAAGGTTTGATAGGAGCCTTATACTACCCGATTATACCAATATATGAGGAGACCTTGATTGATCTCTTCCGAAAGCTTATTGATTTTGAGAAATCAAGAGGAAAAGAAGCGGGAATCAACCTTTATGCTGCGATAGCTATCGACCCATAGCGTTTGGGGAGATTGGAATAGAAGATGCTACCAAAAAAGAGATCGAGGTGTTCAAAGAGCAACTAAAGCTTGCGAAGAAACCTGATAAAGCCTGCATTATACATACTTCGAGAAAAACAAGCTTGAGAAAACAAAGAAGACTATCAAAATCATCGATGAAATCGGTTTTCCTGAGAGCTTGGTTGTAATTTATCATGCTAGCGTGTAAACGACAGGAATGATGATGGGAGAGGGGTATGCAGCGGGTTTAACGGTTCAAAATGGAAAATAAAAAACCTGCAAATATTCTTGAGGTAGTTAGGAGATACGGGGTTGAAAACCTTGTTTTAAATAGCGATACCGGTTTTCCACCCTCAGATATTATTACTGTTCCGAGGACTGTAAATCTATTATCGTCAATTTTAAGTAGAGAAAAAAATGAGAAAATTGCTTGGAACAATTCAATAGAGACGTTCAAACTATCATAATGCACTTGCTTGGTTTTTTTGAGTTTTCGAAAGACCTGTTAAAAATTATGGGTCAGGTTATATGGTTATATTGAAGCAGTAACTTCAAAATATTAGAGTTCGTCTTCTTCTCTCTCTTTTCCCATCTTTTTAATTAAATAATCGTGAAGTTCAAACCACACAGTATGATATGAATCAACATCTGTACCCGTAAAGTAGGCATACGCAAGGTCGTCAACCCTTTTCTTAGCTTTATTCAACCTCACGAAATATTCTTCGCATTCTGGTAAGATTGAGAGTAGATCGAGTTTTACTGAGTTTAACCTTTTATGAAGGTCATCAAGCTTGTCAAGAACCATAAAATCGTATTCTAAATCTTTATGATCGTTGATCTCATATCGATCCCCGATCTTACGCATCTGCCAATCAGTGGTTATATTCTTAAAATCTTGGTTTAGAGGACGAAATTTATCTTCATAATACTTATCTAGGTCATTTACCATTTTTAAGACCATATATTTGTTGGGATTCGGTCTTAAAATAATTTAGCTGCATTTGATCAGACTTATTTCTTCTTTTTCAATTGTGCTTGTGCTGCAGCTAAACTCGCGATTGGCACTCTAAAAGGTGAACAACTTACGTAATCAAGTCCAATCTCATCACAGAACTCAACTGTCGGAGGATCACCGCCAACTTCACCACATATACCTATTTTCAATTTCTTATTCGTTTTTCTTCCCAAGTCTACGCAAGTCTTCATTATTTTACCAACTCCTTTCCGATCTATAGTCTCAAATGGATTTTGGATCAGTATCTTCTTTTCAAGATAATCGTGAAGAAACTTAGCCTCAGCATCGTCACGACTATACCCCCAAACAGTCTGTGTTAGGTCGTTTGTACCGAAAGAGAAGAAGTCAGCGTGCTCTGCAATTTCATCTGCTGTAAGCGCTGCTCGTGGAGTTTCTATCATTGTCCCAATCGAGAACTTTATAGCTTTACCAGACTCTTCAATGACCTCGTTTGCGTATTTTTCAATTCTCTCACGCAGATATTTCAGCTCATTAACCTCAGATACCAGAGGTAACATGATCTCCAAAGTCGGTGAAACGTTCTCATCTATTAATTCTACCAGCGCCTCAAAGATTGCTCGCGTCTGCATTTCATATATCTCAGGGTAAGATATCCCAACTCGACAGCCTCTATGACCAATCATTGGGTTGTACTCTGTCAATGCTTGCACTTTTTTCAAGATTCGTTCTTTCTTTTTCAACTCTTTATCGTTTTTTCCAGTGAGCCTTAAAGTTGTAGTTTCGATAATTAGATCTTCTATTTTGGGTAGGAATTCATGTAATGGCAGATCAAGTAACCTGATTGTAACAGGTAGATCATCCATTATCCTGAAGATCTCTTTGAAATCACATTTTTGCATCGGAACCAACCTTTTAAGATAAAACCTTCTATCTTCAAGCGTTTCAGCCAAGATCATCTCTTGAACAATAGGCAAACGATCCTTAGCATTAAACATCCGCTCTGTTCTACACAATCCAATTCCTCCTGCACCAAAATCACGCGCATTCTTTGCAGCTTCAGGAGTATCAGCGTTCGCACGTACACCTAGCCTTCGCGCTTCATCTGCCCATTTCATAAGGTTCTTAAAATCAGACGTTAATTCGGGCTCAATCGTTGGAACTTCACCTAAGATGACTTGCCCTGATCCACCATCAATCGTAATCATCATACCCTTCTCCACTTTAACATCATTCACATAGAATATTTCCTTCACGAGGTCTATTTTGAGCTCCTCAGCCCCTACAATGGCAGGCTTACCCATGCCCCTAGCTACCACCGCAGCATGGCAAGTCATCCCACCTCTACTAGTTAATACTCCTTGAGATGCAACCATTCCATGTATATCTTCAGGTGTTGTCTCTGGTCTAACTAGAATAACCCTCTCTCCAACCTCGCCAAGTTCAGCAGCCTCATCCGTATTGAACACTATTCTCCCTGATGCAGCTCCAGGGGAAGCAGGTAGTCCTTTAGCTATTACATTAACCTCAGCTTTAGGATCAATTCTCTTATGGAGTAACTGCTTCAATTGATCAGGCTCGATTCGCAATAGAGCCTCCTCTTTAGTTATCAGCCCTTCCTGAACCATATCAACTGCAATCTTAACTGCAGCTTGTGCTGTTCGTTTTCCAGTTCGAGTTTGGAGGATGTATAACATCCCACTCTCTATAGTAAATTCTATGTCTTGCATATCTTGGTAATGCTTTTCTAAGACCCTCGCAAACTTTTGAAGATCTTCATGAATCTGAGGTAAATCCTCTTCCAATTTATCAATGGGTTGTGGCGTTCTCGACCCTGAGACAACATCCTCTCCTTGAGCGTTTAAAAGATACTCACCATAAAGATGCTTCTCACCCGTTGAGGGATTCCGCGTGAATCCTACGCCTGATCCAGACTCATAGCCCATATTCCCGAATACCATCACTTGCACATTCACAGCAGTGCCCATACTATCTGAAATCTTAGATATCTTTCGATATGTTCGTGCCCGTTTTCCGTTCCAAGATTCAAAAACTGCTTTTATAGCCATTCTCAACTGCTTTTTAGGATCATCAGGAAATTCTTCACCAGTATCTTCTTTAACAATATGTTTGAACTGTTGAACCATATCCCTCAAACTTTTCAAATTTAATTCTGTGTCTAATTTTACTCCAAGTCCCAGTTTGAACTCATTAATCGAGTCTTCAAATTTCTGACCACCTACCCTCATGACGACCTTACCATACATTTGAACAAAACGCCGGTATACATCATAGGCAAACCACTCGTTTCCTGTCTGCTTGATTAAACCTTTAACTGTCTGGTCGTTGAGACCAAGATTTAACACCGTGTCCATCATTCCAGGCATAGAAACAGGAGCACCAGAGCGAACCGATACTAATAGCGGGTTAGAAGCATCGCCGAAACGTTTGTCTGTCTTCTTTTCTAATATTTCCATTTTTTCAGCGATTTGATTACTTATTCTATCTAGAACTTTTTCACCCTCACGCATATATTCCCTGCACACATTTGTTGTAATAGTAAATCCGGGAGGAACAGGTAAACCAATATTAGTCATTTCCGCTAGACCTGCACCTTTACCTCCTAAAAGATCTTTAAGCTTCGCTGATCCTTCTCCAAATAAGAAAACGTCTTGATCAGACATCTGATAATTATTCTCCAACATAATGGTCTTTTAAAACACGCACTTTTCTATTACTATAAATAAAAATCTTTACATTCAAAACGAAAAAATGTAGATTAGCGAGAAAGATAATAATTATCTTTGATAAAGAAACGAAGATGTTTATCAAGATCTTTTGTAACACCTATTCTATTTGAACTGGAAATCTTAAAGTTAAGATTATTTTCGGTAACGAATATTTCACTTTGTTTGGAAGTAACCTTTTTTCCATGTAACTTCTTATTAATCCTTAATGCCTTTGTCAATTTTCCCGGTCCATTCGTTAGGTCACGGATTTTACTCACTGGCCTATTCATTCTCATTGTTTCTATGCCTCTTGTTGGCTCAATTGCTCTTATAAGCACAGCTCCAATTTTTCCTAGATCGTGAGCTACTATATTTAGCATCCAATTATTGTGCACATTATAGATGAAAATCCTGCCCGGTTCACTCCACATCATTTTGTTATATTTTTTTAAGCCTTTATAGGCTCTTGACGCTGGATCTTCCAGACCATAATAAGCTTCTGTTTCAACGATAATACCTTCAAGAGTATCATCACGCAATTTTCGAATCAACGACTTTCCAAGAAGATTTTTAGCGACTTTTTTTGGATCTCCTTTATAAAAATTTTTAGATGTGACATTACTTTTCAATTACATCAAATCACGTGCTATATTCTAATTCCAAATTGTCATAGTAAATCTTTACTTTTTTCATAAATGTTATAAGGAAGAAGATCGAATCTTCTGGAATTTAATGATAAGGGATTTAAGATGGGAAAAGATAGGAAGAATAAGATGGAGAGTAAAAAGAAGAAGAAGAAAAAGTTAGCGAGACCCAGTAAACGATAAATCTAGTAAGGGATATATTGAATTTTAGGAAGTTTTAATTCTAAATACTATTTGAGTTGGAGTACTATGCGAATTGAAGAAATAATGACGACAGACGTCATCACTATTGGTCCGCCAGCTACCGTGAGAACTGCGTCGAAACTAATGAGAGAGAAAGGCGTCGGATCACTCATTGTAAAAGAAAACAACAAGGCGATTGGTATAGTTACAGAGAGAGACATTCTTAACAGAGTAACTTCTAAGAAAATTAGACCATCATCAATAAATGTTGGTAAAATAATGTCGTCTCCTTTACTATGCGTCTCTCCTGAAAAAGATGTTAAAGATGCAGCTAGACTCATGATTGAAAAGAGTATCAGAAGACTCCCAGTAAGTGACAAACATGGAAGCTGCATTGGCATCGTCACTGAACGTGACATTATGAAGGGGTTATTAAAAATGCTCAGTGGATAGGGCTAGATGACGTTAATTACTGAAGCGAGAAGAGAATTTATTGTATGAAATTGCTTTAAAAATAGCAAAAAAAAGATCGTTTTCATACTTTAGAAAAAGTTTTAAATACTTATCAGTAGTCTAATCGTTAAGTTTATCGGAGGACTATGAGGTGTTGAACTGGAGGGCTAGCGTTTTCGGGAGGGCTAGCGTTTACTTCATGCTCAATTAAGTTCACTCCATGTTTCTCTGAATCTGTTTCTACGAAAATGGTTCTCACAAATAATAAAGGACAGTGATGACGCCGTATGACTAAGAGCATAGTGCTGAAATTTGGGGGTTCCTGTCTTTCTAACCCAAAAGATGTTTTAAAGGCTGCAAAAAAAGTTGCGAATGAAGTCAACAGTGGTAAAAGGGTTATGGTTGTTGTCTCAGCATTGACAGGAATGACAGATGAATTATTGAATGCTTCCAAGAAGACAGATGTTAGAAATGATGAGATGGACGAAATATTGTCTCATGGCGAGAGAGCTACAACTAGACTCATGGCTGGTGCATTAAAATCTTTAGGAGTAAACGCTATCGATATCGATCCAACATCAAAAAATTGGCCAATAATAACGGATTCAAAGTTTGGGGAAGCAGAGATTAAACTGAAAGAGACAGAAAAGAGAGTGAAAAATAGCATACTTCCATTAATGAGAAAGGGAAGAGTTCCGGTCGTTCCCGGTTTTATTGGAATGACCGAAAAAGGGAAGATCACGACTCTTGGAAGGGGAGGAAGCGATATAACAGCAGTTGTTTTAGGAAGCAACATTGATGCAGATGAGGTAGTCTTCGTGAAGGATGTTGGAGGCATATTAACAGCAGATCCTAAGCAGGTATCAAACACTGAAAAGATAGACGCGCTTGACGCAGAAGAGGTTTATGCTTTGACTCTAGCGGGCGCAAAAGTTCTTCACCCAAAGGTATTAAGCTATAAAAAGAACTCGACGGTTCTTCGAGTTGTCGGATTTGACGACAAGGATCTCTCGGGGGGAACCGTAATAAATGGCGAGCTTAAAACTGGTTTACAGACAAACCTTCATGGGAAAGAGCTATCAATGATCACTCTCGTAGGGGAAGAGGCTTCGAATCAAAAACTCGGTGGGGAGGTTCTGTCAACTCTTTCAAGCACAAAAGCGAAAGTCTTAGGAGTAGTAATCGAAGGATCTTCCCTTCTATTATATGTCCAAAGTGCTTCAGGTTTAGTTGAACAGCTTCATAAGATGATTAGAACAAAAAAAATCGCGAAAGCAATTCACTGCATCGATTCGATTGCCATGATTACTGTCTCAGGTAGCCAACTCGAGAAGATACCCGGTATTGTCAATGTCATAATTGAACCATTGGCTGAGAATGGAGTAAACCTTTTCGGAGTGTTAACTATCAGTTCATCCGTCAGGTTATTTATTCCTTGGAGTGATCGAGAGAGGACACTCTCTCTTATCAAAAGTAAATTGGAGAAAACATAAAAACACAGGAGAAATGGATAATGAAAAAATTGCTTGCAGCGATTCTTGGTTCAACAGGCATGATAGGTCAACACTTTGTTCAACACCTACAGGATCATCCCTGGATAAAGATTGAGCGAGTGGCTGCGTCTGAGAGATCGGTTGGAATGAGATACCGTCACGCTATGAGAACAGTACACATTAAACATGTTTCGAATGAGATCGCAGAGTTAGAAGTCTGCCCAATTACACCCAAGGCTGTTGGAGATGTCGATGTCGTGTTCTCGGCTCTTCCAGCTGAAGTCGCCACCAATATCGAAGAGGACTTCGCAGAAGCAGGCATGATCGTCATAAGTACTGCTCGAAGCCACAGAATGGATCCCGATGTTCCAATCTTGATTCCAGAGATTAATGCAGAACACGTCGGTCTAATCGAGGAGCAGAGGCGACGAAGGGGATGGGATGGAGCGATCATAACAGAAGGCAACTGTACAACCATCACGATAGTAATGCCATTGAAGCCCATCTACGATGATTATGGAATTGAATCAGTTGTATTATCCTCAATGCAAGCTGTCTCAGGAGCAGGTTACCCAGGTGTTGAATCTCTAGATATTATAGATAATGTTATCCCCTTCATAGAAAATGAAGAGGAGAAGGTTCAAGTTGAAACGCTTAAGATTCTTGGAACGCCAAAAGAACCAGCCCAGTTTAAAGTTTCAGCTAGTTGCCACAGGGTACCTGTGATTGATGGTCACACCGAAGCAGTTTTTGTTGGAACAAAGAAGAAGGCGGAACCAGATGAGGTTGTTAAATGTATGAGGAACTTCAGAGGTGAGCCTCAAAGGTTGAAGCTTCCTTCAGCACCAAAACATCCCATTATTGTTCGTGATGAGGAATATCGACCTCAACCGCGTCTCGATCGTATGACGGAAAAGGGTATGGCTATCGTTGTTGGCAGAGTTCGAAGTGACCCTGTTCTAGATGGGGTAAAATTTGTCGTGGTTGGGCATAACACGATTAGAGGAGGAGCTGGTAACTCAGTCTTAACAGCTGAGTTATTAAAAGCGAAGGGAATCATTTGAGAGTGATTGGAAAAATGAATATTGGGAAGAAAAAAAGACTTCAAAGAATTCTTGGGAAAGATGGTAGAACCGTCATGGTTCCAATGGATCACGGTGTTACTGAGGGACCTATTACAGGCTTGGTCAACATGGAGTCCACTATTACTAAAGCAGTGTTAGGTGGAGCTGATGCGATTATTGTCCACAAAGGCGTCGCAAAAACCTACGACACAGGGAAAACTGGATTAATCATACACTTAACAGGGAGCACGAAATACAGTATCGATCCCAACTTCAAAATTCAATTTTGCAATGTGGAGGAGGCGCTGAGACTCGGAGCGGACGGGGTTTCAGTGCATGTCAATGTAGGATCGAGAAGAGAGACCACTATGCTGAAGAAGATGGGTCAAATTACGGAAGAGTGTGAAAAGCTAGGTGTACCGTTATTAGCGATGATGTATCCCAGAGGAAAGGGTGTTAAGGATGAACACTCTCCAGAACTGATTGCTCACGCGTCTCGTTTAGGAGCAGAGATTGGTGCAGACATCATAAAGACCAACTACACAGGAGACAAGGAAACGTTCAGGGTAGTCGTTGAAGGTTGCCCAGTACCAGTAATCATTGCAGGAGGACCAAAAGCTAAGACTACACAAGAAGTTCTCCGTGTAGCATACGATTCTATAAAGGTTGGGGGGGCAGGTGTATCGATTGGAAGAAACGTCTTTCAGCACAACGATCCAACCTCGATGGTGAAGGCTCTCTCCGCGATCGTTCACCGAGAAGCCTCTGTTGAAGATGGTCTGCAAATCCTTGGTGTGAAAAGATGAGAGAGGTATGGGTCAAAGTAGAAGACTCATTATCTCCTATCGAGAAAGAAAAGGTAATTGAAGCCTGCAAACAAAACGGCTGCACTCTCCTAGTAGGGGAAAACGAGGTAGAAAAACATAAGATCCGCGATGTAAGAGTAGCCTCCCGGTCTAAGGGCGACATAATAATTGTTAATCATAGGAATCTTGAAAAGATAAGAGAGGAAAAAAAGCCACTCTGTGTAGAGATCACCATCGAGAATAAGTCTTGTGAAGCACAAGTGAGAAATGCTGCTGATAAAGGCGTAGACTATGTGATACTGAATTGCCCTGATTGGAAAATCATTCCAATAGAGAATATAATAGCTGAGACCCTTGGAAAGACGAAGTTATTAGCTAAGGTTAAAGATTCTAAGGAAGCAAAACTTGCATTCGAGACTCTTGAACTGGGTGTTGATGGCGTAGTTATTACTACTTCAGATCCCGAGGAAGTTACTGAAACAGTTAGGGAAGCTTCGACAGTTGAGACCAGAAGAACTGAAAAGGTGCAGAACTCAAAAATAGATTTAGACTTAGCAAAGATAACTGCTTTGAAGCAATTAGGGATAGGAACTAGAGCATGTATCGATACCTGCGACATTATGGTCGAAGGAGAAGGCATGCTTGTCGGGAGTCAATCATCGGGGCTCTTCTTAGTTCACGCTGAGGTTGGAACAGATCTGAAATCTGATCCACGACCCTTCAGAGTAAACGCTGGAGCCGTTAGTCTATATATATTAACCCCTGGAAACAGGACACGGTACATCTCTGAATTAAGTGCAGGAGATGAAGTGTTGATCGTTGACAAGCAAGGTAACACAAGAAGCACCATAATTGGCAGAGTGAAGATCGAGAAGAGACCCATGATTCTCGTTGAAGCTAAGATAGACGAGAAAACGATTAAGACGATCTTACAGAACGCGGAGACAATCCGACTCGTGTCACCGGAAGGCCCCAAATCGGTAACAGAACTAAATACAGGCGATGAGGTTCTGGTGCAACGACAATGTGGAGGAAGACACTTCGGGGTGTTGGTGGAAGAAGAGTCGGTGATTGAAAAATGATCAAAATATGCGCCGTTATTCCTGCCATTTCTCAGAATGGTCTTAGAAATCAGGTAATTAAGATCAAAAAATCAAACCCCGACTTTATTGAAGTAAGACTGGACTACTTAACCGGGGAAGTAAATTTAAAAGAGATTCGAGAATTAACATCCACATCGTTAATCGCGACAAACCGGAGTAAAACCGAAGGAGGAAAATACAGAGGAACTGAGGCTGCGAGAGTTAATCTTCTCTTTGAAGCAGCCAAAAGCTCTTTTGATTATGTAGATGTGGAATTCCAAACAAGAAAAATAGCAGATATCATAAGTGAGATAAAGAAGATCGGAGCCCAAACCATTCTTTCCATCCATAACTTTTCATCAACTCCACCCCTAGTAGATATGATGCGTGAATTAGAGAGGATGAAGGAGACAGGTGCAGATGTCTACAAATACATTACAAAGGCTAACTCATTGGAAGACAATCTGAAGATTTTACAATTTGTTAATGCCACATCAAAACAGAGTGCCATCATTTCGTTCTGTTTGGGACAACTTGGAGTCTCATCGAGGATTCTATCTCCTCTTTTGGGCTCATTCCTAACATACGCGTCTCTCGAAGATGGAAAAGAGACAGCACCAGGACAACTGTCCATTGGAGTTATTAAACAACTTTACAAAATGATAAAGGTGCACAAGGAGTGAAAGAAAACCCACAACAGGTATACGCATTAATCGGTGATCCGGTGGGACACTCTTTAAGCCCTCTTATGCAGAACCTCGCCTTTCAAGATCTCGATCTGAACTCCACATATATCGCATTCCAAGTGAGGTATGACCAGTTAGATCAATGTGTGAAATGCTTAAAGACTTTGAATATAGCTGGTTTCAACGTGACGATTCCTCACAAAGTCTCAATACTATCCCTTCTGGACAAGATCAGCCCTTCAGCTTCCGCTGTTGGGGCAGTGAACACCGTTGTCAATGACGATGGTAGACTAATAGGATATAACACGGATGGAGATGGAGCTCTCAAAGCATTGTCAGATGAGTCAGCTGAACTCAAAGGAAAAAACGTTGTATTAACTGGTGCAGGGGGCGCAGCGAGAGCTATCGCCTTCTCATTAGCTTCAACAGCGAATAACATCGTCATCGTAAATAGGACCAAAACAAAAGCATTAGAACTTGCTCAGCATCTCAATGAACAGTTCAATAAACAGTTCCGTGGAGAGGAACTATCGAAAAAGACGCTTCAAAAGGAATTGCAACATGCTGATATTCTAATAAATGCAACATCCGTTGGAATGAGCCCCAATGTTGAAGCAAGTATCGTGAAGCGAGAGATGCTTCGAGACAGCATGACAGTCTTCGACATCGTATATAATCCCCTGGAAACTAAGCTTCTGAAAGAAGCCCGAGCAGCAGGCGCGAAAACGATTAGTGGAGTTAAGATGCTTGTCTATCAAGGCGCATTATCCTTTGAGTTATGGACCGGTAAGAAGGCCCCGATAGAAAAAATGATGAAATCAGTGGTCTCTAGGTTAGAGGAGGCAGAGCGATAATGGGGTTTGGAGAAGCAATAGCATACGGAGCAGCCTCCATAATTAACGCGATAGCAACCGGGAAAGGAGCAGCATTCGGGGTGGACCTATGGACAAAAGCAAGAGTGAAACTAACTGGCACACCTGGAAAAATAGCTGGAAAAATATTGAACGAGCCAAAAGAGAAGACTACACTCATTGAAAACGCTGCACTAACTGTGCTAAAACACTTTAAACTGGAAAAAGAGTTTGGAGCAAAGGTTGAAACCGAGTCGAACATCCCGATTGCAAGAGGTATGAAGAGCAGCAGCGTTGCAGCAAATGCTGTAGTCCTAGCTACCGCTGCGGCCATTGGAAAGAAAATGAATGAAAAAAAGACCATCGAACTCGCTGTTAACTCTGCAATAACAGCTAAGACAACTATAACTGGAGCCTACGATGATGCATGTGCATCATTCTTCGGGGACATTGTAATCACAGACAATTATGAACGAAGAATTTTAAAACGTTACAAGGCTGAGAATGATTTCCGGGTTCTCTTCCATATTCCTGCAAAGAAATCCTACACTTATACTTCAGATGTTGAAGCGATGAAGATCATCGCACCACATGTTGAAGTTGCTTTTAAAGAAGCGAAGAAAGGCAATTACTGGACAGCTTTGACTTTGAATGGACTATTATATTCAGCTGTTTTAGGATATAATTCACATGTGGCCATCAAAGCTTTAAGAGCCGGAGCTATTGCATCAGGATTAACAGGTAAAGGCCCAGCAACTACCGCAATTACAACTGAAGATAACACCGAGAACATAGTGAGGGCATGGTCTCAGTTCAATGGAAGAATCATTAGATCAAACATCAAGCATGAAAAAGCTCATGTCACGAGGAGTGAATAATGAAACAAGCTCTGATAAAACAGACAAAGAAAATCAGTGGGTCAATTGAAGCCCCATCATCAAAGAGCTACACACACAGAGCAGTCATAGCTGCCTCTCTCGTAAATCGAAAATCCAGAATTAAGAACCCGCTTTTTTGCGATGACGTCCACGCCACAATTAATGCTTGCGAAGTCATGGGTGCTTCTATTGAGAAAGAAAAAGATGAGTTAACCATCAATGGAACCCTAGATTTGAAAGCTCCATCTGAAGCGATTGACTGTAAAGAGTCAGCGTCAACAATAAGATTCATGACACCAATAGCTGCATTAGCAAGTGACATCACAACCTTAACGGGCTCTGAACAATTAAAGAAAAGACCAATAGAGCCTTTAATGCTAGCCTTACGACAACTAAAGGTTGAATGTATTTCCAATAATGGATATCCGCCAGTCACTGTTACGGGTGGAGGTATCGAAGGTGGCGAAGCTCATATACGAGGTGATATTAGCTCACAGTTCATAACAGGTTTACTATTAGCATGTCCTCAAGCTAGGAAAAAAACAAACATATTATTGACGACAGATCTCGAATCTCAACCTTATGTTAAGCTTACGCTTGAAGTGTTAAAAAAACACAACATAAAGGTTCAAACCTCAGAAGATTTAAAGAAGTATAGCATTCCAAACCTTCAAGAGTATCAACCATCTGATCACTGGGTACCCGGTGATTTTTCATCAGCCACGTTCTTACTTGTAGCTGCCATAATAACTCGTTCCTCGGTAACAGTTAGGAACTTGCGCCAGGAAGAATGGATGCCTGACCACAGAATAGTCAACATACTTGAAGAAATGAACATTAAAGTTGAAACAGGTGAAGACTCCATCAAAGTTATGGGAGGAGATTTAAGGGGAACTGGAATTGACGCTGTAAACATCCCTGATTTCATACCCGTCTGTGCAGCTTTAGCGTGTTACGCAGAAGGGGAAACTAGGATTTACAATGCTGGTAGATTGAGAGTAAAGGAATCTGACAGGTTAGATAACACATATTCACAACTTAAAAGAATGGGAGGAAAAATAATTCAGGAAAAGGAAGGATTGATCATTAAAGGTCCATCAAAAATGCATGGAGCAGTGATTGACCCTCACAGAGACCATAGAATCGCGATGGCATGCGCCATAGCGGCTCTCGGGGCAGAGGGAGAGACTACGATCTTAGATGCTGATTGTGTCAACAAGTCGTATCCGAACTTCTTTAATGATTTACGGTCTTTAGGAGCTGAGCTTATTGTCAGGTAATTCGATAGGGAAAAAATTCAAGATAACGTGCTTCGGGGAAAGCCATGGCAGGTGCATAGGGGTAGTAATTGACGGCTGTCCACCTGGTCTAGCTTTGATCCAGGATGAAGTTCAGAGAGAACTTGAAAAGAGAAGAGCTAGGACAGAGATCTCGACACAAAGAAGAGAAGAAGATAAAGTCGAGTTTCTATCCGGCGTATTCAAAGGTCACTCAACTGGTGCTCCAATTTGTATGTTAATCTGGAATAAAAAAGCTAAATCTAAGGTTTATGAGGAGTACCGGGTTAAACCTAGACCTGGACACGCAGATTATCTGGCTCTCGTGAAGTATGATGGATTTAACGACTATCGTGGAGGAGGACGCTTCTCTGGCAGAATTACTGCGGCTTACGTCATGGCAGGCGCTGTGGCAAAAAAAATACTTGGTCTTTTGAATATTGAGATACTGGTGCATACTGTTCAGATTGGAGGAGTGAAGCTTTCAAGGAAAATTACAGTTGACGAGATTAGAAGTAAAGCTTACACAAACTTCGTAAGATGTGCGGATTCAAAGGCTGCTGAGAAGATGAAACGTGAGATATTGAAAGCGAAGGAGGAAGGTGACAGCGTTGGAGGAGTAGTGGAGTGCACTGTGTTAGACATGCCAGTTGGTGTTGGCGAACCGGTGTTTGATAACTTAGACTCGGATATAGCAAAGATGCTCTTCAACATACCGGCGGTGAAGGGGGTTGAGTTTGGCGCTGGCTTTAGAGCAGCTTCTTTGAGAGGATCTGAAAACAATGATCCTTATACAATAAGAGATGGTAAGGTCATAACCGCAACGAATAATGCGGGTGGAGTGCTGGGCGGGTTATCCAGTGGAATGCCTATCGTCATGCGAATTGCTTTTAAACCTACACCGTCAATTTCAAAGAAACAAGCCACAATAGACCTCAAGAAAATGGAAGAGACAACCATCAATGTGAAAGGCATGCATGATCCATGCATAGTACCCAGAGCTGTCCCAGTGATCGAGTCAGCAGTTGCTATAGTCTTGGCGGACCATGTCTTACGTTCTTCACTAATTAAAAAGGTTGGTGGAGCTCAACGAACAGAGAATTAAATGAATCTAGAAAAAGAATACGGGAAGTTGATAATAGAATTCTAGATCTGGCAAAAGAGAGGATAGAGCTCGTAAGAAAAATCGGAGAAGTGAAGAGAGAAGAAGGTCTGCCAATTGAAGATTTGGAGACTGAAAAAAAGGTTCTGGAAAACGGTCTAACACACAGCGAAGACCTTGGTCTGGACAAAGATTTCACGAAGAAGATCATCAACACACTAATCTCAGAGTCTCTAAAGATTCAAGGATTGGAAAGTCAAGGCAGATCGAAACATCTGTATGGTGTATTCGAAAAAGCGAATGAGCTCATTTCGAAGGGAAAGAAGTTAATAAGACTTGAGATAGGTGAACCTAACTTTCTCTGCCACCCCTCAGTTAAAGAGGCAGCGATAGAAGCTTTAAAAACAAATAAGAAGATCGGGTACGTGTCATCAGCGGGTATAATAGAACTGAGAGAAAACATCGCGGAGAAAGTGAACGAATCTTATGGCACAAGTGTTAGCCCGAACCAAATTCTAATGACTCCGGGTGGCAAGTTTGGCGTTTTCTCTGGGATCTTAACATCGATCTCAGAGGCAGATAGAATCCTTCTCGTTGAGCCATATTGGCCAGTGTATGAGGAATGTGCTATCTTTGCGAGAGCACGCATCGATAGGATTCACACGGTATTAGATGAAGAGTGGAGAATAGATCTTGAAGAGGTCGAAGAGGCTTTTGAAACTGGTACAAAACTCATGGTCTTATGTAATCCATCAAATCCAACAGGCAAAATAACTGCAGCTGACGAGTTGGAAGCCATAGTAGAGTTAGCTAACGAGAAGAATGTTACTATACTAGCAGACGAGGTATACGACGCGTACACCTTCAAACCATTCAGGAGTATCTTAGAGACAGAATGTAACAACTTTATCTACATACAAAGTTTCTCAAAGAGATACGGTATGACGGGATGGAGAGTTGGATACGCTGTCTCCGACGTAAATACTGTAAAGAGGATGCAGAAAGTTATGCAGATATCCGCAACCTGCATACCTGAATTCGTACAGATAGCAGCGATCAAAGCCCTAGAGATTGAAGATGAAATACTGAAAAAGTATTCTGAAGCCATGAGGAACAGAGTGGAGATTGCGTCAAGAGGACTTAAGAGCCCAAGCGTGTCGTTTAAGAAGCCTGATGGAGGGATGTATGTTTTTCCAAGGGGGAATGTTGAAGGCTTCGATTCTCGAGAATTCGCGATGAAACTCCTCTCAGAAGAAAAAGTGACGATTTCACCGGGTCTAGCATTCGGAGAGTACCCGGAACACTTCAGAATCTCACTTGGGGGAAACGAAGAAGACATAAGAGAAGGCATAAAAAGAATTGTGAAGATGATTGAAAAATGGAAGATCGAGTAGCCATCATTGGCGGAACAGGAAAGATGGGGCAATGGTTCGCAAAATTTTTTTTAAAAAAAGGTTTCAAAGTAGTAATTTCAGGACGAACTCCAGAAAAAACAGCAAAAATAGCTGGATCGCTTGGAGTCGAAGCTGCTCACTCAAATAAAGAAGCAGTAAAGAATGCGAATCTAGTAGTTGTCTCAACACCGATACAGACGACGCCAAAGATCATCACTGAAGTAGCCCATCACATGCTCAAGGGAAGCACATTATTTGACATTGCTTCTGTGAAGCGGGGTGTCATCAAGCCGTTAAAGGAAGCACAAAAACAGGGGATACGAACAGTCAGTGTACATCCTCTCTTCGGACCAGGTGCAAAGAACATTAACAATAGAAATATAATACTGATACCGGTTAGTGATGACGTCAAAGCTTTGAAAGAGATTTCAACGCTATTTACAGAAGATGGAGCTTCAATCATAATCGTTAAAGACGCTGAGATACACGACAGAGTAACAGCGTACAGCTTAGCTTTACCACATTTCATAAACATTCTGTTCGGATGCCTTGTATCAGGTTCAAATCTTGAGCTTTCTAGGTATGGTGGAACGACATTGGCCTTACAGCTAATGCTAACACACAGCGTCTTCAGCGAAGACCCCATTTTGTATTCAGCGATACAAATGGAAAACACCCACTTCACTGTTCTACTCAAAAATTTTATTGAAAAGGCTCATAAAATGATTAAAATTATTGAGAATGAAAATGTAGAGGACTTCACGAAAGTGTTCCAAGAAGCCAAGAATATTCTAAGTAAAGATCCGATGTTCAAAGACGTATATGAAAAATTTTACAAAGCACTTGAAGCCATAGACGCATTCGATATTGAGAATTGAGAATTATCCTATCTTCCTGATTATATCTAATGCTGCATTGAGATCAGTGGCTTCATAGTCAGGTCTAATCCCGGGATTAAAATGCTCATTTTCTCTCCATCTATTGAGCCACAAGGTTCTAATCCCCACTTCAATAGCGGGATAGATGTCAATCTCTAGATTGTCACCTATGCTTAATGTTTCTTCTGGATGAGCTCCAATTATTTTCAGAGATTCCTTATAGTACTCAGATTGAATCTTATGGTAGCCTACGACTTCAGAGCCCAGAATATATTTAAAATATTGTTTCCCAGAGACTCTTTTTATTATCTCAGCTTTCTCTTTGGACTGGTGCCCAGACGATAAACTTAAGATAAACCCCTCTTCAGACAATCTATCTAAGAAATCGATAGCATCTGAGAAGAATTTTGGAGACTCAATAATTTCTCTTTGGGTCTCGTTAAATTTTTTGCTTAGAAGATCAATCTTTTTTTGATCGTAGGGTAAACCTAGATACTCACATAAGAGCCTGCCTTGGAACTCCCAGTCGTCATGTCTTTCAGGATATTTTCGGTGAATAATATTCATGTGTATATCACGCATGAATTTATCATAAATCTCCATACCATCAACTTCAAAGATACCTTCAAACTTTGAGGCTAGAATCGACCTAGTGTCGTTGATTGTGTCATCATAGTCAACGAGTATATTTTTAATCATATGAAACATCGGCTACCGTAAATTGATAGATTTATGAAATGAAGGATTATTCAACTTCATTACGGAAGTTGACTTAAAAAGCTTTAGAATAGCTTAAACTCTTCAACTAGAGGAATATCGCCCTTTATTACCTCGCCATTTGAAGCATCAATTACTAGGCGATAACTATCGCCTTTATACTCGTAAGTGATAAACCATATAGGAGCGTGAAGGTACACTGCGTCACCAATTTGAACTATGGTTTCTATTTCGACTATTCTATCAACTTCTTGTTTAGCAAGGAACTCGTGATGAGCCTCAACCTCTTGTTTAGCTATTTCTTTAGCTTCGCTCTCATCTAATTCACTGTTCAGAACTCTTGCTTCTGATCCAATTTTTGAAATGTTGAATGGAATCGTACCTTTGAGGGAGACATCAAATTCCCTTGTCGGGAACTCCGATGCTTTCCGTCCCAGCACGACCCAGTTGTAGCTCTTTTGTATATCCGCCTTTTTTTCGATGCTAGGTCCTGCACGTTCAAACAATCCTCTATAGTGACTTATAGCTTCAAGAGAAATAATCCAGAAAGGAAGATATGAAAGATCGATTTCAGTGATCCTTGATCGATTCTCAAGATCCTGGGGCTTTAGAAAACCAGAGTTCATCCACTCTCTAACAAGATTACCGACCGTTTCAGAGTCGTAATTGTTCACAAGCATTGAATGCTTGAGTGTGAATGCAACACCCGTCTCTATAACATTACTAGATCCACAGTATCTACATGTCACTATAATCTCGCCAGGGTTATATTCTAAAGGGGCATCACAGTGCGAACATGACAGCCGTTCGACTATTCCGGTCATGATCCTAACCTTAACTAAAATAATTTAACTAACTTATTAAATAAACGTGATTCAAATAGATAATCTATGAGGATGAAATATGAGTAAGCGTCCAATAAGAATTCGTCGAACGATTGGCAGAGATCGATCAAGGGAATCCATCGTGGATAAACAGAAAGAGCAGCTTAGTTCAAGACTTAGATCTGTGGAAATGGAACTGTTCAATACATTGAGTTCTTTTAGCCATGTTAAGAGCGATATTAACTACATAGAGGGCGCTATTGCATCCGTACCTTCTCGACTTCACAAAGTTCGTAGCCAAGGCTATGAAGTTATGAGTTACCTCGAGAAGAACCAAGAGCTTCTTACAAGTAAATGGAATGAAACTGGCTCACAGATAAAAGAAGATTACCTTTACAATATCGAACCCTTAAGGGATGAAGCTAAGAGAATCCAGAGCCAGATTAGCAGTGTAAAATCAGGAATCAACAGAAACGATTTTGGTTGGGTACAGAATGAACTGAGTACCCTTTCTTCAGATGTCTCTTCACTGCGTAGTAGCGCTTCCTCAGAGATCAATAAAGCTTCCAATTCTCTCAAAGAGTTCAAGAGTGGTTTTAACGCTTTGGATAACGATCTGAGTTTCGCTGAGAAGACGACGCAGTTAGCTTCACAGGCATCTTTCCCTTGGAAAGAAGGTGAGAGCCCAATACTTGCTCTGAGTGTAAAAATGATGACAGGTGAAAAACCTGAAGGTACATTCTTCTTAACTAACCAACGAATTCTATTCGAAGGAACGAAAGAGGAGGTACTCGAAAGGAAGTTCTTCATCGCCACAAAGAAGAAGACGGTAAGAACACTGCTTCTAGATCAGCCCATTGGAGTAGTGAAGGAGATAGAAGGTGGAACAGTGAGTTTCTGGGCAGGAGCAGGAGTCTATATTCGCTTTAAACCAGAGAGCGGAGTAGAAGAGATCCCACTAGACGTTAAGAGTGAAGAAGTTGATTTGATCAAAAAATGGTATAATTTCATTAACTCTGGAGAAGCTGAACTGGAGATCGAAGCCATAAGGGGAATAGCAGGGAAACCATCAAAGAAAAAGCCCCAGGTGCTGACTTGTCCTAAATGTGGTGCTTCATATACCAAGGAAGTATACAGAGGACAAACCTCTGTCCAATGCGAGTATTGTGGTAGTGTGATACCTATTGAGACGTAGAAGAATACATTAAATAGTTATATTGTAATTTTAATTGATTATATTATTGATTATTAATATGGAGATAAAACGATGTCTGATATTGAAACAACTGAAAAAGAGGAAAAAGGAATCATCGACAAGATAAAAGGAGCCTTCACAGGAAGTGGAAAGCTACTTTCCCCTGAACGGGAGACTGTTGAAAAGGTGAAGAGTAGACGAGGAATAATTCACAAAATACAGGACTTCTTCACACTAGGATATGGCACCAAAGAAGACCTCAGAGAACTCAACAAGAAACTTCGTGATCTCTATTATGAAGAACTCCGCGAACAGAGCTACAAATGGAAAGATGCTTATTTAGCAGCATTAGAAGCTGGAGTAGCAAAATCAAGTGCTGACTTCAAGAAGGTCTCGCAAGTCTATGATCGCGTCATGGAGAAAGTGAGACACGCGGATTACGGTTACGCTGGTCTGCTTGATAGGAAAGGCCACATACGAGAAGACGAACTGGCCCGAGTGTTCAACTATGATAAAGGGTTGAGCGACGAGATAGCGATCTTGAACGAGGCGGTGACGCGGACAGAAAACGAAGTTGAGAACGAGAATTGGGAAGCAGCTGAAACAAATATAAAAGAAACGAAGAAACTATTATTAGCATTTGAAGACAAATGGAATGATCGAGAACAACTATTCAGACCATTAGAGGTATAAGGAGGATATAAGTAATTGCCTTTAGTAGAAAAAGTATCTTGGGACTTCAAGAATGCAGACGATATAGCGTATCGTTATCCTGATCTATCACTCAAGTATGGTAGCCAAGTCATTGTCAGAGAGAATCAATGGGCGGTCTTCTTCCGAGATGGCAAAGCATACGATGCCTTCGGTCCAGGAAGACACACAATAACTAGCAACAATGTTCCACTGCTAACCGACGCATTGAAAGTCTTAGGGATAATTGGGGACATCTTCGAATGTGAGGTCGTATTCGTCAACAACAGCCAGTTAGAAGGTAAATTCGGAGGTCAAGCATACTCAGCGCCAAGTGGACCAGTTCAATATCAAGCCGAGATCGGTTACTATGGAACGATAATATACAAAGTCGATGACCCTAAGCTCTTCGTAATCGAGTTCTTCGGAAACCGCGGAGCGAGTACTTCCGCTGACGTTGAAAAATATATCAGGGGATTCATAAATGAGAGAGTTATAGATGACTTCGCTAATTTCGACATTTTCAACCTAGTTAAAAACGTCGATGAGACAACAGACAAGGTTGCACTCAAGATAAAGGATGAAGCAGCGCGAATAGGCTTGAGAATCATTGACACGGTTTTTGAGGGAGTGAAGATCCCTGAAGAAGCTAGACGATTCGCTTCAGGTGTGGGTCAGCAGGCTATGGCAATGCAGTACATGAAGGAGACAGCATCCGAACTCCCACCTGGGGGAGGTGGCGCGGCTGGAGCTGGTTTAGGCGCGGGAATAGGACTCGCTATGGGGCAAACGATGGCAGAGTCTATGAAACAGCAACAAGCCCCAGCACAACCACAGAAGGTCGTAGTATGCCCCAAGTGTGGAGCTGAAAATCCAGCAGATTACAAGTTCTGCGGGAACTGTGGCTCACCCATTAGACCACAAGACATTAAATGCTCAAGTTGCGGAGCGATGAATCCGCCTAATAACAAGTTCTGCAGTAGCTGCGGTAAAAAATTATAAGAGATTTATTTCTCTTCCCAATTTTTTTCATTCTTAAATTAACATTATTACTATAGTAGACTCTGGAAAGGAGATACCTGCTTTGGCGAGTTTAACGCAACTGAAAGGAACAATGGTCTTAACGATTCTAATCGCACTAGCGTTCTTCGCTGCATTCCTCGCCATAATATTAGCTCTGTTAAATATCAATCCACTCTTATCTGTAGCTGGCGCACTAACCTTCATACTTCTACAATATGCAATAGGACCCTCTCTCGTTGTTGCCTCAACACGGTTAAGATACCTACATTCTGGAGAGAGCCCGTGGCTAGAATCGGTTGTAAAAGAGCTCTCCCAAAGGAGTGAAATTCCCACCCCAAAGTTGGCAGTTGTCACTGATACCACACCAAACGCATTCACTTTCGGACACACTACAGGTAATGCAACTCTAGCTGTTCACACCGGGCTCCTCGAGAAGTTGAACCAAGAAGAAGTGAAGGGCGTAATTGGCCACGAGATCGGGCACATAAAACATAATGATTTCATAGTGATGACGATGTTGTCAGCGCTACCTTTAATCGCTTATTTGGTTGCGAGAGGTTTATTCTGGAGCACGGACCTCGAGAGAGACGAGAAACGTGAAGGTAAAGGCTTAGCGCTGTTTGCTGCAGCAGTTGTGTCTTATGTCGCTTACATAGTATCAACAATGATAGTCTTGAGGTTGAGTAGATTGAGGGAGCATTACGCTGATGCTTTTTCAGCGTATGTTACAGCGTCCCCCAGAAGTTTGGAGAGTGCTCTGACGAAAATCTCTTACGGTCTATCTTTAAAGCCAAGAGAACCGAATGGGGTTAGGATGTTCTATATTTCTGATCCAGCTCAAGCAGCAGGTGAAGTTAGATCCATTCTCGACAAGAGAGAACAATATGATTTAGATCGAGATGGTGTATTGGATGAAAGAGAACTCACTATGGCTATGGAACAAGAGGCGCGATCAAACTGGAGAAGCGTTAACGAAGCGTTCATGACGCACCCGCCAATATACAAAAGAGTTCTTCTTCTGAGACAGATAGAAGAGGAGATGAGAAGAGGCAGATACACATACAAAGAAGCTTACAAGTTAATTTGACCCAAAAACCGTCTCTTCACACTATTTCCTAGGGATAAAAGACATATTTCTTATTGTATAATTCAGTATTATAAATGGAAGTCAAGGAAATGAAGTACAACCCAGAAGAACTTATCTCAAAGGCTGAAGAACCAAAGAAAAAATCCTTGAAGCTCCACCCGCTTTTTAAAGGTAAGATTGAGACGGGGATCAAAGTCCCTGTAAAAAAACCCTCGGACTTCTCTATCTGGTACACCCCAGGTGTAGCTGAGCCTTGTAGAAAAATATCAGAGGATAAGCAAAGCGTGTACGAGATGACGAGTAAGTGGAACTACGTTGCAGTAATTTCAGATGGAAGCAGAGTTCTAGGCTTAGGAAATATTGGTCCAGAAGCAAGCCTACCGGTTATGGAGGGAAAATCCTTACTTTTCAAGTATCTGGGAGGAGTAGACGCTTTCCCGTTATGTTTGAACACTCAGAATACCGAGGAGATTATAAAAGCGATTAAATGGTTGACTCCATCCTTCGGAGGAATAAATCTCGAGGACATCTCCTCACCAAAGTGCTACTATATTCTCGAAAAGTTAAGAACGGATTTGAATATACCAGTTTGGCATGATGATCAACAAGGTACTGCTCTTGTAACTCTTGCAGGTGTCATTAACGCTTTGAAGATTGTGGAAAAGAAGCTGAACGAAGTATGCATATCGCTCATTGGAGCAGGAGCAGCAAACATCAACGTTGCTAAGTACTTAGATATAGCTGGTGCAAGACCTGAAAACATGGTGATGGTTGACTCCAAAGGGATTCTCCATGCGGACCGAAGAGACCTTGAAGAAAGAAATCCCTTTAAATGGCAAATGTGCCTCCAAACAAACCCGCGAAACCTGATTGGGGGAATTGCTGAGGCTATTAAGGACACTGATATTTGCATCGCCTACTCTAAACCTGGACCGGGAACCTTGAAGAAAGAGTGGATAAGAAGCATGGCGGACGATGCAATAGTTATCGCTGGTTCAAACCCTGTTCCTGAAATATGGCCTTGGGAGGCAGAAGAGGCAGGTGCGAGAATAGTGGCAACAGGCAGATCAGATTTCCCGAACCAGATCAACAACTCTCTTGGTTTTCCAGCGGTATTCAGAGGGGCATTCGACTCCATGGCTAATAAAATTTCTGATGAGATGTGTATCGCTGCTTCTAACGCTATATCTGAGTATGCGAGAGCGAAGGGGATTAATGAGCAAAACATCATTCCGAAGATGGATGAGACTGAGATGTACATCGAAGAGGCTATCGCTGTAGGAATTAAAGCTGCTGAACAAAGGTTGACGCGTAAGCAGATAAGTAAAAAAGAATTACAGGAAAAAGTGTCTGAGAATATTAGGAGAGCACGGAGAACTCTGGAAATATTAATGGAGAAAGGAGTAATAAAGCAGCTGTGAAATGGTTAAATCCTATACAAGATTAACGCTTTTTATACGACTTAGATCCTTATCGAATAATACCATCAGCCAAAGAAAGAACTAATAAGAAAGTTGAATAAACAATTTTACAGACATAATGGAAGGCTGAAACTATCTTGTCAAAGCGCACATTAACGACCATCTCGGTAGGAGCTGTAATATCGATTTTTGGCTTAACATATGCTCTATATCTCATTGAGATTATTACCGACCAAGAGATAGTGCCAGTCTTGTTAGCATTAACAGGACTCTGGTTAATAATCCTAGCAATGATCAGAATCGTAAAACCAATAGAGTATGTTTTAAGTCCCTTCAGCACCGCTTGGTGGGGCGGAGTCATACTCTTCGGGGGAACATTATGGTTCTTGGTAGTGGAAGGAGTCTTCAAGGCCCAAACAGTCTGGGCTGTATCAGCCATCGCGTTTGGCTTATTCGTGATCGTAGCTGGAGTCCGCGAATGGTTGACAAAGAAAGAGAAAAAAACAGAATAGACATAGCATTCATAATAAATTCTATGATACTAAGGGAATAAGATGGCTTCAAAAACTCTCAGATGGATGCTATATGTTGCAGCAGTAATACTCATAGGAGTTGGAATTCTCTATTTCATGGCAAGCTATTATGCACCTATACGATTGATAATCGGAGGAGTCTTCGTAATAACAGCTCTATTGATAATATTCTTCAATAGAGAAAGAAAGCCAGAGGAGATCGTTAGAGAACCACAGATTCTTGGAGAGTTGAAGGTCAAAGAGCTTCGATGCCCAAACTGTGGCGCTGTTCTAGATGCAGACGCGATCCACGTGCATGAGGGTGTGTCTATAGCTAAATGTAAGTACTGTGGAAAAAGCTTCAGCGTCACGGAGGAGCCAACCTGGTGAAAAGGAGAAAGGCAAAGCTCGCATGTCTAATTTTTATAATCGCTCTTTCCACTCTTTTAAGTTATAGCCTTTCCACACGCTCTCAAGATATTCTCTACCATGTGGATAGGGAATGGGCAAAGATATGGGTTAATACCGATGATGGATCTGTCGATCTTTTCTATAATATCACAATATCTTGCGATCAAGACAGCTTCAGAACTGTCACGATCGGAATGCCAAACCAGTACTTCAATGTTGGATGGTCTAGAGACCAGTTTGGGAATGATCTTGACTATGAGGATGTGAGCTCCGCAGATTACAGTGGACTCAAGGTCACCCTCGATAACATGATCTTCGCTGGTGAAAGCGCGACCATTCTGGTTCTCGCTAGGGTTGATCAGATGGTTTGGGAGCACAATGAAACATTTGTTGGAGTCGCGTTTACACCAACATGGTGGGACGCTGAAGTCTATGATTTGAGAGTGACAATTATTTTTCCATCAGGAGTGGGACAAGAAGAGTTTGGCTGTAAACCTGCTCCTTGCGACAATTACTTCTTCGATCCGACTGAGAACAATCAGCTGGTGCTATATTGGGAGCGTCACAGTCTTCCTGCAAATATGCAGATTGAGTTTGGCGCGTCTTTCCCGAAGGAGTACGTGGATTATTACAATGTTGTTGAGGAGTTTCCTTTATGGATTCTCATTCTTGTCTTTATAATAATCATTCTGATATTCGCTGTAATTGTAATTATTGTACTGAGAAGGAGAAGACTTCCATATGAAACGCCAAAACTAGGGGTTGAAGCGCTTGGTCCTAGACGTGGTCTCACAGCTGTGGAGGCTACGATGGTCTCAGGGTTGAAGCCAATCAAGATCTTAACCATGATTCTCTTTGGGCTCTTATTGAAGAGAGTTGTATGGATCGAAAGTAATGAGCCCAAGTTAAAGATTAGAACTTTCAGGGAAAGCCAAGAAAAAAAGCTGCGTGAGTATGAGAATGAATTCATGGAAGCCATACAGCCAGATGGCTTTCTTGACGAGAAGATTCTCGCTAGAACATATGTAAACCTTAGAGATCATGTTGACGTGAAGATGCGAGGTTACAGTCGCCAAGACACCGTGAACTATTACCAATCAGTGGTTGATAAGGCTTGGAAACAGGTAACAGATGCTGAGACCCCGCAGTTGAAAGCAGACGTCTTAGATGAGAATATACTCTGGCTTCTATCCGACGAAGAATATGATGAGAAGTTTAAAGGAGTATTCGATCCAACATCCACAATAACAATCAGACCTCAGTGGTACTGGTACTGGTATGGATGGCACTATCCCAGATATACGGGTGAAAAACCATCCGGTATCGATGTGATGCCAGCTGTCGATTTCGCAAACTCTGTTGTTACGATGGTTGAACAATCATCCGGAAAACTGGTAGCTGATATCGAAAAGTTCGCTGACAAATTGATTCCTCAACAGAGAAAGCAGACAGCTAAGCCAATTCACCACAGAGCGACTTGTGCTTGTGCTTGTGCTTCCTGTGCTTGCGCCTGTGCCTGCGTCTCCTGTGCGTGTGCTTGCGCTGGTGGAGGAGTAGGAAAATGAGTGAAATGATCAGAGAAGCACTAAGTAGACTCACGGGAAAGAAACCCATGACTAGAAAGAGACTTTACCATTATAGGGGAGTAGATGAATGGACTGGACTACGATTGCACCTCAGAACCGAAGATGAAGGAAAAGGAATCCTCATAATAAACGCGTCCAGAGTAATCTTTCTCAATAGAACAGCAACGGAGTACGTTCGATTATTCATAGAGGGAAAGGATTCAAAAGAGGTCGCTAAAGAGATAAGTGAAGAATTCCGGGTTGACGAGAACACAGCACTACAGGACTACGAAGAGACCATATACAAGATCACCACCATAGCTAAGACGGATGATGTCTGCCCCGTCACGTATCTTGGCTTCGAGAAACTCAAACCGTTCGAGAAGAGCCTGTCCGCACCTCTGAGAATGGATTTAGCATTAGCATACAAGTGCAATAACGCCTGTGTCCACTGCTATGTTGAAGAGAACAGGAAGGTCGAAGAGCTATCGACAGAGCAATGGAAGCAGGTCATCGATAAACTGGTTGCGATCGGTGTTCCACACATAGTCTTCACAGGTGGAGAGCCTACTCTCCGTGAAGATTTACCCGAGTTAATACGATACGCGGAGCAGAAGGAGGTCGTAACCGGTCTTGTGACCAATGGCAGAAAATTGAAGGATGAAGAGTACTTGGATGAGTTGGTGAAGGCTGGGCTCGACCACATACAGATAACCTTAGAATCCCACATCGAGAAGGTTCACGATGAAATCACGAAGACACAGGGCAGTTGGATAGAGACTGTTCAAGGCGTAAAGAACGCTATCGAAACCCCCATTTACACTATAACTAACACGACGCTGAATCAAAAGAACGTAGATAGCATACTTGAAACAGTAGAGTTCATTCATGATCTTGGAGTGGAGCAGTTCGCTTGCAACAGTATAATATACTCCGGTAAAGCACGAGGCATGGTCGCTGACTTTGCTCTTGATGAGAAGACTCTGAAGAAGATCCTACCTGAGATCAGAGATTATGCCATGAAGCTTGGCATGAAGATCATATGGTATACGCCAACACAGTATTGCCTATTGAACCCACTCGAACTTGGATTGGGAATCAGATTCTGCAGCGCTGCAAGAATAAACATGTGTACAGAGCCAAACGGAGATGTGATACCATGCCAAAGCTACTTTGCGTCTCTTGGAAACATATTGAAAGACGACTGGGAGAAGATATGGAATAATCCCCTCTGCGATGAGATTCGTGAACGAAGATACGCACCTGAGAAATGCAGGGATTGCCCTGAACTAAATATTTGTGGCGCTGGATGCCCCTTACAGATGAAGAATGGAAAATACGTCTGCATGGATGCTACATCTAGTACAATTTAAAAAGTGACCAAATAGTTTTTATTATCATGAACTTTCAATCTCCATCAAGAACGCAGATGAACAAAAAAGTAAAAACCGTTTTGTTCTTATTTCTATGTCTGATCTTGACAGCTGAGTTATTACCTCGAGCACACTTACTTGACGATACAATCTACTCAAAGTTCTCTACCACTCCTCCAATATTCAATGGGGTGATCGGTGAGGACTGGGAAGACGCAAACGCGTACTTAATCAGCGGAGAAGAGGGAGTCTTCGATTTGTTCTTGAAGCATGATGAAGATTATTTTTATGTTGGAGTACGAGTAAACGATCCAGTTGAAGACCCCGGTGAGAGGATACAGCTATACTTTGATGAAGGCGACGACGGAGATAATGGAAGCGGATCACGCGATTACACTCTAACCAATCGCCAAGAGGACTGTAAAGCCATAGATGCTAATGGCATAAGATGGGATGGATTCTGGAACAGCCCATACTGGTGGATGTTCCCATCCACTGGAGATCCTGAGCAGATAAACTTTGAAGCAGCAATCGACTATCATTCTGATCATTGGGAAGCCGAGTTCAAGATTCCATTCGAAGGAGTCGAAGGCGATAATGATTTGAGTGATTTACTGATCTCTAATGATGATGTTATCGGCTTTGTCTTGCAATACATGTTTTTTAATTACACATACGCACATTTTCCAAGCGGAGCAAACAGCACCGATGCTACTACATGGTTAAACCTGGTCTTTGACAACGAAGCGCCAACGATAAGCAATATTACATATACACCCAATGAGCCAACCTCAGAGCAAGCGGTGACAGTAACCGCTGAAATAACGGACGATGCTTCAGGCGTCAAAGAGATAACACTCCAATACTCAACAGATGACGGGGTTACATGGATCGACGTCTCCATGATGGAGGCGTATACTGGCGTCATTCCGAAACAAAAAGAAGAGACAACAGTAAAATTCAGAATACTTGCCACTGATAACGCTGGGTTTACAACCCAGACAGAGGACCACTCATACACTGTCAGAAGGTTAATCTTTGGAATGAGCCCATTGATATTTATTATTATTGTTGGAATATTGACTGTAGCAGTAGTCGGCGCTTTAATCTTTCTATTGAGAGCTAGAAAAAAAGAGACATCGATCCCAATTTACTGTAAAAATTGCGGAGAGAGATTGAAACCAGGTGTTGATTATTGCCCCAAATGCGGAGAGAAAGTAAAATAATAAACTGTATATCAGATTACCATTTTTTATATATCCAAGTAATTTCAGCCGCATCCATTAGAATGTAATTATCAGCTGATACTAAACCAATCTCGTTGTTCACCCAGTATTCCCAGTATCTTCCATTGTCATCTTCGTTGTTAGCAATCCCATTTATTGAGTCTATAAAGTAAGCGTTGAAGCTAGGCCAATACGTTGCCTCGACCTTAGCTACCTCCATCAATGCTTTGAGCACACTTGAGTTGTAAAGTAATTCTACCTCTTCAAAAGTTGTAATTGTTCCATTTTCATAGTCAATACTAACCTTTACTAGTATCGTTTTACCTTCACATTCGACCAGCAGATCCGAGTGCTCTTTTTGTAGAGAAGCGAGTTCTTGGTAGTAATAGAAAGCCATAGCTGAAGTTAAGATAGTTAAGAATGCTAAAGCTATTGAAACCAATTTCCATATTCTTACATTATTAGCCATTAGTTCCGCCTTCTTTCACGCGTTCAATCGCCTTAAGAAGAGGGTAGAAAGCAAGAAAAAAGAGCACGGTGTTGCTCGCCTCGTGCACGATTCCAAACCAAGGCGGTAGGAGCCATCCTGAAACGAATGCATAAGTTAAAGATGCGCCAAATGAAAAAGCGAATACTATGTTCGTGAATAGATCGTAGGCTATTGTCAGTGTGAAACCCCAAAGAGCCATTTCACAGTTAAATTTTAACACATCATTTCCTGGGTTGTTCTTTCTAATAGTTCTAACCAGCCCTCCTACGAGTCCGAATAGTGATTCACCAAGTATTGTTGCCAACCATATCGGTAGGTTGAAACCGAAGGGATTGATGAAACCATATATTACCCAAGATAATGCACCTACTATTGTTCCTACAAGTGATCCAAACACATATCCTGATGCAAAAACGGTGATGTCCATGATGTTTACATTAGGTAATCCTATTAACGCATAGTTACTAGCAATGCAGAGGGCTGTGAGAATGCAGATTACGCTTATATCTCTAACAGTGAGTTTCGAGGGTAGGATAATCATCCTACATCTTCCATAGATGAAAAATGTACTAAGCTATAAGACTTTTCCATCACAATGTCTTGAGAAAGAAATTATCTTTGATGTCAATAGAAGCGTGACCAACTAAGAAACGATTTATACATTAATTTCCATTCAGTAGATTATTAGGGGGAGCGTGAACGATGAGGTCGCCAGTACTGATAGCCCCTACATTTTTCCTTATACCGCGGATATGATAAAACGACTAGAAAACCATCTTTTGATAATAAATATCGAATTTGACAATCTTAATGACAAAAAATATTGAAATTTATAGATAAAATCCTTATACTTTTTTTTGCAAATCAATGTACGCTAGAAAGCACAATTGGGTTTTAGGAGAGAAGGATGTCAAAAGGACTCTCAAAGATTAAGCTCGTTGCTTTGATAACAGTCTCTTTAATTTTTCCGATAATGCTCTTTTTACCTGCAGGTACACTAGTCTGGCCTGAAGCTTGGCTAGTCTCAATTTTCTTCGGAATATACATAGTAACTATAACGCTTTGGTTGAATAAGAACAATCCAGACCTGCTTCGAGAAAGACTACTATCGAAAGGAACAACAAAGGGCTGGAAAGGCTGGGACAAAATTTTGATGGTTGCATTAAGTGTTCCAGGGTTATTGTTGTTTCCAATCGCTGCTTTTGACGTTGCTAGATTTCAATGGTCGCAGGTTCCATTATTCCTCAAAGCGTTAGGCTTTCTCGGTATAATTCCTTTCTTAGTTTTAGCCTTTCTAGTTATGAGAGAAAACACTTACGCTGCAAAGATTGTAAGATTACAAGAGGAAAGGGAGCAGAAAGTCGTCACAACAGGTCCTTATAGTTATGTTCGACATCCCATGTATGCTGGGGGAATTCTATTCTTTATTTGTCTTCCCATAGCTTTGGGATCATACTATGCATTCATACCGGGTATTCTAGTATCCATCTTCTTAGTAATTAGAACAGATCTCGAAGACAAGATGCTACAAAAAGAACTCAAAGGATACAAGGAATATGTGAGAAAAGTCAAGTATAGATTGCTACCATGGATTTGGTAGCCATAATAATACGAACATAAAAATTTCAGAGCAAACGAGATCCCTTGAGATGAGGGATCATCGCATTTCAAGTGTAATTGAATAATCTTAATAGGGAAGTCTTCAACTATTTTATCTTGGTGACCGATTGCCTAGCTGGAGAAGAAGCTTCACCGTTGCCCTGAAAGCATGGATCATAGGCTTCGTCTTCAGCATGCTCATCATGACTATTTGTGGCGTATTAGGTTACATGCTTATGCAGGATGCTATCATTGTTCTCTCGAATCCTCCATATTACAGGATTGATCCAATCGCGTTGGGAAGTGGGGCGGCTGTCCTCGCGATTGGGGGCTTTCTTTCAGGTCTAATCATGTACGCTTCCCTAGTGAAATACACGGTAGAGGAGAGTATCAGAGAAGTAGAGAATGTAACGCTTCCGCAAACATCTACCCGACCCTTAGAAAAGGCTTGCCCAAATTGTGGTAAACTTGTTCCAATCAATGCTGAATACTGTGTATACTGTGGAGCAAAGTTAACCTGAACGACTCTTTCAAGACAAAATAGAAGCTAAATCATATAAAATCGAAGCGTAAATAGATACTATCTACAGCTGGGATAGTATACTGTGATGTTTGAGAATTAGACATTAGAAGAACAGGAGATATCGTGGCACACGTTTCATATAGTCCCGGTATGATTCACCATATCGTTGAAGGCATGCTTTTTCCTCAGCTAGAATTCTAGTGTGAAGGAATAATGAGGAAATAAAATGTA
>Ga0209636_10000619_pt1 | contig 35285 bp, 26 predicted proteins | sample DeeMarSWOR152_54_FD_187464 | JGI IMG/M metagenome (GOLD analysis project Ga0209636, IMG submission 187464) | Marine sediment microbial communities from White Oak River estuary, North Carolina - WOR-1-52-54 (SPAdes) (version 2) | ecosystem: Environmental > Aquatic > Marine > Intertidal zone >... | reverse complement strand
AGTTCAGATGGCAACAGCATGACTTCTGGTGAGGTTCTGAGCGCTGTTGGAGCTGAGCTGGTATCGGTTGCCGCTGTGGATCGTGATGGTCGTGATCTTGCTACCACCATCACTGCCAAGGTGGCGCCTTTGGCCTTTGCTCTGCATCCTGCTTATCCCAACCCGTTCAATCCATTCACCAACCTGAGCTTTACCCTGCCGACTGCTTCTTTCTACACCATGAAGATTTACAACGTAACCGGACAGCTGGTGAAAAGCTATGAGGGTATGGGTGCGGCCGGCTTGAACGTGATCACCTGGGATGGTAAGGATAATGCTAGCAACGACGTAGCAAGTGGAGTTTACTTCTACAAACTGGAGGCAGGTCAGCATCACGCCATCAAGAAGATGGTGGTGCTCAAGTAAAATCCTAAAGAGAAATTAAGAAAGTTAAAGGAGCCCTGAGTTGTCGGGGCTCCTTTTTTATTGTCAAAAATCTGTTGACAAATGGAAAAAAAACACGTATATATACTTAAAAGAGTTTTTAGTTAAATATACAAACATATACGAATATGCCTATAAGGGATCAAAAGAGAGCAACAGAAAAGAATTCAGATGAAGGATCGTCTTCGTTCTCAACTTTAAGCCAACAGTCAAAAGCCACTTTGTCTCATCCTGATTTAGACCAGATCTTCACTCAAGTGGTTCGACAGATCAAAGGGATTTTTAAGGTAAAATCCTGTGGACTGTTTCTTTTAAACGAGAAAGGTTTTCTCAAATTTAGGACGGGGCTGGGGCTAAGCAAACGTTTCCAGAGAGCATTTGATTCCCGGGTATCACCAAAATTGACTCTCAAGATTTTGAATCGTACCTACCCTAAGATTTCCAATGATACCTTAGTAGATTACAAGAGAAACAAGGATTTTCGTGACCTTCTCAGAAGCGAAGGCATTCACAAAGAGGCAGCTACACCCCTAAAGATCAGGAATAGGTTTGTAGGCATTTTGAATATATGGAGGGACTCCACCTACCCTGATTTCTTGGAAAAAGATTTAAAGCTTCTGAATATCTTTGGCCACCAGATCACCGCTGCCATAATGAATACGGAGCTTTGCCACCAACTCAAAAGGAGCTCAGGGAGGTATGGAAACTTGATCGAGGAAGCTCCGGACCCCATAGTAGTCGTGGATCTAAAAGGACATATTACTTATTGTAATAAAGCTACTGAAATCTTAACCGGGTATCAAAAGGATGAAGTACTCGGAAAGCATTTCAGCCAAATGGGTTTGATGGACAAAAAGGAAGCTCTGTATGGCTTGAGATTATTTAAAACTGCCCGAAAGGGTAAGAAAGCAGTTCCTTTTGAAAAGCACGCAAAACGCAAAGATGGAAAACCATACTGGGCTGAAATCCATGCAACCAATATTAAGGAAAAAGGTAAGGCAGTTGGTTTTCAAGTCAAGGTGAGAGACGTCACGGAACGAAAGAAACTCGAGAAAGCGTTGACTCGAAAAGAAAGGATAGCAACGGAACGCGCCCGACTTTTAAACGATTTACGAGGCTTGGAAAGAATTGACCACATTTTGACCAGAGTATGCAAAGCAGTCAGGGACTCAGGGCTTTTTGATCGTGCGGTCATGACTTTACATAAACCCGGAGGGAAAATCGTCCATCTGGGACAGATAGGACTCCCTATAAATGTAGTCAAGCGCGCACGACAAGCGCCTCCCATTGACGGCAAATTGAGAGCCCAAGTCACCAGCAAGAAGTTCCGCATTTCCGATTCTTTCTTCATACCGGCTGAAGCTGGTGTCGATTTTACCAAAAGTAGTCGTCACATACCGGAGAAGAGAAGAGACTCCATTGGTGGCAATTGGCAGCCGGATGACGAATTGTTTATTCCTCTGCGTGATTTTTCTGGAGAGATCATGGGATATCTTTCGGTGGATACTCCAACTGACGGTTGTCGTCCTGATGTTGAAACAATCCAAGCCCTGGAGATGTTTGTCGAAGCTGCGGCAGCCCGTGTCCGGGAAGTTGAAGCCCACGAAGCACTCAAGCGAGAACGCGACTTATCCCAATCCATGTTGGAGACCGCCAACAGCCTGATCGTTTGCCTGGACGCCGATGCAAAGATTACAGCTTTCAACCGAGAATGTGAAAGGATAACTGGCTACCGACGTGAGGAAGTCTTAGGAAAGCGGTGGCCAGAGTTGTTTCTCCCACCAGATAAGCGTCACCCGAAATTGAAATCCTTTGCCAAGTGGGTTCGTGCCCATCCTCGCGACCAATATGAAGGTCCCGTCGTTACCAAGAGTGGTGAGATTCGGACAATCCTCTGGTCCAATACTGCCGTTTTTGGATCCGGCAAAAAAGACGTAATAGCAATCGCTATCGGTCAGGACATCACCGAGCGCAAACGAGCAGAGGAAGAAATTGAAGCTGGAAGGAAGAAGCTGGAAAATACGTTTAATAGTATGATTGATGGCGTTTCTGTTAGTGATGTAAATGGAGTAATTATTCAAGCCAACGAAGCTGTGGCTAAAATGTATGGCTGTAAATCAGTAAAAGAAATGATTAGGAAACCTATTTTTGAATTTATTGCAAAAAAAGACACTCCAAGAATCACGAAAAGGTATATGGAAAGTATAAAGAAAAAAGAAAAGGTTATCAGAAACCTTGAGATAGTCGGCAAAAGAAAAGATGGTTCAGAGTTTCCAGTTATGATTAATTCAACTAATTTGTGGGATGAAAAAGGAAAGTTTATCGGCAATATCGGAGTAGTCAGAGACATCACCGAGCGCAAGCAGGCAGAGGAAGAATTAAGAGAATCTGAACAGAGATACAGAAGCGTCGTAGATAATATTGGTATCGGGGTATCGCTTATAAGCCCAAATATGGAAATATTGTCGTTGAACAATCAGCTGAAGAAATGGTTTCCGGATATTGATGTTTCAAAAAGACCAATTTGCTACAGATCTTTTAATAATCCCCCAAGAGAAGGTGTATGTTCTTATTGTCCCACCTATAAGACACTAAAGGACGGACAGGTTCATGAGTCAATAACTGAAACCCCTGCAGGCGATGAAATCAGAAATTATAGAATCATTTCATCTCCAATTAGAGACAAAGCGGGCAAAGTCATAGCAGCGATAGAGATGGTCGAAGACATCACCGAGCACAAGAGGGCGGAGGAGGCGCTGCAAATCAGCCAAGAACGATACAAATTATCCACAAAGGCCGCGAATGTTGGTGTTTGGGATTGGGACATAAAGACCAACAAATTTTACATTGATCCGAATATAAAGGGGATCTTGGGATACAAAGATGAAGAAATCTCCAACGACATAGAAGCTTGGGTGACCTACGTGCATCCGGATGACCGAGAACCTGTGATGGCGGCAGCTCAGGCATGCCTCGATGGAAAAACACCTGAGTATGTATTTGAACATCGTATGGTCCATAAGGATGGTTCCATCCGTTGGATCCTTTCAAGAGGCAATGTAATACGGGATGCCAAAGGGAATGCCGTCCGAATGGTTGGCACCGATACCGACATTACCGAGCGCAAGCGGGCGGAGGAGACGATACGGGAGAGTGAAGAAAGATTCCGTACAATTTCCACCACGGCTAAAGATGCTATCCTTATGATGGATAATGAAGGAAATATCTCTTATTGGAATCCTGCGGCAGCAGAAATATTTGGCTATTTAAGTCGAGAAGTTATTGGTAAGGAGTTACATATATTACTTGCTCCCGAGAGATATCATGAAGCTTATCGCAAAGGATTTAGTGCGTTTAAGGAAACTGGACATGGTGTTGCAGTTGGAAAAACGCTTGAATTTAAAGCTGTCAGAAAAGATGGGACAGAGTTCCCGATAGAACTATCTCTTTCTGCCATTAAGATCAAAGGAAAATGGCATGCTGTGGGAATACTCCGTGACATCACCGAGCGCACGCGGATGGAGGAGGCGCAACGGGAGAGTGAGAAGCGATATCGCAGTCTCTTTGAGGACTCCCCCATTTCTTTATGGGAGGAAGATTTCTCAAAGGTCAAAACGTTCATTGATGGTTTACGGGCTAAAAGAGTCAAAGACTTTAGAAAATATTTTGAAAATCACCCCGAAGCCGTTGCCAAATGTGCCGCTATGGTGAAGGTAACTGATGTAAATAATGCTAGCCTGAAGTTATTCAAAGCCAAAAGGAAAGAAGAGCTTCAGCGCGGTCTAAGTAACACTTTCAGTGAAGAATCATACGATGCTTTTAGAGAGGAACTTCTGGCCCTCGCCCGTGGGGAGAACACGTTTGAAACTGAAACCCTAACGCAAACTCTCAAAGGGGACAAAAAGCATGTTGTCATAAGGTGGTCTGTAGCCCCGGGTCATGAGAAAACCTTATCGAAAGTATTGGTCTCTGTCGGCGACATCACCGAGCTTAAAAGAGCAAAGGAACAAAATCTCCTTCTTGGAACTAGCAAGACTTTATCCCGAACCCTGAAGTTAGATCGGGTGCTGAAAATAGCTACCGAAAAAATGGCTAAGGCTTTAAAAGCAGATCGCTGTGGGGTGGCTTTCAGTGATCAAAAAATGCAGTCTGTAACCGTTAAGTATATCTATCGTGAGGATGGCTCTCCTTCCCCGGCCCTATCGGGTGTTCCGCTGTCTTTCCGTGACTGTCATGAAGCCAAAGAATCAGTGAGAACAAAAGGATACTATCAGATCTTGAACACCCGAACCGATGCCATACCCAACTCTTTGAGAGAATATCTCCTCCGAGTCGGCGTAAAATCCTCCTTGATCATCCCCATGTTCGTCGGGAAAACACTCTTAGGGTTGTTCAATATCGGGAGTGTAAAAAAGTTACGAAGCTTTGCAGAAGAAGAGATAAAACTAGCTCGAACCATAGCTAATCAAGTTGCTGTAGCTATCCAAAACGCTTTGCTCATGGAAGACCTTAAGGAAAAACACTCTCAAATTACCCAGCAGTCCAAAACCTTAGAAAGACAATTTCAAGAGCAAGCCATTCTGATGAAAATCAGCCGGGCCCTTTCACAGACTTTGGATTTGGATAGGATATTAGAGATAGCTACAAGAGAAACGGTCCAGGCTCTCCGGGTGGATAGGTGTGCGGTTGCGTTAGCTTTTCCAGAAGAAGGTTATGCTGAGATAAGGTCCATTTACGTGAAAGAGGGAAAACCTGCCACTCACTTGTTAGGGTACAAATTGTATTCGGATCAGCTTCCGCAAGCCAAAAAGATGTTCGATAAAAGGAAATCGATTAGTATTCCCAACATCTATCATCTCCCGGACAAAAGCTTTGCAAAAAAATATTTCACAAGGGAGCGAATAAAATCGGCGCTCTTTGTTCCCATGATTCATGGGAAAAAACTGGTAGGCTTTTTTGTCATAAGTACAATGAAAGATTTCAAAACTTTTACCAGGGAGGAGACAAGATTAGCCCAAACTATCGCTGACCAGGTAGCCGTGGCTATTGAAAATGCAAAGCTTTTGGAACTGGTGAAGAAGAATGAAGAAAACTTGAAAACACTTAATGCGCAGTTGATCAATGTCCAAGAAGATGAACGAAAGAAACTGGCGCAGAAGTTGCATGGCGAGGTTGGTCAATTACTTTTTGCCATGAAAATGAATCTCGACATGGCCAAAAAAACCTTGCCCATAAATATAGAGGGTTTTGAAGATATGAATAGTAGGTTGTCTGATACAGAAAATCTTTTAAGTGAAACTATAGATCAGATAAGAAATTTGACTACCGACTTACGACCCAGCGTGTTAGATGATTTCGGATTGATACCGGCATTGAAGTGGTATATAGAGAACTTCTCAAAAAGAACAAATGTTAAAGTTTATCTCAAAATCAAAAAGTTTAAACCGAGGTTGCCTTCGGAAGTAGAAACCGCATTGTACAGAATACTCCAAGAAGCCTTAACCAATGTGGCCAAACATGCCCAAGCCACTGAAGTCTCGATTCTGTTAAGGCGAGAGAATCATTTCGCCTCTCTGGTAGTGGAGGATAACGGCATCGGATTTGAAGCCAAGAAGATAATTCCTGCCAAAGATAGGTTCGGGCTTTTCAGCATAAAGGAGATGGTTGAGCTCTTAAATGGCAAATTTGAAATCCGCTCAAAACCAAATAAAGGGACCAAACTAATCGTAAAAATTTCATTTACGGAGGAGAGAGTATGAATCAAATCACATAACCTGTATAACTCAAGGGAGGAGGTTTAGCTCTAAATGGAGAAAAAGAACAAAACTAAACGTAAAATTCCAATGAATGGAGGAAAAGGCATGAACAGGATTAAATTACTTGTGGCTGACGATCATAAGATCTTTCGTCAGGGAATCAAGAAGCTCCTGGAGGAGGAGAAGGATCTCCAGGTGGTGGGCGAAGCCAAGGATGGTCGAGATGCGGTAAAAAAGACTCAGGAATTGAAGCCGGACGTAGTCCTCATGGATGTGGCTATGGCCGACCTCAACGGCCTACAGGCGACCAGACAGATAAAGAAAACTGTGCCGGATACCAAGGTTTTGATGGTGACCATGCACAAAAACGAAGAGTATGTTCTCCAGTCTTTTCAAGCCGGCGCCTCTGCATATGTTCTAAAGGAAGGGGCCGTGGAGGAATTGGTCTCTGCAATTCGCTCTGTCCATCATGAAAAATCATTTTTGAGTCCCACCATATCCAAGACCGTGATCGATGCCTACCTGAGAAAGATCGAGACCGGAACAATGCAAACACCTTTTGATCTTCTCACCGACCGAGAAAGAGAGGTATTACAGCTCATTGCTGAGGGATATACCAATCGTGAGGTGGCTAAAGCACTTTATATCAGCGTAAAGACGGTGGAGGCTCACCGAGCTCATATCATGCAGAAATTGGACATCCATGAAGTAGCAAAGCTGGTCAAGTACGCCATTCAAAAGGGACTGGTGGACCTGACCACATAAGCATAAGAAGGATGATCCCTTTTCCTTTGTTTACGGAAGAAGAGGTAAGATAAAAGCTAAAAACAACGTTCACAAAGGAGAACAAAAGCATAATACCGTATTGGGAGTTTATATTAAAAAAATACGGTGTTTTGCTACTTGCCAAGTTTTGGGTGACCTTTATATTGTGAATTGGAATTTGAATTCATCCCGAGGGTGTGCCCTGTAGCTTTGGGTAGTTCCTAGCCCCCCTCTACCCTTACCATGCACACCCTCTTCCTCTATCTATACCACACCTCATCTAAAGATATCATAAACAGCCCTGGTTTGTTTTTCTCTGTTGCAAAAAGGAAACACTTTCCAGTTTCAATTAGACCATTTGAAACTTGGAAGGAAACGAGGGGACTATGGATAACTAACAAGCAAGATTCAGAGTTTAGTTCATTTTCTCATTAATTGGGAAAAGAGCTTCCGTTTACCCCATAAATTAAAACAGAGCGATCCTCTAAAAAGACCGCTCTGTCCGGAACTGAAAGAATTAGTTGGGTTTTATCCCGATTGTTTTATCGGCACATCTTCGACCGGGCTTTAATTTTCCACAAAGATTTGTGGGCTTGTATCTTATCGTCGGTTGGGGGCTAATCGATTAATCTTGGGGTCTGCAGCTAAAGGCGAATACTTCATGTGACAGAGTGAACACAACGAAATGATAATTTAATAAAGAAGAATTTCATATAGTGCCTATACAGATGCTGCTTACCACATTTGGGTAATAGAAGACAAAGAAGAAATCAAGAATGTAAAGGCTGAAGAATGGATTACAAGTTGGCACGCATGAGGCAACTAAGGGATAATGCGGTAGGCCACAACGTTTGCTTTTTTACTTCGCAGAAGGATTGAGGAGCTTTCAAATCTTTCTGCACCAAGTGTTCTATTTGCGCCTGTGGGATCGGATCTTTGAAGGGCTTGATTTCTTTGAATACGATAGCACTAACCTGTGGTGCACCGTTGCAGTATGAACCGAACTCGTCAAAAGTACAACCAAGTTCTTCTTTCCAGTCTGACCAGATTTTTTCAGGAGAACCGGTTATGATATCACCAATGACCGCCTCTCCAACGAACTGCCTTAAAGGAGAAGAAGCATAAAGAAGAGCAGATGCACCTTTCCACTTGCTTGAAAATCTTCTTCTGATTTCAACCCTTTTTCTTCCGTCAATTATTTGTTTAGCAAAGTTGGGTCGAATGCTAAAGACTAAATCGCAGTGTGTTTTGTTATCATTTAAAGTGAAATTCTCGATTACAGAGGGAAGCTTATCAATGACGCCCTTCCAAATGCTCTTGAAATCTGCACTGCAGGTCAATTCTTGATCAAAAAGGCGGTACTGGTCGTGGGCAAGTCCATTATTCACAAATCCGTAGCATTTAAAGAATTGTTCCAATTCAAACCACAGTTTGGAGGGAGCGGTGAAATGAACATGTGAAGCTATACTTCTGATCTCATTAGCGACTAAAGCTATTAAAAGGTGTCCAAGACCCTTTTTTTGTTCTTCAGGCAGGACCCGAAGACTGCAAAGTTTTGCATCTTCACCCTTTCGGATGACGGCTGCTCCAATGGGCCGAGAATCATGGTAAACCAAAAGGGCCGACCGATTCTTCTCTTCGAGACCTGGAATGACTTTTTTCTTAAACCAAATATCTATTCCGGGATAAAGATCCTCGCATTCGTCCACCATAGCTTCTAAATGGCTGAAAGAATCGGGTGGAGGAACGAAATCTCCACCAAACTTGATTATTTTTAGATTTCGGTTTACGTTGAGTTCACTAAACATTTTATGTTATGCCTTCAACAATCCCAATCTTTGAAATAACTAGACAGCTTCAGTTCCTGTTTTTCATATGGAGTTTCTTCTGGTTTTTCACAAGGCTCTGACATCCTATAGAATTTGATACGAGCCAGCATTTCACCGTCACGGAGGAATGTTTTAACATTATGTCCTCTCACCTCAAATATTATTGGTGTGCCTTCTGGCCGCTCGAAACCAAAGCCAGGATGAACAAAACCAGCATAATGAATCCTCAATTCACCTAAAGTTTCGGAAATAGCTTCGCAATATACGGCCACATCTAGCGGCAACTTAAATCTTTCCTTTGATCTAAGGATATAGAACTCCTCGGTTTCTATCTCCAACGGAGAATCCTCCTTCACAGTAATAGAATCCCAGAATTCTTTGGGATCATAGTATTTTTCCCCTTTCATAAGATCTATGGGAGAATCCCCCGCACTCTTTGCTTTAAAAGCCGAAATACCTTTTTCAGGATCAGGCGTTAAGTCTACCCTGAGTTCGTAGGCTCTTTGCCAAACTTTCGGTTTTTTGTTTTCATCTAGGATCATGTCACCAAATAACTCAATTTCACCCACCTTCAAGCCACTCAATTCTGAACTTCCTCTGAAAAGCCTCAACTGGTTTAAGGAGACGCCTGCTTGCACCTCTATATCGAAAGTAATAGGTGTTACCTCCACAAACATCCTTCCAGGATAACAATCTTCCTTTGGTTCTATTTCATCATAAGATGAACATCGGTCTACCATTAGCCTTGTAAGTACATCCAGCCTGCCTATGGAGCTTCTTCCCGTTGCTTTTCCAAAGAGCTTCGCATTTCTCGGCAGCTTAAGATATTCCTCTAGTTTAAAAAGGTAAGTACGCTTAGCTTCAAGTTTCCGTTTATTTTCAATCGAGAATTTCTTGCCATAGTTTTTTCCTATTTCATCTATCAATGTTTTATCTGACCCTTTTATACTTCCTCTCATCTCCCAGCCTTCGTGAGAGAGGTGTAAGTCAAATGCGGAAGGCCCGACCGCTTCTTCAGTCAAACCGGAAATTACTTCTCCTTCCAGTGAAAGAATGTGTTCCTTATTCAAAATGCCAGGACGACCTTTTTTCAGGATGTCTCTTTCCATTGATCCTACCTTAAAGCTTCAATACTAGATTAGCCTAACTTGCTGTTGAATCGCTTAACTCAATTCGAATTTAATGTGGGTTCCATCTTAAGTCAAGAGTTTTTTACTTGTCTATTGTGTCACTTAAGATTATTAAAAAACTTCCTTTTTCGGGAGTGAAAATAATGAGGACATCACGATAAGTATTCTAAAATCAAAGAAATAGTTTTTTTCAAATCCTTGCGGTGAGAAATGATGTCCAGAAAGCCGTGTTCCAAGAAAAATTCAGAGCTTTGGAATCCGGGTGGGAGTTCTTGCTTGATGGTCTGTTGGATGACGCGAGGACCAGCAAAGCCCAAAAGTGCTTTAGGCTCGGCGATGATCACATCTCCCAAAGAAGCATAGCTTGCCATCACGCCCGCAGTGGTGGGATTGGTTAGAACGGAAATGTAAGGGATGTTCATCTCAAATAATTTTGCTAAAAGCGCGGAGGTCTTTGCCATCTGCATCAAAGATAAGATTCCCTCCTGCATTCTGGCTCCACCGGAACAGGAGACAACTACCAGAGGGATTTTTCTTTCTAAGGATCTCTCGATGGCGCGGGCAACTTTTTCTCCAACCACCGAACCCATGCTCCCTCCAATAAAGCCAAAATCCATCACCCCAAAGCTGATCTCCTTCCCGTCAATTCTGCCGATTCCGGTAACGATGGCATCATTTAGATTGGTCTTCTCATGTGAGTTCTTAATTCTATCCGGGTACCTCTTTGAATCCTTGAACTGCAAGGGATCGGAGGCAACCAAGTCCGCATCATATTCCTCCAGTCCCCCTTCATCCAGAAGAAGATTGATATAGTCTCTGCTCTTTATCCGGAAATGGTAGTCGCATTTGGAGCAAACCCAGAGATTCTTCTCTAACTCCTTTCTGTATATGATCTCTCCGCAGCTATCGCATTTGGTCCATATTCCATCAGGGATCTCTCTTTTCCTTTGGGGGACCAAACCCTCTTTTACTTTTCTGAACCACTCCATCGTCGATTTTTTCCTTTTGGCATATGGTGCCCGGAGGTATGGCAACTGGATAAAATGGGTAGTCGCAGGCTTTGGCCGGCGTGAGAAAGATTTTTCAAAGAGTTTTAACCATGGTCAGGGCGTCTTCAGTGGGCAATCGATAATATTTCTTCCTTCTGCCCACTTCCACAAATCCAAACTTGGTATATAGATTCACCGCCCCCTGGTTAGATTCTCTGACGCTTAACACTATGCTCTTGCAGCCCCTTTCTTTTGCCTCTACCAAGATTCTCTTCATTAATTTTTCACCAACTCCTTTTTTTCGATGATCTGGCGAAACTGCAAAATTGGCCACCTCGAGCTGATCATCCAAATGCCAGAGGCAAGTATACCCCACCACCTTTTCCTCCAATTTAACTACCAAAGGGATAGCAAGTTTGAGTTTTAATTCCTCCAAGAACGTCTCTTTGCTCCAAGGATCGGAAAAACAGATTTTTTCCAATCCGGCGACTTGGTCCACATCTTCTTTGCTCATCTTTTGGATAACGAGATTGTCAACTTCTTGGCACATTTCTAAATTTCAATTCTGCCTCCGACTTTCGCAGATACAAAGGTTCCAAAGTGACGATATCCTCCAACTGGCCCGAGATCAGTTTTTTTGAACCTAAGAAAGCTATCGTTGCTCCGCTGGGTAAAGATTGTTCGGCTAAAGAAAAATAAGCTTTATCCTTCAAAAGCTCAATTAGTTTTTTTCGATAAAGCTTAGCACCGGGTCCCACAAAGAGGGTCTTCTCTGAAATTTTTTTTACCAGATCTTCTACATCAAGAACCAGATACTCGCTTTGTCTTTTCAACTCTCCATCTTTGGTGTCATATATAGCCGCATATACCTGATTTTTTTTTGCATCCAACATAGTCACCACCGGATATTGGCAATATAAGGAGAGATAAGCTAAAGCATCTAAACTGGGAACAGACGCTAAGGGCCTTGCTGTAGCAAAGCTCAACCCTTTAAGTGTGGATAAACCGATTCTTAAACCGGTGAAAGAACCTGGTCCAATGGAAATGGCAAACCCATCCATGTAGTCTATCTTCAGACCAACGTTCTTCAAAGCCCGATCTATGCAGGAGAGGAGTATTTCAGAATAGGTGATCTTCACGCTGAATTTTACTTCAACCAAAATCTCGTCCCCCTCCACAATTCCTATACCTGCGGTCATGGTGGAGGTATCAACACCCAGAACTTTCATAGTGCTGTGGCAACTATTAGTGGGAAAGAACAAGCCTCTCCCCTACTTTTTATAAAAACTTATAATCTTCAAACTTTTGAACCTTTGAACCTTTTAACTGAAATCCTTCTTTTTTTTTCTGAGAGGATCTTTAGATTTATCTCCACCCTCTCTTCGGGCAGAAACTTTTTTATTTTTTCTGCCCACTCAATCACGGTGATGCCATTGCCATAAAAATATTCTTCGTATCCCAATTTAACGAATTCCTCGATATTATCCAAGCGATATAAATCAAAATGATACACCTTGACTTTTCCCGGGTATTCATTGATAATCACAAAGCTGGGGCTGGTCACAAATTCGGTCACGCCTAATCCAGAACAGATTCCTTGAATCAGGACGGTCTTTCCACTGCCCAAAGGACCGCTCAAAGCCACCACCGAACCAGCCTTAAGCTCCTTGGCTAAAGCTTGGCCCAATTCCTTAGTCTCCCCTGGACTAAGAGTTGTCTTCTCCGTCATTGCTCTTGAGTATAAAGATAAAAATTTAAGATAAAAGATGGTTGTAGCTCCAAAACCTTTGACCTTTCACCTTATCTTTTCGGTCTTAAGGTTACCACCGGCAGGATCATCTCCTCCAAAGAGATTCCCCCATGCTGAAAACTGTTCTTATACTCCCTTTCATACTCGCTGTATTTGGTGGGATAAACGAAGTAATAATCTTCCTTGGCTATGATGTAGGTGGTGCACATGGTGTATTGGGGCAGTTTATATTCTTTAGGATTTTTTATCAACAAAGCTTCCTTGGGGTTACAGTTAAGATTATCGCCGTACTTATATCTCAAATTGGTGGAGGTGTCTTTTTTGCCCAGAGCAATAGTTCCCCTGGTTCCCAAAACGCTGCCGTGATCAGAGGTTATGACTACCACGCAATCCTGAGTGGCAAGATGTCTTAAAATCCTAAGAAGAGACGAATGCAAAAACCAGGGTCTGGTCAAAGAACGGTAAGCAGATTCATCCGGCGCCATCTCCTTCAAGATTTCAGATTGTGACCTCCCGTGAGCTAAGATATCCAAAAAGTTGAACACTACGGAAAGCAGAGGTGTATTTTTATATGAAGATATTTTCTTAGCTAAATACTCACCTTCTTTTATATCCAACACTTTAACGTATTTGGTGTCGGATTTCAAAGGGAGCCTCAGTTTTTTAAGCTGGTCATCCAAAAGCTGATGTTCATACCGATTACGGCTTGAGTCATCCCGCGTTCCCGCCTTCCAGAGCCCGGGATATTTCTGAGCCAGCTCCGAAGGGAAAAGACCGGAGAAGATAGCATTACGCGAATAGGGAGTGGCGGTGGGCAAGATGGAATAATAATACTCTCTTTCTATATCGAAATATTCATCCAGAACCGGTTCGATGGTCAGCCACTGGTCTACTCTCATACAATCCATGACTATGAAGAAAACCTGAATTTTTTGAGACAGAAGCGGAAACAGAGATTTTTTTACCACATCCACCGACAGTGGAGGAGAATCGACTTTGGACAACCATTTCAGATAAAAAGCTTCAACATATTTGCCAAATTCAATGTTACATTCTCTTTTTTGACCCAGGTGGGTTTGCCTCAAATCCAAGTCCCCAAAATCATCTATCTCCAAATTCCATTCGGACAAGGTGCGATGAATTTCTATCCAGTCTTGCCAACCCAAGGGCATGAACAAAGAAGACCTGATTTTGCTGGAGGCTTGCGCATAATCCCGAGCCATTCTCTCCATTCTTATCTTTTTACTTTCCAAAATCTTTTTAGCCGCAGAAAGTAGTTGACTGGGATTAACTGGCTTGGTGAGATAATCGTCGATTTTCTTGCCGATGGCTTGATCCATCAGGTCTTCCTCCTCGGATTTTGTCACCATAATAACGGGAAGATGCGGTTTCTTCTCCTTAATCTCCTCCAAGGTGGTAAGACCATCTTTTCCCGGCATCATCTCATCCAGCAGAACCAAATCGAAATTTCTTTCCCCTACCAAAGCCACTGCATCGTCACCATTGGATGCCTGGGTCACCTCATAACCTCTGCCTTCCAAAAAGATTATTTGCGATTTCAACTGATCGATCTCATCATCTACCCAAAGTATGTTTTTAGTCTCTTCTTTCATTTCTATCGCCTATCCTTAAATAAATTAAAAATTCTTTATTCCTTCTGTATTTATCTTCTATTACAATATCGATTCTTTTTTTCGATTTTGACCTGTCAGAAGACTTTTTCCTCATTCGATAGGGATTATCATCAAGAAGGTGGTCCTTTCATTGGGAATGGATTCTTTCAAAAATATCTTCCCCAGATGATATTCCTCCACTATTCTTTTAGCCAAGGAAAGACCCAGTCCCCATCCTCTCTTTTTTGAAGTATATCCTGGTTTGAACATGTTTTTCTGTTCACGGGGAGGAATGCCTTTCCCGTTGTCGTAAACCTCTATGATTATGTTTTTTTTATCTTGATCCAATTTCGTGGAAACTTGGATGACACCGTTCTTAGGGTTCACCGCTTCTAACGAGTTCTTCAAAAGATTTTCTATGACCCAGCTCAAAAGCTCTGCATTAACCTTAACCGGAACCAAATCGCCTAAGTTTTCTTTAATCCCTCCCCCTGTGCCCGCGTGAGGAAGCCTTTGTTTGAAATATGCAACGGTCTCCGAGACCACCGCATTCAAGTCAGTTGGCTTCAACTCGGGTGTCGATCCTATCTGTCCAAACCGAGTGGCGATCCTCTCAAGCCTCTTAATGTCGCCCTGCATTCTCTTTATCATGTTCTTTATTTCAGAATCATCTTTTTCCAGTTTATCTGATTCGCACTTTATGTTTAAAAGCTCCAGCCAACCTAAAAGGGAGGAGAGGGGTGTGCCTAACTGATGAGCGGTCTCTTTTGCCATTCCCACCCAGATGGAACGCTGTTCGGATCTTTTGATGTTCCTGAAGGTGATAAATCCGACCAGAACGAACAAAGACAAGACTCCCACTTCCACCAAAGGCATTAACTTCAACCTATTGATCAGTTTGGAATCCCCATAATGGAGATAGTTGATGATTTTCTTTTCGTCCCCAAAATAGATGGGTATGGGCTCTTTATGTTTATCCATCTCCTCCACAATTTTCTTTAACTTCTGTCTGGACTCATAGGTGGTATCATCCCAGTCCACCTCCACTTCTCTCCAAGCCTGGGGCTCCCCGTTTGCATCTGTCACCACTATGGGGAAGTCGCTTTTTTGGATGATCTCCTCAAAGATCACGTCTATCTCCGGTCCTCCGGCAGATTCTGAAGCTGCCATCTGCCACAACCTGGCGTAAGCGGTCAAAACCCTTTTGGAATCCTCTTTGATCTTTTCAATCACACTCTGAGTATAATAGATAAAAATGAAGGCAATCAGGATTATGCCGAACACCAAAAATCCTTTGAAAAACAAAGGGTATTCAGCATACCCGCCTAAGTATTTTCCTTTTCTTTTAGGCATCGACTAAACCTTATCTCTTTATTTGTCATTATAACTATACGGAATTAAAATTAAACTTGCAGACTCTTGACGCTTGTCTCATCTCCCTTGTTTTTTAGGGATCGCGACCAAGACAAATCTCCAAATATGATCTAAGATTACCAGAGACCTCTCTCCGTTCATCGGAAGAAACAGAATACCAGGGTCGCTACTCCAAATAAAACCTTCCAACTTTCTAGCCCTGAACCACATGGTTCAGGGCTAACCTTCCAACCTTCTGACTATTTTATCTCTTCCATCCCGCCCATATATGATCTTAAGGCCTCTGGTATTATAATTGTTCCTTCTTTGGTCTGATAGTTTTCCATCAAAGCGATCATGGTTCGGGGCAGAGCTACACCGGAACCATTCAGGGTATGAACGTACTGAAGCTTGCCCCCCTTCTTTGGGCGAAATCTTGTCCCCATCCTTCTGGCTTGGAAATCCTCATAATTACTGCAGGAGGATACCTCCAAATATTTTCCCACCCCTGACGCCCAGGCTTCGATGTCATAACATTTGGCGGCAGCAAAACTCAAATCACCTGTGCAGAGAACTCTCACCCTATAGGGCAGTCCTAAAAGCTGTAATACCTCTTCTGCATCCAAAACCAAACTTTCCAGCTCATCATACGAAGTTTCCGGTTTTACGAATTTCACCATTTCCACTTTATCGAATTGATGTACCCGGATCATTCCCCGGGTATCCTTTCCATATGTTCCCGCTTCCCTTCTGAAACAAGCGGTGTAGGCGGCGTAATAAATGGGTAGTTGTTCAGCTTTAAGAATTTCATCTCGGTGTAGGTTGGTCACCGGAACCTCTGCGGTGGGGATCAAAAACAAATCTTCCCTCTCACAAAGATACATGTCATCTTCCAATTTAGGTAATTGTCCGGTGCCGGTCATGCTCGGTCGGTTGGCCATAAAGGGAGGTAACACTTCTTCATAGCCATGCTTTTGGGTGTGCAAATCCAACATGAAGTTTATCAAGGCTCTTTGCAATTTGGCCCCTTTTCCGGTCAAAACCAAAAATCCTGTGCCAGAGACCTTAGCCGCTTTGGGCAGGTCCAGAATTCCCAGAATCTGCCCTAGCTCCCAATGGGGCCGGGGCTCGAAGTCAAATTTCGGAATCTCTCCCCAGTTCCTCACCACCACATTGGAATCCTCGTCAAAACCAATAGGGACTGAACTATGGGGCACGTTGGGAACGGTCAATAGCAGATCCGCCATTTTCTCCTCTGCTTCTTTTAACTCTTTATCCAAAGAATCTATCTGAGCGGATACTTCTCGCATCTTTTCAATTTCTTCCTTGGCGTCTCTCTTCTCTTTTTTCATTTGGGCGATTTTCTCAGAAACCACATTTTTTTGATGTTTCAATTTGTCTGCATCGGAAAGAACTGATCTTCTCATCTTGTCCAAGTTTAATATCAAATCCACATTGGTCTCTTCGTTTTTATTTTTTACTGCCTCCTTAACACTGTCTACATTTTCTCGGATAAATTTCAAATCGAGCATTTTTCATCTCCTGTGGATCCAGAGTTTGGACACTTTTTAGGTGAATTGTCTTTTTGTAAACAATGCTATTCCTCCCAGAAATATCTTAGTATCAAAGTAAAAAGACATATTCTCTATATAGCGCAAATCATACGATAAATATTCCCTTGCTCCATTCATGTAGTCTTTTCCGCCGGAGGCGGATCTGTCTACGACAGAGAATTTCCCCTTGAGCTTGGCTAAACTGAAAAGACCGGGTTTGACATATAATCTTTTCGAAAGAAGGGGAAGATTTGATGACAATTTTTCAAAAGTTTCTTGGCACAAAGGCTCAGGACCGACCAAACTCATTTCCCCTTTTAATATATTCAGAAATAGGGGAATCTTTTCCAAACCAGAGTTTCTCAGAAATTTTCCCAAAAGGTTATGTGGAATTTTGGAAGTCAGACTTGCATTTTCCCATCCCAGTTCCTCTTTTGACACCTTGAATTTGTAAGTCCCAATGATTCCTCCCCCCTTCCCTAAACATCTTCGTCTGACCAAAGGAGAACTTTTGAAATTAAATTTGATCCATACCCCAAGCAAAACCCAAATTGGTAGAAACGCAATGAGAACCACCGCGGATACTAAAGCATCGAAAAGTCTTTTTAGTGCCCACTCCCAGGTTCGCATTTGACTGGGGAAAATTCTCAAAAGCAAGTTTGTCCTCAGTCGAGTGGTCTGATATCCCCTGAACAGATCGGAAAGGCTGGGTAGAATTTTAAAGGAAACCTCCAAGTTGCTGGCCTGGTTCATAAGTTTTTGCAAAGATCCTTTCCAATCCGGTTGCAGAGCGATCAAAACATCCTGAATTTTATTCTCTCTGGCAATTTCAGCTAACTCCTCTGTGTTTCCTAAAATCTTTAACCTAGAGGGATTTTCTCTGAGATATTCTTCATCCTCAGCGACAAAACCTGCAACTCGGTATCCAAGCTGAGGATTGGAACCTATCCTCTTAAAAAGTTTTTTTGCATTCTCTTTGGTCCCTACAATTACCGCTTTTCGCAGAGATCGACCGCGGGCGTGCAGCTTTCTGATAATAAGTATGAACGATCCTCGCCCGATTCCCAAGAAGATCAAAAGGCTGAGACTATAAATAGAAAGTAGAGCCCAAGGTTTAAAGCTAAGATAGGCTGGATTTAAAGTCAAAATCAAAAAGATGATGACTCCCACTCCTATGGTTTTGGCCAACCCTATCATTTCATCTTTTAATCTAACATCTCCCGGAACTTCATACCGCCCCAAAATGGCAAACAGATTCAGCCAATAAATGGTGATCCAGATAGCCGGGGCAACATATTCAGAAAGCGGTATGAACATTTGGTTGGGAAAAATTCCAGATTCAAATTTCAGCCAAAAGAAAAATAGAAAGCATAAATTGATTAAGATCATGTCACTAAAGATTAAAGAGAGTTTCTCCTTGATATTGACGAAGTTCCTTTGGAGGTGGACCCCAAAGATGGTTAAGACCAACCAAATGAAGACGGCGATCAACATCTTTATGGGGGAATCGAAAAAGAAATAGATTAAAACCCCCAATGCTCCCAAGGCAAGACAAACCGAATAAATGCTCCAGATGGTGTGCTCTTGTTTCATTCCCATTTTCACCATTCGATGGGTAGAGTGATCCTTCCCCCCTTGGTAAAACTTTCTTCCCTCTCGGAGTCGTGCGAAAGTGACAAAGGTGATGTCAAAGATGGGATAGCTCAAAATCAGCACTGGAACTAAAAGGGTGTAATGGGAGGGATTCTTTTGGACAAATAAAACCCCCATACAGGCCAGGAGGAAACCATTCAACATGCTCCCCGCATCTCCTAAGAATATCTTAGCTGGACGGAAATTATATCTCAGAAAAGCAAGCATGGATCCGCCCAGGGAAACACCCATCAAAATCACCACTATCTGGTCAGTTAATACACCAATCACAACAAACGCCATACAATGGATAAAGGTGATGCCACCACACAACCCATCCATATTGTCCAAAAAGTTCAAAGCATTGACCAGACTCACTATCCAAAGGAGAAGAATAAAGGCGTCTATAAAATTACTGGTTAGGATGACAACTCTTTGGCTGAAAATAATAAATAAAAGCGAAGCCAAAATTTGCCCGAAGAATTTATGGGAAGGTGAGAGTCCCTTTCTATCGTCCCACAACCCTAAAAGGAGCAGTACTAAGCTTCCCAGAAAAATCCCAATGAGGTTTCCCTCTAAGGGAATCCCCAAAAGAAAAACTCCAAAAGAAAAGGAGATGACAAAACCTAAATACGCCGCCACTCCTCCCAAAAGAGGGGTGGGCTCTTCGTGAAGCTTGGACGGACTTGGATAGTCTAAGAAACCAACATTATGAGCCAGCCGGATCACCTTGGGAATGAGCAAAAAAACTATCAAAAAGGAAATTATGAAGACGAAGAAAGGCATAGCCAGCTACTAAGGGATTATATTTGAGGTTTTAGAAAAAATGTACTTTTCAATTTTGTGGTGATGCCAGGAGATTATCTCCTGTAATATTCCACGATTCTTTTTATGCTCTCTTCTAAGTCGACAGTGGGTTTGAACCCGATGAGTTCTTTGATTTTAGTTATGTTGGGCACTCTTCTTTGCATATCCTCAAATCCCTTTTCAAATGCTTCATCGTATGATATATGAATAATCTCAGAGTCACCCCCGACTATTTTTCTTACCAATTCGGCTAAATCGTTTATGCTTATCTCTTCGCTGTTTCCCACATTGAACACCTCACCCACTGCCCGGGGATGCTCCATCAGTTGCCGGATGGCGGAAACCACATCATCCACATAGGTAAAGCTTCTAGTCTGCTTTCCATTCCCATACACGGTGATAGGATGCCCCAACAGGGCTTGCTGAACGAAAGAGGGCACCACCATTCCGTAGCTTCCGGTTTGCCTAGGACCTATGGTATTGAATAGCCTGGCTATCACCACCGGAAGCTTTTTTTCATGAAAATAAGCCAACGCTAAAAACTCATCCACTGCCTTAGAAGTGGCATAGCTCCACCGACTTTTCACGGTGGGACCATAAGTTCGATCATCCTCTTCTTTAAAAGGAACGTGATTTCCCTTTCCATAGACCTCGGAGGTCGAGGTAATCAAGGCTTTCTTCTTATATTTGTTGGCCAACCTTAAAACGATTTCGGTTCCCAATATATTGGTTTCTATGGTATCCACCGGTCTTTCAATAATCAAACGAACTCCCACCGCGGCCGCCAGATGAAAAATCCGGTCGCATGCTTGCACCAAAGGTTCTAACGTTCTCTCATTCAGTATCGTACCCACGGTCAGGTGAAATTTGGATTCGGAGAGTAGATGCTGGATGTTATCCAAACTGCCAGTGGAGAAGTTGTCGATGACGTAAACCTCATCTCCTTTTTCCAAAAGTCTTTCCGCCAGATGCGAACCGATAAATCCAGCACCACCAGTGATCAAATATTTCATAAAACCTCAATCCTTAGTAGATCCGCTTTTTTAAAAGACCGTATTTCTTTTGAGGGTGAAGACTTCTCAAGATCACTTGGTAATTTGCTGCGCAGATTTCTCTTCCTTCTTTTTGCTTTTCATCCAATGGATCATTCTTTTCAATCCATTCTCAAAATCGATTTCAGATGAATAACCGAATATCTGTTTTGCTTTTGCGGTATCAGCCAAAGAATGTCTCACTTCTCCAATTTTGGGTGAATCGAAAATCGGTTCAATCTCTGTGCCCAGGAGAGAATTTATTTGAGCCACCAAATCCAGCAATCTGTATGCGTGACCGGAAGCTATGTTAATTGTCTCTCCTACTGCGGAGTTGGATTCAATGACCTGCAGATTCGCTTTCACCACGTTGCTAACAAAAGTGAAATCTCTGGACTGCAAGCCATCCCCATAAATGACTGGCGACTTTCGGTCTAACATAAGAGAAATAAACCTGGGTATGACTCCCGAATACGGTGAATCCGGATACTGATTGATTCCAAATACGTTGAAGTATCTGAGGACAACCGACTCCAGATGATAGACTTTATAAAATACCTGACAGTAATATTCTCCTGCAAGCTTGGACACGGCATAAGGAGAGAGGGGAGAAGGATTCATGGTTTCAGTTTTTGGCAATTCCAAAGAATCTCCGTAAACAGAAGAGGATGAAGCGTAGACGATCCTTTTGACTTTGGCGTCTCTACTGGCTACCAGGAGATTGAGCGTTCCTGAAACATTGGTATTATTGCTCCCAATGGGATGTTCAATTGACCTTGGAATGGAAGGCAGTGCCCCTTGATGTAAAACGAAATCCATCCCTTCCACTGCTTCTCTAACGGTCTCCAAGTCGGTCAAATCCCCCTCGATCAACTCTATTTTGTCCAGAAGAGGTAAAAGGTTTTCTCTCCTGCCCGTTGAGAAGTTATCCAACACTCTTACCCTTACTTCTCTGTTGACCAGTTCAGCTACTAGGTTTGAGCCAATAAATCCCGCCCCACCGGTGACTAAGCATTTCATGAGACTCCCACTCCTTGTACTGTTTTCTTGAAAACTTTAACTCCACGGTTTTCGAGGTAATTTAGTCGGTTTTTAAAAAGTTGGCAATAAAATTTTTCCATATCCCTCACCAATCTGCGATAATCAAGATGAGGATAAGCCTTCCGTCGGGCATTTTGCCCGAGTCTTTGACGCTCTCGGGTATCTTTCAACAGATAGACTATAGAATCTGCCAGCTTCTGCACATTTCCGAAGGGAACCAAAATTCCAGTGACATCATCTTGAATCAAATCTTTTACCCCTCCTACATCGAAAGCAACCACCGGTCTGGCCGCTGCCATTCCTTCAATGATCGCCACTGGAAGACCCTCATTTAGCGAGGTCAACGCAACCACATCCAAATCTGCATAGATACGAGGGAGATCCTTGCGAAACCCACAAAAAATCACGTTCCTTTTAAGGCCCAACTGCGCTGCCAAATCTTCTAACTCCTTATTCAGTTCTCCATCGCCGACCACCAAAAACCTCACTTGAGGAAAGATAGGAATGACTCTTTGGGCAGCCTCGAACAGAAAAGAGTGCCCCTTCACTGGAACCAATCTGGCGATTATTCCCACCAATTTGTGGACCTGCGTTAAGTTTAACTCTGCGCGGAGTTGGCCTCTCTTTTTCTCCACATCCAAGAATGAATCCAACTCCAATCCTAAAGGAATACATGTCACCTTCTTAGGAGGGGCAATCTTATAACGCACAATCTCTTCCCTTTGGTTTTGACTGACCGCAACGATTTGGTTACTCAGAAGAGCCAGCAGCTTCTCTATGATTATAAAAATTTTGCTCTTTACTCTTCCGAAGTAACTGTGAAAAACATGACCATGGAATGTATGTACAATTGTCGATACACCGGCCAATTTTGCGGCCAACCGGCCTAATGTGCCGGCTTTGGCCATATGGGTATGCACAATGTCCGGTCTTTCCTTGCGGATCAGTTTATATAATTTAAAGAAGGCAATTAAGTCCTCTTTCAAGGAGAGTTCTCTTATCAATTCGGCAATGAAGATCGGAACTACTTTTTTCCTTTTTAATAGATCGTTCATTTCTCCTTCCTGTTTCCCTTCCTCTCCTTTGACTAATTTAGAGCTGAAGATTTCTCGGTCAAGATGAGCGGTCAAGAGGATGGTGTGAAATGCTGGACCGCCTATGTTCAATCTGGTGACAATCCGTAGGACTTTGATTTTTCTTCTCATCTTTTCTTGACTGTAGTTTGTTTAGATCATGTTAAGTTGGTTTTGATTGAGGCAATGAGTAAATGCACGTAATTCTCATATTTTTCTTCACGTCTTTCTCTCCCAAAATTATGTTTATGATTTTTCATATGATGGGACAGTCTGAACAATATGAAGAGTGATTCCATCCGCCACCAACCGGTCATAACATGAATTGTCTTAATTCTATCGCCTCAGTGTCATTTGGCCCAATTAAAAAACAAAAAGATACATACATTATTTCTTGGGACAAACAGATTCAAAACTTTTTTTCAATATTTCATAAAAGGAGGGCAAACAAGCTTTCAGGGAATATCGGTTCTCTACGGTTTTCCTTCCTTTTATTCCCATCCTCTGTCTCATTTCAGAATCCTCGATCAAGGCAGATAATTTCTTAAACCATTCTTCTTGTAACCCTGCAAAAAACCCATTTCCCCCTTCCTGGACTATCTCCTTATTTACGCCAATTGGGGAACACACTACCGGAATTCCTGCCCCCATGTATTGGAGTAGTTTGTAGCCGCATTTTCCCTTACTCCATTCATTCTCAGGCAGGGGCATAATTCCAACATCAAAAGTATTTAAATCTTTCGATTCTCTTTCCAGTTTCCATTCCCAAAATTGAGCAAAGGGAATCTGATTGAAAAGATTCCCCGCTCCGACAAATCGTAGGGTCAAACACGGATATTTCGCCTGTAACCTCTGAAATACGTCCCTTAAAGGTAACAAGAATGTTGAAGTACTATGGCTTCCTATCCATCCCAGCACAACGTTATCTTTATTAGCTTTTTTATCTTCGGGCTTGAATTTTTCAGTGTCCACAGGAGTGACAATTACGGAGGTACTTTGGTTAAACTTAAGAGCATATTCTTGCAAATATTTATTCCCCACTATAACCTGTGTACTCATTCGAATTATCTTAGAAATCTTTTGAGGGCTTTTGACAAACCGAACCAGATTATTGTATTTACTTTTTGTTTTCAAAAAAATGGCATCGTCGAAGTCATAAATTAGAGGTTTTCTCAAAATCTTGGCCACTATCCACTCGAAGATTGGGGGTCCGAAAGGGAAAGCCTCTCTCTGGACAAACACAAGATCATGTTTTTTAATAATAGGAAGATCCAAAAGCCTGTTAAACGCACTGAGAATAAAATGATATGTCTTCAACCAAAAACGACCAGGTTGATATACGATTTCATAGAAAGCAGATGACATGAACGGTCGAAAGCAACACCTCACTCCGAGTCTTTCTAGGTGCTTCAGATATTGCCAGACCCTCAATCTGCTACTTGCTCCTTCTATCGGATATGGAACAATGAAAATCACCTTCAAACTTCGATGCTCCTCTAAGAAAGAATTACTCACTTTTCGAATATAGATCATTTGCTTAATTCATCAAGAACGTTTGCCAATTGTTGTGTTAATTTCTTCCGCTCAAATTGAGTGATAAAATCCCAATTAGGTTCTGTTCTCAGCTGCCCCTTTTTGAATTTATTATAGCAGTTTAGAATCTCCCGCTTGATTTGCTGAGTATCATCATAATCCGCCAAGATGCCACAGCCACTCTTCTTGATCAAATCCCTTACTGGGCCCTCTTCAGTTAAAGCTAAGATTGGCTTCCCGGTTGCTAAATATTCAAACAATTTCCCTGAGACATTACCTCGACTGCTACCACAATTTTTTCCAGATCTTACGATTAGGAACAGTAATACACTGAAATTCTTCATATAATTCATTGCTCGGCTATGTGAGACAAAGTCGATGCAATTGACCATATCCTTCAAGTCAAATCTAAAAATCATCTCCTCAATAAATCTTCTATTGGGCCGATCAGCAGCCCCCACAAAAAAAACACTTATTTCCTTCACAAGTTCAGGAACTTCTTTTCTTAACTCCCCTAACGCGGTCAAAAAATAATAAGGCGTTCGTCCAGAATGCATTTGCAGACTTCCCACATGCCCGATTGAAAAATTCTTATTCGGCTTCTCATCACGCTTTGCCTCAAGACCATCGAAATCATACCCATTTGGGATCACTTCAAATTTTTCAGCGGCAATGTCTGGATAGGCTTTCCTCAAATCTTCGCAGAGTGGATCTGAAACGGTAAGAACTTTATCTGCAGATTTCAGCACAGTGTGTTCTATGTATTTCGAAATCCTATGGTGAATTTTGGTTGCGGGTTTTGTATGTGGATGTAAAACCCATAGGTCTCGAAGATCAACCACCCAAGGTTTTTTCAAAATGAATTTGGCAATCAATCCCACCAGGTGCACAGAAAATGGTGGGGACGTGGAAAAGATCATATCAGGCTTCTCTCTTTTACGCTTTCTCAACATAGCCAAAGATGCAAAAGGCACCCAGCCTACTCGGTTATCCGGAATAAAGATAAAGTTACTTATTTTAGTGTCCAAACGATGCTTGGGGGTATCATAAAACTCGGTTTTGCCCAGTGACCTTCTCCTTTGCAAAGAGACCCTTATCTTATCTATAAGCAATACTATGAAATGATATATTTTGGATGGTTCGATAGTACTAGTTCGGATGATTTTGGTCTGAACAGGTATATCTTTCAAAAGCTCTGGATCAAGCATCTTATAGTCAGGATTTCTTAATGTTAAAACGATGGACTGCCAGCCAAAATGAGGTAGGTGTTTCACGAACTTTAAAACGCGTTGAACCCCTACCCCACCCAAAGGGGGGAAAAAATAGGATATGACCAAAACGCTTTTCATTTTCTCAAAAAGTTCTGTCTGGCAGAATACAAAGTCCATACTCCAGCCATTGAAAACCAAAGTTCGTAATTGCCCCATACGGCGCCGCTAAACTGAGAATTGACCAAAGAGAAGACAAAAATAGCTAGGTAAGCCTTACTCAAATTGAGCACCAAAGCGGAAGCATTTTTGCTTCTAAGTAATTTGATCCCCAAGTATCCTGCATAGAAGATCAGAATAAAGAACGTCATAACTCCTAGAATACCGAGTTCACTGGCGAATTCTAAAAATATGTTATGAGGGTAAGATAATATACTAAAGTGCCCAAATCCAGCTGTGCCCACTCCCTTAATAGGATTATCAAAAAATAAATCTTTAGCTGTTTCAAAAGCCCGCAGACGATAAAAGGTAGTTACATCAAATCCTTGAAAAAGATTGAGCATCCTATTCCAGACGTGTTCAGGAGCAATAGCAGCCGACAGTCTGAGAGAGACAAAAACCAAAAGGATCGACAATGACTTCTTCAGAAAACTAAAATGTTTTCTCTGCAAAACAAAAAAATAGAAGAATAACGAAATTACCAGTCCTAAAAAAGGTCCTCTGGAACCGGCATTAAATATCATAAATAACATAATTGATATAAAAAATATGTAAACAAATTTTTTCAATTTCTTTTTGGTCAGTTCCAACAAAAACAAGGTTGCTAACAGAGAAATTCCCAATCCTCTTGCAAACCAAATCGGATTTTGGGCTGGCAAAGAGAACCTAGTGATACTCCCTATGCCTGCATAGCCAGTGTATACAATAGAAATTGCTGCAGTAACAAAACCTAAGAGAGCAATGATCGTTAATAAACCTTTTAGTCTATTTATATCATTTATAAAAAGCATCGTAGCAAAAAAAATGTACAAATTCATGCTCAAATATTTTCCAGTCTTTACTAGACCTTCTGAAGGTAAGGGTGAATATAGGATACCCACAAGCAACATCAGTCCAATCAAGAGGACAATACCAGGCAAAAGTCCAAACCTCCACCTTAACCCATTATTCAAAACATAATGCACAAGTCCCATGGTACAAAGCACCACAGTCAATGGCGTAACGAGATAAGTTATTTGAAAAGCTCTCCAAAAGAAGCCTATCAAATATAGTCCATTGACTAAAACGGCTATACCCAATTCAGGAAGATTATAGACACCAGTTACAAAAAGAACTACAATCGCCAGTCCAACAAAGTAAACTGGGAATTGCCATAGCGCAAAGGAAGCACCCAACGTAATCAAGGGTACAATTAAGAATAGCCTCTTATCTATTTTAGGCAGAGGTTGATCTATGTAAGAAAGTTCCATATTGTTGTATCCACTATTTTTTAATGGATTTCGCTTTGACCAATTTATTGTAATATGATTTCACAAAATCTATTTCACTTTTCTTTATTTCATGAAACAGGAACAGAAGAATGAAATATACACATGTTCCCCCAGCGATCAAAACTATCAAATTCATTAAAGATGCCGATAGAAACTTTTTTACAAGGATTAAAAAAACACCCATTAAGGCGGCTGAAAATACAATTCTTGAAAGTGAGATTAACGGAGCTCGCCAAGCCATGATTCGGTAAACTATTTTGACACATAGAACCAATAAAACAATATAGGAGATGGTCTTAGCTATTCCAGCTCCCATGTAACCATAAACGGGAATGAATAGAATATTCAGCCCTACATTTATCAAACCCGAGATGAGAAAAATCAAAGCCAAAAGCAAGGTCTTTTTATAAATATCAAAGCCCTTCCCCACATATTGAAATAGACCCATAATGAGAGAGCAAAAGGCGAAAAGAGGAACCAGCCTAAAACTTTCAACGAAATTTTCTCCCATAAATAAAATGAAGATATCCTTGCTCAAAATGGAGAGACCAACAAAAACCGGGATACAGAGAATAAAAAAATAGCGACTTAGTTCTTTGATTAACTGTTGAGTTATCTCTTTGCCTTTCTCTTCCCAGGTTGATATTATGATAGGGAAAGCAGCAAGCATGAGAACCGCGTAAAGCATCCCAATGCTCCGATCAACAGCCGAGAAACTTACCGAATAGATCCCCACTTCTTTTGCTGCTCTGAAATACTGCAGTATATACCTATCTGATAGTACCAACACCCAAGCGGATAAAGAGGAGAAAGCCAAAGGAAAACCATACCTCCAAAACTTTTTGCAGATTTCCTTAGAAAACAATTCTGTCTTTAATCTTTTTGTTAGTGAAAATTTTTTTGAGATCAAGACGGAAAGGATAATACTCATCAACAACACTCCCCAGAGTAAGCTGATCGCACCCATTTTAAAAAAAAATACTAATCCTAAGGCTACAACAAATTTGCCGACGGAAGAAAGGATTTCATACGTAGAGAAAGCAATCGACTGTAAGGAGGCTCTTAAAAAATGTAAAAACACAAGATACATTGCCGAGGACAGATAAGCAAATATACTCAAGCGAAAAAAAGGAATTAACGTTTGAGAGATTTGGGTTTTGAAAAGAAAAAATCCAAAGACATATAGCGGGAGTATGACAGAATTGCAAATTATAAATGCAAAGATAATGTTTGTGAAGAATCTATCCAGATCATGCTTCAACTTGAATTCAGGATAAAATCGAATGACGGAATTCGTGACCCAGCTTGAACCTATTATACTCATGACTGAAATTGTGGCTAAGATTATAAAATAATTTCCATAGTCTTCAGCAGAAAAAATATGGGTAAATACCAATAGTCCAATGAAGTTTACCATTGCTGGAACAACTCTAGCTGGGATATATCTCAACGCATCCTTGCCGGTATCTTTTAAAATTGATTCCAACAAAACAAATCCTGAAATTAGCTATTGATTACGCTTCAAGTTTTGTTGACAAAATTCTTGAGATGTTTTTTGAAGCTCTGTCCTTGCCAAAGAATGTCTTCTTTGAGTTTGGATGAGTATTATTTATTTTTTTTAGGTTCCTTTTGATTCTCTCCGGTTTAACTCCGGAAACAAAATTCCAACCGTTCTCCACAGTTTCCACCCACTCGGTTTCCTCTCTTAAAGTCAAACATGGGGTCTTCAAAAAGAAAGCCTCCTTTTGCACTCCGCCTGAATCGGTCAGAACGCATCTGGCATTCTTCTCCAAAACCAGCATATCCAAGTAGCTTACCGGATCAACGAGAAGAAGATGTCTTTTTGAGTTCAACTTGTTTAAAAGATTAAATTCGGATAAGGATTTTTTCGTTCGAGGATGAACGGGAAAAACGGTCTTTTTATCCAATCCAAGCAGAATGTTGACTATCTTCTTTAAGTTCCCTTTAATATCTGTATTTTCAGCCCGATGGATGGTTATCAAATAGAAGTCCTTCTTAGAAAGGTTTAGCTTTTTCATGATTCCAGAAATCTTTTCCGCTTTCTTTATGTGCTGTCTTAGAGAATCATACATCACATCACCCACCAAATGGACACCTTTGGTTATTCCCTCTTTCCTTAAGTTTTGCACAGAGGTCTTGGTGGGGCAGAAAAGCAAAGAGCTTACCTGATCAGTCAAAACCCTGTTTATCTCCTCCGGCATCGATCTTCTAAAAGATCGCAATCCCGCCTCCACATGGGCTACCGGGATTTTTTGCTTAACCGCAGCCAAAGCCCCAGCTAAGGTGGAATTAGTGTCTCCGTAGACTATGACCAAATCCGGTCTTTCGAAAAGCAGAACCTCTTCTATCCCTTTCAACATTTTTCCGGTTTGCTCCCCATGTTCTGCTGAACCGATTCCCAAGTTGTAATCGGGTTCTGGAATGGAAAGCTCAGAGAAGAATACTTTGGACAGCTCATCGTCATAGTGTTGTCCAGTATGCAGGATAATCTCTTGATGTTTTTTCCTCAACTCTTTAGAAAGAGCAGACAACTTAATAAACTGAGGGCGAGCCCCGACAACTGATACAATCTTCATAGCTACACGTAAACTCTGAAAAGAAACCAAAGTGAAGTGTTCCCCTTTAGGGGAACCAAAACATTTTGCTCGGTGCCAAGATAAAGCTCAAGCTTTACACTCCAGTAGCTGCATGCTGCATCTTCTTAAGATCTAAACCTAACCAGTTACAAATTCCTTTATGGTCGAAATAATATATTCCTGCTCTTGTTGGGTTAATTCAGGATATACGGGAATGGAAACCACTTCCTCTGCTCTCTTCTCTGAAACGGGCAGGTCACCCTTGTTGTAGCCCAAGAACTTGTAGCATTCCTGCAGGTGTAAAGGAACCGGATAATAGGAATCATGTCCTATTTCTTTTTGCTTCAAGTACTTTCTCAGCTCATCCCTTTTCTTGACGGCAATGGTATATTGGTTATATATGTGGTAGCTATAACTCTCCTCCTTCGGGGTAATTATGTCCAAATCTTTGAAAGCTGAGTTATATGCTTCTGCATGTTTTCTTCTTTTTTTGCTCCAGTCATCTAAGTGTTTCAGCTTAACGGCAAGTATGGCAGCCTGCAAGGTATCCAGACGACTATTATAACCTATTATGGAATGATAGTATTTCGGTTTAGATCCATGCACCCTCAGAATTCTGATCATCTCAGCCATTTCAGGGTCATCAGTGACCACCATTCCTCCGTCACCTGCGCCCCCTAAGTTCTTGCTCGGGAAAAATGAAAAACAGCCAAAATCTCCTATGGTTCCTGCTTTTTTCCCTTTGTATCCTGCCCCGATGGACTGAGCCGCATCCTCTACTACTTTGAGATTGTGCTGTTTGGCAACATCAATTATGGGATCCATATCTGCGCACTGGCCAAAAAGATGAACTGGCATTATTGCCTTGGTCTTCGGGCTTATCTTTTTTTCAACCTGGGCGGGATCGATATTGTAAGTATCAGCATCTATGTCCACAAAAACCGGTATGGCACCCAATCTGGAGATCACCCCAGCGGAAGCAAAGAACGAAAAGCTGGTTGTGATGACTTCATCCCCAGGCTTTACTTCACAAGCTCTCAGAGACAAAAGCAAGGCATCAGTGCCCGATGCTACTCCGATGGCGTATTTCGTGCCACAATAAGCAGCAACTCTCTCTTCTAAACTCTTGACTTCAGGGCCTAAGATGAACTTAGTATGGGATAAGACAGAGAAGACTGCCTCGTCTATTTCTTTTTTTATGGCATCATATTGTCTCTTCAGATCCAAGAATGGAACTTTCATTTAAATCCTCCGAATTATCTACAATCTCCAAGCCACGGAGGCTTAGCTACACTGCTTCAATTTCTTAAACTTTCTAACTTTCACACCTTCTAACCTTTCAATCGGTTATTGATTTTCTAACAGTTGTTCTTTTGGCACATCTCTCCAGACCCTGGCTGGCACACCCAGGACTATCTTCTTTGAAGGAGTATCCTTAGTTACCACCGCTCCGGCAGCAACCTGCGAATCCTCGGCAATAATCTTTCCGGGAAGAATGGTGGCATTAAGTCCGATTCTCCCTCCCTTTTTAACCGTCACTCCTTTGAAGTGCTTGAACCTCTCCTTGCCTCTGGCCATGTAGTTGTCGTTGCTGGTAGCCACGCAAGGGGCAATAAAACAATAATCCTCTAACTCTGAGTAAGCGGTGATATACACGTTTGTTTCTAATTTGCAATACGAGCCCACCTTACAGAAATTCTCAATGGCGACTCCTCTTCCCACGATGGTGAAATTTCCGACTTTCACGTTCTCTCTAACTGTGGAAAGGTCTGCCACCAAGACCTTGTTTCCCAATTCAGCTCCCGCATAGATCACCACCGACGTTCCAATCAAACAGTTGTCTCCTATCTTTGCAGGAGGCAGCTTTTGTTCTTTGGTGGTAGCAGAGGTGGCCGCCTTCATGGGTTGCTTCCCTATAACTGTGTTATCATCTATCCGGACAAAGTCTCCTACTTGGGTCTCAGGATAGACGGTAACGTTATTTCCGATAATGCATCCTTTTCCAATTTTCACGTCTCTTTCAATGACCGTGCATTTTCCTAATTTCGTCCCCTCTCCAATCTTCGCAGTGTTGTCAATAAAATTTTCCATTCATAAACTCCTTTTGTGATTCAAAGACTACTTGGTTTGAAAAGTTTAAACTATTTTATTTCAACTGGGGATCCGCCCATTTTCAGTGATCTTTCTCCTGCGTCCAAAATCTTAAGCACACGTAACCCATCCCTGCCATCGCTTCGGGGATGCTTTCTTTTTTCCACGCACTGGATGAAATGCTGACATTCTGATCTCAAAGGTTCGGCAGTTTCAATTTTGGGAATCAAAATGTCACCAAATCTTAGGCTTAAGTATTCCCCATAGGTATTGTAATCCAATCGAGTATCCACACCCTTGTCATAGATCCATATCTTTTCCGCGGACTGAGTATCATCGAAGACCGCCATCTTCTTGCTTCCCACCACGGTCAGTTTCCTATCTTTATGCGGATCAAGCCAGCTTACGTGAATGTGCGCCATCACTCCATCGGCAAAATGCATGGTCATGAAAGCCACATCCTCAACACCTTTATTCTTCTGCAGATAACATTGACCTGTAGCAGTCACTGAAACGGGTTCCTTTTCCAACAAGAACAAAATCATGGAGATGTCGTGAGGAGCAAAGCTCCAAAGAGCGTTCTCGATGTCCCGCACCTTTCCCAAGTTCACTCGAGTGGAATAAAGGTAAAGTATTTCGCCCAATTCACCTTTGGTTATATAATCTTTCAATTTTAGAGTGGCAGCGTGATATTCCATGATGTGCCCTACCATCAAAATCTTTTTCTTCTCTTCTGCCAACTTTACCAATTCCTCTCCCTCTTTAACCTTCAACACCAGAGGTTTTTCTACAAACACATCCTTATCGGCCAAAATCGCAGACTTGGATAACTCAAAATGAGAGGCTGGTGGAGTGGAGATAACCACTGCATCTAAATTGGGATTCTCGATTATCTCCTTGTGATCCTGAGTGAATTTCACTTCTGGATAATTGGGACAAATTTTCTCAATCTGCTTTGGGTTTTCATCACAACATGAAACAAGCACACATCCAGGGAGGTTGGCAAAATTTCTAAGCAAGTTTTTCCCCCAGGCTCCACAACCTACAAGACCGATTTTAATCATACTTTACCTTTCGAAAAGATTCTGTTAAACGTTTATCTTTGGCCAAACCCGTAACGAAGCCCGGCTCTCGATATTCGATGCTCGATTCTTTTGGAATTCTTCAGCTTCGATCATCAAACCTCCAGCATCGGAACCAGCGTCGACACCGTTAAGCCAACTTCGAAAACTTCTTTCTTCCTTTAGGAGGAAGTCAGGATGAATCTTTTCTATGCCTAAAGGATATCTTTTTTTTCAGATCCTCCACGTCTTTTCTCCAAGCGCCTAAGAGCATCTCCAGTCTTTGAAACTCCTTCAAGTTTTTCTCTTTTGATCTTTTAAAATATTCCAACCCGAACGCAAAGACGACCGAGGTGACCAAGCTCATGATTCCAGCAAGTCCCACCAACACCGCCCTTTTGGGTTTGGATCTTTTTTCTGGAGGAAATGCCTTATCCAAAACCTGAATGGTGGGGGTACCTCTGGTCTCTTGAATCTTGTATTGCTCATATTGATTGGTCAAGAGCTCAAACACGGCTGACTGAATCCTTACCTCTCTATCCAAGCGCGCTAACTCCATGCTCATAGTGGGAACCTGAGAAAAAGGAACATCGAGTGCCTTCTCCTCCTCAGGGTTCTCCTTTTGGTTTCCAAACTCCCAGGTATCCAACTGTTTTTTTATCTCTTTTATTCTGGACTTCAGTCTCAGAATCTGAGGGTGAGAGGGAGACATAGTTTTATGCAGAACATTCAACTCTATCTCTGACGCCACCATCTGTGCCTTCAAATCTGCGGCCGCCTCGATAGCGGCTTTCGTCTGCTCATTCAAGGAGATGGCCTTGTTCTCCTCCTTAAACCTCCTCAGATTCTCCTCTGCCTTGCTCAGCTCCCTTTTAGTCTGGGCTAACCTTTCTTCTATGAAAATTCGAGCATTTTTTGCTTGGGAGATATTGGTCTCCTGGTTAACTCGATCAAGCTCTTCCACAAAGCGGTTTGCCACCTTGGCTGCTTTAAACTTGTCTTTGTCTTCGAAGGATAAAAAAATTATTCCTTCTGAGGTTACTCCCACTTCGGTATGTGAAAAAAGCTCTTTTAAGGCATTTTCCTTGGTCTCGGCGTTGTATATCTCCATCAGATTCTCTTTCTCAATGACCCCAATAGCCACCGCACGAGATTTGAGAATGGCGGCAATCACGTCTGATGGGGTGACCATGAAGGGCAAAGACATGGAGGTCCCAAATTCTGCGACTCCTCCCACCCGGGAGGAGGTTAAGCTTAAACCTTCCCTTTGGGGAGGAAGGATGCTGGTCCTGGCGGTATACCAGCTGGGCAAGAATAGAGAAAGAATTGCCACTACCACACATACCCCCAGAAGATTCACAAATATGAACCTTCGATAGCCAATCAGAATGGTTAAGTAGCTATACAGAGTTATCCTCTCTTTTTCGGCATTATCTCTTGCCGATCTCTCCAGCTCCATTTTTTATCCTTAAACCTGTTACTTTTATTTTGCCTCTCTTTCTCCAAGCAGTATGTTTCCATTCATCTGAGGCCAATTATTATTTATTCCGTGGCTTGTTGAACCACCAGGTAAATGGTAGCTAAGTTTCCCAAGACGATCATAGTGTCCTTGAAAAATCCCCAATAATCCCGTTCTGGTTTCTCCGGAACCAAAATGGTATCACCCGGATCAATCTTGCGAGATTTGGAAGGACGCAACCTTTCTCCGGTCAAGCCTTTAATAATCCGGATTTTGCTTTTGCGTGCCTTCCAAGATAATCCGCCTGCCCTTCTTATGTAATATCTGTAATCCTCATCAGATTCGTATGGAATCAACCCCGGATTCACCACGCTTCCGGAGACGTTAACCACCATGCTCTTGGCTGGGATATTAATGATGTCTCCGCTTTTTAAAACAACATCGTAATCATTTAGTCCTTCCAGAAAAAGCTTCTCGAAGTTCACCGCCACTCTACCCGGCCTTTCTCTTGCCCTTAATTTAAAGTGCTCATATTCCGATTTGGTCATGTCTGCCACTGGAATGTTTTTTAATCTTTCGAATTCTGGATCAATTACATTATATGCTCTGATCATTTCCGCTTCGATCAGGGAGGCATCTGGGGTAAATCCTCCTGCTTTTGCGATGACCTTCGACAATCTGGTTTGATCCTCCTCAATATCATACACTCCTGGGTATAACACCTCTCCATTTACGGTTACCTGTTCCTTCTTGTGGAAATCTGGAATAGTCCTGATAAACACTCGATCGTCCGGCATCAAAGCTACATTGCTTTGAGGATCATCTCCAGAGATTAAAGCCTCCAAATCCACGGAGATAGTTTGGGTGGTGCGTTGATCGGGATTAAATCTGATCAGGTCTGCTCGAAGAAGATCGGCATCCATGGTCAAGCCATAGGCGAGATTTATCAGATCAAAAAGACTATCCTCCGGACTATATTCGAATTGACCTGGAGATTTCACCGCACCATATATTCCGCAGGTATTGATATTCTTTTCCCTTGCGGGCACAACGATCAGATCCCCTCCTAAAACATAGGGATTTTTGATTCTGTCCCCGGTT
>Ga0209636_10000618_pt1 | contig 35345 bp, 31 predicted proteins | sample DeeMarSWOR152_54_FD_187464 | JGI IMG/M metagenome (GOLD analysis project Ga0209636, IMG submission 187464) | Marine sediment microbial communities from White Oak River estuary, North Carolina - WOR-1-52-54 (SPAdes) (version 2) | ecosystem: Environmental > Aquatic > Marine > Intertidal zone >... | reverse complement strand
ATCTTATGTAAACATTTTCTTGGAACGAATTCGATAGCTTTTAAAGGTCTCATAACCTAAAAATAATCAATTCATTCTAATTTTGCAACTTTTTTTTGTCCCATTCTTAATAATTATTTAACAAAAATTTATACACTAGAATTTTTAAAAAAGTTAGAGTAAAATACTATCCGAAAATAAAACTAAGAGGAAAGGAGCTTTCAAATGATCATCAAATTTTTGAGGAAAAGCAATACACTGATTTATGGCTAAATGATAATTATCTTCAATTTATTTATGAACGATTGATTATATTAAGAGAATTATTGTCTGACGATGGTTCTTTTTATCTTCACTGTGATTGGCATAGAGTACAATATTTAAGATGTATATTAGATGAGGTTTTTGGCAATCAAAATATAGTAAATGAAATTATCTGGTGCTATGAAGATATTGGAAGCAAAGCTGTTCCTTACTTTAAAAGAAAACATGATTCAATATTATTTTATCAGAAATCAGATAAAAGAATTTTTAATATCTTAAGAAAAAAACTTTCTGAAAGCACTATAAAAAGGTTTGGTACGTATTTCAATAAAGAAGGGAAAATTACATATAGATGGTTGAAAGAAAATAATCCAGGAGTGTTTAAAAAACTAAAAGGAATACCTGATAATTTAGATGAAGCTTGGCTGGATATTAACAAAGGCCAGCCATATCCTGACTGGTGGATTGGAATTTCTCCATTAAAGTCTCATTTCCAGGAATCAGTTAAATATCCTACGCAAAAACCAGAGAATTTAATAGAAAGATTGATTAAAGCCTCATCAGATCCTGGAGATATTGTTTTCGACGGATTTATGGGATCAGGTTCAGTACAGGCTATTGCAATGAAATTAGGCAGACGATTCATTGGTGCGGATATTAATGCAGGAGCAATTCAGACAACAATTAAACGACTCATTAATACAGCAGACGAATTAAAATCAAAATCAGATAAAAAATATTATATAGGCTTTTCGGTTTACAATGTCAATCAATATGACATCTTTCGGAACGAGTTGGAAGCCAAAGACCTGATCATCAAAGCGCTGGAAATTGAGCCATTAAACAGCGGCAGCATTTTTGATGGCACCAAAGATGAGTACAAAGTCAAAATCATGCCCATCAATTGCATCGCTACTCGAGCAGATATTTCGAAATTGGTCAATAATCTGGATTACAAAGGTTATGAACGGATTAAGTCGGAAAATCTATTAAAGACTGTTGATAATATAATGCTTGTATGTATGGGACATGAACCAGAATTAATGGCACATTTCAAAAAAGAGACCGAGAAATATCGGATTAATCTAAAGGTTTATGATATTTTAAGAGATGGCTCGCATTTGACCTTCAAATATGACAGCGAAGCTAACATTGAGATTAAAAATAATATTCTTGAAATCAAACAATTTTACCCCACCATGCTGTTGGAAAAATTAAGAAAACAGAATGAAACCGTGACCGAATATCGAGAGTTGGTGGAATCAGTGATGATCGATCCGTATTATGACGACGCTGTCTTTACCCCGACTATCAAGGATATTCCAGCCAAACATGAGATTGTGAAAGGCAAGTATGAACTCCCAGCAGATCACGGCAGAGTTGCCATTAAAATCACTGATCTGCTATCTGAAACATTTTTTACGGAGGTCACCAATGACTGATCAGAAAAGCCTGGCAACAACGGATTTCACATTTTTTACATACCTGTCGGATTTCTATAAAAGGAACAAGAAAAAGATCCAGCAGCATTATCAACTGATCACTCTGAAATACTTGGATTATAATGAAGATGGTTATTTACGCACTCCCCAATTTGAAGCGCTGGAAATTTATATCTTTCTAAAGGAGTTCAACAATAATGCCCTTGTCCATAAGATATTTGATCAGTGGTATCATGAAGAGGGTAAATATATTAATTTTGATACCACTCAAACCGATCTGTTCAGCCAGTTCAATGAACAGCTCTATCGGCAAATCTACTCGGAGATGAAAAAGCATCTGACCAAATATCCCAACTATATTTTTGCCCTGACAATGGGTACAGGAAAAACAATTCTCATGGGAACCTGCATTTTTTATGAATTTCTATTAGCCAATAAATCTCCTGATGACAGACGATTTTGTCATAATGCCATCATTTTCGCACCCGACAAAACTGTGCTCCAATCTGTTATTGATGATCTTTTTGGATTTGAAATCTCTAAAGTGGTTCCGCCTGAATACGTGAATCTTATCTCGTCTAATATCAAATATCATTTTTTAACAGAAGCAGGTATGACGCTTTCGACATTGGACAAATCCATGTTCAACATCATCGTTTCTAACACTCAGAAAATTATCCTGAAGAAACAACATAAAGAGAAAAGCGCCACGGATTCACTGTTCAGTGTGGATAAGCAAACGATACGAGCCAAAACATCGGTCTATGATGAATTAGCAAAGCTTTATGATTTTGAGAGTCTTGAACTACCAGAGAATGAAGCTGAATTAGTCGCCAATCAGCGATTTGAAAAAATCATCCGTCTCAATCAATTGGGAATTTATATTGACGAGGCCCATCATGTTTTTGGACAAACAATGGAGCGAGAACTGAAAAGCCTGCGGATTACGGTTAATGCAATTGCAGCACGGACATCGGTCGTTGGCTGTTATAATTACACTGGGACACCATACATTAAGAATAAAGTCCTGCCCGAAGTGGTCTATGCTTATGGACTCAAAGATGCTATTGACCATAAATTTTTAAAAGAACCTGAGCTGAACTCCTACAAAAACGTACATTCTGAAGAATTCATCCATCAAATTATTACCCACTTCTGGAAATATCACCAGGGAAAACGGTACGATGGCCTGTTACCGAAGTTAGCGATTTTTGCTTCGCAAATTGCAGAATTGCAAAGCGAAGTGAAACCTGCCGTGGAGAAGGTTCTTGATAAACTAAATATTCCATTGAGCAAAATTCTGGTCAATGTGGGGGATCTTAAATATACAACCAATGATGAAATCCGTGAATTCAACAAATTGGACACGCCTGAAAGCGACAAGCAATTTATTCTGTTAGTAAATAAAGGCAGAGAAGGCTGGAATTGTCACAGCTTGTTTGGTTGTGCCCTGTATCGAAAACCGAAAAGCAGAATCTTTGTCTTGCAGGCCACGATGCGCTGTTTACGCTCGATTGGAAATGCCCAGGAGACAGGACGAGTTTATCTTTCTGAAGAGAATTATACGATTCTTGATAACGAATTGCAACAGAACTTCAGGGTGACAGCCGATGAAATTAATATGATCAAGTCAAATAAAATGAAAGTTAAAGTTCGAGTGAAAAAACCGCCAGTAAAATTCAAATTGAAACGAATTAGACATTCTTACGATTTAAAAGAAAAAGAAAAGAAGTCAAGAATTCGTTTCGATTTTAATTCATTAGATTTTGATAAATATAAATCAACTGTTACCACAAAGCATGGTTTAATGCCTGATGCTGAAAAGGAGACCGCAGATATTACCAACAACATTCAAAAATATCATTATTCGAGCTACATGTTAGTGGCTGAAATCTCCCGCTATCTGAGAAAGCCATGCATTGATATTGAATCAATTTTAAATGAATCGTATGTCGGAGATGCCGCAAACGGCAAAGGCATCGATCAAATTTTGAAATATGTGAATAAATATAACCAAATCCTTTATGAAATCATCATCCCTAAATTATTCTATTATTTTTGGGACATTGTCGATAAAATCACGACTGAGGAAGAAGAAGTGGAATTGGCAAAACCGCCAGAGGGTGGATTTTATCCCTGGCATGTTAAAAAGGAGTTGTTAGTGGTTGATAATGAGCAGTCGATTCGAGAATTTGCCAATAAAAGCTTTCATCTGGATAATTATTGTTTTGCTTCTGGTTCAGAGAAAAAATTCTTTCTCGATTTATTAAAACGTGAAGGCGTAAACAAGCTATATTTCACAGGAATGCTCACTCACGGCGAATCTGAATTTTTTATCAGCTATATCGATCCCATCAGTCAAACAGTGCGCAAATATTTTCCTGACTTTTTAATGCAAAATAGTGACGGAACCTGGACCATGATCGAAATTAAGGGCGATTACATGATCGATGATGCAGTGACAGCGGCGAAGGAAAAATATGCAATGGAGATGGGCTTTGTGAATAAGATGGAATATAGGCTAATGGAGGCGAGTGTGGTGAGTAATGGGCAGATTTTGAGTTGATAACGAATGATTTACAGACCTTATTATTTTGATTACATTGAAGTCAAAATAATCAATCCACAATTTGATATGAGTGAAACAAAATACAATCGCCTTCATTTTGGTTTTGAAGACGAAATTAGCTTTGAAAGTTATAAACAACTAAAATAAATTACATAAATTGAAAAAAGAGAAATTATGTCACAGTACAATTTTAGTCAATTATTTGAACACACCATCGCCCAAATGCCAGACAGGTTTGATAGTCACGAGTTCATCCTGCGCCTGGCGCAAGAAAATCAGAAGCTTTATATTGAAGCTCTTTATCATTTTCGAAATTCCAAAGAGCCAGAAGCGCCGTTTATGGTCGTACATGGCATATTGGCAAGGCATCTGAATGAGTATCCAGAATTGATAAAGAATATTGGCACTGGGCGAAGTGAAAATATTTTTGGGGAGGTGAATGCGTGTGCGGAGTGGGAGAAGATGGGTATATAAATTTTTTGTTGACATTCTAACTTTTTGTAGTTATATTCACAGTGTCTATAGATAAAGGAAGATTTAAATAAAAGAGGACTTATTATGTACGCTTATAAATTTGAAACAACAGTTTTAGAAAATGGGATTTTAAATATTCCCGAGATAAGAAATCTTGTCAATAAAGAAGTTGAGGTTTTCATTTTTGAAAAGGAAGACTTTCACGCCAATTTTAGTCAACCTAAAATCAGTTTTGAAGAATTCTCAGATAAATGGGCTGGTTTCTTGAAAGGTGCAAATCTAACAAACTGGAGAGAAGATTATGTAAATTATCTTGAGGAAAAATATAAATGTAAATATCTCAATTATCATAACGAGGAATGAAAAAGATTTTAAAAATTCAAAACTGAAAATCTTTTCTCCTGAAAAGTTCCTGATTGAATTTTTCTCCAGAGGAAAAAATAATCAGGTTGCCATTTAATTCTGTTCAGATTTTGTACTGCTTATCAATTTGACAATTCCTCACATATCGTATCAATCCAAAAATCCGCATTAATCCATGTATGTCGTTTGTTATTCCAGGATTCCCAATCTTTCAATACGCTTTCCTTTTTCATCTCCTCTGCTGATTTTCCTGCGCTTAATCCATCCGAAACGATCTTTGTTGTTTTGACAAGCATATCCTTATATTTTTTCAGATCATTTATCGTGTAATCCCGACCATGTGACACAATCAATTTTATGTCCGTGGGAAACATACTAATCATTTTATCAATGTTTTGAATGAGTTGCTGAATACTTGCTCCTTCATTGACCCGTACAAAGGGAAAAGAATCTGAAATAATAATATCTCCCACGCAGACGAGATTTGCTTTCGGGAAGTAGACAATAATATCCTCAACCGAATGCCCGCCTGGTAAAGCGATCAGTTTCAGATTTTCAGAATTAAAATTCAACTGCATGGTATCTTCAATGGTGATGGTTGGAAGTCCTTCTCTGGGAAAAGTTACTTTTTTTGATAGTTTTTCTTGACACTTTTTATGGGCAATAATCGTTGCGCCTTTGCCAAGCACTGCATTTGCTCCTGTATGATCGCCATCGGAATGGGTGTTAATGATGTATTTGATTTTATCGTTTCCCAACTCCTGCAATTTTGCCCTGACCTGCTCTCCTGTCTCTTCAAAGCCTGAATCAATCAACAGAACGCCATCTGAACCTGTAAAAGTAACCAAACTTACATAATTATCCACATAAATCTCATAAATATTATCGGTTACTTTTGTGAGTTTAATATCTGGAAGATCACTTTGCGCAAATAATGAATTTACCATTAAAATAGATAAAAGTAGAAGTAGAGTTTTCATCTTTTTATCCTTTCTCATACAATTTTTAAATCAGGATAGTGATGCTCTAATTTTGAGCATTACACGCGTTAAGCTTTGTAATTTCAGTAATACATCAGTCATTGCGAGGAGCAAAGCGACGAAGTCGAAGATGCGCCTTAGGCGTGCAATCTTTTAATTTTTAGCCATTTATGAGATTGCTTCGCTTCGCTCGCAATGACAGCATTTTATGAAATCGTTAACCTTAATATATATAAGTTACTTGATCTGTTTTTGCTTTATTTCCCAACCTGGACAAGCCAGAACCAAACCGCTAATTACGCGAATTAAACGAATTTCGCCAATTATTAATTCGCGTAATTTGAGCAATTAGCGTAATTCGCGGTTAAAAAATCTTTGCCCAAGGTGCAAGAAGTTTACTGTTTAGGTACTACGCGTTTTTAAGGGCTTCGCCTTAAAAACATGGTTCCTTCGGAGCAGTTGCAGATTTATAAATATCGACAAAAAATCATCGACAACAAACTGGTCGATTTTGCGCTGTAAGCGCCTAATTTCCTGTTAAATTAATCCAATCCAACCACAAAACTAAAAAAATTATCAAGCAAGCGAATAGCCAGCATGGACATCTCCCGCTCCTGTTTAAGACATTCCATCACAACCTGTTCTTTGCTCTTACCAATTTCGACAAGCTCCTGAGCATATTCCTCAGCCCATTTGATCACATCTTGACTGGTCACTTCAAGATGGAACTGTGCACCGACGACTTTATTCCATCGGAAAAGTTGATTTTTGCAATCATCACCTTCGACAAGCAATTCCGCCGATGAAGGGATGTCAAATGTATCGCCGTGCCAATGAAACACGGGGAAGTGACTCGGAAATTGTTCGAACAAAGGATCGCTCTGTCCCGCTTTTGTCAATCTCACTTCATAGCCACCAATCTCTTTCTGTTTGCACTCTCGAACTTGTGCTCCTAACAGCATGGTTAAAATTTGAGCACCACAGCAGATCCCAAAACATGGCTTTATTACCTCGATTGCCTGACGAAGATATTCACACTCTTCTTGAAGAAATGGATATTTATACGCCTCATACGCTGACATCGGTGTCCCGCCGATAAAAATAGCATCAAATAAATCTACGTCTGGAAACGAATAGTTCTGATAAGCATGGATGATTTGGTGTTTAATTCCATGATCGATAAAATACTTTTCGTTTAATCCAAAGCCTTCGATTTCGCAATTTTGTATGGCTAAGATTTTCATCGTTATTCTAATCCTTGAATAACTTTGAGAGTTCTGGCACGACTTTTACCTTTTCTTGATTTACTTGTCAAATAATTTCTACAAAAATAATTAACTAATCAAATTTTATTAGTTTCAATATATTTTATCACCAATCGTTCTAAAATATCCAGCGGAACCGACCCATGCTCCAATACGGAACGATGAAATTCTTTAATATCAAATTTCTTCCCCAATTTTTTCTTCGCCAATTTCCTGAGTTCCAACAATTTTAACTCCCCAATTTTATACGCACATGCCTGTCCAGGCCAGACAATGTAGCGGTCGATTTCACGATAGGATCCCCAACCTAAATTTTGAACCATATAATCATAAGCCTGATCCCGTGTCCAGCGTTTGTAATGAATGCCTGTATCCACCACCAATCGAACGGCTCGAAATAATTCCGAATTCAGGTAACCTAATTTGGTATATGGATCATCGAACCAGCCATTTTCCATGCCCAATTTTTCAGCGTAGAGTGCCCATCCTTCGATATAGGCGGTAAAATAAACCAGATGTCGGAACAGGCGATTTTCTGGCGATTCCTGTTGAATGGCGATCTGAAAATGATGCCCTGGAATGGCTTCGTGATAGGTCAATGTTTTCATGCCAGGCTTAAACGGCGGATTGACCAGGTTCACATAGAAAATACCTTGGCGTTTTCCATCCAGCGAGGCTGGAGAATAGTGGGCGCCCATTGTGGATTCTTTGAATTTGGGAATCGGCTTCACCATGACCTGGGTTTTGGGAATTAGCAAGAAAAAGTCGGGCAATTTCGCTTCCAGATCATCGATTATCTTTTGATAATCCTCCAGAACTTGTTTTTTCGCCCGTTCGATGTTGGGGTAATAAAATTGATTACCCTTTTCGATAGCCACTTTTTGCCAGTAGCCATTCATCATAGCGCCAAAGACTTCTCTTTCGGCGATTCCCAATGACTTTAAAATTTTCTTCGCTTCGTTTTGAATGCACCTGACTTCTTTGAGTCCCAATTTATGAACTTCTTCGGGTGTCAAAGAGGTTGTGGTTTGAGATCGAAGGCAGTATTGGTAATAGGCGTCGCCATCGGGCAATTTCCAGGCTCCTGCATCTTCATTTGCCATGGCTTTCAAATTTTTCAGATGATCCATAAATTTTTTATAAGAAGGATAGACAAAATTTTTAATATTACTCTCGACTTTCTCATTAAGCTCGATCTTTTTAAATACATCTACATTCTCAACTTTTGAAAATCGGTCACGGAAAGAGGTATAGAGCACATTCGCTTTGGCATCCACCGCAATAAAATCAGACATTTCTTTATCTGCTGTCTCAATGATGTGCATGGGTGGAATGATGCCTTTCTCTTTTCGGATTCTGAGCCCTTCCAGAAGCTGATCAAATTTAGTCGCATATTTTTCCAATCGGGAAATGTAATCCTGTGCGTCTTGAATCGATTCAATGGTATGATATTCCGTCATCAGCGTGGTCAAACTATTATGGACACCGAACATCGGATTGATGATGTATTGATGATACCTGAATTTTTCGCCTGTCAACTGATCATCAATGTGCCAGAACAAAATATCCCGTGCCAGGTGCTGTGATGAATCCAATATATTTGGATCATAAGTTTTGAGAAGCGATTGATATTTGCGACACACATCAATTTCGTGATTGATCGCCTGTTCAGAAACATCGGTTAAGGCATCTTTGGCGTATTTGACTCCCATTTTTTCCGTAACGCCCAACTGCGAGGCGAATTCTGGATTTAGTTCGATGATTTCTCGAAAAAAGGCTGTAAATATCTCTTCAATATTTTCAGTGACTGTTGATTGAGTTTGAACGTTGTTGGCATAAAAGTTAGATAAAACTAAACAGATAAGGATTAAAATTCCGAATAGGCCTAGCTTTGATAGCATGATTAATTCCTAATTGATATTTAGAAAGTCATTAATTTTTTAAACTTGAGTTTTGATGATTGTAATTTAATTGACAATTGTGGTTTATGATTTATAATTTAGTCAATTATTCAATACGAAATATTTGCTGAAATGTTGTTGAAAAGTTGTTTTACAATTTTCCTCTTGATTTTTTTTTAATTATTTTGTATATAGTTACTTGAACGAATATCAAACGTTCATAAAAAAAAACACAATTCCCTTGGATACTTTCTTTATACCGATGTATTGAAAGAAGGACTTTGAAGAGCAGGAAATAATCAGTTTTTTATTTAAAGGTGATTAATGAGAATTACCAAATTAGATTGGGACGATTATCGTATCGATCATATTGCTCTTCATAGTGTTCAACCCAAGGAAGTGTGGGAAGTATGTGAAGATCCTTTACATTTGGCTCGACGTGAAGGGCGTAACCGATATCGTCTTTATGGACAGACAGCAATGGGACGCTACTTGTTTGTAGTCCTGGAGCATGTCCGAGGTACGATTTTTAAGCCTATCACGGCAAGAGATATGAGTGAAGGTGAAAGACGTAACTTTCGGAGACTAAGAAAATGAGTAAGTTGAAAGTACCAGAATTTAATACCTACGATGAAGAAGCATCATTCTGGGATAATCTGGACACTGCTCCTTATATGGAAGATGACGGTGAGTGGTTTCGCTTTGAAACACCCAATAAGCGAGCAATTCGAGTTGCAATTTTGCCAGAAGTTGCAGCAAAACTCTCACAACGTGCCCGTGCTCAAGGCGTTTCAATAGAAACTTTAGTAAATGCGCTTTTGATTGAGAGCATGAGTGAATCGGTTGTTACAAATTAATTAACAAAGGTTTCATTCTGGATAGACAGTCCATTCCAGTTCATACTCTTAATATTTCATGAGCACATAACTAAAAAGTGCTATTAACAATAAAATTTTATCTTATATTTTCATTTTCAATAGACAAAAATCAAAGCCCCCCATTCCATCTGAATCTTTATATCCAAGCAATACAATCCTCCCATCCTTTGTCACATAAACCGAACTACACCAATCATTTCCACCTCCATCAATTTTCTTCTCTGATACAATATTCCCCTTCTTATCCAATCTTGCCAGATAGAAATCATTATTGTACAACTCCTTACCTCTGACAATCGATTTCGTTGTCCCTGCAACAATAAAGCTGCCATCGGTGGTCACACAAACAGCATTGCCGTAATCATAAAACGGATTATCTCCCATTACTTTCTGCCACACCTCATTCCCTTCTGCATCAACCATGATGGTACAGATATCCATCGTGGGAACACAATCGGAGTAGCCAACCAGAATCGCTCCGCCATCTTTAGTTTGAGACATATTGGTGCACCAATCGAACTCATGACCTGCAGGACCTTTTGCTGCATAAGTTTTCTCCCAGAGTTTTTCTCCCTGTGCATCGGTACGAACCAAATAAAGATCGGTATTTTTGCTGAAACTGCCACTGGTCGCCCCAATCAAAAAACCGCCCTCTGCTGTAGTACAAACGGAATTGCCCATTTCAATCCGATTCCCACCGTAGGTTTGTGACCAGATTTCATCGCCATTTCGATCCGTTTTAACTAGGTAAACATCTTCTTCGCCATTGCCAAAGGAATATGTGAAACCACAAACCGCATAGCCGCCGTCCCCTGTCTCGCATAAAGATGTGCCAACATCCCAGCTTTCACCACCATACGTTTTCGACCAGATTTCGTTTCCATCTTCATCAATTTTGACCAAGTATACATCTTTTGAGCCTGCCCCATAAGAAGTGGTATAACCTGTAATGAGATAGCCGTCTTCCACTGCCATGCAGCCATAGCCATATTCCGTTCCCGAACCGCCGAATGTCTTCTGCCAAATCATGTTGCCATCACTATCGGTTTTAATCACCAGAATATCCGCATCGCTCGATACGTGAGAAAAAGTATACCCTGCGATGAGAAAACCACCTTCATTGGTCTCGCACAATGCTTTTCCGCCATCAGCACTTGATCCGCCGTAAGTTTTTACCCATGCGATATCAGCGTCGGTAAAATCGATTTGATTGGCAAAGATAAATTGTTGGTTTTGCCTCTTTTTCGGGGCTTTCCGATTCTGTTGACTTTCGATAAATGTAGCGATTGCCTGGCAGTTGGCAAGGTTATAATATTGCCCTCTGGCGCCTGTGATGATATTTCCATCCATGGTCGGTGGATTATCATTTCGCTCGTTCCCAACATAGATCCCTCCTGCCGCTTTGTATTCATCCACAAATCTCGGTGAGCCGACCATTCGCTTGCCATTGATCACATCTGCTGCTGCCAGCACTTTTGATCCCGCACAAAAAGCAGCTATTACCAATCCATGATCAGCAGCATTGCGGATTAAATTCAATGCCTCGGGACTTTCGATCACATCAGCAAAGGGATTCGGAATCGGGTATGCATTTCCAGAACCTGTTGATATAATCAGTGCATCATACTGTGTAATATCCTTAATTTCGGAAACCAATAAATCAGGAATAACGGGCGGGACATTCCAGTATTCTATCGTCCAGAGACAGGCAGGGATCGTATCGAGAACACCAGTCGTGATGACATGCCAGCCATATTGGTCGAATACGTCTCGCATGAGAAAGTTGTTCAATCCATAATTCTTGGACATTAGGAATAGGATGTTAACATCCTGTTTCTCTGACGTCGTTCTCTTTTTATCACAGGCATAGGTTATAACAAGAATTGAGAGAAGCAAGGTGAGCATTAAATAGGTGGTGTGATTTTTTTTCATTTTTCATTATCCTCTTCTTTTAGTAAATGATCAGAAACAATATTCAAAATATAAATAATTTTCAATGACCAAAACAGATTGTTGTCGTTCAGTAAGCTAAATAATGGTGGCAATGGTATAGAGGTATAGGGTATAAGGAATATGGGATGTGTCTGTTTATACCTTATACCCTATACCTTATTCCCCTATAGCCTTATCCCCAATTATCTAATCTTTCGTAAGCTTCTTCAACATATTTTTCGCATTATCATTCTCAGGATTCAATTTTAACGATTTTCTGTAACATCGAACTGCCAATTCACTTTGTCCGTAATTCATGTAGGCCTCTGCCAGACTATCCCAGACATTCCATGAAGCTGGATGGTGCTCTGCATTCAGACGCATCACACCCGCTGCTTCTTCAAAGTGACCGAACATGAGGCAATCGTATCCCAGGTCACGAAGCTCATCTTCAGCCCAGTAGCACTTATTTGCATCTGGTTTCCCTGATGCGAAATAATTCAAAGCTTGACGAATCCCATTTTGTGAAATCTGTTTTTTTAGCTTGGCACCACCTGATGGTATCTCGGAATAGTACAGGTTTTCGATATTCTTCTCATGAACGCTTTTTGCAGAATTGAAGAATGGAAATGTTTTAAGATATGTGAAATGCTTTTCAAGTTCAAGACGAGCCTGGATTTCTTTTAAGGCGAAATTTTGTTCATGTAATTTAGGGACTTCTTCCCACAGCATTTGGATATAATCATGCATTTTCTTCAGATCCTCTACGGACATCAGGCTTTGATGCCCTGGAACGATAGTTTTTACGCTCTCCTCATCCAACAGAGATTTGAGCATATCCAACCAGTGTGGAATATGCCCGACTGAACTATGTTAAATACTGGGCAAGTGATCATATTGAAATAAGTCCCCAACCACCAGAAGTTTTTCTTCAGGAATGTGAATAATAATGTCATTGTCTGTATGGAGCGATGGGAAATAAGCCAGGTTTACCGTGAGATCACCCATGTCCAGAATCAAACGGTCACTGAATGTAATTGACGGATAAACGACGGAATAACCTCGCTGATATTCGGTTAAGAAACGCTCATGAGCATAAATCCAACCCCGGGCACGCAAAGCCTGCTCTGAACCTGGTTCAGCTTGTTGCAGAATATGCTTCCATACGCTGACTCGACTCTGCCTTTGCTTGATAAAGAACTTGATCCCCTGCTCAAAAATCTGTATGGCTGGAATGATATTTTCATGGCCAATAATTGGCACATCAGAAAACGCCTGGTTGCCGTTGATATGATCCCAATGCCAGTGCGTATTGATCACGTAAGCGAAAACGTCTCTGCCGAATAACTCTGTGATATGCTTCCGCATGTTCTTTGCAGATTGGGGATAATATCCAGTGTCGATAAGCAGTAAACCACGTTGAGTAACCACAGCAACGACATTGTTCACGATAATGTCCCCAAAAGGAGATTTATCGCCCACTCTAAGAAGAATCACCTGATCACTTATCCTCTGAACGGTGATTGGTACGGCTTCTTCTGTGGCTAAAGCCCTCATAAAACAACAGAAAAAGAGAAAACTCACAAAACAAAGTATCCAAATTTTTCGCATCTAAATCCCCATAAAATCTTCAAAATTTTGATTATTTATTCCATACGAAACAATTTTTAAAATGTTGTTAAAAAATTATGGTATACTTTTCGCTTGACTTTTTTGTAATTATTTTTTATAATCCTATTGAATAATTCAATGTAAAATGGACACCTTGAACTCGGCTTATCTTTCTCCTTTGATTTTTAATTTATTTTGTAAATTTAGCATTTCATAATAGAATCATAGATTAAAGTATATGACTTTGGTAAAAGATAAAAAAAGAGGAAAGAAATTAATTGCATTCGGTTGGTATGGTGGGAAATATAATCATCTTGATTGGTTATTACCACTCCTACCAAAAACTCAGCATTACTGCGAACCGGTTGGCGGCTCTGCTGCTGTATTACGAGAAAAAGTTAATGTAGCTGATGCGTCATCTGGGATGGTTGCTGACATAGAATGTTGGTTAAATGGCGAAATAGCTCTTCTTGTTGAAGTAAAGGATAGAAGTCTTACATTAACACAATTGAATGCAAAAATAGATATAACTCGCTCCAACCAGATAAAAGAAATTTTATTTATGGCTCAACAAGGAATTGATGAATCTAAAAAGAATGAGATTCATAAAAAAATTTCACAGGAATTTACCAGCGGTCAAAATATATATGTTTCAAACTTCTTCGATTTTGCGAAAGGAATTTTAATTATTCTGGGCGAAAAAGGTCGAGTAGATTTTATTAGCAAAATAGGCTCTGAACTGGATCGTTCTAAATCATCTATTAAACACAAAAAAGCTTGGGCAAATCTCTTAAAAGAAATTTAGTCTACATAAACCAAGCTCTATATCAATCTTACATTGCCTTTAATTAACTTACCAGGTCTCTTTAGCATTTTCTTACACTATTTTCTGAATTAAATTCCAGGGATTTTTTATTATTGACATCTCAATTATCAAATTACCGAATTACCCTTACTTCATTCTCATTTTCCAGCACTTCGTTCAATACCTCGAATACCTCGATCAAGCGAGGAGCATCGAATTGTGGAGAAAATACGATTTGCAATGAAAAGAGGTATAAGGGTATATGGGATATACCTTATACCGTATACCTTTATCCCATTATCCCGCTTTTCCCAGTTTCTTCAACATCATCCTACCATTTTCATTATCTGGATTCAACTCCAAAGATTTCTCATAATTCTCAATAGCTAATTCCTTATCCCCATTCTCCATATATGCCTCTCCCAAACTATCGTAAACATTATACGATTTTGGATAGGCTTTTACATTCAATTTGAAAATTTTGATCGCATTTTGAAATTGTTTCTTTCGCATAAATTCATAACCAATGCCATTCATCGCATATTCCGGCATAATGTCTTTTGCAGAAAGCGTATCTCTTATATGATGATATTTTTCAATGGCAGCATCCACGCCATCTCGAACTAAAGTTCGAGTAAATTCCATACCAGGTGAATCCATGTCACCATAACTTACTAATAGTTGAGAATTCATAACAGGATGTTCACCACCGATAGCCAGTTCCACGATTTGCTTGCGGACAGCCAATCCGAAAAAGCTATTGGTAAAATAGACAACTCCAATTTTTTGTTGTGGAAAAGCGACGAAGAAACATTTAAAATTCCCATTGTCTCCCCAGTGCCAATATGAAATACCATGATGTGTTTTCTGCAAACCGACTCCCAATCCCCATACAACATTTTTTGTATCTTCAGGATCAACAATAACCTGTGGCGTTAACATGGATTCGATGGTGCTCGGTTGCAGACCAGTGTGGTTCATGATTGCCATGATAAATTTGGCGAAATCAGTGATAGTGGTATGCAAAGAGGCAGCAGCGTGATCTCTTATTTTTTTTCGTTTTTTGCCGACTTCTTGCATCATACTATGCGGATAAGAAGTATTTTCATCATAACTCTCCTGCCAGACATAGCTACTGCTGGTCATGCTGAGTGAATCAAATACTTCCTTTTTCATGAATTCATTCAAGGAGAGTCCCGAGACTTTCTCAACGACTTTTTGTAAATAGCCAAAGCCCTCGCCCGAATAACTGAATTTCTCACCCGGTTTAAAATTAATTTTTAGTGAATCTCTGCCTCGCCAATTCGGAAATCCAGTCGTATGTGTTAAAACCATCCGGGTGGTGATCTTTCGGAATCGTTCATCATCAATTTTTCTGTCAAGATAATTTTCTTCAATATACTCGTCTGAAACATATTCAATTAACGGCTTATCTAAATCCAACTCCCCTTTTTCCACCAATTTTAAAACAGCGTAGGCATAAACTGGCTTGGAAAACGAAGCTGCCTCGTAAACCGTTTCATGGGTGACAGGTTCTTTGGTCTCCACATTTTTCACACCAAAGCCTTTTGTCCAGAGCAATTCTCCATCACGAATGACGGCGATGGAAAGTCCTGGAATCATGGCTTTTTCCATGATTTGGGGGATATTCTTATCAAGTTGGGAAATTAAGCTGTCTCTATCGACAGTCGTTTTTAGAACTGTAGTGATATCACTTTTTTTTCCAGATGAACAGTTTATTGTCCAGAAGATAATGCCAAATATTAATAAAAAGAGTAACAAAGGAAATGGTTTTAAAACACGTTTTCTCATCATTTTGGTAACTCCCTTAAAATTTTTAGTATTATTTGCGCTAAGATATTTTGTCTACGCATACGATAGAATTAGAAAAATGTTGGTAAAAAAATTGGTGTTGATGCCTCTGTATAAAACCAATAAAAACTTCTCCCACAGATACGAACTCTCTCACAGAAAAGATTATCAATAAGAGTCAATTCCCGTGAGAGTTCTGTTTCTGTGACCTCTAAATTTTTTTGTTTTTAGGTAAAGATTTTAATCTTAAGCGCCTAATCGATCACAGCCAACCTTGAATGCAATACCAATTGTAAGTTTCTTTCAATCCTTTTTCTAGCGGAATTTCAGAGACAAAACCCAGCTTTTGCTCTGCTTTTGAAGCATCTACCAGCCAGTAACTCTGTTTCATTTCAGCAGCTTTATCTCGATTAATGATTGCTGTGCTCTTAAAAATGGTAGCAACCTGCTCGCTAAGAATGGCAGCAACATCGAGTACAAAATCCGGAAAACGAATTTTAATAGCTTTTTTATCCATCACGTGAGCAATTGTATCTTCTACCTCAATCCAGCTATAACCTTCTTTGTTGGCAATGAAAAACAATTCATTTTCGGCATTAAAATGTTCCGCTGCCGTGTGAATTCCTCGTACTAAATCTTGGACATGGATTAAACTAACAATTTTTTCCTGGTTGCCAATTAACGGCTTAATCCCGAATTTTATATACTTAAAGACCTCTAAAATATCATCATCACGTGGACCATAAACAACAGGAGGTCTAATAATTGTTACAGGGAAAAATTTTTGAAATTCCATAACTGCCTGTTCAGCAAGTTGCTTACTTTTACCATAGGAGGAGATCGGATTTGGCGGATCGTTTTCCGTTAATGGGGTACCGTCCACACTTGGTCCGGCTGCAGCTTGACTGGATACATAAATAAATCGCATTAAATTAGGATTCTTTTGTCTACAAGCTTTTAAAAGATTTTTTGTACCTTCAGAATTAACACGGAAAATTTCGTTGTCTCTATATGCTCTTAGAACTCCGCCTAGATGATAAATATAGTCAACGTCTAATACAATTGGGAGAAGTGAATTGAAATCACAAACATCACCATATACAAATTCCACTGGGAGGTCTTTAATCCATTTTAAGTCGCTTGTATTTCTAACCAGGCATTTTATGTGATAATTGTGATTAAAGAGTCGTTCTAAGAGGTGACTCCCTATAAAACCATTACTACCAGTGATTAGTGCTTTCATTTATAAGCCATTAGTTTTGAAATGAGTTTATGCCTTTCTTTATATGATATATAATACAAACATTTTTTAACATAATCAAGATTTGAATACAATTTTTACCTTTTTTAAATTTTTAATCTTGACTATATTAAAAATGATTTATATATTTTATATAATATAATTTAAATTTTTGATAAATCAAAAGGAGAGAGGAATTGGACCTATTTGAAAAGTGTTACAAATTCACCCGAGCTGACGAAGCGAAGGCTCAGGGATACTATCCTTATTTCAAAGCGATTGAGTCCGGAGCAGGATCTAGCGTGATCATCGATGGTAAAAAATTCATTATGATCGGTTCGAATAATTATCTTGGATTAACTCAAGATCCAAGAGTAAAACAAGCAGCAATTGACGCACTTGAGCGTTTTGGCTCCGGGTGTACTGGTTCGCGTTATCTAAATGGTACTCTCACGCTGCATGAAGAATTGGAGGAGAAATTAGCTAATTTCATCCGCAAAGAAGCTGCATTGGTTTTTTCCACTGGATTTCAAACCAACCAGGGCACAATCTCAACTATTGTTGGCAAAGATGATATCATTTTAAGCGACCGTGCCAATCACGCCAGCATCATAGATGGCTGTCGATTAGCCTTCGGTAAAATTGTGAGGTATAAACACAATGACATGAGGGATCTCGAGCGGCAACTAAATAATCATGGAAACAACTCAGGCGGCAAATTAATCGTTTCAGATGGTGTATTTAGCATGGAGGGTGATATTGTCAACTTGCCGGAACTATCAAAATTAGCCCAAAAACATCATGCTCGAGTGATGATAGATGATGCCCATTCATGCGGTGTGCTCGGTAAAACCGGTAGGGGAACTGGTGAACATTTCGATATGGAAAATGAAATCGATCTTATCATGGGTACATTCAGCAAATCTTTTGCTTCAATTGGTGGATTTATCGCTGGCGAAAAAAAAGTAATAAATTATATTAAACATCACGCCAGAGCATTTATTTTTTCAGCCAGCATGCCACCTTCTGCTGTAGCAACTGTTAGTAAGGCATTGGACATCCTCATCTCAGAACCAGAGCGTTTGAGTCAACTCTGGAAAAATACTCATAAAATGAAAAAAGGATTTAATGAGATGGGATTTAATACTGGATTTTCGGAGACACCAATTATTCCTATCATCATCGGTGATGATATGAAAACTTTCTACTTCTGGAAATTATTATTTGAAAATGGAATTTTCAGCAATCCTGTTATCAGTCCAGGTGTTGAACCGGGACATCAGCTTCTCAGGACAAGTTATATGGCAACTCATACCGACGAGGAACTGGATCATGTTTTAGAAACATTTCACAAACTGGGAAAACAATTCGGACTAATTTAATAGCCGAGAATCAAAAGCTTTGCTACATATTTATTTAAATCTTTAGGAGGTGGGATTAAATAACATGGACATTTAGATTTTTCTTGCCAAGTAAAAATAATGAGATACAAGAGTTAGATGGGAAACTTATTTTATCCCACCTCCTTAACACCTGATTCAATAGATTACCCTGAAAATGAAGGGTAAATCTAAATCAGGTGTTTATTTTTAAATTATTATGGGAAATAAAAGGAAGCTTTTCATGACCTTAAATACGATAGAGGTAACATCGGTAATAACAAAAAAGGATTTAAGAGATTTTATCAAACTCCCCTGGAAAATCTATAAAAATGACACCAACTGGGTTCCTCCCCTTATTAGTCAGCAAAAGGTGGTATTCGATAAAACCAAGCATCCCTTTTTTGAACACTCAGAAGCAGAGTTTTTCATCGCTCGAAAAGGCAGAGAACCTGTCGGCACCATAGTTGCAATTTTAAATAATCGACACAACAAGGTTCATGATGAAAATGTCGGCTTTTTTGGCTTCTTTGAAACGATAAAGGATTATCAAGTCGCTGAAAAATTATTAGACACGGTTATGGACTGGGCAAAAGAGAAGAACCTTGATTACCTTCGGGGACCTGAAAATTATTCACAAAACGAGGTTTGCGGATTACTGGTCGACGGATTCGATACCTCTCCCGTAATATTAATGGCACACAATCCACCCTACTATCAAGATTTCATCGAGAAATATGGCTTCACCAAAGCAATGGACATGTGGGCTTATTATATGGATAAAAACACACAAATACCAGAGCGTCTCATCAAAGTGGTTGAAAGAATTAAAGCACGGAGTGATATCACATTTCGAACTATTAATAAAAAAGATCTAAAAAACGAAGTGGAGCGTGTTAAACAGGTTTACAACCATGCCTGGGAGAAAAATTGGGGCTTTGTTCCTTTAACTGATCACGAGCTTGATCACATCGCTGATGAATTAAAACAAATTGTCGATCCCGATATTGTCTTTTTTGCTGAGGTTGATAGCAAACCAGTTGGATTTTCACTGGCAGTTCCGGATATCAATCAAGCGTTAAAAAAAATTAATGGGAGATTATTTCCGTTTGGACTTTTCAAGTTATTGTATTACGCCAGAAAAATTGATCGTCTGAGAGTACTTATTATGGGGGTGATCGAACAATATCGCAATAAAGGTATTGATTCAGTTTTTTACTTAGAAACTTATAGAAAAGCCATAGCAAAAGGTTACAAGTGGGGTGAATTCTCCTGGATACTTGAAAATAATGATCCGATAAATACAGCGCTGAGAAATATTGGCGCAAAAGTATACAAAACTTATCGCATCTATGAGAAAAAAGTATAACAATACACATGGAGGAAGTTATGGCAACCGGTTCGAACACCAGACCGACTTATATCCTGGACCTCCAAACCCGAAGAACTTATGAAGATGTTAGCGGCAAGAAAGGTCTCTCTCAAATGGGTATTTCATTTGCTGCTTTATTAAATCATGACACAGATGAAATTAAAGTTTATACCGAAACAGATATAACCACCCTATTAGATGAAATCTTTTTATCGAACCTGATTGTAGGTTTGAATCTGAAAAAATTTGCCTATAAAGTTCTTTCTGGTTACCGTATTTCCAATTTTGAGAAAGTTAGCAGTTTGGATATTTTGGATTATCTCAGAAAAAAACTTATTCGTAGACCCAGCATAGACGATCTGTTTTTAGGTACCCTGGGTATAAATAAATCAATAGATAACATGAAAATTACTCGATTGTTCAAGGAAGGCAAAAAAGAAGAGGTGAAGGAAATAACCATTCAGAATGTAAAAGCCTTAAATTCGGTGTACTCCTTTGGCAAACAGAAAGGGCATGTTTTTCTAAACGATCGAACTGGACAGCGGTGGAAAATATCTGTCTCCTGGTAATTCCTCTTTTCTTATCCTTAAATCTAAATTGTTCAACTATGCCACTGAATGATTAGCCCACTGAACAAAATAGAAATTAAAATCTTTTAGCAAAATGAACAAATTTGTCCATTCAGGAGTTGTAAGAATATATATTCAATAAACCTACAGAGGAGAAACTGTTTTGAACGCTTTCGTCAATCATATTTTTATATTACTCTTGGTACTCATTCTCACTCTTATTTCATGTAAAGATCCTGAAGCAGAAAAAAAGATCGATGCACATTTACGACTGCAGATAAAAACTTTACAAGAAACGTCTCAACTTGATAAAACCATCTCTATTGTATTTAAATCGAATGAACAATTAACCGATTTGCATCGTGAGGTATTGCAAAATAAAGGGATAAAAATTGGTGCTAATATTGGCTCAATTTATACCGCAAAATTACCTGCCAGGTCGCTCTATGATCTGGCGAAGATGAAGTTCGTCGAATCGATTCAGGGATCGCGGGAATTCAAGGCTCATCCAATTGATTCCCTGAAACAGATTCAAAAATTTTAAGGAGAATAGCAATGAATGTAAAAATAAAACTGGTTGTTTGTGTTTTGATAATTTTTTTATTTATCATCCCAGGCATATCTGGTGAACTTTCACCCTCCGATTATCAAAAATTAGATCCAGCGCTATCTTTAATGTTAGATAATCCAGCAATAAAGCACCTGGTTTATACTCAAATGACTGGAAAAGAATTCACTGAAAACACTACACAAATAAATGTTCTGATCAAGACAAATTTGGACCGATCAGCCTTAAAAAAATTGGGCATACAAATTCACGCCAGGATCGGAGATATTGTCACCGCAACCGTGCCGATCGATCTAATTCCTAAATTAGTCACCCCCCCCCAAATCTCTTATATACAGGGTTCAAGAGTCGTTTCCATTCATAATGATATTAGTGTGTCTGAAATAGGCGCTAAACAAGTTCGCCAACAATTTAATCTGACCGGCAAAGGAGTTATAATTGGTATTGTAGATACCGGTATTGACTGGCGTCATCAGGATTTCCGCAAATCAGATGGTACGACTCGAATTATAGCATTACTGGATTTTAGCGATCCTGGAGATGTAGATGAGGATGGTGATTTAGATGGACCGGATCAATTTGGAGGGACCCTTTATACTAAACAAGAGATAAACAATGCGCTTAATGGTATCGGCACGGTAAATGAAAAGGACATTGTGGGACATGGGACACATGTTGCTGGCTCTGCTGCAGGAAATGGGCGAGCGACAGGAAATGAAATCCCAGCCGGTACTTATGTCGGTGTGGCTCCAGAAGTTGACTTAATCATTGTAAAAGGAACAAGAGAATCAGGAAGTATTAATTTTGAGTCTACCGACTATGTTAATGCTATTGCATTTATTGATAGTATCGCTGAGGCTTTGAACCAACCTTATGTAATCAACTTGAGTTTGGGAGGCAGCCTTGGTCCCCATGATGGAAAAGATCTCAGCGAACAAGCGATCGATAATCTTCTATCAGGTTCCGATAGTAAAGGCAAGGCCATCGTCGTATCTGCCGGGAATGAAGGGGATAAGAACATTCACGCCAGTGGCATTTTTGGCAATGGAGTAAGCGAAATCGAGACGAAATTTTCAATTCCTTCATATACACCAGAAACTAATAACATAAATGATTATGTGCTTTTCGAAGGCTGGTATAAAGGGATATTTAACTATTCGGTCAAAGTGGTAACTCCAGATGGAGCAAATTATGGTCCAATTTCCAGCGGACGCGAAGGTGGATTTCAAACAGAGGATGGCGCCATTTATATCTCGAACGCCAAAGGTGGCCCAAGTAACCTAAATGGAGACAAACAGATTTCAATTCAAATTTATGATTTTGACGCCGAGAAACCACCAACACAAGGCGAGTGGAAAATAATCATGATCGGCTCTGTCGGTCGCTTTGATTTTTGGTTGTCTGGTTCTTCGATGGACGTATCAATCACTTCAAACATCGATCCTTCCATGATTTTAGGCACGCCGGGTACGGCATTTAATGCGATTACCGTTGGCTCTTATATTACTAAAACCAATTGGATAGACCTTGATAGGAACTCTGTTTATGTCCCTGGATTAACCTTGGGAGAAGCTTCAGGTTTCTCCAGTCCTGGTCCGACTCGTGATGGTCGAACCAAACCAGAAATTTCAGCCCCAGGTGAAAAGATTGCTGCCAGTTATTCTGTAGATGCACCGCCTGATGGCGAACATTCCATATTCAAATCGAATAACGATCAATTGCCCAATGGATATATTTGTCGGGATGGCAAACATGCTGTTAGCCAGGGGACCAGCTTTGCAGCACCTCATGTGAGTGGAGTAATTGCGTTGATGTTACAAAAAAATCCTCAACTGGATGCCAATAAAATAAGGGAAGCACTGATTGCAACGGCTCGTTTTGATGAATATACTCAGACAGTGCCTAATAATAAATGGGGCTATGGAAAAATAGATGCTTTTGCTTCAGTACAATATATTATTGGAGAATCACCAGAAAAAAAATTCACAGTATCTATTTTTCAAAATCCTGCGATCACCCAATATATTGATTTCTATTTAATATCAAAATATTCTCTACAATCAATCCCCACTGCTACCATTAAAATTAGCGGCATTACCTCAAACACTATTACCATGACAGAAATCGAGCCTAAAATATATAAGGGCGAATATCAATTTTCAATGGATGGCACGGCTGCTTTGAAGATTAATGCAGCCATTCAGGGAGAATCTCCAACAACATTAACAGAATATTTTGGCGTTAAATTATTAAAAGCGAATTCTGGCGGGACAATTGTATTTGACAAGGTAAAATTATCCATACCACGAAATGGTCTTCTTCATGACACATATTTCACTATTATCCCCGAAAAGGTAAATGACCTTGAAAATGAATTACAGGCTATCAGCAAGGCTTATCAATTGGGACCATCTAATTCTACTTTTAATCAACCTGCAACACTAACTTTTAATTATGATGATGAAACTGTGGTGGATTTGGATGAATTGAAACTGGATATTTATGTTTATGAAAATGGCGAATGGGAACGATTGAGGAGTTCAGTAGATGTATACAGGAATTCTGTATCTGTTACAATAGATCAACTTGGCACTTTTAGAATGTTTTACGATCCCTGTGTAGAGATAGTTGATAATTTACCAAATACATTCAAATTAAATCAAAATTATCCGAATCCATTTAACGCCAGCACAGTTATTGAGTTTCAAGTACCTTACGATATTCAATTAAGTGTAAAAATTTTTAATCTTAAAGGCGAACTTGTCAAAACTCTTTTTGAAGGCGCACAACAAGCTGGCTACCATAAAATTAAATGGGATGGCAAAAATATAAACAATCAACCGGCGTCGGCTGGCTTGTACATCTGCCGTCTGACTTCAGAAAACTATTCTATGAGTCGAAAAATGTTATTGTTAAAATAGCTATTGGAGGAATTGATCATGAAAATGAATAAATATATTCATTATTTTTTATTAATTCTACTTGTGTTAAATTGTGAATTAGAAAATGGAGTTAACCCACCTGATAAACAGGTTGAAGATTTGGTCAACGAAGCATGGGAACAATTTGAAGATGGCAGCTACCAGTTTGCATTAGAAAAATTTGAAGCAGCTATATCAAGAGATAATAATTATGCAGAAGCTTATAATGGAGCTGGATGGTCAAGTGCTCGTCTGACCAACCTTACAAATGCAGTATCACATTTTACCCAATGTATTACTCTTAATTCTTCACATGTGGCTGCTCAAGCTGGATTGGCTTTTGTTTATAATGCGCAAAAGGAATATCAGGCAGCCATTAGCGCCGCGAACACAGCGTTGAGTGTAAGTTCAAACTGGCTATTTACCCACGACCAAACGCTTAATTATAAAGACCTGCATTTAATTTTAGCTCACTGTTATTTTGCACTGGGAAATTTCAGTCAGAGTTTAACTCATGTTCAAAAATTAAATCCTTCCTTTACTGCTGACATTAATACTTATGAAGGAAGATCGGCTCTAGCAGAAGAAATTGAACGACTGAGAGGTATTGTATAATAATAATGTATGGTGTTGAGCGTAGAGTGTGGAGCGATACTTTACGTCCTACGCTTTACGCTCCACGTTGTACGAAAATCGCTGCCTTCTTGCTTCACAAAAAATCAACGCCGCAGCCACCGAAGCGTTGAGTGAATTAATGCGTCCAACCATCGGTATTCGCACTAAAAAATCACATTTCTCCTTAATAAGGCGGCGAATTCCTTTTCCTTCGCTGCCAATGACAATTGCCAGCGGTCGGTTTAAATCTGCTTCATAAAAATTTATTTCAGCTTCCTGATCGGCACCTGCAATCCAGACATTATTGGTCTTAAGCCCTTTCATCGTTCGCGCCAGATTTGTTACCCGAGCAATGGCAAGATAGGACACTGCCCCAGCAGAAGTTTTTGCTACAGTATCGGTTATTCCGACTGAACGGTCTTTTGGAATAATAATGCCATGAAAACCAAATGCTTCAGCCGAACGGATAATGGCGCCAAAGTTATGTGGGTCCTGAATTTCATCAAGAATAGCAATTAAAGGGGCTTCGTTGTTATGAGCTGATCGATAGAAAATATCTTCAATGGCACTGTAAACAATTTCTGTCAGGACAGCCACCACTCCTTGAGTTCTATCATGGCCGGCAAGCTCGATCAATTTTCTCCGATCAACTTCTCTAACGGGGATTTCATTCTGACGGGCTAATTGAATGATCTTTTTATCAACTGGATTTTTCGGTCCACTGGCAAGATAGATTTTATTGATCGATTGACCTGCCTCTAAGGCTTCGACAACTGGATTTTTACCGTAGATGATGTTGGGCATCAGGTTTTACTCTATTTTAGATGATTCTAATGTTTTATCTGTTAATACATCAGTGAAATCTGAGAATACTGCCTGTGAAACCAGGCTTTTTGAAGCAAGAATTTTTTTGGTGGGTTTAATATATCTTTTAAAATTTATTTTATTGTTTCTTTTCATTCCGTTTAACCGTTTAAAAAGCCATGCGTCTAATTCCTCAAAGTTAATCCAGATGTTAGCCACAAGTTCCAACAAACTCGCCATACAATTATTTATATCAATAGATAGATCTCGAAATCTTATATCTGCAACAATTGAAATTATTCGATTTACACATTGTATGGAAAATACCTCTTTTCTCTTCTTAGAAGATAATGTACCAATTTCTGTAAGTACATCACAAACTTTGTATATTGGTAATACATTGACAGGGAGAGTTTTTATGGAAAGTTCTACCATATATCCTAAATCTTCTAACACATCTCTGGCACAATTGTCGTATGAGTGTTCAATTGAAAAAATACAAATTCTTTTGAAAGTTTCAGCAATCAGATGAAATTCCAATAATACCGGTGGTTTAGTCCGTAAACTTATCAAAGAGATTTGATGAATTATGGAAATTGCTTTTCTTATTGTTTCACGGGAACTTACTTTACTTCCTTCAGTAATTATTTTTTCAATTATTAATATTATTCTTGTTACAAATAAATTTATACGATTTTCATGTCCGTGGCTTTTCAAAATAACTCTTGCTGTATCAAAAAAACGTTCATTAATTTTGCTTTTATAAGCATCATTATCAATCTTTAAACCTATTTCAATCATAATCTCCAAAATTTCAAGTAATAGATTATCTAAATTAGAATTATTAAATAGGTATGTCTTTTCAATTAGCTCAGCTACTGTGTCCACGCCATAAGAAAAAAAATTGTAATCTTCATTTCCATACGTCAGGATATAATCTTTTAATTCTCTAATTAATTCTAAAATTTCTCCCTCAACTGTATTGATTGATTTATTATTATTATTATTATATTGTATATTAGTTAGCTTAAGTGATTTTTCTAATTTAACTAACTTTTTAATTCTTTTAAAAATTATGTTCTTTTTCATGTTAAATATATTCTCTGAAGTAGAATACTCTTTTATTAAAAAATAAAGATAAGGAAAAATTAGCAATACCGAACTAATAAATGTAAAAAGTGTTGAAACTTTAAGATAATTACCTGATAAAAAAGTGTTAAACAAATTAGATGCTAATAAAACAACGGATGCCAGGTAATAGAGAAAATAAAATGGAATAAAACCAGCAAAAATAGCTCTAACATCCTTTCTTTGAGGCTTTAAGGTAAGTTGGATAATAACCTGCGGCAATACAAAAATAATCGCCACGATTTCTGCCAATATTTGGGCAAAATCTTGAGATAATTTTTGAGGATTTATCTCTGAGGACTTACACGAGTAAAAAGAGATCATAAAAGCTATACTAATAATTAAAACAATGGCAATAAATTCCTGGTATCGGTTATTCAATTTTTACTCCTTATTTTATTTGCTTCTAAAATCTCGTCTACAAACATTTTCAACTTTGTTTTTTCCATTCGTTCTTTAACTTTAATTCTCTTAATCCCTAAATCTTTGATACGTTGGATAATTACTGGATTAGTGACTACTGTAAATACCATCACAGAATCTTTATTCAAACTTATTTCTGTATTTTTGTTACCGAAAATTTTTTTTAACAGTGCAAGCCCAGGATATTCTTCATCCATTTTAAAATCAGGACCAGCTTTAATTAATAAGTCAAATATAACCACATCATAATCTGACTCTTTGATTCTTTGATAACCTTCAGAGGCATCTTCTACAATATCGATCGTGTGACCATCGCGCATTAATGGAGCGACATATTCGATTAATTGATCTCTTGCTTCGTCTTCCACCCATAAAATTTTTGCCATATTAATTTACCTCTCTCCTTTTTGGTAAAGTTACAGTTACCCTGGTTAAATACGGAACATTATAATCACCTGGTTGAGCATAGGAGGGTGCTGGTATACTACTTAAATGTATTTGTCCACCATGTTTTTCCACAGTTATTTTCGCATCGGCTAAACCAATACCAGAACCAGTTCGATTCCAATCGTATGAAAATTTACCCCGATAGCCATATTCAAATACTTTTTCTAATTCATCTTGCATTACTGGCACCCCATAATTCTCAATTCTTATTTCAACCTCATGCCTTTTTTCGTTAACCCTTACCTTTATAAATCCTCCAGGACGTTGATGGGAATATTTAATAGCATTCAGAAGAAGATTCGAAATCATACGATCAATATGATTTTCGGAAATTTCAACAAGAATGTAACTCTGATCAGGAGGAATTATAGTCAATCCTTTTTTCTTTGCTAAATCATAATACAATTCAATATTATTTTTGATGACATTCATAATGTTAGACTTTGAAAAGTCGAAAGGAGTTTCTCTACTGGATAATAAATACCTTCGTAAGCTTTCTATAACCTTATAAGTAATTTGGGTATTATCCAAGATTTTTTTATGGAGTTGTAATATATAGATATCATAGATATCTAAAATAATCTTTTTTATTTTTTTCAAAATTGAATAAATTTTTGAAGATTTCTGAGATTGATATTTTTCAGTCAGTTTAACGATAATTTCTAATATATCAAGTATAACTTCTCTCGTCCACAATTCACGTAAAATAGGGTCTTTATATTTTTCTTCTCGTTGAACCAGTTGTAACTTTTTCCTATCAAGTTTAGAAATTAATTTTTCAGATACATTCCCAGAGTTAACAGCTTCTAAAAATTCATCTATTTGTTGAATTAAATTATTTGTAGGTTGAACACTTATTTCTATCTGTCTGATATCATCAATTTTTTTAGACAATCTCTTTTCTAAAATCTCTAATAACGTTTGCGCTGTACTATCGATGTTCATCAGCGGAGCAATGTATTGGTGAACAAACTTATCCATATCCTCCAGCGTTTCTTTCAACTTAGCTTGCTTTTCTTCTAATTGTTTCTCTAATAGAACTCGTTCATTTACATCAACAACAACGCCTTCTCTTCCAATAACTTTCCCTGATTGGTCTCGCTTTAGACCGCAATCGACTTGAATCCAAAAAGGAGTACGACCTTTCTTTTTTGCTTGAATCAAAATTTTTTTAATTTCAGATCGATTTTCTCTTTCAGCAGTCTCTAGCTCTTGAAAAAATTTATCCTTACTTTTTTGATCATAATAAAAATCAGCAATGTTTAACCCAATTACTTCTTTTATACTATTATAACCGTGCATTTTCGCAAACATTTGATTGCAATTTATAATTATATGTTTATCTTTTCGCTTTTCAACTTCATAATAACCATTTGAAAATCTTTCTAAAGCACCTGAAAATTTTGCTTCATTAGTAATATCAGTAAAAGTCCCTTCACGACCAATTAATTGTCCATCGTCACTCTTCCACAGCTTGCTGTTGATCGAAATGTGAATACTTTGCCCATCTTTTTTTATCATTTCTGCTTTGTAATTATTTAGTTCCCCGTTCTTCAGTAATAATCTAATATATTCATTAAAGTCATTTTCATTTTTCCACATTTTTCTAACATCTAAGCCTAACATTTCGGAAGTTGAGTTATATCCGAATATCTTTGCCACTGCATTATTTATCATGATTAAACAGTTATTATTATCAATACGGAAGACACCAGCCGATAAATCATCAAATAATTTTTGGTAACGAACAATATCTGTGACGTCTGTAATGCTTCCTACAAAATAAAATTCACCAGGTGGTAAACCATTAGCATGTTGTTTACAATTATCTTCTACATATATTATCCCATTTGAATTTTCTTTTTTGAATTTAATGATTTGATTTAATGATAATCCTTCGGTATACTTCATTTTCTCAATTAATTCAGTCCGCTGCTCCGGATACACATAATAATCATGTATTGATCTTTTTGATATATCAGCATCTTCTGGTATACCTAAAATTTTTCGGCAATATTTATTGCAATATTTAAAATTACCCTCATGGTCAACTAAATATACTCCAATCGGCAGTAAGGGACCAGCTTTTGCTAAAATACCCCCATAATCACCTGATAGAATAAGGCGTACATTTGCAAAACTTCGTTTTAAGCGCTTAAAAATAATCATCTTAATAACCCAGAATTATTAACGCATTAATAATATTATTTTTTGATTAATACTTTACAAAGCAGAATATAAAAACGAACGAATGGGATTCGATTTACTGAATCCCATTCGTTGATGGATTTTGAAGGTTTGGAGATGATGTTAACATTAATTAAAATAGCTAATGTTTCATTCCTCCAGTATAATGTGCCATTAAAAGAGATTATCTTACATTCGAGAGATAATGAAGAACAACAATTCGCTTTGTTATCAACTAATGAGCTTATTTTATCCTTCTTCGTTGCTAACAATTACTAAAGACAAACATTGCAGCCATTATAGCGCTTAAAAAAATCAACTATAATGTATCATCGATCATTAAAATATTGTTTTAGTTTACTAGCTAATGTTTTAACGAAAACTACTGCTTTTTGTCATTTCGACCGAAGGGAGAAATCTGTAACTCCAATGATTTCAATGGTAATCAGATTTCTCGCTGCGCTCGAAATGACATCATTTGATAGTCTTGGTTCAGGCACTAGCTAAATCTCTAAGTTGATTTTTGTAGCAAAAACCGAATATTAATTTTATCAATCGATGTAAATAATCTCAAAGGAGTAAAGAGCTTGAACAATACATCATATCCTCTATTTCTTAACCACGAGCCATTTCGGATGGTCTGTTGATCTAATTTTTCGTCCTTTTTTAGCTGCCCCAAAATAAGACTGGGTTTTTTGAAAGTCTTCAAGTTTTCAACATCTTCGTGAATCCGCTGAGGCGTAGCTGAGGCAAATAACACAAAATCACTCGCCAAAATATCACCACTGAAGTTGTCAGCCATGGGTCTGGTTTTGATCGTATCATAATAACAGCTATCGGTCAGCGTGTTGGCTAATTTATCCACCCATTCAAATTCATTACTGGTATCGACGACAGCAATTTTGGGTCGTCTCACTGTTGAACGAAAAAGTTCTATCAATGAATCTTTCACTCCATTTTCACCATCGTATTCTTTTCTCACTATATCTTTCCTGGCAGAGAATATTGCAGATAAATTTCCCGAGATTTGATAAACACTATCTTCAATTTTAGCCGGCTGAATTTTAGATAAGCTCTTAACTTGATTGGTTACTAACTCCAATTCTTGGTCATCCAGAACTGAAGCCATTTTATTTATTGCCCTGATGAGATATTGAATGTGACTCTCAAAATGTGATTTCGCCGGGTCGGTAATTTTTTGTCCGGCATAACGTCCGTAATAGAAAATCGTCGGCAAAGCCCGAACCAAAAGCATGGGAATCCCTCTTACAATATTTGGCTTTCGAACCATGTATATTCTCCTTTATTTTTTAGGGGATGAGAAAAAATAAAATATCATTATACAATAAAATAACTATTTATTTTTATAATTTGTTAAGGATACAAATTATCAAGTTATACTCATTTAGGAGAAGATTTTCATTTAGTCCTGTCATTGCGAGCAAAGAGAAGCAATCTCATAACTCTTTAAAAATAGGAGATTGCACGGCAAGTCGCATCTTCGACTTCGTCGCCCTCAAAAGGCGGACTTCCAGCTTCGTTCCTCGCAATGACAGATTAAATACTGAAAAATTAATCCGTAACAAGTATATTTGTTCTCCACCTTAATGAATTCGGAAATCATGACTTTCTACAAAATCCTCCATGAGATACCAAAAATCCTCTATATCGAGAGTCATAATAACGAGATCCCTTCTCCTGCCTCGAATATCTGTAACATGTTTTTTGAGTCTTGCTTCCTGGCGAAATCCTAACCGTTCAAAAGCAGCAATTGCTGAATCCTGGTTCTCCGTCATCTCGGCCTGAAGCTTGTAAATTTTGGCTTTTAATGCATGGAAAAAGAGCTCCCGTACAAAAATTGTTGCCAGACCCTTTCTCTGGTAGTCTGGAGCAATGAGTACTCTTACCTCACCCAGGTTGCGCTTCCACCCGTATTCTGGTCTAAATAATGTTCCAATACCCATAATCTTATTATTATCAAGAGCAAGAATCGGATAGACATAATCGTAATTCAAATTACCGAAGCGACGTTCAACATTCTTTTTATCCGTTACATCTACCCTGAGAAACATTCTATCTGACTCTGGAATTGTTTTGTAAAATTCAAATAATGAATCCAGATCATTGTTAACCATTAACCTTAAAGTGACTTTTGTTTCGTCTTTTAATTTTACAGTTTTGGGGTATTCTGCCATTGCGTATCTCCTTTTAAAATGATCATTTTATTATGCGAAGAACTTACCAGATATTAGCCAGAACTTTGTTACTACAAAAAAAAGAGTGAATCTTATGAAGGGATTATACCTTTAGATTTCCAACGCATAGAAACAATCTTCCTTCGGCAAATTGTTACAATTGATTGATTCGCCAAAGGAGAACCCAACAGATGAAATATCCTTATTTAAAATAATATTTTTTATTATAATGTCAAGTAGATTTTCAAAGTGATGAAGATTATTTACATGGCTTTTTAGGAGGTGGGATTAAATAACTTGGACATTTCAAATTTTATCAATACTGAAAGATCAAGACTTATGATGTTAAAATAGGTAACTTATTTTATCCCATCTCCTTACTGAAATGAACCAATTAAGTTTTATCGTGGAGGGGGCGTTGAACGTAGAGAGTTAAACATGGAGCTACCATACGCTCTACGCCCAACGTTCCACACACAACACTAAAATTCCCCTTCTAATCCCAGCCCAGGTTTATCAGCTAAAATCAACCGTCCCTTATCCATATGAACAGCTTTAAATGGATCGTTGGAGATTAACAAATTCCCATCGAGATCGACATAATCTACCAGTGGACTAATATGGGCTGCGGCGGCAATGGCGCAACTGCTTTCAACCATGCAGCCGAGCATCACCTTCATGCCCAACGACCGCGCCATCCAGATCATTCGCAGCGCCTCTTGAATGCCAGCACTTTTCATTAATTTAATATTGATACCATCATAAGCTGTGGCTAACATTGGAATATCGGCAGCTATTTTCACAGCTTCATCGGCAATGATTGGAATGTTCACGCGCTCGCGCAGCCAGCGGACCTCTTCCAGATTGTCGGATGGCATGGGTTGTTCAATGAATTCTACGCCCATTTTTTCCAGCCAGAGAATTTTCTTCAGCGCTTCTTCTTTCGTCTTCCAGCCTTCGTTAGCATCGACACGCAGAGTCTTCTTAGTAACCTCTCTTACAGCTTTCATAATCTCTTCGTCGTTATCTTTCCCAACTTTAATCTTCAGAATTGGATAATCTTCTGCTTCTCGAATTTTTTGCTGCATCATTTCTGGTGTGTCAATCCCAATGCTGAAAGAAGTGATCGGTGTTTTGTTTTTATCCAATCCCAGATATTGGTACAATGGCACCTGCAGGCTTTTCGTAACCCAGTCCATAATTGCGATATCAATAGCGCATTTAGCTGCTGTCTGTTCTTCTACCAGATCACGAATGGCATAACTGATATCAACAAAATGCCAGGGATCAAATTTTTCAACAAGTGGAATCGCTTTTTTGATCACTTCAATAGTACTTTCAGCGGTTTCATTGTAGCGAATATTTGGCGCTGCTTCACCAATTCCGAAAACACCATTATGATTATATTTAACAAATACATTATGTTTCACATTAGCAGAATCGCGAGAGATCGTCCAGGTATGGATCAAATTCAAACCTTTTATCTTGTATTCTAACATTGTTACTCCTGTTGTTTCCTGTTCAAAAATTATTTGCAAGGCTTCCAAGAGTTAATGGAACGCGGATTTAACTGATCGAACGGATTTAAACGGATGATCTATTGATATCTAGAAAAATTTTTTTAACCGGCTTAATCTGTTCTATTTATTTTCTTGTTAGTTGATACATCCGAGTTCATAGAATCTACCTTTTTTGACGAACTTCTGAAATCTTCAAGTTTCAAAGACAGATGATCAAATTTCACACCAAACAATTTTACCGCTTCTCGACTCAAAGCTTCACAGGCAGCCTCGCAAGCCTTTCGATTACCAAACACAGATCGGGATTCGATGACAATTGAAGGGAGATGGTAACTATCTCGTGAAACATATTTCGCTTCAAGACCGACAGAAAGCTCTTCAATTGAATGTGATTTCGTCCTCTCCCAGATGCTCGTTTCGATATTGTCATAGAATTCATGCACCGTAAATATTGGAAGGCGATTGTCGAAGCGCTCTTTTAGAACGGCATCAGCACGGGACACACAATCGACATATTCCTTTTCCCAATCGTCAGGTGAAAGTGGCTTAAAAGCAAAATATTCCCGCGGTTTTTGATTCTTGTCCTTTTTAGATTGGAGTTCATGCTTCCACAATTCCAGCGCACAGTGGTGACTGACAACATCCACATCGCCCTCGAAATAATCGATCATCTTTTTCACCAGGGTGATCATTCGAGGAACATAATCCTGGGGAAAAATCCGTGGCTCGTCCAATGTACCCCGATACTTGATGACGTAATCACGATAATTTCGATCCGCCTGTCGCAAGCTTGCCTCCAGTGCCGTACCCGCTGGCAATGCTTGTAGACGGCGATATTCTCCTTCTGTTAAAAGCAGGTTAATGTCGTAGTATGTCGATGGTAAAACAACCAGCGAGCCACCAGACGTTGGTGTTTTCGCTTCCAGCCAACAAGTTCGTCGTATCGATTTTTTGGGTGGAATCATTGAATAAAGCTGAGCCACCTCACTCTTTCGGAATAGATTGGTGATTAACACTGTGTCTTGAGATTTAGTCTCCCATGAGTAGGGGATTGCTTTTAATCTAAGTTCCAGAGAGCTTCCTACCAAATCTTCACCTGGATCGAGCCCGAATCGGATCATGTCCTCTACCGTAAGCGAAAGATGAGATCTGGCTTCTCTCCAGGAGTTTGGTTCTGTGAGTTCAAGCTGGTACTTGCCCTCCATTCGGTGTCGTATTTCCAAACGACTGACAGTTAGCTTTTTGACAATGTCTCGCACACTTCTGATTTTGTTGGTTTATATTATTCGAGATTTCCACTGCATCGGATCTCTATGGCTATGAAACACAGCAATGACAACAACCACCTCCCCATCAATAAAATAGAATATTCCGTTTTAAATTTTCCCACGATGTTCCTTGTTCAGGTGATATGGAATAAGTTTCAAGGCGTCGATCCAATTCATTCCTTTGGGCTTCAGACAAATCAATATTCGCCTGTTCATCAACAATACTGTCCCATATATCTTCAATGATGAGGATTCGTTCTGCAATGCTAAGTTTTTTAATTTCATTTGAAATCAATTGATTTTCCATAGATAAATCTCCAATTCAATTATGAATTCAGTCATAAAGAATATAACAAACAATTTTTCTTAGTGCAAGAAATTTGTTTAAGAATCAATGATTACTTTCTCGTATATTTATTACCCTCCGAACCGCC